>Ga0065704_10070870_pt1 | contig 15195 bp, 12 predicted proteins | sample SwiRhicommuniRL2_FD_59091 | JGI IMG/M metagenome (GOLD analysis project Ga0065704, IMG submission 59091) | Switchgrass rhizosphere bacterial communities from Rose Lake, Michigan, USA - RL2 v2 (version 2) | ecosystem: Host-associated > Plants > Roots > Rhizosphere > Soil | place: East Lansing, MI
TAGCTGCCATAAAAAATGAAAGCTGGAAAACTTAATGCTTCCAGCTTCCTGCTATAATTTATTTTACTCTTTCTAAGTAAGAGCCGTCTTCTGTACTGATCTTGATCTTGTCACCTGGCTCGATAAACAAAGGAACCATTACTCTCGCACCTGTTTCCACGATTGCATTTTTAAGAGCGTTGGTTGCAGTGTTTCCTTTCACACCTGGATCCGCTTCGATAACTTCCAGGTAAACAGATTGTGGAAGTTCCGCAGAAAGTGGTGTTTCATCCGCCTCTTTCAAAATGATGGTCACTTCTTCTCCCGCTTTCATCAGGTTAGAATTCTCGATCATTTCCTTGTTAAGATAAAGTTGAGAGAAATCTTCGTTATTCATAAAGTGGAAACCGTTCTCATCATCATAAAGATATTGGAATTTTCTGGTGATCACCTTTACTTCGTCAATTTTGTGGCCTGCGGAGAACGTATTGTCCAATACCTTTCCGTTGGTTACAGATTTCAGTTTTGTTCTTACGAATGCAGGACCTTTACCTGGTTTTACGTGTAGAAATTCGATTACTTTGAAAATATCATTGCTGAATTCTATGCAAAGTCCTTTTCTTATATCGTTGCTTGTTGCCATTAGTTATATATATAAACTTATATTATTTTTTATTCTTTGTTGGACCCGTATCCTTTTACGATACCTCTTGGGGAATTCTGTATAAAGGTAATGATCTCATCTCTTTCTACAGTAGGAAGCATTTCTTTCTCTATGTATTCTATTGCCTGGGTGGTGTTCATTTTCATTTGGAAAATAGATCTATAGATCTTTTGGATCTCGAAGATCTTATCATTGGTAAAGCCTCTTCTCCTTAATCCCACGGAATTGATACCGGCATAAGAAATTGGCTCTCTGGCTACCTTCACATAAGGCGGAATATCCTTTCTAATTAATGAACCTCCGGAAACCATTACATGCTTACCTATTTTTCCGAATTGCTGAACAGCAGAAAGACCTCCCATCACAACAAAATCACCAATTTCTACATGACCTGCAATCCCACATCCATTTGCAATAATTACATTATCACCAACGATACAGTCGTGTGCAATGTGAGAAGTTGCCATGATCAAACAATTATTCCCGACTTTTGTATAGCCAAGGGCTTTGGTTCCTCTGTTGATAGTAACACATTCTCTAAGCGTAGTACCATCACCAATGATGACCTGCGTATCTTCTCCATCAAATTTAAGATCTTGAGGTACTGCCCCAATCACGGTTCCGGGGAAAATTTTACAATTCTTACCAATCCTCACGTTTTCCATTATGGTTACATTAGGACCAATCCAAGTATCTGCACCTACTACGACATTTGCACCGATAGTTGTAAATGGTTCGATTGTTACATTTTTGCCAATTTTGGCGCGCGGATCTACTGCTGTAAGCTGGTGAATCATAAATTAAATTTTAGTTTTTGCTACTTGAGCCATCAGTTCTGCCTCTACAACAACACTGTCTCCGACATAACCGTAACCTTGCATATGCACAATTCCTCTTCTGATAGGTTCTATCAACTCGATTTTGAAAATCACCTGATCTCCCGGAACTACTTTTTTCTTGAATTTCACATTATCCATTTTCACAAAATAAGTAGAATAATTTTCAGGATCTGGAACATTGGCCAATACCAGAATCCCTCCAACCTGGGCCATAGCTTCTATCTGTAAAACACCTGGCATAACTGGCTCTTTTGGAAAATGTCCTACGAAGAAAGGTTCATTCATAGAAACATTTTTAAGTCCCACAACATGGGTATCTGATAATTCCAAAATCTTATCTACCAACAAAAACGGAGGCCTGTGCGGTAATAATCTCATGATCCCGTTGATATCGAAAACAGGCTCCGCTTTCAAATCAAAATCTGGAACGTTCTTTCTTTTTTGCAATTTGTATTGTCTGTTTAGTTTTTTGGCAAACTGAGTGTTTACAAAGTGTCCCGGTTTGTTAGCAATAACTCTACCTTTGATCCTAACTCCAACCAAGGCCAGATCGCCAATAACATCAAGTAATTTATGACGAGCAGCTTCATTGGTATAATTAAGGGTCAGATTATCCAGAATACCATTTGGACGAATAGAAACTTCGTCTTTTCCGAAAGCAACCTTCAGTTTTTCCAAAGTTTCTGGCGTCAATTCTTTATCAACATAGACAATAGCATTACTAATATCTCCACCTTTGATTAGATTGGCATCTAAAAGTTGTTCTAATTCGTGTAAAAAGCTGAATGTTCTTGCAGACGCAATCTCATCCTTGAATTCTGATAGATTTTTCATACTGGCATTCTGGGTTCCCAATACTTTGGTCCCAAAATCCACCATTGTTGTAATCTCATAATCGTCAGCAGGAATCACTGTCAGTTCAGAACCTGTAGAAGGGTCGATGTAATTCATCACTTCTTTGATGACAAGATATTCTCTTGGAAGTTCCTGCTCCTGAACTCCAACTTTCTCTATTGCTTCTACAAAAAACTTGGAAGAACCATCCAAAATAGGTGGTTCAGCACTGTTCATCTCAAGAATAGCATTATCAACATCCATCCCAACCAAAGCGGCCAAAAGATGCTCACAAGTATGGATTTTAACACCCAGCTTTTCAAGTGTAGTTCCTCTTTCCGTAGTGGTTACATAATTGACATCAGCCTCTACCTGAGGGTGACCTTCGAGATCTGTTCTTACAAATACAAATCCGGTGTTTTCTTTCGCCGGTTTGATTGTCAAATTAACCTCTTTTCCTGTGTGAAGACCTATTCCAGATAACCGGATCTCTTCTTTGATTGTTTTTTGTTTATCACTCATTGTATTAGTTTTGAGGTGGAAGAATGACTTCTTTGCCTGATACCTTTACTCTGATTTTTTATTTTCTAAATCGTTTATTCTCTTAACTATCTCTGTAAAATTACGGAAATGCACATAGTTTCTTCTGTAATCGCTGTAATTGATTGCAGGCGAACCATAGAGCGTTTCCCCGTCTTTTGCAGAAGAATTGACGCCACTCTGAGCCTGGATCTTAACTTGATTCCCTATTTTGATATGACCGACAATTCCTACTTGTCCGCCAATCTGATTCCAATCTCCGATAACTGTAGAACCTGCTATTCCTGCCTGGGAAGCAATCACATTGTTCTGACCGATCTTCACGTTATGTGCGATTTGAATCAAATTATCAATCTTAGTTCCTTTTCCAATAATCGTAGAACCTATTGTGGCTCTATCAATACTGCAATTGGAACCGATCTCTACATCATCTTCGATAATGACATTTCCTAATTGAGGAATTTTCTTGAAACCTTCAGCAGTTGGCTGGAAACCGAATCCATCTCCCCCAACAACCGTATTGGAATGAATGACACAATTATCACCAACAATACAATAATCATATATTCTTGCGCCGCTGTCAATTTTGCAATTTTTTCCGATCTTCACACCTTTTCCGATGTAAACGTGTGGAAAAATCTGTGTTCCGTCTCCAATAATTGCTTTCTCAGAAACATATGTAAATGCACCAATATAAACATCCTCGCCTACTTTTGCAGTCTCATGGAAAAATGAACCAGCTTCTATCCCTGTCCTTCTCCCTTGCATCTCTTGATAAAGATTCATCAAAACCTGAAAGGAAAGATAAGCATCTTCCACAACAATGATCACAGGTTTGTAATCTCTGTCCTCTATAAGATTTTCAGAAACTATCAAAACCGCACATTCCGTCGTATCGATATGATTGGAAAAACGACTTTGACCAACGAAAGACAAATGTCCCTGCTGACCATTTTCTATCGGCGAAACTCCTGTAATAACAGTCTTTCCATCGCCGATTATTTTGCCGTTTATTAATCCTGCAATTTGTTCTGCGCTAAATTCCATAGTTTGCAAAGATAAATATTTTATTAATTATCTTTTAATTTTTTATAACGAATCAAGGTTACTTTTACCTTACTTATAATATTTCCCGGGGGAAATAAATAATATATTTCTTGGTTGCATTCTCCATACAGCCGAATAATATCTGATTTTCAGATTCTTCAAGCTTCATAGTCTGTCCGGTTTTGTCCATCAGATAAATCGGCTGTTTCTCTGTATCATAAGGCAGTAATGAACGAGAAATCTGCCCGACCAATTCTTCTCCGTTCTCTATATTGAAGTATTGGTTGACTTTTTCTACCTTTTGTTTCAAAAAATCTTCAGAAAATGGTTTTGATGAAATAATACTTTTCGGAAACTCTCTGTAAATAACTGTTCTGCAAAGTTTTGACAAAATAAAATCTTCATTCTCCGTCCAGACTTTTATAGCCTGGAAAACATCCATATCATCCAGCATTGTAAATCTTCTGATGTCTTCTTCCGTTGCTTCATCGAATTTATTCTTAACCAAGAAATATTTCAAATTTGAAGGCGCTTCCAAATCGAAGTTTTTTGAAACCAGATATTTGGCCCTGTTAAGGATCTGAACCAAAATATGTTCTCCCAAAGCCGCAGTCTTATGATAATAAACCTGCCAATACATAAACATTCTCGCTGTCAGATAATTTTCTATCGAATAAATTCCTTTTGCGTCGATGACGAGTTTTTCATCACTTACATTCATCATAGAAATGATTCTTTCCACATTCACGCTTCCTTCGGAAACTCCTGTATAGAAACTGTCACGTTTGAGATAATCCATTCTGTCAACGTCCAATTGAGATGAGATCAACTGATTGAAAAACGGCCTGTGATATTTCCCTTGAAACATTTCGATTGCCAGATCCAGTTTTCCTTTAAATTCCTTGTTCAAACGGTTCATCAACAGAATCGAAATTTTCTCGTGATGCCAATCGTCCATCAGCATATTCTCCAAAGCGTGCGAAAACGGACCGTGACCAATATCGTGAAGCAAAATCGCCAACATCGCTGCTTTTTCTTCTTCTCGAGAAACTTTTACGCCTTTCAATTTTAATGTTTCCAAAGCTTTGAACATCAGATTCATTGCACCAAGAGCGTGGTGAAATCTTGTATGTTTTGCACCGGGAAAAATAAGGGAAAGAAGTCCGGTTTGGGAAATTCTTCTGAGTCTCTGAAAATAATGATGTTCTATAATATCGAACAAAATCTCGTGAGGAATTTTGATAAAACCGTGAACCGGGTCGTTGATGATCTTGAGTTTATTCTGCACCTTTTAATATTGATGATTGATACAAAAATAAGGAAATTAAAATGGTTTTATGTAATAAATAATAGAATGGGAAACAAATATTCATTTGTATATTCGCTTAAGAACTAAAACCATAAAATTTAATGAAATTACTTTTTAACTTATTTATACTTTTCCTATTCTTGATTTCTTGCGAAAAAAAATCAGAATCTCAAACGAACCCAAAAATTGAAAAGAAAGAAAAACGTTTAGTGCCTGTATATGGTCAAAAATATTTTAACTACGACCAAATAGATTTCATATTGATTTTAATGAAAACAACATTTTAGAATTAGATAAAAATAAAGACAATTCAAAAATCGATAAATTAAGAAATAAGATTATTATTGGGGATTTTCCAGAAAACATGAATAAAGTCGATTTCTTAAAATCAATGGATAAAATCGGTTACAATAAAAAAGAAATTCCGAAAAAGAAATTTACTGAAATAGATAAAATATTTACTGAAAAAACAATTAATGAAAATAGCTCTTATACTTGTATTCCGATTTACAGAGATATTTTAGTATTTAAAAATATTGGAAAAGTAATTGGAATTGCAAAAATCTGTTTTAGTTGTCGCCAACATAGAATCATTGGAACAGATTTGAATAATGACAATTTTGGACAGAATGGAGATTATGAAAAACTTGAAGCTCTCCTGAATGAGTAAAATCAAACCAAAATCCTCAAACTCTTCGGCAACACTTTAATATGAATCGGCGATTTTATTTTCTTGAATTCGCCATCAATATGCCAGGTTTTTGTATTCACCTTGAACTCGATTTCTGAAACCGGAAGATAGGTCACATAATCATCATCTTTCAAACGTTTGGTGAACATCCGGAAAGCGAAAAACGGAGAATAGGTCAAAGGAAATTTCTTCACCAAAACCAGATCGACCAGACCATCGCTTTTGCTCGCCATCGGTGCAATATAAGCGTTGTTTCCAAACTGGCGCGTGTTGGCGATATTCAGCATCAGATATTTGCCGTTGTATTGTTTGTAATTTTCTTCTAAGAATTTGATTTTGATCGGCTTGTATTTGAAAAAAGTCTGGATAGAAACTTTGATATAATTCTTGAAGCCTCGGTCGGTTTTTTCAAATTCCTTCACGACCTTTCCGTCAAACCCGGTTCCGGAAACATTGATGGAAAAATGCTCATTCACCATAAACGTATCAATCTCACGGAATTTTTTCTCTTCGATCTTTTCTAAAAGTCTGGAAATATTTTTGTTAAAATTGGTCTCATTGGAAAATCCATTTCCCGAACCTGCAGGAAAAACTGCTAGAATTTTGTTTGTATTGATAAGCTTTTGCGCCACAACAGAAATAGTTCCGTCTCCCCCGACTGCAACGAAAATATCGACATCATTCCAAACCCGTCGGATAAAATCGTCTGTATCTTCCAAAGATCTGGAAACGATATAAAGCGGATTTTCAACTTTTTTAGAAAGACTTTCCAAAAAAGGCTGATAGTTTTTTTTCGCCGAATACGGATTGATGATGAAAGCAAATTTCATTTTCCAAAAGTAAAAATACTCTGAGGATTCCAGAGTATTTTTTTATTATTTATGGATTAATTTTTTATCGAAAGGCTTCGAGAGCCTCAGCCTGACAACAAACCATTCACTAACAATTATTCGAGTTGTCATCCTGAGACTCTCGAAAGATTTTTTATAATCTTAAATTCTTCTGTTATCAGCTTTCCAGTTTTTGATATTCTGTTTGATCTGGGAAGAAGACCAATCATTTTCGATGGTTTTATTTATCAAATCCAATAAATCTTGATCATCAGAAAACCTCAATGCAAAAATCTGAGAATCTGAGAAATGATAGGTTTGATCTTCCAGTCTATTTCCTGATAAAGCGAAATATCGAAATTTGAATTCATTAATGATAATTCTATCCTGTAATCCAAGCGCATAATGTTGACGAAGCATGAATGATAACACGATCATCAAAATAATAACCGAAGAAATAGCCGTCCAAACCCAAACTAAATTTTCATTGACATTAATAAAAGTAAAGATTTCAAAAACTGAAAACACCAGCAGAATCAACGAAACCGGATAGAAAATAAAATGATGTAAAGGATAATATTTCCTGTAATTTTTCAAGTTTTGTCCGTTCATTTTATTTGATGTTAAATTGACTTACAAACTCAGGTTTCAACTGGTCTTTGATGTCTTTGAAATTTAAAGTGATGTAAACAACACCCGCCGCATAAGCCGTAATCTCGTATTGGTTGTAAACAAATGTGATTTTATCTTTGTCAAAATAGAAATTGTTATTCAGTTCGATTTTATCTACCAAAAGCATTTCTTTTTGCTCAGGTTCATCAAAATGATCTTGAAGAATTTTGTTCCAATTGGCACCAGCCGGATCTTTGAAAATATCGGCTTGAGAGATCACTTTGTTATTTTTCAGATCGAAAACTTTATAATTTTCAAAATAATAGCCGTGCGCGCCACCAGAATATCCACTTCCGGAATATTGCAAAGTCAAGACATCATTTTGATGAGAAATCAATTTCATTCCCGAAACCTCATCCCAAGTCTGTTTGAATTCCGGTAAATAATCATTCGAATCATCTTTTTTCAACGATTCTTTTTTCAATTTATCAAGAACATCCGTCAAAGCTTTCCTGGAATAATCTGCGGAGGTGATATTTGCAGGTTTGTAGATACTATCCAAAATCGTTTTGTTCGTAATATTTGGGAATACCAGAACTTGCTTTTCGAAAGACAAGGTCAAAGTTTTCGCGACCTGTAAAGAATCCTGAACTCTGATAGAATCCACAGTGAATTCATTTTTTGTAACGAGACTGTCAGATTTGGGAGATTCGGAAACATTTTTGTTTTCTGTTTTGTTGCAAGAGAAAAGCAGAACTCCAAAAGATAAAATTGCGATCAGGTTTTTCATAATGATATTAATTTTGCGTGAAGGAAAATTAAAAATAATTTCTGATTGAGTAACAAAAAACCTTCCAAAATTGGAAGGTTTGATCTATTAATCTGATTTAAGCATCAATTCTTGCGTAAACCGCATTTTTCTCAATGAATTCTCTTCTCGGCGGAACTTCATCACCCATCAGCATAGAGAATGTAGAATCTGCCTCTACCGCGTTGTCAATGGTTACTTGTTTCAGGATCCTGCCATCCGGATTCAGCGTTGTTTCCCAAAGCTGCTCAGGATTCATCTCTCCAAGACCTTTGTAACGTTGTACCTCTACTCCCTTTCCGTCCGGAGACATTTCAAGAGTGAATTGTTCACGCTCCTTCTCGTTGTATGCATAAGTTTTTTTGTTTCCTTTTTTCAATAGATATAAAGGCGGCTGAGCGATATAAATATATCCGTTCTCAATCAATTCCTTCATATATCTGAAGAAGAAAGTCAGAATCAAAGTTGAGATGTGAGAACCATCGATATCGGCATCGGTCATGATCACAATTTTGTGGTAACGAAGTTTTGCCATATTCAACGCTTTGGAATCCTCTTCTGTTCCTACAGAAACGCCAAGCGCTGTATAGATATTCTTGATCTCCTCGTTATCATAAACTTTATGAACCATAGATTTCTCAACATTCAGGATCTTACCTCTCAAAGGCAAAATTGCCTGAAAATGACGGTCACGACCTTGTTTAGCCGTTCCACCTGCGGAATCTCCCTCTACAAGGAACAATTCTGATTCAGCCGGATCTTTTGAAGAACAATCGGACAGTTTTCCTGGCAAACCAGAACCTCCCATCGGAGATTTTCTCTGAACCATTTCTCTTGCCTTCTTTGCCGCTTGTCTTGCTTTCGCTGCCAAAACAACTTTCTGAACGATAATCTTGGCTTCAGCAGGATTTTCCTCGAGAAAGTTTGTCAGCATTTCGCCCACGATTTTATCAACCGCACCGGAAACCTCCGAGTTACCTAATTTCGTTTTGGTCTGACCTTCGAACTGAGGTTCCATAACTTTTACAGAAATCACAGCTGTCAAACCTTCACGGAAATCGTCTCCAGTAACTTCAACCTTTTCTTTTGCAGGAAGTCCTAATTCATCGGCATATTTCTTAAGAGTTCGTGTTAAAGCTCTTCTGAAACCTGCCAAATGCGTTCCTCCTTCGTGTGTATTGATATTATTAACATAAGAGTGGAGATTCTCGTTGAAAGACGTGTTATAACGCATCGCCACCTCAACCGGAATATCGTCACGCTCGCCTTCCATAAAGATCACATTCTCCATAATAGACTCACGGTTTCCGTCGATATACTCAACGAATTCTTTCAATCCGCCTTCCGAATGGAAAACTTCTGTTCTGAAAGTCCCATCTTCCAATTTTTCTCTTTCATCCGTTAAAGTAATCGTGATCCCTTTATTAAGGTATGCCAACTCTCTAAGACGATTCGCTAAAGTATCGTAGTTGTAAACTAATTCAGTAAAAATAGAATCATCCGGCTGGAAAAACTGTTTTGTTCCTCTTTTGTCGCTATGTCCTATTTCTTCAACGCCGGTTTGCGCTTTTCCTCTGGAATAAACCTGCTGATAAACGTTTCCGTCTCTGTAAACGGTAGTGATCATCTCGTTGGAAAGTGCGTTAACACACGAAACCCCAACTCCGTGAAGACCCCCGGAAACTTTGTAAGAATCTTTGTCGAACTTACCACCAGCTCCGATTTTGGTCATTACAACCTCTAACGCAGATTTCTGCTCTTTCTCGTGAAAATCTACAGGAATACCACGACCGTTATCCATAACTTCTACGGCGTTCCCTTCTTTTATCGCAACAGTAATTGTATCACAATATCCTGCCAAAGCCTCATCGATAGAGTTATCCACTACTTCATAAACCAAATGGTGGAGACCTCTGACTCCTACATCACCAATGTACATTGAAGGACGCATACGAACGTGCTCCATTCCTTCCAATGCCTGAATACTACTTGCTGTATATTGTTTTTGACTCATATTGTAAAAGATTCAAGATATAAAACTCAAATTTTCAAATAGTTAGCTTGAGAATTTTCCTTGTTATTTTTCTGTTAATTATTTTATTAAAGCTTACAAATATCGTTAAAATAATCGAGATATGAAAGCTTTAAAATCTACTAAAAAAGATAAGTTTTTAACAGTGATGTTTGAAAATTTTGAATAAAAAAAATCGAACTATAAAAAGCTCGATTCTTTAATTTAATATTTACAAAAGTTTTAACTCTTCAAAAACTCATCCACTTTTTTTGCACAATCTCTTCCTTCCGCAATTGCCCAAACAACAAGACTCTGTCCTTTTCTTGCATCACCACAAGAGAAATATTTGGTTTGATTGGTTCGGAATTCTTTATTATTTCCAATCAGGTTTCCTTTTGGGTCAAGATTGATATCCAAAGCTTCCACCAAACCTTTCTGCTCTACGTGCGTATAACCTAAAGCAATGAAAGCATAATCACATTCGATGACAAATTCCGAGTTCGGTTTTTCTGTGTAGAGATTCCATTTTCCGTCGGCATCTTTTGTCCATTCAGCCTCTACTAAGCGAACACCTTTAAGATTTCCTTTCTCATCTTTCACAAATTCTTTTGAGTTGACAGACCATCTTCTTTCACAACCTTCTTCGTGAGACGACGTAACCTGCAAAGTCATCGGCATTGTTGGCCAGGGCATTGTCTCATCACGTTTTGTGGGCTGCATCGGCTTGTAATAGATCTGATAAACAATTTCCGCACCTTGACGATTCGAAGTTCCGATACAATCCGAACCCGTGTCTCCACCTCCAATCACAACCACTTTTTTTCCTTTGACATTCAGTTCTTCTTCATCAAAATCAATCCCGCTTACTTTTTTATTATTCTGGACCAGAAAATCCATTGCGTAATGTACACCTTTCGCATCACGATTCGGGAGCATCAGATCTCGCGGAACCGTACTTCCCAAAGCCAAAACAACCGCATCAAAATTCCTGTTCAATTCTTCGATGGAATAATTGACACCAACATTGACATTAGTTTTAAACTCAACACCTTCCTGCCGCATCCACTGAACACGGCGTTCAACAATATTTTTATCGAGTTTAAAATCGGGAATTCCAAACCTCAACAAACCACCAATCTCAGAATCTCTTTCAAAAACCGTCACCTGATGACCAGCCTGATTCAACTGATAAGCTGAGGCCAGACCAGCTGGGCCAGAACCAATAACCGCGACCTTTTTATCTGTTCTAAACTGAGGTACTATTGGTTTTGCAAATCCTTGTTCAAAAGCTATTTCGATAATATTTTTTTCAATTTCCTCAATCGCGACTGGGAGATTATTAATTCCCAAAACACAAGCCCCTTCGCAAGGCGCAGGACAAATTCTTCCCGTAAATTCAGGGAAATTATTAGTTGAAGTTAAAATATGATAGGCCTTTTCCCATTGCTTTTTATAAACTGCATCATTGAATTCCGGAATCACATTTCCCAACGGACAACCGCCCTGACAAAACGGAACACCACAATCCATACATCTTGCGGACTGCTCTGTTAGAAGCTTTTCAGAAGTCGGTTCATAGAATTCTTTATAATTCTTCAACCTTTCTGAAACCGGAAGTTTCGCTGGCAAACTTCTGTCATATATCAAAAAACCATCCGTCTTTCCCATTATTTCATTGCATTTATTTGATTCTCCATTACTTTTTTATATTCACGAGGATAGGCTTTCACAAAGTGTTTCAGATTATTTTCAAAATCACTTAGAAGATATTCCGCCAAATAACTTCCCGTTATTTCAAAATGTTCTTTGATCAAATCCAAAACCAATTCAACATCTTTCTCCGTCAAGTTTTCTAAATCCGCCATATCAGGATTGAAATTTTTTTCCAGATCTTTTCCTACATCCCAGACATAAGCAATTCCGCCACTCATTCCCGCTCCGAAATTCCGACCAACCTCTCCTAGGATTACAACCGTTCCACCTGTCATATATTCGCATCCGTGGTCACCGATTCCTTCGACAACAGCCGTTGCTCCGGAATTACGAACACAGAATCTTTCACCCGCCATTCCGTTGATAAAAACCTTTCCGGAAGTTGCTCCATAAAGTGCTACATTTCCGATAATACTATTTTCATTCGCTTTGATCACCGCTTCTTCATCCGGAAAAACTGCGAGCTTCGCTCCCGACAAACCTTTCCCGAAATAATCATTCGCATCCCCTTCCAAAATCATTGTGATCCCTTTATTACAAAAAGCGCCAAAACTTTGCCCAGCCGTTCCTTTAAAATTGAACTTCAAAGAATCTTCCTGCATTCCGTCTGAATGATAGATTTTCGTCAATTCGTGAGAGAGGATTGTCCCAACCGTCCTGTCCGTATTTTTAATTAAGAAAGAAGTTTCCACTTTTCCATTATTTTGCAAAGCTGATTTTGAAGCTTCCAGCATTTTCCACGACAGGGATTCACCCAAACCATTATCCTGTTCTTCGGCTTTTATAATAGGCAAATCCGTTTCCATTTTATAAAGCAATCCACTCAAATCAATATTCTGATGTTTCCAGAATTTGATCTCTTTTTTCTTTTCCAGACACTGGGATCGACCAACCATTTCATCAATCGTTCTAAAACCAAGACTCGCCATTATCTCACGGACTTCCATCGCCAAAAAGGTAAAATAACTTACCAAATGTTCCGGTTTTCCTGTGAATTTTTTACGCAACTCTTCATTCTGAGTCGCAATCCCAACAGGACAAGTATTAAGATGACATTTCCTCATTAAGATGCAACCTTCCACAATCAGAGCGGACGTTGCAATTCCCCATTCTTCCGCCCCAAGCAAAGTTGCCATTACCAAATCACGTCCGGTTTTCATCTGTCCGTCGACCTGAACCGTTACTCTTTGTCTTAATTTATTTTTGATTAAAGTCTGATGTGTTTCTGCCAATCCCAATTCCCAAGGCAAACCTGTATGACGAACCGAACTCAAAGGAGAAGCACCCGTTCCGCCATCATAACCGGAAATCAAAATATGGTCGGCTTTTGCTTTTGCCACACCTGAAGCAATCGTTCCAACTCCGGCTTTTGAAACCAATTTAACAGAAATCCTTGCGTGTCGATTGGCATTTTTCAAATCAAAAATCAACTGCGCCAAATCTTCTATTGAATAAATATCGTGATGAGGAGGCGGAGAAATCAATCCGACTCCCGGCGTTGAATGTCGTGTTTTTCCAATCCAAGAATCCACTTTTTCACCAGACAACTGCCCGCCTTCTCCTGGTTTTGCACCTTGAGCCATTTTGATTTGAAGCTCTTCTGCTTCCGCCAGATATCTCGCTGTTACTCCAAATCTACCCGAAGCAACCTGTTTGATCGAGGAACGCAGACTATCGCCGTTTTCATCAATAATATACCTGTTTTCATCTTCGCCACCTTCTCCCGTATTACTCTTAGCTCCAATTCTATTCATTGCAATCGCCAACGTCGTGTGTGCTTCCCAAGAAATCGAACCAAAAGACATTGCTCCGGTCGCAAAACGTTTCAGAATATTTTCAATCGGTTCAACTTCTGATAAAGGAACTGATTGACGGTCATTTTTGAACTCAAGCAAACCCCTTAACAACGATGCGTTTTCAGTTTGACGATTGACCACTCGGGAATATTTTTTGAATATTTCATAATTATCATTCCAAGTTGCCTGTTGCAAAAGATGAATGGATTGAGGATTGAACTGATGATATTCGCTGTCTTTTCTCCATTGATAAATCCCACCAGAATCCAAAACTCCAAACGCCGAATCTTTCTCGAATGCTTGATAATGTTTCGCTAAAGCTTCTCTTGCAATTTCATCAAAACCAATTCCGTTGATCCTGGAAATCGCGCCTGTAAAACAAGTATTGACCAAAGGCTTATTAAGCCCGATAATTTCAAAAATCTGCGCACCGTGATAAGATTGCAAAGTCGAAATTCCCATTTTGGAAAAAATCTTCAGCAAGCCATCACCAACCGCTTTTTTATAATTGTATTTGAGTTGTTCCAAATCCGCATCCTGCTTGAACTCGCCATCATAAAACATTTGTCTGATACTCGCCAAAGCCAAATAAGGATTAATCGCAGTTGCTCCAAAACCAAGCAGACTTGCGAAATGATGAACTTCCCAAACATCACCAGCTTCAATCACCAAACCAACTCTTCGTCGAACACCTTTTCTTATCAAATGATGATGAACAGCCGAACAAGCCAGCAAAGAAGGAATCGATGCGTGTTGGGAATCCAAAGAACGGTCGGAAAGAATAATCACCTCAAAACCATCTTCTACAGCATCCATTGCATAACGGCAAATCCTGTCCAAAGCTTTCTTCAGACTACCTTCTTTTTCGTCTGCCTTGAAATAAGTGTAAATTGTTTTTGACTGAAATTTCCCCGTATCAACACTTCTCAATTTTTCCAATTGTTCATTGTTCAGAATCGGATGTTCAAGTTTTATAGAATGTGCAAAGTTTTTATCATCCTCCAGAAGATTTCCGTTACCACCGATAATCGTTGTTAATGACATTACCAGTTTTTCACGAATCGGGTCGATTGGCGGATTCGTAACCTGTGCAAACAACTGCTTAAAATAAGAACTGAAATGCTGTGGCTTCTCACTCAAAACAGCCAAAGGCGCATCAAATCCCATCGAACCAATCGGTTCTTTGCCATGAACCGCCATTTCTTTGATGACTTTATCCAAATCTTCCCTGGAATAACCAAAAGCCTTTTGATATTTAAAAATATCCTCGGACTGAAGTTTATTAAATCTAATTTTCGGACTTGGCAATTCCTTCAGATTGATATTCATTTTATCCAGCCAATCGCGATAAGGTTGTGATGTACAAATCTCTTTTTTCAGTTCGTCATCACTCACAATAACACCTTTTTTCATATCAACCAAGAACATTTTCCCTGGCTGAAGACGGCCTCTTTTGATCACATTTTTTGGATTAACAGGCAAAGCCCCTGATTCCGAAGCCATAATCACCAAATCATCT
>Ga0065704_10070871_pt1 | contig 15191 bp, 13 predicted proteins | sample SwiRhicommuniRL2_FD_59091 | JGI IMG/M metagenome (GOLD analysis project Ga0065704, IMG submission 59091) | Switchgrass rhizosphere bacterial communities from Rose Lake, Michigan, USA - RL2 v2 (version 2) | ecosystem: Host-associated > Plants > Roots > Rhizosphere > Soil | place: East Lansing, MI
CGCCCGCCTGGAAGCACATTCCGTCCTGGTACATCTATGGCGACAAGGACAAGAACATCCCGCCGCAGGCCATGGCGTTCATGGCCCAGCGTGCCGAGGCCAAGGCGGTGAAAGTGGTCAAGGGCGCGTCCCATGTGGTGATGGTTTCAAACCCCGAGCCGGTCGCTCGCTTGATTGAGACAGCCGCTGCGGCGAAGTGATACTCATCTGAGCGGCCTCGGAAGATAGAGCGCGCCTCTCGAAGGCGGGTTGTACCTTCATTCTCTGATGGATTGCAGGGATCGAGGCAACGGTTGTCTGAAACAACGGTATTTCTCCAAAAGGTCCGAGACCTGAAATTCCCTTGGATCAGGCAACGATGCCGGCGAATCCGGCAAACGGATAGGCGTTTCGCTCCACATACTCTCGCGGCCCTGAGGCCCTGCCACAGCTGTATCCGAGTGGCAGGGGCTTTTGTAGGCCATCGAAAACATGTGTGCGAGTGCTTGATATGGAGAACAACACGATCCGCTTTGCCTGCAACGGCTGCGGGATCTGCTGCAAGGGCCGGCTGATTCCGCTGACGTTGGATGAGGCAAGGCAGTGGCTAAACCGCGGACATGAGGTGGCGGTCATACTGGAGGCGTTCGATGAGTCAACCTGGCCTTCCGAGCCTAGGCAATTCGCCCACAGCGCCCAACGGGCCGTGGCAGTCACCAGTGGCGATGCCCAGATTCGAGTCGTTGCGGTACTGGCGGGTAATGCGCTGACGCAATGCCGCAATCTCGGCGACGATGGTCGTTGCGGTATCTATGAAGAGCGGCCGTTGGTCTGTCGAATCTACCCGATGGAAATCAATCCGCTCATTGCCTTGCGTCCTGCCGACAAGGTCTGTCCGCCTGAGGTCTGGGAGGCGGGCGAGGTCTTGTTTACCGACCGCGTTGTCGATCCGATCCTGGCCGATCAGATCGAACGTTCCCGCCAGGCGGACAGGGACGACGCCCGGGCCAAGATTGCGCTGTGTGAAGCGATGGGCATGAACGTCGCCGCCTGGAAGGGCAACGCGTTGGCGGTGTACTTGCCTGATCGGGCGCAATTGGCTGAAGCGATCATTCGCTACGATCGCGCGCCCGTGGCACCGACAGGTCTGGATTGGAAAGTGCGGGTCGAAACGCCGGCCCTGGCCCAACAACTGCTGCAAGTGGGTATCGCGTTGGATGATCATCAGTCAACCGGCTACATCTTCCAGAATCTTTAGGCACCCAGCGAAGCCATCACTTTGTGCACCCCCACCCCATGAAACATCTTGTAATGCCCGGCTGCCAGTGACTGATGCGCGCTACGGATCGTTAAATCGTGCAAGAAATTGCGTCAATCAGGCAAGCGACTCGAATCGCCGACCCAGCATACTGCGTCCATATTGATCAACGACTTGCGGTGATGCCGAACAGTATTCGCCATCACCGCAAGTCGTGGGTCCGATGTTTTCAAGGAGTGAAATGTGCACACCGATTTCAACAGCGATCAGGGCGTCTGCGACATCAGTCGCCTGGCCGGTTCGGTCAGCCAGCTTGTGCCCAGCGAGGGCGACCAGATCACCGCCATTGCCGGCTTGAGCCTGCATCGGCGCAACGCGATCACCGCGCCGACGCACTGCATCTATGGCCTGGGTATCGGCGTGACCTTGCAAGGCCGCAAGCAAGCCATGCTCGGGGACGAGATACTGACTTACGCGCCGGGCCAGTCCATGGTGACCTGCGTGGATCTGCCGGTCATTTCCCATGTCTCCCAAGCCAGCGTCGCCAAGCCGTTCCTGGGCATGATGCTGAGATTCGACAGCACGATGGTCATGCAGGTGGCCGAGCGCATGCAGTTGTCACAACGCATGAGGGACGACGCGTTTCGACCGATTACCGTACAAGCGCTGGATGCCGGGGTGCTGGACGCCCTGCGGCGCTTGATAGAACTGCTGGAGGAACCGTCGCTGCTTGAGACAGTGGCTCCGCTGATCAAGGAAGAGATCATCGCTCGCCTGTTGAGCGGTGCCCACGCGCCACAGTTGCTGCATGTGATCGCTGCCGGGTCACCCAGCCAGCACATCGCCAAGACGGTTGCCTGGCTGAAACTGAATTTTCGCCAGGCGTTGCGGATGGACGATCTGGCGGCACAAGCGCACATGAGTCCATCCACGTTTCGCCAGCATTTTCGGACCGTGACCGGTATGAGTCCGTTGCAATACCAGAAGCAGCTGCGGCTACAAGCCGCTCGGCAGTTGATGTTGAGCCAGAACGTCGATGCGAGCAGTGCAGGGGGCCTGGTTGGCTATGAAAGTGCCTCGCAGTTCAGCCGTGAATACAGCCGTCTCTTTGGGGCGCCGCCGCAGCGGGATATCAAGCGCATTCGCTTGTGATCGTGAGGCTTGTCTGGCATTGCGACCAGACAGCCTCACACGCCTGTCACGTCAACTTGAAAGGCAACTCACGCAACGGTTTACCCGTCAGGCTCGCCACCGCGTTGGCAAAAGCCGGGGCCAGTGCCGGCAGGCCGGGTTCACCCATCCCCGTAGGAGGCTCGGCGCTGGGCACGATGTGGACGGCAAACGCCGGCATGTCGGTAATGCGCGGCACGCTGAAGTCAGCAAAATTGCTCTGCTGCACCACGCCATCTTTCAGGGTGATCGCGCCACCTGGCAGGCACATCGACAATCCCATCAGCGCCGCGCCTTGGACCTGGGCCTCGACACTGCGTGGGTTGACGGCCAGGTTGCAGTGCACACCGGCCGTCACGTTGTGCAGCACCGGCCGGCCGTCCTGCACCGAGGCTTCGACGACGTAGGCCACCACCGAGCTGAACGACTCGTGGACCGCCACGCCCCAGGCATGGCCTGCCGGTAACTGGCGCTTGCCATACTCGCTCTTGTCCACGGCCAATTGCAGCGCCTCGCGATGGCGTGGGCTCTGCTCACCAAACAGTTTCATCCGGTAGGCCACCGGATCCTGCCTGGTCGTGCGGGCGATCTCGTCGATCAGCGTTTCCATCACAAACGCCGTATGGGTGGAGCCCACACTGCGCCACCACAGCACGGGAACGTTGAGCTTGGGGTGATGAACCGTCAGCCGCATGGGCAGCGGATACGGATTGCGCAGGCCTTCCGTGGCGGTCGGGTCGATGCCGTTTTTCACCCGCCCGCCAAACACGGTGCCGGTGATGATCGATTGGCCCACCAGGGCGTGGTCCCAGGCGAGCACCTTGCCGCTGTCGTCAAAACCGATGCGCGCACGGTGCAGGTGCATGGGGCGATAGTAGCCGCCCTTGATGTCGTCCTCCCGACTCCAAAGGGTGCGGATAGGGGCGTTGACCCCGGCGGTGCGGGCGGCCTTGGCGACCTCACAAGCCAGTACGACGAAATCGTTGGTGGGCACACCGCGCCGGCCAAAACCACCGCCGGCGGTCTGCACGTTCACCTGGATCTGTTCCGGCTTGAGGTTCAGCACCTTGGCGGCCGCGGCACCATCACCGCCAGGGAACTGCGTACCGACCCACAGTTGAGCGCCATCCCCGGCTAGCTGCACGGTGCAGTTGAGGGGCTCCATCGGCGCATGGGCGAGGTAGGGAAACACGAACTCGGCGTCCAGTTGATGCGGCGCGCTGGCAAGCGGCGTCATGTCTGCATCAAAGTGCAGCGGGCCGGGTTGCTTGGCCAGTTCCCGGTATTGAGCCAATTGTTTCTCGCTGTCCACTTTTTCTACAGCGCTCGCATCCCACTCCACCTTCAGCGCATCGCGTGCCAGCTTTGCCTGCCAGTAACTGTCGGCGACCACCGCAACACCTTCGGCGCCGCCGTCCAGCGGTATGCGCAACACGGCTTTTACACCTTTCGTGGCACGTGCCGCGCTGTCATCCAGGGAGGCGATTCTGGCGCCGAACACCGGTGGCCGGGCGACGACAGCGGTGAGCTGCCCCGGCAGATGCATGTCGATGCCAAAATCCTGCTGGCCGCTGCTCTTGGCCTTGGCATCGATACGGGTGGTGGCCTGGCCGATGATGCGGAAATCCTTGGGATCCTTGAGCGTGATCTGCTCGGGCACCGGCATCGCCATCGCGGCTTCGGCCAGCTCGCCGTAGCTCGCTTTACGGCCTGCCGGGCCGAGGACCATGCCGGCCTGGGTGCTCAGGCTCGCCACGTCGACGTTCCAGCGCGCGGCGGCGGCACTCAGCAACATGGCGCGGGCGCGGGCGCCGAGTTCGCGGTACTGGGTATAGCTGTTCTTGATCGAGTTGGAACCGCCGGTGAGGTGGATGCCGAAGGCCGGGTCCATGTAGGCGGCGTCGCTGTTGCCGTTGCGACTGCGTACCAGGCTCCAGTCGGCATCGAGTTCTTCGGCAAGAATCATCGGCAAGCCGGTCTGCACGCCCTGGCCGAACTCCAGGCGGTTGATGGTTACCGTGACCTCGCCGCTGGGCGCGATCTGCACGAATGCCGAGGGTTGCTGGGTCGGTTTGAGCGGCGCGGCAGCACCATTGGCCTCCTGCGCCAGGGCCAGGTGAGGAAAAGCGCCGAGCGCCAGACCACCGACGCCGACGATCTTGAGAAAACTGCGGCGCGGCAGCGTAGCGGGACCGTCAGCCTCGTCGCGTTCAAGCAGGTGCTGCAAGGCGCGAGGGTGCTCGTTCGGGAAAATCTCGTTCAACATGGTCTGCTCCGATCAGGCAAGGGCTTTGGCAGCATCAGCCACCGCGGCGCGGATACGGGCGTAGGTGCCACAGCGGCAGATATTGCCGGCCATGGCCGAGTCGATCTCGGCGGCCGTGGGCTGCTTGCCCTTGGGCTGGGCCTTGAGGAAAGCGGTCGCGCTCATGATCTGGCCGCTCTGGCAGTAGCCACATTGCGCCACGTCATGCTTGACCCACGCTTCGTGCACGGCGCTGCCGACCGGGTCGCTGCCGTTGGTTGCCGCTTCGATGGTGGTGATCTTCTTGCCTTCGGCGGCGGCAATGGGCGTCACGCAGGAACGAATGGCCTGGCCATCCAGGTGTACGGTGCAGGCGCCACACAACGCCGCGCCGCAGCCGAACTTGGTGCCGGTCATGCCCAGCGTGTCGCGCAAGGTCCAAAGAATCGGGGTGCTTGGGTCTACGTCGACCGTGTATTCACGGCCATTGATGTTGAGGGCGCTCATAGGGGTACCAGCTCCGGATGGTTTGGCTCTGGTCAACTATAGAAAGCAATGCCGGGGGGCGATTGCACAATCCGGGCGGATAATTGCCTGATCGTGCGAATCGAAAAGGTGCTGAGTGTTGCCACAGCACAGGTGAGATCCCAACAGACAACACCCAACAGACAACCAAGCCAGGAGAGCGTCACGTGTGAGTTCCACTCCCTGGCCCCGAACAATACTGACCGCTTACAGCAATGGAATGCTATAGCTCACGATCAGGCGATTCTGATCCTGGTCACGAGCAATATCGCTGCGGGACATGCCGTTGCGCCAGCCGAAACCGACGTTCTTCAACGCGCCGCTCTGAATTACATAGTCCAGGGAGATATCACGCTCCCACTCACTGGCGTCCTGGCCGCTGGCCGTCTGGATGTTGTCGCCCTTGAGGTACATCACCGAGGCCTTCAAACCCGGCACGCCAAGCCCTGCGAAGTCATAGGCATACTGGGCGAATGCCGTGCGCTCGCCGGCCTGGATGAATGTCTGGATGGTACGGTCGGTGTAGAGGTAGAGACTCGCGCCGCCTTCGCCTTTACCCACCAGGCCGCCCTGGTTCAGTTGTGTAAAGTTGCTGTCTTCGGACACGCTTTGATAACCGGCGGTAATGGCATGGCCGCCCAACGAGTAAATGAACGCCGCACTCCAGGTATCGTTGTCGATTTCACCGCTGCCGTCCTTGGTATAGCCGCCGACTTTGTAACCACTGGCGCGACCGGCTGCGCTGCCGTTCTTGCCATCGGACGTGGTCTTGAAATAACGCAGGTCGGTTTTCAACGAGCCGTATTCACCCAACGGTAATACATGCAGCAAACCGGCGAAGTGCTGCTGGTAATAATCTTCCAGATTGGCGTAGTAATACTGGGCGGTCAGGTCCTTGGTCAGTTTGTAATCGCCACCGGCAAAGGTGAATTTGTTGCTTTCCTGGCTGCCGCCCGCCACGGCCAGGCCGGCGCTGTCACTGGAAGCACGGCCGGTGGCGTGTTCCAGTTGTCCGGCAGTGAAGGTCAGGTTGTCGATTTCATTGCTGGTGACTTGGCCACCCTCGAAGGTTTGCGGGAGCAGGCGGCCATCGTTGGAAACCAGGATCGGCAGCTTCGGCTGCAAAGTGCCGTAACGCAGTTCGGTCTTGGAAACACGCATCTTCGCGGTTGCACCGAGACGCGACCATTGGTCCGCCGCCTTGTCACCATCGTTTGGGAACATCGAGCCGCCAACATGACGACCCGCGCCGCTGTCGAGCTTCAGGCCTAGCAACCCGATCGCGTCCAGGCCAAACCCCACGGTACCGTCGGTAAACCCGGATTGATAATTGAGCATGAAGGCCTGGCCCCATTCTTCGGTCTTCGAAGGTGCGGCGGCGCCATCACGGTTATCGTTGTTGAAGTAGAAGTTGCGCAAGTTCAAGTTGGCTTTGCTGTCGCTGATAAAATCAGCCGACGCCAATGGACTCAGGACCAGACTCACACCGCCAGTTAAAACACTCAGTACTTGCAATAGGGCTTTCATCAGGACGAACTCCACCGCGGAATCACTGTTCCGGGCATGTTGGAAAGGCAGCAGTAAGCTCTCGGCCGATCACCTGATTGGCCGATGCGTTAAATGACTCGTTAGAAAATCTTCAATGCATAGAGTGGGGTAGGGGATAAATCTCCAAAGCGTGCCATCAGTGAAAGTCCCTGGGTTATCAGTCGATCAATCCATGAGCGTCATAAAAGGGGTACGGCCCGGGATACTCGCCAAACACGCCGTTATGGGTCACCAACCCCTGTCCATGCCAGTGGTGCAGCAGGTAGCCGGGTGGTTCCAGGTTGAAATGCGCGGGAGCGGTTGGCTGTAGATCCAGGACAATTTGATGGGAGGTGCCGGGACACACGCAGCTCAGGCTGCCACCAAAGCGTCGCTGCATCGGCCGATGCAAATGCCCGCACAGCAGGCGCTCTACCTGCGGATGACGGGCGATGACCTGCTCCAGCGCCGAGGCGTTGACGAACGGTTCGCGGTCCATGTGGCCGATGCCGCTGATAAACGGCGGGTGGTGCAGGACCAGCAGCGTTGGCACGTCGGGGCGACCGGCCAACTGTTCATCGAGCCAGCTCAACTGGCTATCCAACAACCGGCCGCCATGGCCGCCGGGAATGGTGCTGTCCAGGCCGATCAGGCGCAGCGGATGTTCGTCAACCACCCAATCCAACGGGGCTCCGGCCACGCTTGGCAAATAGTCATGATCGGCAAATGCCGCCCGCAAATGCTCGCGGTTGTCATGGTTACCGGGAACCAGGTAGCAAGGCATGTGCAGGCGCGCCAGTTCGGGGTGCAGCACGGCATATTCATCAGGGCGACCGAAGTCCACCAGGTCGCCACTGATCACCACGATGTCGGGACGCGGCACCCGGGCATTCAAATGGTCAACGGCATGACGCAACGCGGCGAGGGTATCGACGACGCCATAGGTCAGTTTTTCTCCGGCCTTGAGATGCAGGTCGCTGATCTGCGCAATGAGAAACGGATGATTCAAAATAAACCCTCTGAAAACACGAATATCACGATGACAAGGTGAACAGCACCTGCGGCTCGACGGCCAAGGAAACCAGGGCGCCAGGGGTGTGTATGACGCTGTCGGTGCTGTCCACCAGCAATGGCTGGGCGGCGCCGACGTCTACCAACAGGCGGCTTTGGGCTCCCTGGAAAAACTGGCCCACCAGTCGCCCGCGCAGATGCCCCTCGTTGTCCATCACCCGCAAATGCTCGGGGCGACAATAGACGGTGGCGGGCAGCCCGGCACCACGCCATGGCAACTCTCCGCCATGGACTTTCAAGCTCAGGGAGGTGTGCTCGAGCACCGCGAAAGCGTTGAGGTTGCCGACAAAACTGGCGACGAAAGCGCTGGCCGGTTGCTGATAGATTTCCCGTGGGCTGGCCAATTGCGCAACGCGGCCGCGCTCCATGACCAGGATCCGATCGCCCAGCGCCATGGCTTCGCCCTGGTCGTGGGTGACGAACACGGCGGTAATGCCCAGATGGCGTAGTAACTGATCCAGTTCGCTGCGCAGGCGCTCACGCAACTGCGCGTCCAGTGCCGCCAAGGGTTCATCGAGCAGCAATACCCGGGGCTTGGGCGCCAGGGCACGGGCGAGCGCGACCCGCTGGCGCTGACCGCCGGACAACTCGTGGATGCTGCGCTTGCCATGATCCTGAAGGCCCACCAGTTCCAGCAGCTCCGAGCAACGCTTGTTCCGTTCGGCAGGCGCCATGCCGCGAATCTTCAAGCCATAGACGATGTTGCCGGCCACATCCAGGTTGGGAAACAACGCATAGTTCTGGAACACCATGCCCACGTCGCGCCGCTCGATGGGCAGGCGGGTAACGTCGGTGTCGCCAAAAAATACCTGCCCCACATCCGGGCGTTCGAGCCCGGCGATCAGCCGCAGGGTGGTGGTTTTACCGCAACCGGACGGACCGAGGATCGCCAAGGTTTCGCCGGCCTCTATGGTCAGGTCCAGGTCATGGACGGCAACGGTGCCGTCCGAGAACGCCTTGCGGCAACCCGCCAGGCGAATGGTGGTTCCGGTCATCGTTTGTCTCCACGGGAAAGGCGCGCGCTGATGGCCTGCAACGCAATCAGCAGCGGCACGATCATCAGCAGGAATATGAGGGTGTAGGCGCTGGCGACTTCCAGCCTGGCCGAGGCATAGCTGTCCGCCAGGCCTACCGGCAATGTCTTGGTCATCGGCGTGTGGAGCATCCAGGTCAGGTTGAACTCGCCCAGCGACAGCGTGACAACCATGAGTACCCCGGCGAGAATCCCTGCCCGACAATTAGGCACTACCACACTGAAGAATCGTCGCAACGGCCCGGCGCCAAGGCTGGCTGCGGCTTCTTCCAGGACGGGCAAGTGCTGGCGTTGCATCACCGCCATCACCGGACGCACGAGGAACGGCAGGGTGAACAGCACATGGCCGACGAGAATGAACAGCCAGCTGCTGCGAAATCCGCCGAATTGGCCATAGGTGAGCAGCAACGCCAGGGCGCTGGCCAGGCCTGGCATCGCCACCGGTAGCACCATCAACTCCTCGAACGCACGGCTGAAGCGGTTGTTCATCCGTACCAGCGCGTAAGCCGCCGGAACACCCACCACGCAGACGCACAGTGCGCAGGCCACGGCCAGCTGCAGGGAGAGCCAGACCGTCGGCGAATAGGCCTGCCAGACTTGCACCAGCCAATCGAACGTCAGGCCGCTGGACACGCCCTGGAAATAATTGCGTGTCAGCCCGGCCAGCAGTGACATCAGCACCGGCACCAACATGAACGCGCAGACCAGCAGGGTGAACAGCAACTGCCCGATGAACAGCGTTGAGCGTCTCACAAGACTGTCCTCGAATTTTTCGCCAGGCGCCTGGCCAATAGCAGCACCGCCCAGGTCAGCGCCCCCAATACCACCGACAGCGCAGCCGCCACGGCGAAATTGGCATAATTGGTGAACACGTTGTAGATCGCCACCGGGGTCACGTTCAGGCGGGTGCCCAAGGTGAAGGCCGTACCGAACGCGCCCATGGAAGTGGCAAAGCAGATCGCTCCGCACGAGACCAGCGCCGGCGCCAGGCCTGGGACGATGACATCGCAGATCACTCGCCAGTGGCCGGCGCCCAATGAATGCGCGGCTTCTTCCAGGCTGCGATCCAGGCTTTCGCAAGCGGCCATCACCGTGAGGATCACCCGCGGAATCGAGAAGTACAGGTAACCGATGCAAAGGCCCATCAGCGAGTAGGCGAAGATCCAGCGTTCACCCGCCAGCTCGAGGCCAAGGCTGGCGAACAAGCCTTGGCGCCCAGCCAGCAAAATCACCAGGAAACCGACGACCACACCGGGGAATGCCAGCGGGAAGGTCAACAAGGCGACCAACAGCGAACGACCGAAGAAGCGCTGGCGACTGAGGAAAACCCCACTGATGCCACCCACCAACAGCGCTGCGAGGGTCGTCGCCAAAGCCAGCAGGCAAGTCTGTGCCAGACTGCCCAGGTATTGCGCACTGCCCAGTACCTGCCAATAACCGTTTTCGCCGCCGTCGCGACGTTGCCCGCCCAGCACGATCAGGTGCGCCAGCGGCAACAGCCAGAACGCAAACAGCACCGCTGCCGCAGGCGCCAGGGCCCAGGCCGCGGTCAGCCGCAGACGCGGCACCGTGGCCTGGCCCGACGAGACTCCCCGGGCTTTTATTACCGAGGCGGTCACTTACTTGACCTCTTTCAGGTAACGCGCGGAAAAGGCTTCCTGCGCCGCCGCCATCTGCTCGTAGTTGACCACACCGGCCCGGGCGTAATCGCTGTCCGGCAGGAACTGTGCGGCGACGTCGGCTGGCATCCTCATCGCCCGCACCGGCCGCAGGTAGGCCTTGGCCCAGAGCGCCTGGCCTTGCTCGGACAGGACGAAATCCAGGACCTTCTCGGCGTTGGCTCGATGGGGCGCGTTGCCGACGATGCTCATCACGTAAGGCACGCTGATGCTGCCTTCCTTGGGAATCACGAAAGCGACGTTGGCCTTGTCCTTGTAGCGCGCCCGGTAGGCGTTGAAATCGTAATCGACCAGGATCGGCAATTCACCGGACAACACCCGCGCATAAGCGGTCTGCTTGGGCACGATGGGTGAGTTTTTCGCCAGTTTCTGGAAGTAATCGATGGCAGGCGTAAAGTCATTGAGGCTGCCGCCCATGGCCTGGTTGATCGCTACCGCAGAAACGTAGCCGACGAACGCACTGGACGGATCAAGGTAGCCGACCATGCCTTTGTACTCAGGCTTGAGCAGATCGCCCCAGCTTTGCGGCACGGGCAAACCGCCCAGTGCATCGACGTTAACCATGATGCCCAAGGTGCCGGAGTGAATGGCAAACCAGTGTCCTTGCGGGTCCTTCAAACCGTCCGGGATCTGCTCCCAGCCCTTGGGCTTATAGGTGCCGACCACCCCGGCTTTTTGCGCCTGCAAACCGAAGGTCACGCCGTAATACACCACATCCGCCACTGGCGCGGCCTGTTCGGCCACCAGTTGTGCCAATGCCTGCCCGGAGTTCTTGTTGTCCAGCGGGACCTGCACGCCGGTGGTATCGGCAATGGCCTTGAGCTGCGTGCCCCAGTCGGCCCATTCCGGTGGGCAGTTGTAGCAAATCGCCGTTTCGGCAGCCTGGGCCAGGCTGGCAATGCCGCAAAGCAGCAACGTCGCCAGGGTTTTACTGAAGCGGATCATCAAGCGTCTCCTCGTAGGGTTGAGTACTTTCGCCCGGCCGGATATGGCAGGGCAGGCAATGGGAAACCGGTGCGGCGCCGCCGATCTGCGCCAGCAGTTGGTCGATCACGGTGCAGGCCAGGGCTTCGATGGGCTGGACGACGCTGCACAGCGTCGGGTGTATCTGAGTGCCGAGGGCGATGCCATCAAAGCCAATGACTGAAAGCTGCTGGGGGACGTGCCAGCCGTTGCGACGCAGTTGTGCAATCAGGCTGATTGCCAACAGATCGTTGGAGCAAACCAGCGCACTGAGGGCTTGCGGGCCTTGCAGCAGCGGCTCGATGGCGGCGAAGTCGGCTTGGGTATGGGCCGGCATTTCAATCACCGGCAGGCAGTCGAGACCGGCCTCACGCATGGCGTCGCAATAACCGGCGTAACGCAGGCGAGCACGGTCCGATTGCAGTGCCGGGCCGGCCACCATGCCAATGCGCCAATGCCCGGCTTCGAGCAGATAACGCGTGGCGAGGGCCATGCCGGCACGGTTGTCCACCGACACGGCGCTGTAGTCCGGATTGCCCGGCTGGTGATAGGCCAGCACAAAAGGCGTGTCCTCGTTGTCCAGGCTTTGCAGCACGCGGTTGCTCTCGGCGTCGGTCACCGTGAGGACCAGGCCGTCGACGCGCTGGCGCAACAACTCCTCGACCACCACGCTTTCGCGCTCGCTGCTGTAGTCGGTCGTTGCCAGGAGCAGGTTGTAGCCGCGCAAGCGCGCAGCGCGCTCCATGGCCTGGAATTGTTCGGCGAACACTGGATTGAGCAGGTTAGGGACCACCACACCGATCAGCTTGGTCACCTGCAGGCGCAGTTGGCGGCCCAGACGATTGGGCCGAAAACCCAGTTGGCGCGCAGCGGCGAACACTTGCTCGCGGGTCGCCGGACGCACCACTTCAGGGGAGGCAAAGGTGCGGGCCGCGGTTGCCCGCGAAACCCCAGCCAAACGTGCCACTTCTTTCAAATCAGTCATTGTCACTCGCTTGAGATCGATCTCATTGGCGAGGACAGTACCCAGCCGCCATGGCATTTCAGCGACGGAGTGATGACGATTTGATGTCAGTTTGCGATAGCAGCCTCTGACGGTTATGCAGGTCGCGCACGCCGCATCTGGTCGCAGGTCGGCGAATGGACGCGCTGGCACCAACCATTGGTGCAGGTGGGCGCCGAAGGGGCGATGGTTACTTGCGAATCAAGGCTATGACGTATTCGCACACTTGCGATGTGGCGTTTTCGAACGTGCAGGCTTCTTCCGGCAGCCCCAGTTGCAAACAGTCGCCTTGCTCCAGGACATAGGTGGTAGTGCCCTTGGTAAACGTCAGCGTGCCTTGCGTGGTCCACACCTGCTGATGAAGGAACGCATAGGCCGTGGCGGGGTAGCTGATACGCACGCCCGGAGGCAGTTGCACGCTGATGAGTTCCAACGGCCAGCCCTCCCGCGGGGAGACTTGCTGGCGCGAATAGCCGGTTTCCGGGTCTACCCAGCGCGGTTGCTCTGCCGCCCTTGAAAGAAGTCCCGAGCGCCCCTCGGCTCGATGCAACAGTGTGGAGAGGGGCAAGCCGAACGCCCCCGACAACCGACCCAGGATGGTCGAAGTCGGGCTGACCTGCGCGTTTTCAATTTTGCTGATCATTGCCTTTGATACGCCAGATAGCTGGGCGAGCTCGCCGATGGACCATTCCCGAGCGGTTCGCTCGGCTTTGATGGTGAGGGCGATGTCGATGGGTTGATTGTTCACTATAGAAGACTTCCAGATCGGGGTGATTTAATTTGAGCTTAGCGCCCGACATGCATCTTGTTGGTGCAAAAAATAAATAATGCTCTATTTCTGTGCGATAAAATTTCACCGAATCATAATCTATTGATTTTAAATGGAATTAATATCACAAATTTGATGTTTCAAAATAAATCTATTGTTCGTAGCGCCGTCGATTAAAAGTATTAATTTGTTTGCGGGAATCGCTTGTTTACTATCTGAAACGCGCAGCGACATTCCGTCGCGGCCATCCAAGCTACCTTATCGTATTTGGGGGGATCTATGCCGGCTCAGCAAATGGAACAAGGCTGTCTGACGGGTGAGCAAATCATCCATTCGATTAAAGGAATGATCACGGCTTCGGGGATCAACACCAATGCGTTCTATAAAACCTTTCGACAGGCCCCGCTGCCCAAGGCGACGCTGAAGAAAGTGTTCCAGCAGTACTTTTATTACATTCGTACGTTCCCTCAGATCCTGGCGGGCACCTCGCACCGTACCGACAGCGAAGTGATTCGGATGAAGTTGGCGCGCACGGTCGTGTCTGAGCTGGGCGATGGGGTAGGCGAGGCACACTTCATCATGTTTGAGCGTGTACTTGCCGGCGTTGGCATCACGTTGGATGACTGGAAGAAGGTTGAATATATTCCCGAAGCCAGTGAACTGGTCGACGGCCTGCGTCGAATTTTCCTCGAGGGTTCGACAGAGCATGCCATTGGTGCTCATTACGTTATCGAAGAGTTCGGCTTTCCGATGATCGCCAACCTGTACGAAGGCTTCCGCCTCTACAGCGGGTGGAAACACGAAGACTTCACCTACTTCTATCTGCACATGCTGGTAGAAACCGATCATGTGCAATGGATCAGTGACGCGGTCATGGAGGCGGCCCGGGACACTGACAACGGCAACAATATTCTGGAGGGCGCTGCCGATGTACTGAACTTGTTGACCCGATTCTGGCAAGGACTCAACCGAGTAGCCACTCACGCCTGACCGATCAATACAAGGGGGCGGGAAGTCATGGATGATTTGACATTGATTGGTCGAGTGGCGCCCTTCAGGGATGCCAGTGCATACGCAGCATCCTCAGGAGCGTTGAACCTTTCGCAAGGAATTCCTGAACCCCTGTTTGACAATGCCATGAATGCGGCGCTGGCCCGCCAGGTCCGGGCGGGCTGGCAGTACGCCGACCCTCGCGGCGAAATGATTTTGCGCGAAAGCATTGCAGCTCACAGTGCAGGCTATGCACCCGACAGCGAAGTGCTGGTGACCAGTGGCTGTACCGAGGCCTTGTACCTGGCCCTGTACGCAGCGTCCACGCAGTACGGCAGCCGGGTCGCGTTCTTTGAGCCCTTTTATCCCTATTACCCAGGAATGGCCTCGTTGCTGGGGTTGGAGTTTGTTGCAGTGCCGTTGTCGGCAGGGGAGTCGATCGGCCCCGATTGGGCAGTGCTCGAACAGCAATTGCGCGCTGGTGTTCGCATACTGCTGCTCAATACACCCCATAACCCGACGGGGTGGTGCATGTCCGCTGATGATTGGCAGCACATGGTGGCGCTGGCAAAAAACCATGACTTCATGGTGATTGTCGACGAAGCCTATCGTCACTATCAGTACGACACTGACACATCGGCGCGGTACCCCCGGCAGCAGATTCCCATGATGGTGGCAGGCAGCGCATCAAAGTTGTTGTCCATGACGGGCGTCCGGATCGGCTGGTTGTGCGCGCAGGCAACCTTCATGGAGCGAGCCTATGCCCATCACCTCTACCTGAGCTATTGCCAACCCACCCCCATACAGGCAGCCGTTGCTGTTTTGCTCGATGAGTTGACCGCCGGGCGCCTGGATAGCCTGCGCGAGCACTACAAGCACAAACGTGATCGCCTGGCAGGTGCGCTGACGGCTGCCGGGCTGGATATCCGGTTACCGGCGGGCGGCCATTACATCATGGCCGACTATTCACGGCGGGCGC
>Ga0065704_10070872_pt1 | contig 15177 bp, 18 predicted proteins | sample SwiRhicommuniRL2_FD_59091 | JGI IMG/M metagenome (GOLD analysis project Ga0065704, IMG submission 59091) | Switchgrass rhizosphere bacterial communities from Rose Lake, Michigan, USA - RL2 v2 (version 2) | ecosystem: Host-associated > Plants > Roots > Rhizosphere > Soil | place: East Lansing, MI
CCATCGGCCACGGCACCATCATCCACGCCTGCACCATCGAGGACCTGTGCCTGATCGGCATGGGCGCCTGCATTCTGGACGGCGCCACGGTGAAGAAGTACGGCTTCCTGGGTGCCGGCGCGGTGCTCGGCCCCGGCAAGGTGGTCGGCGAGGCCGAACTGTGGCTGGGCAATCCCGCCCGTTTCGCGCGCAGGCTCACCGACAAGGAGATCGAGAGCCTGCATTATTCCGCCGCGCACTACGTGCGGCTCAAGGACCATTACCTGCAACCAACACCGCCTGCGGCATGATGCCGCGTGGCGCATCCGGCGCCGGCATCGCAGGAGGGCCGCATGGCCTGGAAACCGGAAGGCTATACATCGGTCGCGCCCTATCTGGTCGTCGACGGCGCGCAACGTACGATCGAGTTCCTCCTCACTGTGTTCAACGCCGAACCGCTGCGCATGCATCCGGTCGGCGAAGGCAGGCTGGGGCATGCGGAAGTCCGGATCGATGACACCGTGCTGATGCTGGCCGACGCGGCCGATGGCTGGCCCGCGATCGCCAGCCACGTGCATCTGTATGTGCCGGACGTCGATGCCACGTGGGCGCATGCGCTGGCGGCGGGCGCCGACCCGGTGCAGGCGCCGGAGGAAAAGGGCGACGGCGACCGCCGCGGCGGCTTCCGCGATGCCGGCGGCACCACGTGGTGGATTTCCACGCAGGTGGCGTGACGTCGTGCCGGCGTCAGGGTGTTGTCGCGTGCTCGAGCGCGGCAAGCAGTGCCAGTGCCTCCGAGCGGCTGGCACCGCACATGTCGGGCCCCGGTTTCAGGGTGCCGCAGAACGCGGGGCGTTCCGGCCTGCCGAACAACCGGCAGCGCAATGCATCGTCCAGTTGCACGCACGCTACGCCTGCCGGCTTCCCGTGCGGCATGCCGGGGATGGGCGAGGTGATCGACGGCGCGGTGCAGCAGGCCGCGCAGCCCGGGCGACAGGAAAAGGACGTGTCCATGATGGCGCGCAGTGTAGTGCGGCTGGGCAAGCGCGACGCGGCCGGCTAAAGTCGCAAGGCACGGGGAAGGCGCATGGACAGCGGAACACGCCACTTCAATCACATCGGACCGGTCGCGGCCACCACGCCGCCAAGGGCGCAGCGCCCATGGTGAACGGCTGATGCTGGACACCTACCGCGAAGTCATCACGCCCGAGGGCGTGGGCCTGCACCTGCCTGCGGCGGGCCCCGTGCCGCGTGCGCTGGCGTGGGGCATCGACATGGCCATCCGGCTCGGCGTGCTGATGATCATGGGCATGGTGCTGGCCATGCTGGGCAAGGTGGGTGAAGGGCTGTACCTGATCGGCCTGTTCCTTGTGTTCTGGGCCTATCCCATCGTGCTGGAATCCGTGTGGCACGGGCAGACGCCCGGCAAGAAGGCGCTCGGACTGCGCGTGGTATCGGCCGATGGCGCGCCGGTGGGTTGGCTGGCGGCGATCACGCGCAACCTGCTGCGCACCGTCGACATGCTGCCCTTCGGCTATGCCGCCGGGCTGGTCGCCTGCCTGGCGGACCCGCATGCGCGCCGCCTGGGCGACATGGTGGCCGGTACGCTGGTGGTGCATGCCGGCAACGAGCGCGAACACGTGCCGGCACCCGTCAACACGGTGTTCGTGCCCCCGGCGCGCCTGTTGCCGGAAGAGCAGGGCGCGATCGTGGCGTTCGGCGAGCGCGCGCCACAACTGACGACCTCGCGCCAGGAAGAACTGGCCAACCTCGCCGAGCCGGTCACCGGTGCGCGTGGAGAGGTCGGCGTGCAGCGCCTGTACGGCATGGCCAACTGGCTGCTGGGGCGGCGATGAGGCAGGAACAGTTCGTCGCCCGCCACCAGCCCGAATGGCTGGCCTTCGAATCCTGGTTGCAGGCACGTGGTGACAGCGCCCGGAGCGCGCGCCGCGAACGAAACAACGGTGTGCTCACCGATGAAGACGTGCCGGCACGCTACCGCCGCATCTGCCAGCAGCTGGCGCTGGCGCGCAAGCGCGGCTACAGCCCCGTGGTGGTGGACCGTCTGCAGGCACTGATGCAGCAGGGCCACGGTGTCATGTACCGGACGGCGCCACCGCGCTGGCAGCGCGCGGTGCGCTTCCTGCTGGCGGAGTTCCCGCGCCTGGTGCGCAGCGAGGCCGGGTGCATGTGGGTGGCCGCGGCCGTGTTCGTGGTGCCGCTGGTGCTGATGTTCGTGCTGCTGCAGGTCCGCCCGGAGCTGGTGTACAGCATCGTGTCGCCCGAACAGGTGGCGATGTACGAGCGCATGTACGACCCGAGCGACACGCGCCATGCGCTGGGGCGCGAGAGCGGCAGCGACTGGCAGATGTTCGGCCACTACATCTGGAACAACATCAGCATCGGCCTGAGGACCTTCGCGGGTGGGCTGCTGGCGGGCGTGGGCGCGCTGTTCGTGCTGATTTTCAACGGCATCGGCATCGGCACGGTGTTCGGCCACCTGCAGCAGATCGGTTACGGCGATCCGCTGTGGCGCTTCGTCTGCGGGCACGCACCGTTCGAACTGACCGCGATCGTGCTGGCCGGCGGCGCGGGCTTGCGACTGGGCCTGAGCCTGGTGGCGCCGGGACGCCAGCGGCGCGTCGATGCGCTTGCCAGTGCAGGCGCCAAGGGCGCGCGGCTGTGCCTGGGCGTGGCCTTCATGTTGCTGGTGGCCGCGTTCATCGAAGCCTTCTGGTCATCGACGCAGTCCATCCCGGCTGCGGTGAAGTACAGCGTCTCCGGTGTGCTGTGGACCCTGGTGGCGCTGTGGCTGGGCGTCGGCGGACGCGGGATGGCCGATGAGGATTGAGCAGCTGACCGTCCGCCTGCGGGCGCGTTCGGACTGGGAGGCCGTCGAGCTGGGCATGGCGCTGGTGCGCCAGCATGCCGGCGCGGTCTGGAAGCCCTGGCTCTGGCTGACCCTGCCCGTGTTCGCCCTGCTCAACCTCGGCGCGTGGTGGATCGACCAGTTCTGGCTGGCGATGCTGCTGATGTGGTGGCTGAAACCGGCCTTCGACCGCATCCCGCTGTACGTCATCTCGCGCGCCGTGTTCGGCAGCGCGCCCGGTACGCGCGAGACATTGCGGGCGCAGCGGCAATGGGGCCTGCGCACGCTGCCGCACCTGCTCACCTGGCGGCGCTTCAGTCCCGTGCGCTCGCTGTACATGCCCATCGACCTGCTGGAAGGCGTCCAGGGGGATCGCCTGCGCCAGCGTCGTGGCGTCCTCGGTGGGCAGGCGTACGGCACCGCGATCCTGCTGACCTGGATCTGCCTGCTGTTCCAGGCCGTGCTGGTGATGGGGGGCGTTGTCGCCGTCGTCATGTACCTGCCGCAGGACCTGCTGCCGGACAGCATGCAGACGGCGTTCCGCATGGTGGCCATCGAGTGGCCGGCGTGGCTCAAGCTGGCGTGGAATGCACTGGCATGGGCGGCCATCAGCGTGGTGGAGCCGTTCTACGTCGGCGCGGGGTTCGGCCTGTACCTCAACCGCCGCACGCAGATCGAAGCCTGGGACCTGGAGATCGTGTTCCGCAAGCTGCGCGCACGGCTGGCGGCGGTTGCGCCGATGCTGCTGGCTGCGGTGCTGTGGGCCGGTGCGGGCGGCATTGCCGAAGCCCAGGAGCGCCACGGCGCACCGCCGGCCACGACCACGCCGCAAGCCGAAGCTCCCGCCAAGCCAACGCCGCCGACGCTGCCCATCGTGTTCGGCGACCAGCGTGTGGACGATCGCGCGTTCCGCGAAGCAGCCGATGAGGCGTACCGCGATCCCTTGCTGGATCGCACGCGCACGCAGGCGTCGTGGGAGCGTCGCGACACGGCGGAAGAAGATATCGAAGATCCGCTCGACGGCGACAAGGCCTGGCTGTCCGGCTTCGGCAACGTGCTCGCCTTCATTGGCGAATGGGGCCTCTGGCTGGTGGTGGGCGTGCTGGTGCTCACCTTGCTGGCGACGGCACGCTACTGGTGGCCGTGGATGCGCGGCATCCGGGGTCCGCGCATGCAGCCGCCGGACGCGCCGCAGTCGGATGCACTGGTACTGCCCGAGGCGCTGCCGGACGACATCGCCACCGCGGCGCGCGCGCTGTGGCGCGAGGGACGTCCGCGGCATGCGCTGGGGCTGCTCTACCGCGCAAGCGTGGAGAGCATGAGCCAGCGCGCGGACATCGCGCTGCCGCCGGGCGCGACGGAAGCCGAATGCCTGCGCGCATCGCGACGCATGCCACAGGCGGAGGACCGGCATGCCTTCGCGCGCATCGTCAGGACCTGGCAGTACGCGGCCTACGCCGAGCGGCTGCCCGGCGAAGACGAGTTCGATGCGCTGGTGGGTGAACTGCAGCGCCGTTACGGGTGGGCGTCATGACGTCCGCGCGCCGCAATGGTCGCCTGGTGGGTGTGGGCCTGCTGGTCGTATTCGTGGTGGTGGCACTGCTGGCCGTGTGGTTCCGGCATACCTTCCACCGTGTCGAAAAGACGTTCTATCTTCCGCCCGATGGCGAAGCGGCCTACAACCCGCTGTACGCGCTGGCGAAGACGCTGGAAGCCGACGGCGTGAAGGTCAACGCACGCCAGCGCCTGCTGCTGGATGACAACGCGCTGGCGCGCGAGGACACGTTGTTGCTGTTCAACGATCCGCGCGCGCTGTCGCCACCCGAGGCCGATCGCCTGCTGGCATGGGTCGAGGCCGGCGGGCATCTTCTGATCCGCACGCCGCTTTACTCGCCGGGCGAAGACCTGGCCGGGCAGGATGCACCGCAGACGGCCATGCTGGACCTGCTGTCGGTCTGGCTGATGGACGGGGAGCCCGAGTGCGAAGCCTTCCAGGTGGAGGGCGAAGACCATCATGTCGAGTTCTGCGCCGGGCGCCGTTTCGCTTTCGATGACGTGGAGCCCGAACTCGCCTGGGGCAACCTGCAGGACGGCTATGTCTACGCGCGGCTGTCGCAGGGGCGTGGCCACGTGGATGTGCTGGCCGACTTCGATTTCATGGCCAATACCGAAATGCGGGCGCTCGCGCGCGGTGCGCTGGACGAGCCGCCGAAGGGCGGCCTGCGCGACGGTCCGCATCGCGCGCTGGCGCGGCAGGTGCTGGCGCCCAACTACGGTCGCGGCACCACGCACCTGGTCTATGCCGCCGAGATGCCATCGCTGTGGCGCATCCTGTTCGTCCGCGGCTGGATGGTGTGGGCACCGCTGCTGCTCGCGCTCGCCGCCTGGTTGTGGATGCGCATGCAGCGGTTCGGCCCATCGGTGCCGTCACCGGCCGGCGAGCGCCGCTCGCTGCTGGAGCACGTGCGCGCGAGCGGCGAACATCTCTACCGCTACGGTCGCGGGGTGATGCTGTACGCGGCGGTCCGGCAGGCATTCCTCGCCCGGCTGCGCCGACGCGATCCTGTCGCCGCCGCGCTGTCCGGCGATCCCCAGGTGGCCGCCATCGCGGACCGCACCGGCCTCCCGGCCGAGCGCATCCGCGTGGCCCTCAATGCGCCCGCCTCGCACGACAGGCAGGCATTCCGTGACCGCATTTCCCTGCTGATCCAACTGAGAAACCGCCTATGAACGACGAGACCGCCGCCGCGCCGCCCGCGCTTCCGCCGATGCCGGAAAATGCGCTGTCCCAGCGCGTCGATGCCGTACGCGAGGAAGTGTCCAAGGCGTTCATCGGCCAGCCGGATGTCCTCGACCAGATCCTGATCGCCCTGCTGGCGGGCGGCCACGTCCTGATCGAAGGCGTGCCGGGGCTCGGGAAGACGCTGCTGGTGCGGGCACTGGCGCAGGCACTGGAACTGACCTACGGACGCGTGCAGTTCACTCCCGACCTGATGCCCAGCGATGTCAGCGGCCACGCCGTCTACGACCCGAAGACGGAGAGCTTCAAGATCCGGCGCGGCCCGGTGTTCACCAACATCCTGCTCGCCGACGAGATCAACCGCGCCCCCGCCAAGACCCAGTCCGCATTGCTGGAGGTCATGCAGGAAGGCCAGGTGACCATCGAAGGCAAATCCTTCGAACTGTCGCCGCCGTTCATCACGCTCGCCACCCAGAACCCGGTCGAACAGGAAGGCACCTATCCGTTGCCGGAGGCGCAGCTCGACCGCTTCCTGCTGAAGGTGCTGATCGACTATCCGGCGCTGGACGACGAGAAGCGCATGGTCGACGCCATCACCACCGGCCGGACTGCGTCCGACTTCGATCTGTCGCAGGTGGCGCGCGTGCTGGGTGCGGACGACATCATCGCCATGCAGCGCGAAACCGCCGCCGTGCGCGTGGATCCGGAAGTCATCGACTACGCCGTGCGTATCGTCGCGGCCACCCGCAAGTGGCCCGGCATCGCACTGGGCGCGGGCCCGCGCGGGAGCATCGCGCTGGTGCGCGCCGCGCGCGCGCAGGCCGTCCTGCAGGGACGCGATTTCGTCACCCCCGACGACGTGCGCGACATCGCCCGTCCGGCGCTGCGCCACCGCATCACCCTGGCGCCGGAACTGCAGATCGAAGGGCAGTCGCCCGACGATGCGTTGCGCGCGCTGCTGGCGAAAGTGGACGCGCCGCGGAAATGATCGTACGCGTGGCCCCGACCTATCTCGCGATCAGCTCCCTCCCCCGCCTGCGGGGGAGGGTCGGGGTGGGGGAGAGCGATCAGCCTGATCGTTTGCCGACGTATCCGGTCTCCGATTGCCCCCATCCCAGCCTTCCCCCGCAGGCGGGGGAAGGAGCGCCACAATGAGGCCTGCGCCGCTGCTGATCCTGCTGATCGCCTGCTGGGGCTTGGCGGGCCTGGCCGTGCCGTTCCTCGGCTGGCCGTTGTGGCAGTGGCAGGCGGTCGGTGCGGGGCTGCTGGTGCTTGCAGCGCTGGATGCATGGCGGCTGTGCGCGCGACCGCTGCCTGACGTGGTGCGCGAGCTGCCTGAGGCCCTGCCGCTGGGCATCGAGCGCGACGTCGCGCTGTGCTTCGAGTCGCGGGTACGGCAGCGGCTCGATGTGTTCGACCTGCATCCCGGCGGCTGGCCGTCGTCCGGCATGCCGCGGCGGCTCGCGCTCGCCCCGATGTCGGCGACCCGCATCACCTACCGGTTGCGGCCCAATGCGCGCGGCGATGCCGCATTCGAGGGCGTGCAGCTGCGCCTGCGTTCCGTGCTGGGACTGTGGCGACAGTCGCGGGTGGCGGGCGCGCCGCAACGCGTGCGCGTGTATCCCAACTTCGCACCGCTGACGCGTTTCGCGCTGTTCAGTGCCGAACAGGCGTCGCGCCTGGTGGGCGCGCACCTCAAGCGGCGACGCGGCGAAGGCACCGACTTCAACCAGATGCGCGAGTACCGTGTGGGCGACAGCCTGCGCCAGGTCGACTGGAAGGCGACGGCGCGCTCGCGCAAGCTGATCTCCCGCGAGTACCAGGACGAAAAGAACCAGCAACTGGTCATGCTGATCGATACCGGTCGCCGGATGATGGCGCGCGAGGATGCGCTGGGGCATTTCGACCACGTGCTCAATGCCGCGCTGGTGGTGTCGTACCTGGCATTGCGCCAGGGCGATGGCGTGGGCCTGCTGGCGGCGGGTGGCGACAGCCGCTGGGTGGCGCCGCAGCGCGGGATGGCCGCCATCGACACGCTGCTGCGCGCCAGCTACGACCTGCAGCCGCGCGCGGTGGCCACGGACTACCTGGCGGCGGCCACCGAGCTGAGCCTGCGGCAGCGCCGGCGGTCGCTGGTGATGCTGGTCACCAACGTCCGTGACGAAGACATCGAGGACCTGCTGGCCGCCGTGCGCCTGTTGCAGCGCCGTCACCTGGTCTGCGTCGCCAGCCTGCGCGAGACCTCGCTGGATGAGGCGCTCGACGGTGACGTCCGCGACCTGCAGGGGGCCATCCATGCCGGCGCGGTGGCGCGCTACCTGGAGCAGCGCACGGCCGCACATGAGGCATTGCGCAGCCACCGGGTGATGGTGCTGGATGTTTCCAGCGACGAACTGCCCGGCGCGTTGGTGGAGCGCTACCTGGCGGTGAAGCGGGATGGCGTGCTCTAGTGCCGCGCATGCGCTCCGCCTCTGCCTGCTTGCTGCTCATGGCGGCCCTGTGGCCGCAGGGCGCGACGGCGCAGCAGTCCACGGCGGTGGAACGCGTCCGCCTGCAGTCCGGCGACGTGGTGCTCGACGTCACGCCCGCGCTGGGTGGGCGTGTGTTGTGGTTCGGGCTGGCCGATCGACCCAGCCTGATCAAGGTCGGCGATCCCGTCGCCTCGCAACCTGCGCCGACCGTATCGCCCGATGCGGATGACATCGGCTATCTCGGCCACGACGTATGGCTGGGGCCGCAGAGCGGCTGGTGGTCCGACCAGCATGTGAATCCTGCGCGTCGCGCTTCGAAGGCGGTGTGGCCGCCGGACCCTTACCTGGCCTTCGCCGAGACCCGCGTGGTCGCGCGTTCGCCCGAACGGCTGGTGCTGGAGGGCATCGACAGCCCGGTCACCGGCGTGCGGCTGCTGAAAACGTTCGCGTTCGATCCGGCGGATCCGCCCACCGTCATCGTGGCGGCGACCGCGCGCAACATCCGCGACCGCCCGGTCACGCGCGACCTGTGGTTCAACACCCGCACCTCGGCGGCCACGCGCGTGTACGTACCCGTTGTCGACGCGCGCGACGTGCGGGTGGAGGCCACGGAGGGAGCCGCGCCTGCCTGGACGATCGAAGGGGGCGTGTTCTCGTTCCTACCCAAGCCGCAGGAGATGGAGATGCGCCGTGGCAAGGTGTTCCTTCAGCCATCGGCAGGCTGGATGGCCGGCTTCGCGCACGGGCAGGTGTTCGTGATCCGCTTTGATCACCTGCCACGTGCCGCGATCCATCCGGAACATGGGCAGGTCGAGCTCTATCTCGACCACGCCGGCGACATGCAGGCCGGCTTGCTTGAGATGGAGGTGCACGCTGCCTTTCGCACGCTTGCATCCGGTGAGGCGATGCAGGCGCGCGAGCGCTGGACGGTGTTGCCTTACGAAGGCCCCGAGACGCGGGACGCGCAGGTGGCGTTCCTGTGTTCACGGCTGCAGCTCTGCGCCGGACCTGCCGTGCGCTGACGCGGATCAGCGCGGTTCGTCGATGCCATGGCCGGTCGCGGCCCACCAGATGCCGCCGTACAGGTGCGCGAGATAGAGCGGATCGTCGTAGAGCGCGGGGGTATGGCCGAGTGCGGTGACGAAGACGCGGCCACCGTCATAGGCGTGGTACCACGCGACGGGATGTTCTTTCCCCATGCCGTGCGCGGTCTGGCCCGGCCAGAGGCGGGAAGGATCGTAAGTGGATTCATCCACGCTCAGCACCGTCCGCAGGCCGCGCGTGACCGGGGCATTGAACTCGTACCATTCGTCCGTCCAGATCCACCGCGCCGGCAGGCCGAAGGTGGCAGGAAACGCAGGGTCTTCCACGCGCACGGTGGCGGTCTGCACCATCGGATGGATGCGGAACGTGCGACCGATCAGCCGTTCGAACCAGGGCCACTCGCCAGGCGGGTTGAAGATCAGCGCGCGGTGCACCGCCACCACGCCGCCGCCGGCGCGCACGTAGGACGTCAGCCTTTCGCGCTGCGGGCCCTTCAGTTCATCGCCCGGCGTGTTGAGCAGCACGATGGCGGCATAGGCCGACAGATCGCCATCGAACGGCGTGCTGTTCCACGACCATGTGAGGTCGAATGCATGCCGCTGCGCCATGCGTTCGAACTGCGGCTTGGCGACCACGGCGTAGTCGTGGTGATAGCGGTTGGGAATCGCGACGACCAGCACGTTGAACTGACCCTGCGCGAAGGCGGGCGTGGCGAGTCCGGCGATACACAACAGGGTGAGCAGCAGCAGGCGTTTCATTCCGCGATGCTAGCCCGGCCGGTGCCGGCCGGGTGCCTTTCCGCTATTCCGATTTCGGCGACGCCTATGCGGATATCGCCTAGGCCGTCCGCGCTGCCTGCATGGCCTTGCAGGCACCCCAGACCAGCAGCACCAGCCCGACAGCGGACACCACGCTCAGCAGCATGCCGAACGCACCGAACAGGGTCATCATCCCGCTCAGTGAGGCGTAGCCGTCAGCGGTGTTGTTGATCAGCCATGCCTGCCACACGCTCATCGCCACGCGCAGCAGCGTGGTGACCAGCATCAGTGCGACGCCGGCCAGCGCCAGCTTGCGGCCGGGCGCTGCCGGCACCCACATCGCCAGCATGGCGACACCCGCCACGCAGGCGAGCAGCTCGGGCAGCTGGTAGCCGAGCATCGTCAGCAGTTGGGTGAGGAATCCGTCCATGCATGCTTTCCTGTATCAGGGGCGAGGGAGTGTATCGATCCGCAGGGCGAGTTCCGGATCGATGATCGCGGGATTCAACTTTCCTGCCTGACGATTTTTCCGGTCAGGGTGAATCGATAGCCAGCGGTCCGCATCATGTCCGCTGTCTTTGCGAACACGACCACGAGGGTGATGATCTTGACGTAAGGTATCAGCAGTGATGCCACGATCAGGACGTTGATGTAGCCCGCCCAACCAAAGCCGTCCATGCACAGATAGGTGCCGTAAGCCCCGAACGCGAAGCCGGCGACCGTCAGTACGGTTGCCGCGATGCCCATCATGGGTGAAGCATCCGCGCCGAAACCGAGGACGAAGGCGGCCATGTTGAACACGACGGCGACCGGCAGCAACCGCAACCCCTGTGCCGCCTGCAGTGCCGCCCCGTTGCGCTGGCGATCCTTGCTGAAACTGACGTCTGAAAAGTCCGGTTGCATCCCTGCCGCTCCTTGTCCCTGTTGATTCCATATCCGCCGCATTGATGGACGGCTGGTCAATCCGCCGTCACCAGCACCTTGTCCCTGTCGCGCAACGCGGTGTACACCGCATCGGTCTCCGGGCGCACGCCGTGCCACTGCTCGAATGCCTCGGCTGCCTGTTCCACCAACATGCCCAATCCATCCACGGCATCGTGGCAGCCGGCGGCGCGTGCCCATGCGAGGAAGGAAATCGCGGCTTCGCCGTAGTTGAGGTCCACCGCCAGCGTGCGCGGCGTGGCCAGGTGGAAGGGCAGGCTGAACTCGCCGTGGTCCTGCCGCGAGGCGGACGTGGCGTTGACGATCAGCGAGAAGTCGCCGAGGTCGCGCAGATCATCCCAGTAGCGCGAATGCGCGCGCTCCGGCTCGCCCAGCGCGTCCGCCAGCGCATCCGCGCGGTCTGGAGTGCGGTTGACGATGATCAGCTCGCTGATGCCTGCATCGAGCAATGCCGGTGCTACGCCGCGCGCGGCGCCACCGGCACCCAGCAGCAGTGCACGGCGTGCGCGCAGGTCCAGGCCATGCCGACTGGTGAGGTCGCGCACCAAGCCGGCGCCATCGGTGTTGTCGCCATGCCATTGGCCGTCGTTGCGGGTCAGCGTGTTCACCGCGCCGGCGCGTCGCGCGCGCTCGGTAGTCCGCGCGCAGATCGCGAAGGCGGCTTCTTTCAGTGGCAGCGTGACATTGGCGCCCGCACCCCCGTCGCCCACGAAGCGATCGAGCGTGGCGACGAAATCGTGCGCCGCCACGTCAATGGCGGTGTACTCCAGCGTGATGCCGACCTGCCGCGCGAACGCCGCATGGATGCGGGGTGACAGCGAGTGGGCGACGGGATGGCCGAAGACGGCGTAGCGATGGCTGGACATGGCGCAGGACCCCGTCAGGAGAAAGGATGGGATGCCGCAGAGGCGCGCCGCGAATGCGGGAGGCCGCTGCCGCTTCGATCCGAGTCTACCGCGCACGGCGGTCCGCTTGACAGGCAGTGCTGCCCGGCCTCACTGTGCCGCCGCCGAAAAGGGGCGCCAGGGATCAAGGCGACAGGCAGGCCGGGCTGGGGAGTCCGGTCGCCATCCATCGAACCCTGCAGCGAGGGCGCTCGCCGACCGCGAACCGGTCGGACGGGCGCCACGTGCGCGCGCCGGGTCGGCTGTTTCCGCGACACACCATCCACCCCGCCGGTACCGCAAGGACGCGGGGATTCCACCACGACCGAAAGGGAGAATTCCATGAAGCCGTTGTTCCGTTGCCTGCCGCTCGTGCTGGCAGCCTTCGCCCTGCATGCGCAAGCGCAATCCGTCTCCCCCGCGTACGAGGCCTTCCGCAAGAAGGAGGCGCCCCAGCCCACCGCCACCCAGCCCGTGACGCCGGCAACGCAGGCAGCCGCCCCCCAGCCCGCACCGCCGGCCCCTGCGCCGACGTACCAGGCACCGACTCATGTTTCGTCCGCGCCTGCCCGGGAAGAACAGGAAGACGGCGGCTTCTTCGTCGGCGTGCAGGCCGGCCAGGGCTGGATCTACGAAGACGTCGAACAGGATGCCGTCGCCGTAAGCGCGGGTTACCGCTGGCAGGCGGGTCCGTGGGCGCAGGTGGGCGTGGAGCTATCGGGCGGCCGCCTTGACGAGACCACCGATGGCGACTGGCGGTTCGCGAAGGCGACCTACAAGGCCATCGGCGCGAATGCACGCATGAACTTCGGCGACAGCCCGTGGTTCGCCACCGTGCGCGGCGGCTACTTCGATGCCGAGGTCGACGGCGCCGACGAGGAATTCGACGCCGACGGAGGCTACGCCGGCATCGCCATCGGCGTGGACATCAATCGCCACCTCAACATCAGCCTCGGCTATACCGCGTTCGTCTACGCCGACGATTACACCTACGACGACTGCGACGACGACCTCGACTGCGATTTCAACCGTGCCGACACCGTGATGCTGGGTGTCGAAGCGCGCTTCTGAGCGTTGAACGAAAACGGGGGCCGGACGGCTCCCGTTTTTTTTGGCCGTCGATGCTGCGAAGTATCCGGTCAATCGCCTGCCGGCTGTGCCAGCCGTCGCACGTAGACATGCTGGGTCTTGGCGAGCGTGAAGCCGGCTGCCGGATAGAACGCATGCGATTCCGGACGCAGGATGTTGGAGCGCACGAAGACGTCCGTGCCGCCCTGTTCCCGTATCCAGTCGAAGGCCGTATCCACCAGGCGCCGCGCCAGACCGAGGCGTCGCGCCTGCGGGTCGACGATCAATGCCGTGATCTCGGCGTGCCCGCCGAACTCGATCATCAGCCGCCACTCCGCGGCCACCATTCCCATCAGGCCGCTGTCGTCGTCCGCTGAGGCGGCGACCATCACGGCATGCGCGGGCGATGCCAGCAGGATGGCCAGCCGTCCGGCCATCGCGGCGCTGTCGACGGGATAGGCGAGCAGCGTGCACAGGCGTGCCAGTTCGCCTGCATCGTCATGCCGCGCATCGCGGATGACGATGGACGTCACTCAGCTGCTCCGCAGCCAGCGTGCCGCATCCAGCGCGAAGTAGGTCAGCACGCCATCGGCGCCGGCGCGCTTGAATGCGGTGAGCGCTTCCAGTGCGCAGGCTTTCTCGTCCAGCCAACCGTTCGCCGACGCCGCCTTGATCATCGCGTACTCGCCGCTGACCTGGTAGGCGAACGTCGGCACGCCGAACTCGTCCTTCACCCGGCGGATCACGTCCAGGTACGGCAGGCCCGGCTTGACCATCACCATGTCGGCGCCTTCGTCCAGGTCCAGCGCGATCTCGTGCAGCGCCTCGTTGGAATTGGCCGGGTCCATCTGGTAGGTGAACTTGTTGCCCTTGCCGAGGTTGCCGGCGCTGCCCACCGCGCTGCGGAATGGGCCGTAGAACGCGGACGCGTACTTGGCCGCGTACGACATGATGCGGGTGTTGATGTGGCCGGCGCTCTCCAGCGCCTCGCGGATCGCACCGATGCGGCCGTCCATCATGTCGCTGGGCGACAGGATGTCCACGCCGGCGGCGGCATGCGCCAGCGACTGCTTCACCAGCGCCTCGATCGTCTCATCGTTGAGGATGTAGCCGCTGTCGTCGATCAGCCCGTCCTGCCCGTGCGTGGTGTACGGATCCAGCGCCTGGTCGGTCATCACGCCCAGTTCGGGGAAGCGGGATTTCAGTGCGCGGATCGCGCGCGGGATGATGCCGTCCTCGTCCCATGCGATGCGGCCATCGGCGGTCTTCGCCGACGGATCCGGCACGCCGAACAGGTCCAGCACCGGCACGCCCAGCTCCAGCGCTTCCTCGCCCACGCGCAGCAGCTCGTCGATCGAGAGCCGCTCCACGCCCGGCATCGACGCCACCGGCACCCGGCCCTTCTCCTCGTGCACGAACACGGGGTAGATCAGGTCGTTGGTGGTCAGCACGTTCTCGCGCATCAGGCGACGGGAGAACTCGTCGCGACGCATGCGGCGCGGGCGGGTATGGGGATAGGCCATCACGGGCTCCTGGCAGAGCGGCGAATGATACGCCGGTGTCCCGCAGGTCGGCCTGCGACAGGCGGTCGCAGCGCGGAACGCTGCATCCGGTGGCGTCAGATGATCCCGCCGCCCAGCGACAGGCGGAAGATGCCGACGACGATGACGACGCCGTTCAGCACCAGCCCCGCCTTCGCGCGACCGCGGTGTTCCGTGCGGGTGAACAGGATGCCGATGGCGGCGATCACCGCGCCGACCGCCGCGAACGGGATCAGGAACCAGTTGCCCCAGCCCAGCAGCGGGATCAGGGCCAGCACCATCCACAGCATCGCCACGATGCCCCACAGCAGGCTGATCAGTCCCATGTCGCGGTTTCCATGCGGGCGTGCGGAAGGTCGCCCCGTGTTTCCACTATGCGGACGGTCGCCGGGCGCTTCAAGCACCCACGCCGTGCATGCCCTCGATCTCGACCAGCAGCTCGCGCCGGCAGACGTCGGCATGCAGCATCAGCCATGGCACGCGCGTGCCCAGGCGGGCCTCGAGTTGCGCGGCCACGGTGTCGGCGTCGGCGGCATCGCTCACGTAGACCTTCAGGCGCGAACTCGCATCCAGGTGCGCCGGCAACGTCGCCGCGTGCGTGCGCGCCGCGCCCAGCAGGCTGTCGAGGTTGGTGAGGGTCTCGTCCAGCTGCGCGCGCAGCGAGTCCGCGTGCTGCGACGCATGGCCGACGATACTGGCGGTGCCGGACAGCAACAGGGGTACCTGGTGCGATGGAGGCAGCAACGCGCGCGCGAAGCTCGGGGATTGCGGGCCGTACTCGCGCGGATAGCGGTAGGCGCTGACCTGGCGCGGATTCTCGAGTGGCGTACCCGGTTCACGTGCGGCGAGCCAGTAGACCTGCAGCACGCGGCGGCCGTCGC
>Ga0065704_10001892_pt1 | contig 15162 bp, 13 predicted proteins | sample SwiRhicommuniRL2_FD_59091 | JGI IMG/M metagenome (GOLD analysis project Ga0065704, IMG submission 59091) | Switchgrass rhizosphere bacterial communities from Rose Lake, Michigan, USA - RL2 v2 (version 2) | ecosystem: Host-associated > Plants > Roots > Rhizosphere > Soil | place: East Lansing, MI
CGCCTGCGTCGCGGTCAACTTGCCAGCCGACCGGCCCGCCTCGATGATCGCCTTGGTTTCCGCGCTATAGCCGGTCTTGTCCGCCAATTGTGCATAGGCCTGATAATCGCGCTCGCTCGCCATCGCGCCGTTTGCTGCCTGAAGGCGGTAGAGGTCGAGTTGAACCTGCGCATCGATGCCCGGCGCGGCGAGATAATTGGCCAGCGCCGAACGCCATTCGCCCGCCGAATCGAAATGAGTCAGCCGCTCTCGATACAGCGCGCCCACCTCGCTCCAGTCCCCGGCCTGATAGGCCATGGAAATCGCCCGGTCGTACCAGGCCGCCGGGATCGGCTGGTTTGCGGCGCGCTGGCGTGCCAGCACGTTCTGCACATAGGCCCGTGCATCCTTGGCCTTGTTCCGGCGCAGCGCGATGTCGGCGCGCAACATGCTGGCGTCGACCGGATCGTAACCCAGCGTCTTGGCATAATCGAGCTGCGCGACGGCATCGTCATAATTGCCGACGATGAAGGACAGATAGCCCGCAATATAGCGCAGGCGCGGCATGTCCGTCTTGGGAACGGAGTTCGTCTTGAACATGTCGTTGAGCGCGACGCGCTGCGCCTGCCGATCGACTTTCAGCACCGCCAGTTCGAAACGCAGACCGGCCGCGACATAATTTTCGAAATCGCTGGTCGGCATCAGGCCCGAAATCTGCGATTGCGCGGTCGCGACATTCCCGGCCTTGATCGCCGCATCGGCGGCCTGCGTCGCGGCGCGGAAGCTGTCCGACATTTCGATCACCGGGCCGGACGCCTGCGGTTTCTTCGCCATGGCAGGCGCGGCCATCATGGCCGCCCCGGCCATCAGCCCGTAAATCCAAATCGACTGTCGCACACCGGCCATGTCAGCCATCCCCCTGTCAGATCGGCGCCGCCGATCACAATATATGACGATAATGAAAAACGGCGCGTCACCCCGCAAGGGGCAACGCGCCATAATATTCTGAAAAATCAGGCCTTGGTAGCGAGATAGGCCAGCCACAGGTCCGCGATCTTCTTGCGCGAACCGGCCTGCACCGACTGGAAGGCCGCCTTGGCCGAAGCCGTGTCGCCGCCCAGCGCCTTGGCGATACCCAGACGGCTGTTGATTTCGTCCGCGTCCACGCCGCCCTTCTGCTTGGCCAGTTCGAACATCGCCGCCGCCTTGGCATAGTCACCATAGCCAAGATAGGCGTCGGCGGTGGCGGCTGCGATCTTGCCGTTGGCGGCCTTCTTCGCATCAGCCTCGGCCGAGCCAAGCGAGCCCTTGTCGCCCGCGATCTTCGGCACGGCGGTGCCATAGAGGTCGCTGCCGCCGGTAGCGTTCAGCACGCCCTTGCTGCGGCCCGCATCGATCGCGGTCTTCACTTCGCCGTAAATGCCGGTCTTGGACGCCATTTCGGCATATTCCAGATAATCCTGCGCCACGACCAGACCGCCGGACGTCGCCATCAGGCGCAGCACGTCCAGATTTTCGCGGTTGGAGATGTTGGGGTTCGCCTGCTGGAACAGACGGACCAGCGTGCGCAGATTCTCGCCGCTCGGATTGGCCTGATAGGCCAGCGTCGCCCATTCGGTCACTTCAGGCAGCTTCGCGGTCGCGGCGCGGCTGACGCCGATCTGATACCATTGCGCTGGAACCTGACCACCCGCAGCCTTGGTCGCGTCGGCCGCGGCCTTCAGCGCGGCAAGACCCTGCACGTTCAGGCCACGCTGCGGCTCGACCGAAGCGTTGGCCGTGCCAGCCTTGCCGAAATAGGCCTGCGCCAGCGTGACATTGACCGCGTCAGGCTTGTAACCCGCCGCTGCCGCCGCCTTGGCGCGGGTGATGGCCAGATCGTAATTCTTCGCCTGCAAAGCCTGATCGGCCGCCACCGCGTTGAACTGGCCAAGCTGTTCCGGCGGGGTCAGGCCGCTATCCAGCATCTGCGCCAATGCTTCACCCTGCATCGCGCTGTCCTTCGCGGCGATGGAGGTGTTCAGCTTGACCGCACCGATCTGATATTTGTCGTCGTTCGACTGCGCCTTGCTGTCGGCATCGGCCAGAGCGGCCTTGGCACCGGCGAAATCCTGCCCTTCGGCGGCTTTCTGCGCGGTCTGCAACGCCTTGATGACTTCGGGCGAGACGTTCAGCTTGGGCGCATTGCCCTTCTTCTCTTCCTTCTTCGCCGCAAAAGCGGGAGCCGACACGGCGCCGCCGGCCAGCGCAAGAGTCAGCGCGAGCGCCACGGGGGTAACAAAACGCATGTTCATCTTCTCCTCTGCGCCCGGGGGACAGGCGGCCTTTGTGATACGCCGATTAGGGGTCGGCGCGTGAATAACGTTTGAACAGCCTATATGCACCAGTTAACCGCCTGTCAGCCCCTCCTGATTTTCTGGCGGCTGCATTCCGGCGCATGGAGCATACTGTCTGGCTCTTCGCGAGCGCGCGCCCGTGCGCGCGAGGCGTGACATTATTGTTTCGCTCCGCTAGTGGTGCGGCAACATAAGCCATCCATCCAAAAAGAGAATCGCATTGACCGACGAGACTGCCCTCGCCGACCCTTCGGACATCAGCCCCATCTCCATCGTGGACGAGATGAAGGCGAGCTATCTCGACTATGCCATGTCGGTCATCGTCGCCCGCGCCCTGCCGGACGTGCGCGACGGTTTGAAGCCGGTGCATCGCCGCATTCTCTTTTCGGCCCATGAATCGGGCTTCACCCACAACAAGCCCTATCGCAAGTCGGCGCGCATCGTCGGTGACGTGATCGGTAAATATCACCCCCATGGCGACAGCGCGATCTATGACGCCTTGGCGCGCATGACCCAGGACTGGTCCCTGCGCGTGCCGCTGATCGACGGTCAGGGGAACTTCGGCTCGATGGACCCCGATCCGCCAGCCGCCATGCGATATACCGAAGCGCGCCTTGCCAAGGTGGCGGGCGCCCTGCTGGAGGATCTCGACAAGGACACGGTCGATTTCCAGCCCAACTATGACGCGTCGGAAAGCGAGCCGCAGGTATTGCCCGCGCGCTTCCCCAACCTGCTGGTCAACGGCGCGGGCGGCATCGCGGTCGGCATGGCGACCAACATCCCGCCGCATAATCTGGGCGAAGTGATCCGCGCCTGCCTCGCCTATATCGAAAATCCGGCCATCACCATCGATGAGCTGATCCAGATCGTGCCCGGTCCCGACTTCCCGACCGCGCCGCTGATCCTTGGCCAGTCGGGCGCGCGCAGCGCCTATCACACCGGCCGCGGCTCGATCATGATGCGATCGCGCCATGTGGTGGAGGAAGGACGCGGCGACCGCCAGTCCATCGTGCTGACCGCCATCCCCTATCAGGTCGGCAAGAACGGCCTTGTCGAAAAGATCGCAGAAGCCGCCAAGGACAAGCGGATCGAGGGCATCAGCGACATTCGCGACGAATCGAACCGCGAGGGTGTTCGCATCGTCATGGACCTGAAACGCGACGCCACCCCGGAAGTCGTACTGAACCAGCTGTGGCGCAACACTCCGGCCCAGTCGAGCTTCCCGGCCAATATGCTCGCCATTCGCGGCGGCCGACCGGAACTGCTCAACATTCGCGACATCATCGAAGCCTTCGTTCGCTTCCGTGAAGAGGTCATCACCCGCCGCACCAAATATGAACTCAACAAGGCCCGCGACCGCGCGCATATCTTGCTGGGCCTGGTGATCGCGGTCAGCAACCTCGATGAAGTCGTCCGCATCATCCGTGGCTCCTCCAGCCCGGCGGCAGCGCGCGAAACGCTGCTGCTGCGGGAATGGCCGGTGGCGGAAATCGCGCCCTATCTGAAGCTGGTCGAGGCGATCGAAACGGAAGTCGATGGCGAAACCTATCGCCTGTCCGACACGCAGGTCCGCGCCATCCTGGACCTGCGCCTGCATCGCCTGACCGCGATCGGCCGCGACGAAATCGGCAACGAACTGGCCGAACTGGCCGCCGCCATCGCCGAATATCTCGCCATATTGGGCGATCGGGTAAAGCTCTATGCCGTGATGCGCGAGGAGTTCGAGGTCATCGAACGCGACTTCGCCACGCCGCGCTTGTCGGAAATCACCGCTGCCGCCGACGGCATCGATGACGAAGACCTGATCGAGCGCGAGGAGATGGTCGTCACCGTCACCGTGCAGGGCTATATCAAGCGCACCCCGCTCGAAAGCTTCCGGGCGCAGGCGCGCGGCGGCAAGGGCCGTTCGGGCATGGCGACCAAGGATGAGGATGCGATCACCGAACTGTTCGTGACCTCCACGCACACGCCGGTCCTCTTCTTCTCCACGGCGGGCAAGGTCTATCGCATGAAGGTCTGGCGTCTGCCGGAAGGCGGCCCGGCGACGCGTGGGCGCCCGATGGTGAACCTGCTGCCGCTCGGCCCCGGCGAGACGATCCAGACCGTCCTGCCGCTGCCTGAGGATGAGGATAGCTGGAAGGACCTGCATGTCATGTTCGCGACCGCGAACGGCACGGTTCGCCGCAACAGCATGGACGCTTTCGCCAACGTGCCCAGCAACGGCAAGCTCGCGATGCGCTTCGACGAGGGCAGCGACGACCGGCTGATCGGCGTCGCGCTGCTGACCGAAGAGGATGACGTGCTGCTCGCCACCCGGCAGGGCAAGGCGATCCGGTTCCAGGCGACCGACGTGCGCGAATTCCAGAGCCGCACCTCGACCGGGGTGCGCGGAATGACGCTGAAGGGCGACGATGAGGTGATCTCGCTGTCCGTCCTCCATCGCTCCGGCGCCAGCCAGGAAGAACGCGACGATTATCTGCGCTTCGCCCCGTGGAAGCCGGAGAAGGAGGGCGAACCGACCATGGCGCCCGAACGCTTCGCCGAATTGCAGGCGAAGGAGCAGTTCCTGCTCACCGTATGCTCGAACGGCTATGGCAAGCTGTCGTCGGCCTATGATTATCGCCGCACCGGACGCGGCGGTCAGGGCATCACCAACATCGACAATATCGGCCGCAACGGCCCGGTCGTCGCCAGCTTCCCCGCGACGCAGGCGGACCAGTTGATGCTCGTCACCGATCAGGCCAAGCTGATCCGCATGGGTCTCGACAGTCTGCGCGTCATCGGCCGCAGTTCGGCGGGCGTGCGCCTGTTCAACGTGTCCGACAATGAGCATGTCGTCAGCGCCGCGAAGATCGAGGAAAGCGACGAAGCCGAAGCGGCGGCCGGCGCGGTCGAGGATGCGACGCCGGAATCCGGCGAAGCGTGACCGACCTCTTCGCCTACAAGATTCTGACGAAGGATCAGTATGACCAACTGAAGACCGACGGCACGTTCAAGGGCGCGCCCGTCGATCTTCAGGACGGCTATATCCACATGTCCACACGCGAGCAGGCGGCTGAAACCGCCGCCAAACATTTCGCCGGGCAGGATCATCTGGTGATGGTCATGGTCGATCTCGCCCCGTTGCGCGAGGCGATCAAATGGGAGGAATCACGCGGTGGCGCGCTCTTCCCCCACCTTTACGCCGACCTTCCGCTCAGCGCGGTCGCAGGCAAGGTGATTCTGCGACTGGATGAACAGGGCAAGCATCTTTTTCCGGCGGGATTCTGACGCCCGTTACCCCATTGCGGTCAGAGCGGACCACGTCTTGACCGACGCACTCCGCTCCAACCATCCTGTCAGTCGGCAGCGATAATCGCGATATCCAGCGCAGCGCCACCATCGGCGATGGCAAGCAGGCGATCGACATTGGGATGCGCGCCGGGGCGGTTGCGGGCGTCCGGAACATGTTCGGCAAACAGCGCCAGACCATGGTCGGCGGCTTGTGCGTCCAGCCGACCGAAGCACTGCTTCAGATAATGATAGACGGCCAGAGAGCCTTGCTTGCCCGGCTGATTTTCAATGCTGGCCACTACGGCGCCGTTGCTGTCTATCAGATCGATGCAGGCCACCCCATCGATAGGCGGCAAATTCTGAAGATTGTCCTTGAACGTCGCACCCGGCTGAATCATCGACAGTAGCTTTCCTTAAATATATTGTCGGGGGGCAGGTAGCAGCATCTTCGAGCGTCCGCTACGCCGAGCGCGCGCGCTCCATCCGTTGGACCTTGCCCTTGCTCACCCAATAATCGAACCCGCCCCACCTGATCCGGTTCGAACAGATCGCGGCCAGTTGCAAGCCAAGATGCGCCCAGCAAACCGCAAAGGGCGCCAGACCATCCCACCAGAGCGACCTTCTCGCCGCCTGCGCCTGCCCTTTCTCCACGACCGCCGCAATGATCCGCCGCCGCACCAGCACTCGCCCCAACGCCACCGCATAACCCACGGCCAAGGCGCTCCAACCGCCCCAGCCCAAAGCCCAGACCCAGCCCAAAGCCTGACCCATCACCACAAAAGTCGCGACCGCCCACATGCCGATACTATTGGTCGCGATATGCCGATATTGCCTCACCCCGAACCCGAAAGCTCCCTTGTCCTCCAGCGGACAGGCCACCAGCAGATCCCGTACCGGCCGCAACCGTAACTTCGCCCGCCACCCGGCCAACCCGATCGCCATATCATCCGACAACCGCCCCGCGAGCGCTGCATCCAGATCGAGCCGCTCCGCCACCGCCCGCGTCAACGCCATCGCCCCGCCCCAGGGCATGGTCGCGCTCGCCGCTCTCGGCAAGGTTGCCAACTGCATCTCCACCGCCCCGACCAGCGCCGCGCCCAACCGCGCCTCCGGCAGCAAAAGCCGATAGCCGGTCACGACATCCGCCTTCCCCCGCACCAGAGGAAACAGCAGCCGTCCCGCCAATCGCGTGGGCGGCAAAATATCCGAATCCACGAAAACCAGATAGCTGTCCGCATCGGCCAAGGCCCGCAAAGCCGCCCGTAATTTATGAACTTTCTGCCCCTCATCGTCAGCCACGCCCGCGCGAACGATCTGCACCCACTCCCCTTCCCGCGCCACCAAGGCCTCCGCCGCCGCGCAACGGCCGGAAGTCGCGATGATCAGCCGAAACCGCACCGTCTGCGCCCTGAGCCGAGCCATCAGTTCCACGCCACCGTCCCAATCGTCCCGCACCGACAGGATGACGACGACACCCTGCGGCGCTTCCTCCACGCGATCCACCGGCACATGCCGCCAATAGTTGAGCACGCCCAGCAGGCTCAGCCCCTGCAACAGCAGCCACAGCGCAAAAGCGAAACCCATCGAAATCCCAGCCCTTTACCGCTCCGACTGCTGCTGTATGACGGCAGGCACGATGCTCTCCAACCCCTTTCTTTTCACTCTCCTCCGCATCCTGCCCGCGTCGGTCGCGTCATGGCTGGGCGGCTGGCTGTCCGCCAATATTGCACGGCGGACGATGAAACTGCGGGACCAGCGCGCCCGTACCAACCTCGCGCTCCTGCGCCCAGATCTGGACAGCACCGCCAGCGAAGCCATCCTCACCCGCCGCTGGTTCAACCTGGGCCGCACCATGGCCGAACTCACCAACATCGACCGGCTGATCGAGAAGGGACACATCACCGTCGAGGATGGGGATGGCTATCGCAAAGTGCTCGACGGCCCCGGCCCGATGATCGCGCTGGCGGTCCATGTCGGCAACTGGGACCTGCTCGCCGCCCATATCAAGGCGTCTACGGATCGCCCCGGCCTTGGCGTTTATGACCCGCCGGAAAAGCCGGAACAGGCGGCAATGCTCAAGCGCGCCCGCTCCAGCTACATGGGCGAGGCGATCACCGGAGACGGGGCGGCCCGCGCGATCCTGAAACATCTGACCACCAAGGACCGCGCCACCCTCTATATATTGCTGGACGAGCGGCGCGACCGACAGGTGTGGTTCCCCCGCTTCGGCCGCGACCTGCCGCCATCGGGAAACCTCTCCGTGGCCCTGCGTCTTGCCCGGAAGGTCGGCGCGACATTCCTGCCCTTCTACATGATCCGCACCCACGGGCCGAACTTCCGCGTCCACTGGCATGACCCGTTGGACCCTGCCACCCTGACCGACGATCAGATCATGGATCAGGTCGATGCCTTTCTGGGGAAAGCCTGCATCGACCATGCCGACCAATGGCTGGCCCTGCACGACATGGACCTGACCGCGCCAACCGCCTAAAGCCACCCCATGTCCCGACTCGCGATCAAAATCTGCGGCCTTTCGACGCCGGAAACCGTCGGCGCGGCCATGCGCGCCGAGGCGACGCATCTGGGCTTCGTCCACTTCTCCAAAAGCCCCCGCCATGTCGAAGCGGACCAGTTGCGCGCCCTCGCTGCGCCTGTTCCGTCCCACATCGGGCGCGTCGCCGTGGTGGTCGATCCCACCGACGAAATGCTGGCCGAACTCGCAGCGACGAACGCGCTTACTGCCTTCCAACTCCACGGAAAGGAAAGCCCGGAACGCGCAGCCGCCATCCGCGCCCGCTTCAACCTGCCCGTATGGAAAGCCATTTCGGTCAAGACCCGCGCCGACATCGACGCCGCCAAAGCCTATGCCGATGCCGTCGACCTGATCCTCTTCGACGCGAAGACTCCGGATGGCGCGGCCTTGCCGGGCGGCATGGGCCTGCGCTTCGACTGGACGCTGCTGCGTGGCGCGCCCCTATCCGCCCCATGGGGCCTGTCGGGGGGCCTTGGCATCGATAATGTCGCGCAGGCCATCCGCGTCACAGGCGCCCCGCTGGTCGATGTTTCCTCCGGCGTCGAAAGCACGCCGGGCATCAAGAGTGTGGACAAGATCATGGCCTTCTGCAATGCGGCGTCCTCATGAGGCAGCTAGTTTCATTTGAGCCTTTAGGCACACGATGGCGTTGATCACTTTTTTATGCCGAAGAAGTGACCCGTTTTGCCAGATGAGATTGATCCGATGACCGACACCATCACGCCGCCTGTCGCCCTGCCCAACAGCCTGCGCTCGCAGCCCGACGCCTCGGGCCATTTTGGCAGCTTCGGCGGTCGCTATGTCGCCGAAACGCTGATGCCGCTGATCCTTGAGCTGGAGANNGTGTATAAGGAAGCNAAACAGGACCCGGCCTTCGACGCNGAGTTCAGCGAATTGCTGCGCTCCTATGTCGGNCGCCCCAACCCGCTTTATTATGCCGGNCGGCTGACCGAGGCGCTGCGTGCGGAAGCGCCAGCGGGGAAGGGCGCGAAAATCTACCTCAAGCGCGAGGAACTGAACCACACCGGCGCGCACAAGATCAACAATTGCATCGGTCAGGCGCTGCTCGCCCGCCGGATGGGCAAGAAGAAGGTCATTGCCGAAACCGGCGCGGGCCAGCATGGCGTCGCCACCGCGACTGTCGCCGCCCTGTTCGGCATGGAATGCAAGATTTTCATGGGCGCGAAGGACGTGGAGCGGCAGAAGCCCAACGTCTTCCGCATGAAGCTGCTCGGCGCCGAAGTGATCCCGGTGCATTCGGGGTCATCGACGCTCAAGGATTCGATGAACGACGCCCTGCGCCACTGGGTGTCCAACGTCCACGACACTTTCTATATCATCGGCACGGCAGCAGGCCCGCACCCCTATCCCGAACTGGTCCGCGATTTTCAGTCGATCATCGGCAAGGAAGCGCGCGAGCAGATATTGGAGATCGAGGGCCGTCTGCCCGACATGCTGATCGCCCCGGTGGGCGGCGGCTCCAACGCCATCGGCCTGTTCCACCCCTTCCTCGACGATGCGGACGTCCGGATGATCGGCGTCGAAGCCGCCGGCGAAGGCCTGCAAGGCAAGCATGCCGCCAGCCTGGCCGGTGGCAAGTCAGGCATCCTGCACGGCAACCGCACCTATCTGCTTCAGGACGAGGACGGCCAGATCACCGAAGCGCACAGCATCTCCGCTGGCCTCGACTATCCCGGCATCGGCCCTGAACATAGCTGGCTGCACGAAATCGGGCGGGTGGAATATATGCCCATCACCGACGACGAAGCGCTGGCCAGCTTCCAGAAGCTTTCCGCGCTGGAAGGCATTATCCCCGCGCTGGAATCCGCCCATGCGGTCGCGTCGGCGGAAAAGGTCGCGCCGACGCTCGGCGCCGACCAGATACTGATCGTCAATCTTTCCGGCCGTGGTGACAAGGATATCTTCACCGTCGCCGATGCCCTTGGTGTCGAAATATGACAGTTGACCGCCTTTCCGCCCGCTTCGCCGCATGCAAGAGCGCAGGTCGCGCCGCGCTCATCACCTTCGTGACGGCGGGCGACCCGACCGCAGCCGACACCCCCGCCATCCTCGACGCGCTGGTAGAGGGCGGCGCGGACATCATCGAATTGGGTATGCCGTTCACCGATCCGATGGCGGACGGCCCGGCGATCGAGCTGGCGAACCTGCGCAGTCTGGGTTCGGGCACGAAGACGAAGGATATCTTCGCCCTCGCCACCGCTTTCCGTAAGCGCCACCCGGACACGCCGCTGGTCCTGATGGGCTATGCCAATCCCATGCTGGTGCGCGGGTCGGACTGGTTCGCGGACCAGTGCAAGGCCGCAGGCGCGGATGGCGTCATCTGCGTCGACGTCCCGCCGGAGGAAGACGCCGAAATCGGCCCGGCCCTACGCGCGGCGGGCATCCACCTGATCCGTCTCGCCACGCCCACCACCGACGCGGCCCGCCTGCCGACCGTATTGAACGGTGCGAGCGGCTTCCTCTATCAGGTCGCCGTCGCGGGCATCACCGGCAAGCAGCAGGCTAGCCAGACCGCCATCGAACAGGCCGTCGCCAACCTCAAAAGATCCACCGACCTGCCGATCGCCGTCGGCTTCGGCGTCCGCTCGGCGGAACAGGCCGCCGCTATCGGCCGCGTCGCCGACGGCGTGGTCGTAGGCTCCGCCATCGTGGATATCATCGGCTCGCATGGCGACGCCGCAGCCCCCTTCGTCAAGGATTTCGTCGCGGCCCTGCGCGGCGCCCTCAACGCCAACAGCCCTCATTTCCGGGAGACCGCCGCATGAGCTGGATCAACCGCGTCCGCAACGCCCTGCCCTTCACCAAGAAGGAAACCACCGCCGAAACGCTGTGGCACAAATGCCCATCCTGCGCGGAGATGATCTTCATCAAGGAATGGGAGGAAAATCTCTCCGTCTGCCCGCGCTGCGACCATCATGGCCGCATCGGTCCTTCAGCACGGTTCGAACAGATTCTGGACGCCGGTTTCATCCTGCTGCCGACCCCGCATGTGCAGGAAGACCCGCTCAAATTCCGAGATTCCAAGCGTTATCCCGACCGGATCAAGGCCGCTCGCGCCGCCACCGGCGATCAGGACGCGCTGATCAACGCGCGCGGCGCGATCGATGACGTGCCGCTGGTCATGGGGGTGCAGAATTTCGCCTATATGGGCGGCTCCATGGGCATGGGCGTTGGCGCCGCCTTCATCCAGGGCGTCAACGAAGCCATCGCCCATAAATGCCCCTATGTGATCTTCACCGCCGCTGGTGGCGCGCGTATGCAGGAGGGCATATTGTCCCTCATGCAGATGCCCCGATCCACGGTAGCGATCCAGAAGCTGCACGCGGCGGGCCTGCCCTATATCGTGGTCCTCACCGACCCGACCACCGGCGGCGTGACGGCCAGCTACGCCATGTTGGGCGATATTCAGATTTCCGAGCCGAACGCGCTTATCGGCTTCGCAGGCCAGCGCGTCATCGAAAGCACGATCCGCGAGAAGCTGCCCGATGGTTTCCAGCGCGCCGAATATCTGCTGGAACATGGCATGCTCGACATGGTCGTCCACCGCAGCGAACTGCGCGACACGCTGGCCCGTGTGATCGGATATCTCACCCCGCGAGCCGCCGCGTAAAAAGCAGGAAAAAGCGCCGATGCCCGACCACGCCGTCTCCGACGATCCGGGCGTCCAGGCCCAGCTCGACCGTTTGGCGACCCTATCGCCGGGCGCCGACATATTGGGTCTGGACCGCATCACGCGCCTGCTCGACCGGCTCGGCAATCCGCATCGTGCCCTGCCGCCCGTCTTCCATGTCGCGGGGACGAACGGCAAGGGATCGACCTGCGCCTTTCTCCGCGCCGCGCTGGAGGCGGACGGTAACAGCGTCCATGTCTTCACGTCACCCCACCTCGTGCGCTTCAACGAGCGTATTCGTCTGGCCGGAACGCTGATTTCCGATGAGGCGCTCGCCCATTATCTTTCCCGCGTCCTCGACGTTGCGGAGGGGATTGGCGCCAGCTTCTTCGAAGTGACGACCGCCGCCGCCTTCCTCGCCTTCAGCGAACATCCCGCCGATGCCTGCATCCTTGAAGTCGGCCTTGGCGGCCGCCTCGACGCCACCAATGTCATAGAACGGCCGGTCATTTGCGGCATCGCCCAGCTCGGCATCGACCATCAGGGATTCCTGGGCAACACGCTGAAGGAAATCGCCGCCGAAAAGGCCGGCATCGCAAAACCCAACGCGCCTTTGGTCACGCAGCGCTTCGCCGACTCGCTCTTCCCGGTGATGCTGGATGCCGCGGCCCGCAACCGCACCCAATGGCTGGCCATGGGCGAAAATTGGGATGCAGCGGCTTATCGGGATCGCCTCCATTATCGCGACGATCAAGGCCATATCGACGCGCCTATGCCCCGCCTGCCCGGCGCGCATCAGGTTCAGAACGCCGCGCTCGCCTTCGCCATGCTGCGCCACCAGAGCGTCATCCCCGTCAGCGAAGCCGCGTTGAAGGCTGCCCCGCTATGGGCGCACTGGCCCGCCCGCCTGCAACGGCTGGATGACGGCCCCCTGCTCGACCCACTCCCAAAAGCCACAGAGGCATGGCTGGACGGTGGCCATAATGCAGGCGCGGGCGAAGCGATCGCCGCCTTTTTTACCCCGGATCGGCTGGATGGGCAGAAGCTCCAGCTCGTCATAGGGATGCTGTCGAACAAGGATTTGGACGCCTATCTAATCCCCTTCGCGGGTCGCATCGCAAATATCCACGCCCTGCCGGTGCCGGGCCATGAGCACTACCCGGCCGAGCGATTCGCCGCGATTGCCGACCTGTGGGGCATCCCCTGCACCGCCCATGCCGATGCATCCAGCGCGATCGCCGCCATTGCGGCGGCGGGTCACGCCGCGCCAAAGCTGTTGATTGCAGGCTCGCTCTACTTGGCGGGCGAAATTTTGCGACTGAATGGGCAATATCCCGACTGAAATAACTTGCGATTGACTCGCAATAGCGTACCTTGTGTCAACAACAGATTGGCAAAGGTTATCCGCATATGGCCTATGGAGAGCGCTCCTCCCTCGATCAGCCCACACCCATGCCGGGCGGCTATGGCAACCGGCTTTTCCTCTACGCGATGCGCCGTATGGCGTCGGCAGGCGTCAACGACGCCCATGCCGCCAACGCGATGCTGGGCGGATTCGGCCGCAGCTATCGCCGCCCGCTGATCCTGATGCGCGCAATGATGCTGGAACTCGCCCGCACCTCCAGCCGGAAAATCCTGATCGCGCCCTGCTGCTGCTCACGCATGACGTCGGATGAGGCGCTGATGATGCAGGCGGTCGGCACCGCGCTGCGCAGCCCGCGCACCGCCTATGATAATATCGCCACGTTGCTGGGCAACGATCATGCGCTGGGCGCGCTTACCTGCCTTCAGGCGGTGGCGCAGGCGCATAACGACCTTGGCCGCCCACTGGACCTTTACGCCGCCGGCTAGAGCGATTTGACCGCGTTGGTCTTCACTTCCAAGCGATCGGAATCGATCGCTCCAAAACTCTAGTCGCTCGCTGCGCTGCCGACGCTGGACTCGACCAGCCCGGCGCGCATCAACAACCAGAAGAGGATGATCCCCGGCAAGGCCAGCACGGTGGTCAGCAGATAAAAGTCGACATAACCGAATCGCTCGATCAGACCGCCCGCCGTGGTGCCGGTCAGGAACCGCCCCAATATGCTCGCCGCGGCAGAGATCATCGCATATTGGGCGGCGGTAAAGCGCAGGTCGCACAAGGCCGAGAAATAGGCGACCACCGCCACGCCGCCGATCCCGCTCGCGAAATTTTCAAAGCCAATGGCCCCCGCCATGCCAAGGTTGCTCTTCCCCGCCGCCGCCAGCGCGGCAAAGCTGAAGTTGGACACCGCCATCAGGATCAGGCTGATCAGCACCGACCGCTTCAGCCCCAACCGCGCATAAAGCACGCCGCCCAAGAAAATCCCCACCAGCAGCGCCCAGAAGCCGACGCCCACATCGTAAAGCGCAATCTCGTCATTCGTATAGCCAAGGTCGTTGAACAGCAGGCGGAAGGTCAGGTTGGCCAGCGTATCGCCGATCTTGTGGACGATGATGAACAGCAGCACCAGCCAGGCGCCCTTGCGCTGGAAAAAGTCCACGAACGGCCCGACAATCGCCTGCCACAAGTCGCTGCCATTTTTGCGCGTGGCGATCTCCCGATGTCGCTCCGGCTCGCCGACCACCAGCGCCGCCAGCACCGCAGGCAGGGCGAACAGCGCGCATACCAGATAGGCGATCGTCCAGTCCCAATGCTGCGCGACCACCAATCCGGTCGCGCCCGCCGCCGCTGCGCCGATGCGCCAGCCATATTGCGACATCCCGGCGCCGATGCCCAGTTGCTCTGGCTTCAGGATCTCGATGCGATAGCCGTCGATGATGATGTCGAACGTCGCGCCCGCCATCCCCAGCAGGATCGCGGCGCGCACCGTGCCCATGATGTCGCCCGCCGGATCGACGAAGGCCAGATTGACCACGGCCGCCATCACCAGAACGCCTGCCAGCAGCATCCACGACACACGCTGTCCCAACCGATGCAGCAGCGGAAGTTTCACGCCCTCTATCACCCAAGCCCACAACCATTTCAGATTATAGGCGAGCAGCACGAGGCTGAACGCGGTCACGCTTTTCTTGTCGATCCCCTCTTGCGCCAGTCGCGAGGCGAGATTGGCGCCGATCATAGCAAAGGGAAAACCCGATGAAATACCCAAGCATAGCGCCGCCAGAGGCGCCTTTTCCACATAGGGTTTGACCGCATCCAGCCAGCTTCCAGTGCCCTTGGCGATGTCGGTCATAGAAAATTGCACCCCAAATCATATAGTCGGGGCCACCATATGAACAAATGCCGCCGTGGCAAGACCGTCACGAATTCAGGCAGCACCTTCAAACAGATGCAATCCATGGGGAAAGCGCGGCAAATCCTTGCCACGGATCAGCGCATCGATGACCGCGATCGCCGCCAGCAAATCGCGTGGCGCATAGGGTTTGGC
>Ga0065704_10070873_pt1 | contig 15162 bp, 14 predicted proteins | sample SwiRhicommuniRL2_FD_59091 | JGI IMG/M metagenome (GOLD analysis project Ga0065704, IMG submission 59091) | Switchgrass rhizosphere bacterial communities from Rose Lake, Michigan, USA - RL2 v2 (version 2) | ecosystem: Host-associated > Plants > Roots > Rhizosphere > Soil | place: East Lansing, MI
TTGAACACCTAGTGCGAGCCCAACGACGGCAACAATGGTGTCTGCAACGATGACCGTGGCGGCTGTGGATTGTCCCAACCCAAGATTGCCACTCATTTTTCCCGCCAGGATCAACGCCAGAATGACCGCCTTGATGAGGATTTGTAGGACCAACACCACTTTGATTAGATTACGTGTGATCAATAATCCGTAAAATCCTACCCCTAGTAAAGCGATCACACCGAACAGAATAATATTGAGCGGAGTAAACATTACCGATACATTTCCTTGTTTTTGCTGCTTGTTTGTTCCGAGAGTAAACCGAGTACACCCAGTACCCCTGAAAAAATCAGTGCAATTTGAATCCAGACATCGAGGACGCGGTTCTGCCAGAGTACGTTGGCTAAGGAGGCTGACCCCTGGTCAAGATTTGTTTGAATGGCTGGATAAGCCATCAGGCCCATCAAAACAACCACTAGTCCAACTACTCCAAAAGCCAATGGTTTTGGAATGACCGAAGCTGGATCCAGGGCATCATCGCCAACCACACTGAGCGCATAGACGAGCAGAACGGTCACAAGTCCCGCGCCAACCGATAACTCCATGACGGCTACCTGTGTCGCGCCCAATAAATAGATCACTGCGGATATAAGCGCACTAATACAGGCCAGATAAATTGTCGCGGAAAGGATACGTTTGGCTACAATTGCGCGATACGCGCAAAAAACAGCCCCCAGCAAAAAAACAGCATATTGAATGCTTTCCATTCCTTAATAACTCCTATCACAGTTCTCGGAGCCAGGTGAGTGCGGCTCTTTGACGGTCACCTCCTTATGAATGCTCCAGCCTAGATTGTGAAATATACCACAAATTATCGGGATTTCTGTCCTCTCCTTGGAGGACAAGTGTATTGATTTTGACCATCCCCAAACGTTGATTATTTTCCCCGATCCACTGTATTAAAAGGTAGGAATTTATCTAAGAAATGAACCTGCACCCACAAAATTCTTTTTGAGAGATTGACGCTCCTGCACATCGTCAATGTACACGCCATTGTTTCCACGCGAAGAATGGACCATCTTCCAACCGCCAAGACTAACGCCGACATGCGTGATCTGTCGTTTCCCTTCACCGTCACTGAAGAAAAACAAATCGCCAACCTCAAAGGGCGGCTCGACAGGTTTCGCGGCGCTGCATTGCATATCTGCGTCCCGTGGAATCTCGATTCCAAGCCAATGATGGAGCAGGCGGGCGAACCCTGAACAATCGATGCCGTTGCCGCTGGCCCCACCCCAGAGATAGGGGACGCCGATCATACGCGTCGAATCCTCGATCAGCGAGGCGCGTTGCTGTTCAATCGTTTTTGGCAATTCGGTCACGGCGCGCAGAGTTGATGATGGAATCCATCCGGTTTTATTGGCGGAAATGTGTGACCATCCATTCAGTCTCTCTTTGACTGTTACTGCTGTCCCACTGACAAGCCGTGTGACAACTTCGCTGCTCTCTTTTGGTTCACTACGAGCCTCAAGGGATGGTGCCAACACAAGATGGGTCGCCTGCGGAGCGGGACCTTCACCAAGATAGGAACGATATACCCAACCCAAATATCCATCGCCCTGGCGTGTGAATACCCATTTTCCTTGTTCGTCCAACACTTCAAGTTCGGTGCCGAAATACAACTCGCTGGAAAGCGCCATTCCAAACGTTGGCTTTTCATATAGGCCGGTGAGATTCGTCGCTACATGGACGCGTTCATGCGACTCCCGATTCAGGATTTGCACGGAAGCGGTATCCAGGCTCAGACTTGGGAAGCGATTTGAGAGCGCTCCCTCCAGGGCCGCGAGTTGATCCTGGTCAAGTAACTTTCCGCTCAGGGAGAGAGTCCCGTTATCCAATCCCTTGAATTGAATATCAAAAACGGAAACGCGGGGATCGTTGATAGAAGTAAATTCGTCCAGCAGTTTTTGGATAGAGTCGCGCATACAGTCTCCCAGTAAAAGAGGGTAATTTGAACGCACGTCCAAATTACCCTCTCCTCTTACAGAATTTCAGCGACTAGCGCTGGATATCCCACTTTTCGTAGTGATCATAGCCCGTAATGGATTTGGTGTCCTGAATCTCAGGGCGCATCAGGTAGTCGTCGCTATACCAATAGAGCGGAGCAACAACGGCCTCATCCACAAGCAGGATTTGTTCAGCCTGCGCATAAAGATCCATGCGCTTCTTGGCGTCCTGTTCATTGGCAGCCTGTTGAAGAAGTTCAGTGAACTTATCAAAGTTCGGGTTGGAACCCGGCTTGTACTCTTCCTCAGAGTTCGAGCTGACATTGATCGGCCAATCCACGACTGCAGTGAAGGCCGCGTTCAGCCCGAAGACGTCATACAGGAAGTTATTGGCATCCGGATAATCCTGCACCCAGGAGTTACGATAGATGTTCTCTTTTCCATCTTTGCGGGTCACGAGATAGACCTGTCGTTCCTGCGTGACGAAGTTGACATCCACTCCAAGTACATCCTTCCACATCCCAACGATCGCTTCGCCAGTCTTCTGATTGCCCTCGGTGGAGTTTGCCATCAGAGTTAATTTGAGATTCTCAGGCTTGAGGTTTTTCTCCGTGAGGTACTCATTCAGCAATTCCTTGGCTTTGTCCGGGTCGAATTTCACACCACCATCCGGATAGAGCTCCGGTTTGGGGCCGCCGGCCGCACCAGGGTTGGTGAAGAATTGAGCCGGGATTCCACCTTTGATCACCTGTTTGACTAAAAGATCGCGGTCGATTGCCAGCGAAAGTGCCAAACGGACGCGCTGATCGTCCGTGGGAGCAAGCTTGGTGTTGAAACCATACCACTCCGTGCCGAGCGTGTAATATGGGCGGATCATGTCTGCGTACGCCGGGTCTGAGTGGATACGATCATATTCTTCGGATGGGATGCTGGCCTGATCCAAGTTGCCCGCATCAAATTCAGAGAGAGCCGGAGAGGCGTCGAGGAAGCGGATTTGGATCTCATCGATTTTTGCCTGGGGAATCGTTTCATTCCCCGGCCAGAACGGGTTCTTGACGAGAGCCATGGAGGCATCATGGACCCATTCCTTCAGAGTGAAGGGGCCATAGCCCTGGAAGAATTCCTGTTCGGTCCAGCGATCGCCAGCGGCCTGGGTGCAGTCATCGCCTTCGATCAGCCATTTGGGCTCGGCGTGAGCGATCCACAAACCTAACAGATTCAAGTTGTAAACAGCTGGAGCAGTGAACGTATATTCAATGGTGCTCTCATCCACTGCTTTGACTCCCACAGAGGCGGGATCTGTATTTGTGCCATCATTGAATTCGGCAGCGCCCGCCAAATAGGGCAGGAGTGCGTACGCATAATCGGATGCGGTTGCCGGATCAATGGTGCGGACGATACCATAAGCAAAGTCCTGGGCGGTGACAGTGCGGTCTTTGCCGCTGCAATCCTTAACAACTTCGACCTGGCCGGAGTCAGCGTTATAGTGTACCCACGGCACACCCTGCATAATATGGACGGTATAGGTCAGGCCATCGTCAGAAACTTCATAGCCTGTGGCCATGGCCATTTCGATTTCGGCGGTGGTTTCATTCTGGCGCACAACGCCGAGTGAGGTTGTTTCAGCAATCTGGATTTCTGCACTCTGGGTGGCAAGGGAAGGGTCAATGGTCCCATAATCGCTCGCACCACCAGAGAGGCGCAGGATCTTGGGTTCGGCGGGAGCCGGTGGTTCTGTGGGAGCTTCTGTCGGTGCCTCGGTTGCTGCTGGCCCTGTGGGAGCTTCTGTTGCGGGCGCTTGCGTTGCAGGGGCCTGTGGGGCACAGGCTGAGATGAGCAGAACGAAAACAGTGACCAGGCTTAGTGCCAAATATCTTTTAGACATGGTGGTTTTCTCCTCTAGCATACTAAGTTGTTTCTTGCCGGGCTGGGTGAACGGTGATTTGTAAGTAGATCTTCCTCCTTTTCTAAATTGAGAATATATCGAAAATATATTTTCAATACACCAGAAATATATTTTTATTATATAATATTGGTAAGGCGACGTCAATAAGACCCTGGAGTGGATATATGGCACGAGAAACAGTCCTACGACAGCAAGTGTATGAACAAATTAAGCATGATATCATCACTTGCAAATTAGCCCCCGGAGAGCCTCTGAGCGAAAACCAATTTCTGGATCGCTTCAAAGTCAGCAAGACGCCAATCCGTGAAGCATTGACTTCCCTGGTGCAGGATGGTTTAGTAGAGTACACGCCCAACCGCGGCTTTATGGTGACAACCGTTTCTGTTGCTGATATTCAGGAAATATTTGAGGCCCGTATTTTCTTTGAAGCGGAATTATTTCGGCTGGCGGTCAAGAACATCTCAGATGCAGAGATTGACGAGTTGGAGAAGCAGAGTCGAGCGGACGGTGATGCGAAAAGTCCCGGCTATGCCGAAACGTTCCTCGAATCGAACCGAAAATTCCATGTGGCACTGGCAGCCGCGGGTCGAAATAGTCGCCTGCTTTGGTATTACGAAGTGTTGATGAACGAAGCTCAGCGTCTGTTTTACATGGATATCTCGCTTCATCCAAAGGATTTTCGCTGGGGGCATGGCCATGATGGCATTATCCAGGCGTTGCGGAATCGCGATGAAACCGTTGGTGTGACCGCCATCCGCGACACGCTTGAAAATGCGCGTAAAAGAATACTTGGCATTTAGGAAGGTTACCGATGACCAACTATATTCTTCGCCGCTTGCTCTATATGTTGGTTGTATTGTTCGTCGTGTCTGGGATTACATTTATTTTGATGCACGCGGTACCCGGTGGCCCATTTGATCGGGAGAAGAAATTGCCACCTGAGATCCAGGCTAACAAGGAAAAATATTACCATCTTGACGATCCGCTTTATGTGCAGTTCTTTTCCTATCTTTCCCGGGTAGCTATTCCGCGCGTGACCACAATCGCTCCTACGTTGAGAACGGATGATGATTATTTAATCAATTTAAAGATGGGGGACTACTGGCTCAAATGGATGAACTTTGGACCTTCCTATACTTCGCGCAATCGAACCGTGAACGACATCTTTCGGGAACAGTTGCCGGTTTCCTTTCAACTGGGAATGATCGCATTAACGATCGCGGTGGTCATTGGGATGCCACTGGGGATTATGTCCGCCCTCAATCATAATAAATGGCCCGATTATGTAGGCATGGGGGTCGCGATCTTTGGCGTTTCGGTACCAACGATTGTCCTGGGACCCATCCTGGTGTGGATTTTTGGCGTGCTACTTCAATGGCTGCCACCGACCGGGTGGGGGGCCAAGCCGCCGTTCTTTTTGGGATTGTTCCCCAAGGCACTATCCTGGGATTATTTTAAGTTTGCCATCCTGCCGGCCTTTGTCCTCGGTTTTGGCAGCTCGGCGGTGATCGCTCGTCTGACGCGTGCCAGCATGCTGCAAGTAATTCGCGAAGATTATATTCGTACTGCCCGGGCGAAAGGATTACGTGAACAGATGGTAGTGATGCGTCACGCGCTTAAGAATGCGTTGATCCCCGTTGTAACGATTGTAGGTCCTTTATTCGCTGGGCTCGTGACGGGTACATTCGTCACGGAACTGGTCTTCGGCATCCCAGGCTTGGGGAAATATTTTGTCACCAGTATTAGCAATCGTGATTATCCAGTCATCATGGGGACGATCCTGCTTTATGCGGTTTTTTTGGTGCTATCCAATTTACTCGTAGATATTGTCTACGCTATTCTTGATCCGCGCATTCGCTATAATTAATAGGAAAACTCATGACGGCATTAACGAACCCTCTCACACCTGTCGCAGATCAGTCTGTTACCAATAAGAGCCGCAGTCTCTGGCAGGAGGCGCTGAGACGTCTGATACGTAATCGCGGCGCGCTGACCGGCGGCATCATTATTATCCTGCTTGTTCTTACGGCCATCTTTGCAGATGTCATCGCGCCCTACACCTTTGAGAAACAATCATTGCTCAACGCGAATGCTGTTCCAACCTGGATCACGAGGCTATTCCCCTCATTAAAACCCTACGCGGTTATTAACGAACAATATCCGATCGGAGCGGACAAGCTCGGCCGCGATCTGTTTAGCCGCATCATCTATGGGACGCGCGTTTCCCTGGCTGTCGCTTTTATTGGTCCGATCATCAGTCTGATCATTGGTGTGATTTACGGGAGCATTTCTGGTTTTTTCGGCGGGCGCGTGGATAATATTATGATGCGCATCGTGGATGTGCTCTACGCGTTCCCAGGCTTGCTCTTTATCATTTTGCTCATGGCATTTTTCCGCACCACGCTTGCTCAGCCAGAGGAAGGAACATTTTCGTATTATCTCGGTCAACTAGACTCGAAGTTTGGCGGCCTGCTTTTTATCATGATCGGTATTGGCCTAACGGGTTGGGAGACCCAGGCTCGCCTCACGCGCGGTCAGGTCCTTTCCGTGCGCGAGAAGGAATACATCGAGGCAGCTCGTTCCATCGGTGCCACCAATTGGCGGATCATGTTCCGTCATATCCTGCCCAATATTCTCGGACCTCTGATCGTCCTCGAGACGCTTTCCATTCCCGGATATATTTATACCGAAGCCTTTCTTTCATTTATCGGGCTGGGTGTCAATCCACCCACGCCTTCCTGGGGCTCCATGATTTCGGACGGTTCCCGCGCGCTGCGTGCGTATCCCAACCAGGCGCTCTTTCCGGCGCTTGCGCTTGCGGTGACGATGTTTGCCTTTAACTTTCTCGGGGATGGATTGCGGGATGCGCTTGAGCCCCGTCTGCGCGGGACTCAGGAATAAGCAATGCCTTATATCGAAATCAACGGCGCAACTATTTATTACAATGTTTACGGGGATGACCAGCCGGATCGCGCGCCGATCGTGCTGATTCACGGCTCGACGATCGACAGCCACACCGATTGGGATTCCATCGCGCCCGAGCTTGCTCGCCATTATAGAGTCTTCAGCCCTGACTGCCGCGGGCATGGCCGATCGAACAATCCAGCACTGAGTTATTCCTTCAAAGAACTCGCTGAGGATGTTGTCGCGTTTGTGTTGGCAATGGGATTTGGACGCGCACACATTATTGGTCACAGCAATGGCGGGAATGTCGCTTTGGTCACTCTCATGGAACATCCAGAAGTGGTTCAAACCTGCATTCCTCAAGCAGCCAACGCCTATGTGACCCGTTATCTCATCGAGCGCGAACCGAAAGTATTTGATCCCGACCGTGTGGCGCGTGAAGTGCCCAAGTGGCGTGACGAAATGATCAAGTTACACAGTGAAGTGAATGGCCAGGAATATTGGCGGGAGTTGCTATGGTTGACGATGAAGGAAATCATCTCAGAGCCGAATTACTCGCCTGCGGAACTTGCGCGCCTGGAAAGACCCACACTTGTCATTATGGGTGCGGAAGATACCGTTAACGCGCCGGACGAGCACGCTCAATATATCGCGAATCATATTCCGGATGCCGAGCTGTGGATCCCTGAAAAGACAGGACACAACGTTCATCTTGAACGGCACGAGGCATGGCTCGCAAAAGTATTGGATTTTTTGGAGAGGCGCGGATAGTGTATACCCGGTGGTTGAGTAGACACGAGCAGCGCGAGTGACGTACACCGGCACCGTACGTGATTTTTGAAATCGAATTGCTTAGCAATTCGTGGTATTTCATGGCAAATCATGCGGTGTCGAAACCACCAAGCATTGTCAGGCTTTAAATATCGTAAGAACTTGTAATTGATGGTCTCGATATGATAGCGGAAGATCATCGCTGTCTACTCGGCCATCGGGTTTGGAACAACATGAAACTACACTGGGAACCGCTCATACTTGACCTCAAAACGACTTTTCGTGTTGCGCATGGTGCCTTCGATCAGAGATTCAATGTGCTTGTCTATCTTGATGACGGGGTAGGGGAGGCTGCGGCAGTTCCCTATTATGGGGAAACACAGGAAGGGATCATTGAATATCTCAAGTCCGTTCCTGATCTCGGCGATGATCCTTTTGATATTGACGCGGTTTTGTCGAAGCGGCCAGTTGGTTCACGCGCCGCGCGTTCCGCGATTGATGAGGCGTTGCATGATCTCTGGGGGAAAAAGCTGGGACAACCCTTGTATAAGTTATTTGGTCTCAATCCAAACCATCTGCCGCTGACCTCTTTTACGATCGGCATTGATGAACCTGAAGTCATGGCAGAGCGGGCAAAGGCTTCTGGTTACCCCATTCTCAAAATCAAATTGGGCAGTGAAAAAGACGAAGAGATTCTTGCCGCGATCCGCAACGTGACAAATGCCAGGCTTTTCACGGATGTGAATGCGGGCTGGAGCCGTGAACAGGCTCTCGAAATTATTCCGCGTTTGCAGCAATACAATTTGGAACTCATTGAACAACCGCTTGCTGTGGCCGATGTGGAAGGATATTTCTGGTTAAAAGAAAAATTACGGGCGCAGAAAATCAATATCCCAATCTTTGCCGATGAGACCGCCAAGACCTCTCATGATGTTGTCAAACTTGCCGGCGCAATTGACGGCGTGGTTGTAAAAACGATGAAAAGTGAAGGCATCCGCGAGGCCCTAAGGATGATCCATACTGCTCGCGCCCATGACATGCAGATCATGTTGAGTTGTATGGTTGAAACGTCGGTGGGTGTCACGGCCGCGGCACATCTCGCTCCGCTCTGTGATTATGCCGATTTGGATGGACCACTTCTCATTAAAAACGATCCCTATCACGGCTTGAAATATGAGGGTGCGAAATTTACTTTGCCCAATGGACCAGGACTTGGGGTGGAAAGAAATTAAGCGGAGCGGAGTCAAACGACTCCTGTCGTTGGAAATCCAAAAGGTCCCACGGGGAAGTTCTACAAAGACTTTGGACTCCGTTTATATTAACTTTCTGTTTTTTCAACGACGAGAGTGGCTTCGGTGATCAGTGCAGCAATGGCTCCGATGGCCGCAAGTTGGGGGGCAATCAAAACACCCACAACGCCAAGCGTCATGGGAATTTCCATCACGGTCTTCCCTTCTTTATCCTTGATAATGATCCGACGGATGTTTCCTTCGTGGAGCAATTCCTTGATCTTGGCAATGAGTTTCTCGCCTTCTACGCGGAATTCTTCGGTTTTGAACTTTTGTTCGGGCATTTATCCTCCAGCAACTATTGGCACATCGACTATACTTGATTTGAATCTATTGTACCCGTCTTGAGCCAAAGTAGCGTTTTATGACTTTGAGTTTTTCTGCTTTATAGCGCACGGCTATCTGTCCACGATATCAAACGCAATCGTATGCCACATAAAAAGAGTATTATGCGATTCTTGAAATATTTGATTTCTATTTCTGCTATCGTATCCTTGGCCAGTGCATGCTCGAAAACGGCGGACGTGAATCCTGTTCTCGTCACTGCAACGGCTGGCATGGGGTATGAGACAGATGTGGCGCAGGAAACTTCTACACCGCTCGAATTGCTAGGATTCTGCGATGCATCGGCAGCAGTCTCGCTGGCACCAGGCATCTTCATTGTGGCCAACGATGAAGATAATATCCTTCGGGTATATAAACCTGATACTTCCCAGAAGCCTTTTTACACCTTTGATCTCAATTCATTTCTGGTGGTAACGATAAAAAATTCAGAAGCGGATATCGAAGATGCGACGCGTATGGGTGCCAATATATATTGGATAACGTCTCATGGGACCAACAAGGATGGAAAAGTCCGACCGAATCGCCACCGACTATTTGCTACTCAGGTTAAGGTCAATGATGGCCAAATCACTGTGGTGCCAGTAGGAAGACCTTATGCTGATCTGGTCAACGATCTTTCCAATTCACCGGAATTGAAGATCTATGCTCTGGATAAAGCTGCCACCAAGGCGCCCAAAGAACGGGACTCTCTCAACATCGAAGGGCTGGCTGCAACTCCTCAAGGTACACTGTTGATTGCCTTTCGGAATCCTATTCCTGAGGGAAAAGCTCTCATTGTTCCCTTAGAGAACCCGTCAGACGTTATACAGGGCCAAGCGCGGGCCCAATTTGGACACCCAATTCTGCTGTCGCTGGGCGGCCTGGGAATTCGAAGTATAGAGTACTCTGAATTACATCACCAGTATTTTATTATTGCAGGACCCTATGCAGATGAAGGCGATTTTAAGCTATATCAATGGAATGGTTCTTTCACAGAGACCCCATTATTGATCGATAACATACAGTTCACCGGGTTGCATCCAGAAGCGTTGGTGCTATATCCAGAAGAACGGAACAAAATTCAAGTTCTAAGCGACGATGGCGGCAGAAAATTGGAAGGTGTCGAATGTAAAGACTTACCAATCATGCAGCAGAGATTTCGCAGTTTGTGGGTGTCTCCGTGACTCTGCGATCCTCGAATTATTGCGGACCGCTAAATTGCGTTCCTCATCTGTCATGAATTTGGGGTTAGAAACGTACCACTGACTTGCCAGCTCATTGCAATAACTGATCATCCAGCGCGGGCCATTCGTCTGACTGGTCAGCGCGGTCTTTCCAGTTTTCCTTGCCGCTCCATTCTTCGATTTTGATAGCATATACAGATGTACGCTTCAGCTCTTTCTCTGTGATTTCACGGAATTCCTTGCCAGGAGTCATGGCAGGAAAATATTTGTGGATGAGACTATACATGACCCTGCGTGCTTCTTCCGCGTCACTGATCAGACGCGCGTTGCCGAAGATAATCACGCTACGGAACTGAAGAGAGAATTCAAGCGCAACATTACTTGGTAAAAGTTTGCCCATCTCGCTCGCCTCAAAACAGACCTTCGAATTGTTCTCAATGTTTGAGCGGATTCGCCCCGCGATATTCGAATGGAAGATGATCTGGTGATTCTCTTCATCGAACCAGAAGGTGCTTGGGTTCAGGAACGGCTGACCGTTCCGCCGCGCAGAGGCGATATGTCCCACCCTGGCTTCGCGCAGGAACGCGCGGATCCATTCATCATCGTGTTGATATTCAGGCAGTCGCTGGAATGCAGTCGGTGATTCGTTTTGGTAATCGCGTGGCATATTATTTCAGGATTCGTTTGTAGATGCTGAGTTGGAAATATATTGTCAAAATACCGATCAGGATGAACAGGATCCAATGCGAGACCCCAATGGTGAAAAAAGCATGCAACAAAAAGAACAGGGAAGCACCGAGCATCAATCCACTGATCAAGGCGACTTCCATGGCTTGATAATAGGACACACTGCTAGTTCTGTATTTTGGAGGCAGGGTGCTGCTCTGCCAGCGAAATGCTTTGGCGAGAGGTTTATTTTCCCTGATCATGTAATCCTTGAGTTGGTTCATGGCCAGCATGGATTCGTACCAGGCCGCGCGCAAGCGCGCCAATTGCATAATGGTCGAAGTTCCAAGTAATGTCAACAGGAGGAAGAGTCCGCTGAACATCAGGTTGATCGTTGTGGGGAGAGATCTCATCCCAATAAATTGTGTGCCAAACATGGCGGCGATCAGAGATCCCACTGCAATTAAGTAAAAAGAAGAAACACGGGCTCGGTCTTCTGTCGCCTGGGCTGCGGTTTGTGCTATGTAATCGAATTCGGACGCGAGCAGTTCATCGAATTCAACAGGAAGAGGCTCATCATTGGACATGACGAGATTATACCTTTCTGAGATTTGAGGTTCAATCTGTTGATACGGAATTGGATTCTGCCCTATGGCGTTTGGCTGGGGCGCTCAATGCATAGTAGCAAAATGCAAGCACGACTCCGATTACCAGGCAACCCACCCAAAGTGTGTTGCTTCCCAAGTTTTCGTATATCCATCCACCAGCCAGGGGACCGATGAAATAGGCCAGCCCCCAGGCTGCTCCGAAGATTCCCTGATACAAACCGCGTAATTCTATTGGAGACAAATCGGCAATGAGGGTGGGTGACACAGAAGTCGCCGCGATCTCACCCAGAGTCCAGATGGCAATGCTCAGAGCAAACAAGGAAAAGTTACTTGCAAGTGCCGTAGCTCCGAATCCCAGCCCAAGCAGCAAGGCAGCGACGGCCACCGTTTCAAAGCGCGGCCATTTTGCAGCCATATTGCTGACTGGAATGGTCATCAGGATCACCAGAAAACCGTTCACAGCAATGGCCGTTCCATATTGTCCTGGACCAAGGCCGTGAGATTGCATATCCAGTGGTAAGCCAACATATCCCTGTGTGTAGACCATTCCCATAAACAGGGTGAGGAACGAGAAGATCAATAAGATCGGTGCACGTTTAAGTTGAGAAAATCGTTCATAGACAGACGCGTTGGAGGCATGATGGGCCTCAGCGGGACGAGTCTCGTGGATGCCGAAAAGGACGATAAAGCCGAAGACCGCAGTGGTCAACGCGTCGGCGACGAAGAGGATCAGGTAGTTGTATCCCGCGATCAGTCCCGCGAGGACTGGGGCGACCGCCGCGCCCAAATTGATCGCCCAATAGTTGTATCCGTAAGCGCGCGTCCGCGATTCAGGTGGGACCAGATCGGCAATTGCCGCGCCGACCGCCGGCCGATAGAGATCCGTAAAGAACCCGACAATAAATGTTGAGATGGAAATAAGGGCAAGGTCACGTGCCAGTCCAAGTTCAATCATAAAGATGGGGGTAATGAAGAAACTCATCAACATGACCGGACGGCGACCCAGGCGGTCGGTGAGTTCGCCACCACTCAGCTGCGCGATAAATGACCCCGCGCCGAAGAGGGAGACCATCAGCGCGGCCTGACTGACAGGAATCCGGCGCTGGGTTGTAAGATAGAGTGTCAGAAAAGGGATGACGAAGCCGCCGAGTCGGTTGATGAGCGTGCCAGTCCAGATTAACCAATAAGTAGGAGGCAAGCCCTCCACCAGAGAAGCGAGGCCCTTTTTATTTGTTGTCATGTTTCCTGTGGCGATTTCGATAGTATAACAGATGTTCTATATTATACGGCGCCACCTGTGAACAATAAGCTACAGAGTACCGTACAATAAATTAAACCTGCAATTTGAATTTCAGTCTACAAAATCAATCAAAAAGTTTATTTATTCATGAGACAAGCGGTAGATGTTTGCATTCATTGGTCAATTTTTTAATTCCAAAGAAATGCAAAGCCGTAAGAATCAAAAGAGCCCATGCGAAGGCTCTCTTTTTCTCTACAAATGAGCAGTTTGACTGCTCAACGCGAAAAGTTATTTAAACGTCAAATGCCCATTCGCCCTTTCTCATCACGGGTTCACGTGTCCCATCCTCGCAGACGCCGTCGATATCCATTTGACCTGAGCCGATCATAAAATCATTATGCGTGAGGCTGAAATTGCCGCCATTGGCCTGGAACTCCCCCTCAGACATTTCAGTGCCGCCGTTCATCGTAAAACGATAAGCCCGTCCGATGGCAATATGCGAGGCAGCATTTTCATCAAATAAAGTATTATAAAAAAGATGACCGCTTTGACTGATGGGAGAACTATGGGGGACCAGCGCAACTTCACCGATGCTTCGTGAACCTTCATCGGTGTCGAGTAATTTCCTGAGAGCATCTTCTCCTTTTTGGGCGGTGAAACTTACGATTTTGCCATTTTCGAACCGGAAGGAAAAATCTTCGACAACCTGGCCATTCACGACCAAAGGACGCGAGGCGCTGACGGTGCCATCTACTCTGTCCCGGTGGGGCATGGTGAACACCTCTTCGGTTGGCATATTGGCCGTGAAATCAATCCCATTTTCAGCTCTCGATTGTGCCGCCAGCCAATAATGTCGTTCCGGCAGCCCCACGCTAAGGTCAGTTCCCGGGGCACGGTAATGGAGAGTAGTGTAATGCTTTACATTCAAATATCCACTACGTTTCTTCAGATTAGTGATGTGCTCTTGCCACGCAGCAACCGGATCCGGTTGATCCACTCGGCAGGTTTGGAAGATCGCTTCCCAGAGTTTTTCGACTGCCCCTTCTGCTGTTGAATCGGGAAAGATCTTCATTGCCCATTCTTTCGTAGGACTGGATACGGCGCACCAGTTGATGGCATCCCGCATAATCACGTCGTAGAACTTTTCCCACTTTTTCAAATTGGCTATTTCATGAATGGAGACCCTCTCCGGGTCAACATTAGCAAACCGATCGGGGTTTCTGGAGGCAATGCCAAGCATGGCGCCACCACTTTCAACGAATTCCAGGGCGGCGTTGGATTGCCAGTTGGGTATCTCATTTAGCGCCTCCCTGGGTGCCTGACTCAGATGGATGCGGGTGGTCTCGTCGTCGTCCCACAGCACGTCTACATGACGAGCGCCGGCCTGATAAGCGCTAGCCGTCACAGCCCTCACCAATGGATAGTCAAAGATGCCCGCCGAGATGAACAACCGCTGCCCGGCCCGCAGATTAAGGCCGACCCTCACAACAATATCTGCATATTTTTGCAGTGCCGCGGAAAACTCCTGTTCATTCATCCTGACCTCCTGAACTCTAGAAAAAACCGATTTTAACAGTATAGCCATTTGCGAAACAAAATACAACTATTCATATCGAAATAAAAATCTCACCGGTTGCAGGTGAGATTTTGTCAAATCAAGTGAAATTACAATTCAAACGCCCATTCGCCTTGCCGCATGACCGCTTCGCGAGTGCCATCCTCCCGGATGCCGTCGATATCCATCTGAGGCGAGCCGATCATAAAGTCCACGTGGTTGATGCTGGTATTCCCACCCGCGGCACTGAACTCTTCCTCAGTGAGTTCTTCACCGCCGGTAAGTGTGAAACGATAGGCTCGCCCGATCGCAATATGACAGGACGCGTTTTCATCGAAGAGCGTGTTGTAGAAGAGGTGTCCGCGTGTCGCGATAGGGGAACTGGCAGGGACCAGCGCCACTTCTCCAAGGCGGGTGGAGCCTTCATCCGTGTCAACCAGCTTTTGGAGGATAGCTTCATTCTTTTTTGCATTGACCCTGACAACCCTTCCATTTTCAAACGTGACACTGAAATCTTCGATCAAGCTGCCACCATAGCTGAGCGGAAACGTTGCGTGGACGGTGCCCTCTGCGCGCTGACGATCAGGCAGGGTGAAGATCTCCTCGGTGGGCATATTGGCAGTGAAGACCACGCCGTTCTCCGCCAGGGATTGTGCGCTGATCCATTTGTGTCCGCGCGGTAGACCGAGGGTGAAATCTGTCTTATCGGAACGATAGTGCAATGCAGAATATT
>Ga0065704_10000943_pt1 | contig 15160 bp, 12 predicted proteins | sample SwiRhicommuniRL2_FD_59091 | JGI IMG/M metagenome (GOLD analysis project Ga0065704, IMG submission 59091) | Switchgrass rhizosphere bacterial communities from Rose Lake, Michigan, USA - RL2 v2 (version 2) | ecosystem: Host-associated > Plants > Roots > Rhizosphere > Soil | place: East Lansing, MI
CCCACTCGGAAAGCCACCGCCATGTCCCGACTCCGCCCGGCCGCCGCCCGGCCGCATCGCCTCGCCTTTGCCATCGCCGCGCTGCTGCCTTTCGGCACCGCCTTCGCCCAGGAAACGCCCGCACCCGCCGAGCCGGCGACGCAGAGCGCAACCACCCTCGACACTGTCGAAGTGACCGCACAGCGCAAGGTCGAGAACATCCAGGACGTGCCGGTATCCATCAGCACCATCAACGGCGAACAGCTGGGTGTACTGGCTTCCGGCGGCACCGACATCCGCTTCCTGTCGGGCCGCGTGCCCAGCCTCAACATCGAGTCCTCGTTCGGCCGCGCGTTCCCGCGCTTCTACATCCGCGGCTACGGCAACACCGATTTCCGCCTCAACACCTCGCAGCCGGTCTCGCTGGTGTACGACGACGTGGTGCAGGAAAACCCGATCCTGAAGGGCTTCCCGCTGTTCGACCTGGACCAGATCGAAGTGCTGCGCGGTCCGCAGGGCTCGCTGTTCGGCCGCAACACGCCGGCCGGCGTGGTGAAGTTCGAATCGGCCAAGCCGTCGCAGGAGACCAGCGGCTACGGCAAGGTCGGCGTGGGCAGCGACAACATGTGGAACCTGGAAGGTGCCGTTGGTGGCGCGCTGAGCGAAAACTGGTCCGCGCGCGCGTCGGTGCTCTACCAGCGCCGCGACAACTGGGTGGAGAACACCTACCCGGGTCCGAACGACGGCTTCGAGGGCTATGACGAGTCGGCCGGCCGTGTCCAGTTCCTGTACGAAGGCGATGGCTTCGAGGCGCTGCTCAACGCGCATGCGCGCAAGCTCAACGGCACTGCGCGCCTGTTCCGCGCCAACATCATCGAGCCGGGTACCAACGACTTCGTGCCCGGCTTCGACGAAGACAAGGTGTCGCAGGACGGCCTGAACTACTCCGAGCTGGAATCGCAGGGCGCCAGTGCGCGACTCAACTGGGACATCGGCGATTACAAGCTCTACTCGATCACCGGGTACGAGAGCGTCGAAACGATCAACCGCGGCGACATCGACGGCGGCTACGGCGCGGTCTTCCTGCCCGACTCCGGTCCCGGCGTGATCCCGTTCGCGTCCGAGACGGCGGACGGCATTCCCGACCATTCGCAGTGGACGCAGGAGTTCCGCATCGAGTCGGCCTTCGATGGCCCGTGGAACTGGCAGGCCGGCGTGTTCTATTTCAAGGAAGACTATCGCGTCGAAAGCTTCAGCTACGACTCGCTCAACAACAGTGCGCAGGACGGCTACCAGCGCATCCGCCAGACCAATGACGCGTGGGCGGCATTCGGTGCGGTGACGTGGCAGGCGACCGAGCAGTTGGAACTGCGTGCCGGCATGCGCTACACCGTCGACGAAAAGAAGCTGACCGTCGAGGACTACTGGAACACCGGCTTCGCCGCTTGCGTGCTGGCGGGCAAGTGCACGCTGGCGCAGCTGGCGGCGCTCGAGCCCGATGGCGACCTCTCCGCATCGCCGGAAGACAAGAAGTTCAACTGGGACCTGTCGGCGACCTACGCGGTCAATGACGACGTCAACGTCTATGCACGCGCTGCCACCGGCTTCCGCGGCAGCAGCATCCAGGCTGCCGGCGCATTCAACGGCAAGTCGGTCGCTGGTCCGGAAACCGTCACCTCGTTCGAGACGGGCGTGAAGGCTGACTTCTGGGACAAGCGCGCACGCCTGAGCGCGGGCGTCTTCTACTACCGCGTCAAGGATCAGCAGCTGACCGCCGTCGGCGGCGCAGCCAATGCCAACATCCTGGTCAATGCCGAGAAGTCGGTGGGCAAGGGCTTCGAACTGGACCTGCAGGCCTACGTACTGGACAACCTGCTGGTCACGCTGGGTAGCAGCTACAACGACACCGAGATCAAGGACGACGACCTGAATGTCGCGGTCTGTGCGGCCTGCACCGTGACCGATGAAGAAGTGCTGGACGAGAACGGCGATCCGACGGGCCGCTACTACATCGGCGGCAATCGCCTGCCGCAGGCGCCGAAGTGGGTGCACAACTTCACCGCGCGCTACAGCGTCGGCCTGGGCGAGGGCAGCGAACTGTACGTCTACACCGACTGGGCCTACCGCAGCGAAGTGAATTTCTTCCTGTATGACTCCATCGAGTTCACCGGGAAGTCATCGCTGGAAGGCGGCCTGCGCGTCGGTTACGGCTGGGGTTACGGCGATTACGAGGTCGCGCTGTTCGGCCGCAACATCACCGACCAGCGTCGCATCGTCGGCGGCATCGACTTCAACAACCTGACCGGCTTCATCAACGAGCCGCGCACGGTGGGTGTGGAGTTCAGCGCGAAGTTCTGATGGTTCCACTGTAGGAGCGATGTGAGTCGCGACCGGGCACCGCGTCATCATCCGGAAGAAGAAAAGGCAGATCGAGATGGTCTGCCTTTTCCTTTTGTCCTAGACCAAGTGCCATCCCGTCGCGACTTGCGTCGCTCCCACGGAGAGGATCACGAAGTCGGCGGCTCGCGTGGAGGGAAGCGCAACACCACGCCGCGCTGTTCCTCTTCCGGATGCTCCGGGCGCAACCACAGCAGCGGGACTTCGCGCGGCGCCGGCAGTTCGAGCTCATCGTCGACATGCGCGGCTTCCTCTTCCTCGATCTCCCAGCTGTACTTCTTCTTCGGCAATTCGGGGTCCAGGCGACGGAACAGGAACGCCGCGATCAATCCCGCCACAGCGCCACCCAGGTGCGCCTGCCATGACACGCCGGCTTCGCGTGGCAGCACGGTCAGCACCATGCCGCCGTAGAACAGGAAGGCGATCATGCCGGCCGCGATCGCCGCGCGGTCGCGACGCAGCAGGCCCAGCATGAAGATCATGAACATCAGGCCGTGGGTCAGGCCACTGGCACCCAGCGTGTGCGTGCCCGGATCGGCCAGCAGCCACGGGCCAAGCCCGGCGCCCAGCCACACCAGCGGAATCGCCCACAACGTGGCGCGGGGATAGACGGCGCCGGCCAGCGTGCCGAGGATCAGCAAGGCAGAGGCGTTCGCGGCGATATGTTCCAGCGAGCCATGCAGCAGCGGCGCAGTGAGGATGCCGAGCAGACCCTCCACCGACAGTGGCGAGATGGTGAAGGCGCGCACGTCGAAGCTGTTCTGGGCCGAGTACACGATGGCCAGCAACAGCACGAAGGCCAGGCTCAGGTTGAGCGCGCGCAGCAGCCGTTTGCGGTCGTGGCGCTGTTGGGATTCCGGATCGAACGCCGGGTCGTCGGGGTGCAGGTCCATGGTCCAGTTCTGGCGGCGGCCCGGGCGAATGCAAGGCCGGGCCATGATGGACAGACCATCCCGCGTGCGGGATGGTCTGCCAGTTGCCGGTCAGCCCGTTGCGTCGGGCTTGGCCGGCCGCGCCAGGCTCAGCGCGACGGTCACGCCCAGGATCAGCGCCACCGTGCCCAGCGCCCAAGGCACGGGGATCTTGTACACGTCGATCAGCAGCATCTTGGTGCCGATGAAGCCCAGCACCACCGCCAACCCGTACGGCAGCAGGTGGAAGCGGTCGGCCATGCCGGCCAGCAGGAAGAACATCGCGCGCAGGCCCAGCACCGCGAACACGTTGGAGGTCAGCACGATGAACGGGTCGGAGGTGATCGCGAAGATCGCCGGGATGCTGTCCACTGCGAAGATGACGTCGGTCACGCCGATCAGCACCAGCACCACGAACAGCGGGGTGAACCAGCGCACGCCGTTCTCGCGCACGCTCAGCGCCGCGCCGCGGTAGCCATCGGTGAGCTTCAGGTGATTGCGCATCCAGCGCAGCGCCGGGTTCTTCTCCAGGTCGGGCTCTTTGCCGGCGGCGAACCACATCTTGATGCCGGTCAGCAGCAGGAACGCGCCGAAGAGATAGAGCAGCCAGTGGAACTTCGCCAGCAGTGCCGCACCGGCGAAGATCAGGATGCTGCGCAGGACGATGGCGCCGAGGATGCCGATCACCAGCACGCGCTGGCGCTGCTCCTCCGGCACCGCGAAGTACGTCATCACCATCAGGAACACGAAGATGTTATCGACCGCCAGCGCCTTCTCGACCAGGTAGCCGGTCAGGAACTCCAGGCCCACGCGGTTGGCTTCGACGAGACCGGCGGTTTCGTTCACGTACCACCACAGGCCGCCATTGAACGCCATGGCAAGGGCGATCCAGCCCAGGCTCCACCACATCGCTTCCTTGAACGTCACCTTGTGCGCGCCGCCGTGGCGCATCAGCACCAGGTCGACCAGCAGTGCGATCACCACCAGGCCGCCGAAGCCGGCCCATAACCAGGGGTTGCCAATCGTTTCCATCGAGATTCCCGAAAAAGTGGAGGACGGCCGCAGGCGCGGACATCTCGGAAACCGGGGAAACGGGAGTCCGGGGGTGCCTTCGCCATCGCGGCGAAGGTCTCGCTCACAGCCCGGTGGGCTGCCGTGGGACCGGAGCATCGCTGCTCGAAATGACGGCCGGCACGTTGGGAGCTACTCCCCTTCTGCCGCGAATTGTCCGGGTGGCGCGCGATGCGGTCAACCGCGCGGGTAAAATGCGTTCATGAATACCCCTAACCCGACCGTACGCCTTAAGAACGCCTGGCGTTCCAGCCACCCGTGGATCTTCCAGAAACTGGTCGAGAAGCCCGCCGCCAAGCCCAAGCCTGGCACCGTCGTGGAAGTGGTGGGCGTGGATGGCGAGTGGATCGGCCGCGGCTTCTACAACGGCCACTCGCGCATCGCCGTGCGCATCCTGGAAACGCATCCCGACATCCCGGTGGACGCCGGCTGGTTCTCGAGCAAGATCGCCGATGCCGTGTCGCTGCGCCGCGACGTGCTGAAACTGGATGCCATCAGCGATGCCTGGCGCGTGGTGCATGCCGAAGGCGATGGCCTGTCCGGCCTGGTGGTGGACCGCTACGGCGACCTGATCGTGGTGGAGTTCTTCGCCGCCGGCATGTTCCGCCATCGCGAATGGATCTACGAAGCGCTGCGCGAGCAGTTCCCCGGCTGCCGCTTCCACAGCTTCGCCGACGAGCACGTGCAGAAGCAGGAAAGCTTCGAGTTCCACGGCAACACGACGACCGAAGCGTCGGTGATCACCGAGTACGGCGTTAAGTTCCGCGCCGACCCGGCCGGCGCGCACAAGACCGGTTTCTTTGCCGACCAGCGCGAGAACCGCGAGTGGTTGAGCCGGCAGGTGGAAGGCAAGACCGTGCTGGACCTGTGCTGCAACACCGGCGGCTTCGCGGTGTACGCCGCGGCACGCGGTGCGTCCGAGGTGGTCGGCGTGGACATCGACCAGGACGTCATCCAGATCGCGAAGGGCAACGCCAAGCTCAACAACGTGCGGCCGAAGTTCGTGCAGGCCGATATTTTCCCGTACCTGCGCGATGCCGCGAATCGCGGCGAGCAGTACGATGTGGTGATCCTGGACCCGGCCAAGATGACGCGCGACCGCGAGCAGGTGATCGCCGCGTTGAAGAAATACCTCGACATGAACAAGCTCGCGCTGGGCGTGGTGAAGCCCGGTGGCCTGTTCGCCACGTTCTCGTGCACCGGTCTGGTCAGCGAGGAACAATTCCTCGACATGTTGCGCCGCGCCGCGTACTTCTCCGGCCGGACGATCCAGATCCTGAAAGTCGCCGGCGCCGGTCCCGACCATCCGTTCATGGCGCACGTGCAGGAGTCGCGCTACCTGAAGGCGGTGTTCTGCCGCGTGGTGGACTGAGGTGCGCGGCGCGCGGATCGTTCCGATCCTGCTCGCCGCACTGTTGGGCGGTTGTGCATCGACGCAGCCTGCGGGCTGGCAATCGCTTGTCGATGCATCGCAGTGGCGCGCCGTCGGCGGATCGACGCTGGATCCGCGCTGGCAGGTCCGGGGTGGTGAACTCGCGCTCACGGAAGCCGGCGGCGGCGACATCATCAGCGCAGGGATGTACGGCGATTTCGAACTGGAGTTCGAGTGGCGCCTGCCACCTGGCGGCAATAGTGGTCTGTTCTACCGTGCCATTGATGTGTCGCCGGTATGGGCACGGGCGGTCGAGTACCAGTTGCTGGACGACCGCGAAGCGGAAGACCGCATCGTACCCAGTCATCGCGCGGGTGCCGCGTACGACCTGATCGCGCCTGCGCGTGACGCACTTCGCCCCATCGGCGAGTACAACCAGGCACGCATCCTCGCCTGCGGTCCGCGTGTGGAGCATTGGCTCAACGGCGTGCGTGTCGCGGCGTACGACCTGGACAGCGAAGACTGGCGCCAGCGCGTGGTCGCCAGCAAGTTCGCCTTACAGGCGCAGTTCGCCAAGGCGCGTCGTGGTCATCTTGCGCTACAGGACCACGGCAACGCTGTGCACCTGCGCAACATGCGCGTCCGCGCGCTGGGCCCGGATTGCGAAGCGATGCCACTGTAGGAGCGACGTAAGTCGCGACCGCACGCCGATAGGCGTCGATGGCCCCAGAGGATGATCCGACGTACCACCGAGCGTTGATGATTTATCTGCTGGCCGGCCGTGCGGTCGCGACTTACGTCGCTCCTACAAAGAACAACGAAAAAAGGCGGGCCGAAGCCCGCCTTTTCCATGCGCCAAGCAGACGATCAACTTTCCGGCGTCAGCTCGATGCAATCGAACTGCACGTCCGGGTCCACCTCGGCGTCGTAGTCCACGTCGCCGCGCTCGAAGCCGAACAGCTTCAGGAACTCGTGCTTGTAGTTGGCGTAGTCGGTCAGCTGGAACAGGTTCTCGCTGGTGACCTGCGGCCACAGCGCCTTGGCCTGTGTCTGGACTTCGGGCTTGAGTTCCCAGTCGTCCAGGCGCAGGCGGTTCTCGTCGTCGGTTTCGGCCGGCGTGCCGTCGGTGCGGTACATGCGCTCGCGATACAGGCGGTCCAGCTGTTCGATGGTGCCCTCGTGCAGCCCCAGTTCCTTCATCACCTTGAACACGATGCTGATGTACAGCGGCATCACGGGGATCGCGGAGCTGGCCTGCGTCACGACCGACTTCAGCACGGCCACATTCGCGGTGCCGCCAGTGTTCTTCAGGCGCGCGTCCAGGCGCTGCGCGGTCTCGTCCAGGTCCACCTTCGCGCGGCCCAGCGCGCCGTGCCAGTAGATCGGCCAGGTGATGTCGGTACCGATGTAGCTGAAGGCGACCGTGCGCGCGCCATCGGCCAGCACGCCGGCCTTGTCCAGTGCATCGATCCACAGCTCCCAGTCCTGGCCACCCATCACGGTGACGGTGTCTGCGATCTCCTGCTCGGTGGCTGGCTCGATGGTCGCCTGGGTGATCGCGTCCTTGTTGGTATCGATGGCGGTGGATGTGTACGGCGCGCCGATGGGCTTCAGCGCTGAGCGCTTCACTTCGCCGGTGGACGGCAGCTTGCGCACCGGCGAAGCCAGCGAATAGACGACCAGGTCGACCTTGCCGCCCATTTCGCCCTTGATCAGTTCGATGACCTTCGCGCGCGCCTCGTCGGAGAACGCGTCGCCGTTGATCGAGCGGCTGTACAGGCCCTCGGCCTTGGTGAACTTGTCGAACGCGGCCGAGTTGTACCAGCCGGCAGTGCCGGGCTTCTTCTCGTTGCCCGGCTTCTCGAAGAACACGCCCAGCGTGTCCGCACCGAAACCGAACGCCGCACTGATGCGTGCCGCGAGGCCGTAGCCGCTGGACGCACCGATCACCAGCACCTTCTTCGGTCCGTCGGTGCGAACGCCCTGTGCACGCGTGGCGGCGATCTGGTCACGCACGTTGAGCTCGCAACCGAGCGGATGGGTGGTGGTGCAGATGAAGCCGCGGACTTTGGGATGGATGATCAACGTCGTAACCCGGGGGATGGTGTGCCTGCGCGGCATCTTAGTGCCGCAGGCGCCGGGAATGAAGCATCACGCGTGCACACGCAGGCGTATGGGGAAATGCATCGATGGGCGCGGGCAAAGAAAAAGCGGGCCGAAGCCCGCTTGTCGGTTTCGTTGCTGCGTGACGCGATCAGGCGTCGCCGCCCTTGGCCAGCATGCTGTTGCGGCGACCATAGGCCAGGTAGACCACGATGCCGACCGCGTTCCACACCAGGAACCACAGCTGCGTGCGCTGCGGCAGGCTCCAGAACAGGTACAGGCAGCCCAGTATCGCGACGGGCCCGACCACCCAGGCCAGCGGCGTGCGGAACACGCGTGGACGGTTGGGTTCGCGCGCGCGCAGCACCAGCAGGCACACGCCCACCGCGACGAACGCCGCCAGCGTGCCGGCGTTGGCGAGCGCGGCGATTTCATCCAGGCGCGCCACGCCGGCCAGCGCTGCCACCAGCACCGCGGTGAATACGGTGATCGCCACCGGCGTGCCGGTACGCGCGTTGACCTTCGACAGATTGCGCGGCAACAGGCCGTCGCGCGACATGACGAAGAAGATGCGGCTCTGTCCGTAGAAAAACGCCAGCAGCACCGTCGGCAGCGCGATGATCGCCACGATGCCGATGACCAGCGCGGCCGTGCCGTGGCCGAGTTCGCGCATGATCAGCGCCAGCGGCTCGGCGCTCTGGCCGAAGACCGTGTAGCTCAGGGCGCCCACCGCGGCCACCGCCACCACCAGATAGATCAGCGTGCAGCCCACCATCGAACCGATGATGCCGATGGACAGGTCGCGGCCGGGATTCTTGGTTTCCTCGGCCGCCGTGGAGATCGCATCGAACCCGTAGAAGGCGAAGAAGATGATCGCCGCCGCCGCCATCACACCGCGTTCGAGCCCATCGGGCCCGATCGATTTCGGGAAGCCGTACGGCATGAACGGCTGCAGGTTGTCCGGGTTGAAGGCCGGCAGTGCGACCGCGATGAACACCGCCAGTGCGATCAGCTTGAGCACCACCAGGACCGCATTGAGTGTCGCGCTTTCACGCGTACCCGCGATCAGCATCCCCGCGACGAGGAACGTGATGACGATGGCCGGCAGGTTGATCAGGCCACCGGCATGCGGACCGGCCGACAGCGCTGCGGGCAGGGTGACGTTCCAGCCGAAGCTCTGCTGCACCCATTCGAGGAAGCCGACGAAATAGCCCGACCAGCCCACGGCCACCGTGCTGACGACCAGCGAGTATTCCAGGATCAGGCTCCAGCCCACGATCCACGCGATCGCTTCGCCAAGCACGCCATAGCTGTAGGTGTAGGCGCTGCCGGCGGCGGGCATCATCGTCGAGAGTTCGGCGTAGGCCAGCGCGGCGCACGCGCAGACGATGCCGGCGACCACGAACGAGATCAGTACCGCGGGCCCGGCCTTCTCGGCGCCCACGCCGATCAGCGTGTAGATGCCGGTGCCGACGATGGCCCCGATACCCAGCGCCACCAGGTGCGGCCAGCTCAGCGTGGGAACCAGTCGGCGGCCCTCTTCGTGCTCGGTGATCCGGTCGATGGATTTGCGCCGTAGCCAGGTCATGGAAACTCCTCGAATGCGTCAACGGGACTGCACGCCGGCGATGGGCCGGCGCAGGAATGGTAAGGGGGAGGACAGGACCCGCCGGCGCAATCCCCGCCCCGGGGCCGCCCGCAGCCTAAGCGGGCAGGGCACGGGCTGGCAATCGGCGCCGCACCACGCGATGCGGGATCGCTCAGAGGTAGGACGATCGCGACGGATCGAACACCTGCGGGTAGTGGTGCACATCCAGCAGGTCGAGGAACACATCCAGGCCCTCGTCAGATCGCACCAGGTCGTACTCCGCATCCGACAGCAGGTGCACCACCAGGGTCTCTATGCCATGGCCGTGCAGATGCAGGTTGTCGAACAGGTGCCGGTCCGCCGCGACCGCAGGCGGCAGCAGCAGGAACGTGGAGAACGGCGAGGCGGCCAGGGGTGGCACGGGCATGCGCACGGTATGGCCGTAACCCAGCCAGCTGCCTTCGGCGAACGGCAGTTTGGCCAGCCAGCGCAGCTGGGCGATGAAGTCCGGATGCGGCTCGCGGATGTACCAGAACAGCTCGCGCGCGGCGGATTCATCGCCGTCATAGCCCTCCGGCATCGTCATCAGGCGGTCGCTCATGCCACTGGTGACCAGCACGTGGCCGGTGTCGCCGCCGCCGGAGAACTCGCGTGCGTACACGTGCACGTCCACGCGGTGCCGGCGGTCGTCGTCGCGGTCGATGTATTCGGGTTCGCCCAGCGCGTCGCGCAATGCGGCGATCCGCGCGCCGGCGAGAGCGGGCAGCGGATCGGGCGTGGCGCCCATCAGCGTGCGGAGGCGTTGCAGCATGCCGGCTTTCCCCAAGCGGTCAGTGCGCGGCGACTGTGCGCCGCCGGCGTGAGCGGGTCAAGCCGCATCTCCACGTCCCGTGACGCGGCGCGCGCTTCCTGTGCGAGGGCGTTCGCGCCGTGGCCGGCTCAGGCGATGAGACGCCAGCGGCTACACTGTCCGCATGGATTCCCAGACCCTGCTCGTCCTCCTGCTGATTCTCGTGGCCCTCGCTGTCGTGCTGCTGGCGGTGCTGGTGCTGCGCCGTCCGGAGGCGCGCATCGGTGACCTGCTGGAACGGGCGCTGCGCGACGAGCAGCGTGAGGGCCGTGGCGAGTTGCGCGAGCAGCTGGAGGGGTTGTCGCGCGCGCAGGAGGCCCGCATCGACGGCTTTGCCCGCAACCTGGCCGATCTCAGTACCCGCACCGATCAGCGCCTGGACGTGCTGCGCGATACGTTGACAGAAGACGCGCGCAAGGGTCGTCTGGAAGCGTCCGAGTCGCAGCAGCGCTTCGCCGACACGCTGGGCCAGCGGCTCAACGAACTCACCCAGCGCAACGAGCAGCGGATCGGCGAGATGCGCGCCACGCTGGAGGATCGCCTGAAGGAGCTGCAGGCCGACAACGCGCAGAAGCTGGAGCAGATGCGCGCGACGGTGGATGAGAAGTTGCAGGCCACTCTGACGCAGCGTCTCGATGCGTCGTTCTCGCTGGTGTCCGAGCGGTTGGAGGCGGTCCAGCGCGGCCTGGGTGAAATGCAGCAGCTCGCGACCGGTGTCGGCGACCTCAAGCGTGTACTGAGCAACGTCAAGGATCGCGGCGGCTGGGGCGAGGTGCAGCTGGAGAGCCTGCTGGAGCAAGTGCTGACGGCCGAGCAGTTCGCGCGCAGCGTGAAGGTCCGTCCGGACAGCAACGAAGCGGTGGATTTCGCCATCCGCCTGCCGGGTCGCCAGGATGGCGATGTACCGGTCTGGCTGCCGATCGATGCCAAGTTCCCGCGCGAGGATTACGAGCGCCTGATCGACGCGCAGGAGCGCGGCGATGCCGATGCGATGCGCATCGCCGCCACGCAGCTGGAGCGGGCCATCAAGGTGCAGGCGAAGTCGATCAATGAGAAGTACGTGGTGCCGCCGCACACCACGGACTTCGCGGTGCTGTTCCTCGCCACCGAGGGGCTGTACGCGGAGGCCATCCGCCGCCCCGGCCTGGTCGACACCCTGCAGCGCGACCACCGCATCGTCGTCGCGGGTCCCACGACGCTGGCCGCGCTGCTCAACAGCCTGCAGATGGGCTTCCGCACGCTGGCTATCGAGCAGCGTTCCAGCGAGGTGCGCGTGCTGCTGGGCGCGGTGAAGACCGAGTTCGGCAAGTTCGCCACGGTGCTGGAGAAGGCCAACAGCCAGCTGGACACGGTGCAGAACAGCATCAAGCAGGCGGGCGTGCGCACGCGTGCGATCGAGCGCCAGCTTCGCGGCGTGGAAGCGTTGCCGGGTGAAGAAACGCAGAAGCTGTTGGGTAGCGACGAAGCGGAGTGAGGGCTCTGGCTTTTCTCCTTCTCCCCGCGCGCGGGGAGAAGGTGCCCAGCGGGCGGATGAGGGGCGAGCGCGGCCTCCATCGAGGCATGGAATTTGTGCCACTCCGTTCGCCCCTCACCCGCCTTCGGCACCCTCTCCCCGCTGCGCGGAGAGAGGGGAACAGCCAAAGAAAAACGGCGCCATGAGGCGCCGTTTTCATTCATCGCTACCTGCCGGTCTCAACCGCCGCCGCTGATCTCCGGCATCGGCATGGCGTCCGCCGGCACGGTCGGGGTGTTCTCGTCCTGCAGGTACTCCGGCAGTTCTTCTTCGGTCTGCTTCGGCGTGCGGTGGCTTTCGATCTGGTAATTGCGGCGCTGCAGCCACGAATCGCGGACCAGCGCGTAATCGTCCACCGCGCCTTCGCGCAGGCTGTCCAGCGACAGCAGCTGGGCGCGCGTGTCCACCAGGTTCAGGCCCTGCAGGAAGATGCGGGTCTTGTCGTCTTCCACGTACCGGGTCGGACTGAGCGGCATGTCGCCTGCCAGTCCGAGCACATCACGCACGGTGCGGGGACCGAAGAAAGGCAGCTCCACATAACGAGAGCGCTTCCAGCCCCAGGTGCCGAGCGTCTGGCCGAAATCCTCGCTGCGGCGCTTCATCTTGAGGTCGCTGGCGGGGTCGAAGATGCCGCCGATGCCGACCGTGGAGTTCAGCAGGAAGCGGCCGAACGTCTGCGTGGCATCGCGCGGACGCCCCTGCAGCAGCTGGTTCACCATCGTCAGCGGCTGGCGCAGGTTGTCGAAGAAGTTGCCAACGCCCAAGCGCACGGGTCGCGGCACCGCCGCCACGTAGGCACGGGCCAGCGGGCGTGCGACCGCACGGTCGACGACGTTGTTGAACGCATGCACCTTCCGGTTGAACTTCTCCCACGGGTCGTAGGCGGTCGGCGACTGTGCGGGTGCGGGGAGGGTCGGATCGGCCACCGGGTCGTAGGCACCCTGGCCGTAGATGGCGGCGAAGTCGTCCTCGCCCTCCGACGCCGTGGCGGTGTCCGTCGCCGGCGCAGGCGTGTCGATGCTGGCCGGGTCGATGGGCGGTTCGGTCGGCAACGGGGCCGAAGCGGTGCTGTCGATCACCACCGCGTCGGCCGGCGCGGCTGTCGAGGGTTTGGGCGCCGACGCGCATGCGGTCGCCAGGGCGGCGATCAGGACGACGGTGCTGAGGCGGAACAGATTCATCCTGATTCCTGAAAAACGGCGGGGGTGGGGGTTACGCCGGGAAATCCAGTTCCGACGTCAGGCGATACGCGGCCTGGAGGTCGGCGAGACCTGCGGGCTGTCCTTCGAAACGGGGAGCGGCGCCGCTGGCGCGCAGGCGCGCGGCCAGCTCGGCCAACAGTGCCAGTCCGGCGCTGTCGACGGTAGTGACGTTGGTCAGGACAATGCGTTGCACACCGGCCAGCTGCGCCGAGACCTGCGGCCACAACGCAGCCGCCGCAGCACGGTCGAGCGCGCCCGCGAACACGAGCGCCTCACCGTCCCGCTGGACGCCGGCGTCAGTTGCCGCCGGCACTGCCATTGACCTGCAGCCTGCCGGCCTTCAGGTCCGCCGCCACCTGGGCGATGGACTTCTGCCGCAGTGGCGTATCGAACTGGGTCTTGAACGTCTGCACGAAGGACACGCCTTCCGGCAGCACGTCGAACACCTTCCACTGGCCACCCACGTTGCGCGCGTAGAAGGTGATCGGGGTGACGGTCTGGTCGGCCTGGACGAACTCGGTGTCGACCTTCACGCCGCGACCGCCGGGCAGCGGGCTTTCAGACTTCACCCGCACCTTCAGACGCGCGTTGAAGTCGGCCAGTCGTGCACCATAGGCCGACAGCAGGCGCTCGGTCAGGGCCTGGCCGAACAGCTTCACGTCGGCATCGGAGGCACCACGGCCGTGCACGCCCAGTACCAGTCGGGCGGCATAGTCGCCGTCGAACAGCGTGTTGAACTCGGTGGTGACGAACTGGCGCAGTGCGGCCGGGTTCGATTTGAATTCGGCACGACGCTGGTCGAGCGTGGTCAGGATGCGCGTGCTGCTGGCCAGCACGACTTGGCTGGCACTGGCCTGTTTGGTGGCGGTGGCGGGTGCCGCTGCCTGTGCGAACACGGCGACCGGCGCCGACGCCAGCAGCGCGGCAGACAGCACGACGGACAGGAGGGAGGGCTTCATCAGGGTCTTCATGGCGTGGGTTCTTCCGTAACGGGGGGCGCGGCCGTCTCGCCGCTGGCCGGGGTGTCCCCGGAGCCTGCACCGGCATTGTTGGTGCCGCCGCTGAACATGTACTTGCCGGCCAGCTGCAGCAGATCGACCGCCGGCTGGGTGAAGGCGATCTCCTCGCCGGGCTTCAGGACTTCGGGATCACCGCCCGGCGACAGGCCAATGTAGTTCTCGCCCAGCAGGCCGCTGGTGAAGATGCCGGCGGCGGTGTCGGCCGGCAGGTCCTTGTACTGGCTGTCGATGGACAGCGTGACCAACGAGTCGAACTTGACCGGATCCAGGCGGATGTCGGCCACCTGACCGATGACCACGCCGCCGATCTTCACGGGGGCTTGCTTGCGCAGCTGGCCGAGGTTGGAGAAGCGCGCGGTCAGCTCGTAGCTGCCCCCGCCCACGCCAAAGCGCTTGTTGGTGGAGGCCAGCGCCAGCACCAGCAGCGAGGCCAGGGCCAGCAGCAGGAAGGCGCCGACGGCGAACTCGAGACGGGGTCCACGGACGGACATGGGTCAGCTCCTGAAAAGCAATGCAGACATGACGAAATTGAACATCAGCACCAGCAGCGAGGCATTCACCACCGCGCGGGTGGTAGCCACGGAGGTGCCCTCGATGGTCGGCTCGGCGTGGAAGCCCACGTAGGCCGCGACCAGCGCGGCCGTACCGCCGAATACCGCCGACTTCAGCAAGGCCACGCCGAAGTCGTCCCAGAAATCCACGCTGTTCTGCAGCGCCGACCAGAACGTGCCGTTGTCCAGGCCGAGCACGTGCACGGCTTCGAAATAGCTCGCGCTGATCGCCAGCGAGCAGAAGAAACCGGTCAGCAGCGGCACCGTCAGCACCGCCGCCCAAAAGCGCGGCGCCACGGCCTTGGCCACCGGATCGATGGCCATCAGTTCCAGCGCCTTGATCTGGTCGGTGGCGCGCATCAGCCCCAGCTCGGCCGCGATGGAACTGCCGGCGCGGCCGATGAACAGCAGCGCGGTCAGCACCGGGCCCAGCTCGCGGTACAGCGACAGGCCGAGCAACGTGGACAGCGCATCACTGGCGCCGAACGTGGTCAGCGTGCGGTAGCCCTGCAGCGTCAACACCAGACCCACAAACGCACCGCCCACCGCGATGATCGGCAGCGAGCGGCCGCCGATCTTGTAGATCTCGCGGGGGAGCTCGGCG
>Ga0065704_10070877_pt1 | contig 15122 bp, 28 predicted proteins | sample SwiRhicommuniRL2_FD_59091 | JGI IMG/M metagenome (GOLD analysis project Ga0065704, IMG submission 59091) | Switchgrass rhizosphere bacterial communities from Rose Lake, Michigan, USA - RL2 v2 (version 2) | ecosystem: Host-associated > Plants > Roots > Rhizosphere > Soil | place: East Lansing, MI
GATCGTGCCGATCGCGATGGAGGAAGGCCTGCGCTTCGCCATCCGCGAGGGCGGCCGCACCGTCGGCGCCGGCGTCGTCGCGAAGATCCTCAAGTAATCAATCCAGCGGTCAGGGGATAGCGGTCAGCGGGTGGCAAGAACGGGCGCACGGCGCCGTCTTCCTTCCGACTGACCGCTGACCACCGACCGCTAACCGCTAAGGTTTTCAAAATGGCTCGCCAGAACATCCGCATCCGCCTCAAGGCGTTCGACCACCGGCTCATCGACAACTCGGCCCGCGAGATCGTCGAGACGGCCAAGCGCACGGGCGCCACGGTGCGCGGCCCGGTGCCGCTGCCGGTCAAGATGGAGCGCTTCACGGTGCTGATCTCGCCGCACGCCGACAAGGACGCGCGCGACCAGTACGAGATGCGCACGCACAAGCGCCTGATGGACATCCTCAACCCGACCGACAAGACGGTGGACGCGCTGATGAAGCTCGAACTGCCGGCCGGCGTGGACGTCCAGATCAAGCTCAATTGACCAGCGAGTGACTGGTGACTAGTGAATGGTGACTAGTCGGAGGCCGGCAGGGCCGGCCATGGTGCGAAGCGCCTCCGACTAATCACTAGTCGCTGCTCACCAGCCACTTTCTTGTTGCATTCCTTTTTCGGCCCGCTATAATCGCGGGCTCTCTCGCCGAGGCCTGGCCGGTAATGCCGGTACCGCTCGAGCGGCGCGATCGCCTCCTGGCAGGTCGTTCCTCTCAGCAACAGTCTTGACGAGCCCTGTGGCCGGTTTTTTGCGGCCGCAGGGACGAATTCGTTCGGTTTGCAGCCCGGGCCAATCGCAGCACGGGCGGTGTACGAGGACACAACGATGACGATCGGTCTGATTGGCCGCAAGGCCGGCATGACGCGCGTCTTCACGGACGCGGGCGAGTCGATCCCGGTGACGGTGATCGAGGCTCTGCCCAACCGCGTCACCCAGGTCAAGGGTGTCGAGGGTGACGGCTATCGCGCCGTCCAGGTCACCTATGGCAGCAAGAAGCCTTCGCGCATCTCCCGCTCCGTCGCCGGGCATTACGCCAAGGCGAAGGTCGAGCCGGGCGAGTCGCTGGTCGAGTTCCGCCTCGCCGACGGCGAAGGCGCCGAGCTCGCCACGGGCGCCGAACTCAAGGTCGACATCTTTGCCAAGGGCCAGATGGTCGACGTGACCGGCACCACCATCGGCAAGGGCTTTGCCGGCACGATGAAGCGTCACAACTTCGCGGGCGGCCCGGCCTCGCACGGCGCGTCGGTGTTCCACCGCGCCCCGGGCTCGATCGGCCAGCGCCAGACCCCGGGACGCGTGTTCCAGGGCAAGCGCATGTCCGGCCACATGGGCGACGTGCGCCGCACGATCGAAAAGCTGCAGGTCGTCGACGTCGACACCGCGCGTAACCTGATCCTGATCCGTGGCGCCGTTCCGGGCGCCCCGGGCGGTGAAGTCATCGTTCGTCCTTCGCTGAAGGCCGCGCGGCTCGCCAAGCGCAAGACGCTGGCGCCGAAGCAGCCCGCCGCGAAGACGAAGAAGTAACCGCCCCGGAGAGTCACATGGCAACCCAACTGAAGCTCCAGCAGGGCGGCAGCACGATCGAAGCCTCAGAGCAGGCTTTCGGCCGCGAATTCAACGAGGCCCTGGTCCACCAGGTCGTCACGGCCTACATGGCCGCCGGCCGCGCGGGCACCAAGCGCCAGCTCAGCAAGGCCGAAGTCCGCGGCGGCGGCATCAAGCCGTGGAAGCAGAAGGGCGGCGGTCGCGCCCGCGCCGGCTCGATCCGCAGCCCGATCTGGGTCGGCGGCGGCCGTGCCTTTGCCGCGCGCCCGCGCGACTACTCGCAGAAGGTCAACCGCAAGATGTACCGCGGCGCGATCACCGCGCTGCTGTCGGAGCTCGTGCGTCTCGACCGCCTCACGGTCGTCGAGTCGTTCACGCTCGAAGCGCCGAAGACCAAGCTGCTCGCGACCCGGCTCAAGGAGATGGGCCTCAACGACGTGCTGATCGTCGTCGAGGCGTACGACGAGAAGCTCGAGCTTGCCTCGCGCAACCTGCTCGGCGTCACCGTGCTGCCGGTCACGGCGGTCGATCCCGTCAGCCTGATCCGCCACGAGCGCGTGCTCGCGACGGTCGCTGCGGTCCGCATGCTCGAGGAGAAGCTGGCATGAGCAGCAAAGAGCGTTTGATGCAGGTGCTGGTCGCGCCGCACGTCTCCGAGAAGAGCGCGCGCGTCGCCGAAGCCGGCAACCAGGTCGTGTTCCGCGTCGCTCGCGACGCGTCGAAGCCCGAGATCAAGGCCGCGGTCGAACTGATGTTCGAAGTCAAGGTCGACGCGGTGCAGGTCGTGAACGTGGGCGGCAAGACGAAGCGCTTCGGCGGTCGTCCCGGCAAGCGCTCCGACTGGAAGAAGGCCTACGTGAAGCTCGCGCAGGGTCAGACGATCGATTTCGCCGGCGTCGAAAAGTAATCGGCACCGGCAAAGCAGACGGAAGCTAACCAATGGCTCTCATCAAGACCAAACCGACGTCGCCGGGCCGCCGCTTCGTCGTGAAGGCGGACCGCTCGCACCTGCACAAGGGCGAGCCGGTGCACGGCCTCACGGCCAGCCAGAAGCGCACGGGCGCCCGCAACAACATGGGTCGCCAGACGACGCGCCACAAGGGCGGCGGCCATCGCCACCGCTATCGCGTGGTCGACTTCGTGCGCAACAAGGACGGCGTGCCGGGCAAGGTCGAACGCCTCGAGTACGACCCGAACCGCAACGCCCATCTCGCGCTGGTGCTCTACGCCGACGGCGAGCGTCGCTACATCCTGGCGCCCAAGGGCGTCACGGCCGGCGACCCGATCGTCTCGGGCGTCGATGCCCCGATCAAGGCGGGCAACGCGCTGCCGCTGCGCAACATCCCGATCGGTTCGCTCGTGCACAACGTCGAGCTGAAGCCGGGCCGCGGTGGCCAGCTCGGCCGCAGCGCCGGTGCCTCGGTGCAGCTGGTCGCGCGCGAAGGCCTCTACGCGACGATCCGCCTGCGCTCGACCGAGATGCGCAAGGTGCACGTCGACTGCCGCGCCACGATCGGCGAGGTGGGCAACGAAGAGAACAACCTGATCGTCTACGGCAAGGCCGGCGCCAAGCGCTGGCGCGGCATCCGTCCGACGGTCCGCGGTGTCGTCATGAACCCGGTCGACCACCCGCACGGCGGTGGCGAGGGCAAGTCCGGCCAGGGCAACCCGCACCCGGTTTCGCCTTGGGGCTGGAAGACCAAGGGCAAGAAGACCCGCACCAACAAGCGCACTGCCGGCCTCATCGTCCGGCGCCGCAACTGAGCCTGAGAGGAGCTGCCACAGTGCCCCGTTCAGTCAAGAAAGGCCCGTTCATCGACGCGCACCTCGCCAAGAAGGTGCAGGTCGCTGCGGAGAAGAACGACCGTCGCCCGATCAAGACCTGGTCGCGCCGCTCGATGGTCCTGCCCGACATGGTCGGCCTGACGATTGCCGTGCACAACGGCAAGCAGCACGTGCCCGTGCTCGTCTCGGAGAACATGGTCGGCCACAAGCTCGGCGAGTTCGCCCCGACCCGCACGTTCCGCGGTCACTCGGGCGACCGGAAGGCGTCCTCGGAGTAAGCCATGCAAGTCGCTGCAAAGCTCAAGTACGCGCGCATCTCGCCGCAGAAGTGCCGCCTCGTCGCCGACATGGTCCGCGGCAAGCCCGTGGGCCTGGCGCTCTCGACGCTGCGCTTCACGCCGAAGAAGGGCGCGGACCTGGTCCGCAAGGTGCTCGAGTCGGCCATCGCCAACGCCGAGAACAACCACAACGCGGACATCGACACGCTGAAGGTCGACGTCATCGACATCGGTGAGGCGCCGCGCTTCAAGCGGTTCCACGCCCGCGCCAAGGGCCGCGGCAACCGCATCGTCAAGCGCAACAGCCACATCACGATCCTCGTCGGCGACGGCCGCAAGGACTGAGGGAGCAGGGCTCATGGGTCAGAAGGTCAATCCGGTCGGCATCCGTCTCGGCATCACCCGTGACTGGACGTCGAAGTGGTATGCGAACAAGCGCAACTTCCCCAGCTTCCTGCTGCAGGACTGGCAGGTGCGCGAGTTCCTGAAGAAGAAGCTGTCCGAGGCTTCGGTCAGCCGCATCCACATCGAGCGCGCCGCCCGCAAGGCGAACATCACGATCCACACCGCCCGCCCGGGCGTGGTGATCGGCAAGAAGGGCGAGGACATCGAGCGCCTGCGCCAGGAAGTGTCGAAGCTGATGAAGATGGGCGCCAACGACGTCCGTCTCAACATCGCCGAGATCCGCAAGCCGGAGATCGACGCGCAGCTCGTCGCCGAAGGCATCGCGCAGCAGGTCGAGCGCCGCGTCATGTTCCGCCGTGCGATGAAGCGCGCGGTCATGAACACGATGCGCAGCGGCGCCCTGGGCGTGAAGGTGCGCCTGTCGGGCCGCCTGAACGGTTCGGAAATCGCGCGCACCGAGTGGACGCGCGAAGGCCGCATTCCGCTGCACACGTTCCGTGCGGACATCGACTACGGCACCGCCGAAGCGCGCACGACCTACGGCGTGATCGGCGTGAAGGTGTGGATTTTCAAGGGCGAGGTGTTCGACCAGCCGGTGTCCCAGCAGGGCGCCGAGGCCGAGGCCGCCCCTGCCGCGGAGCAGACGGCCTGAGGCCGCTGACCCGGACGGAGTGACCAAGCCATGATGCAACCCAAGCGAACCAAGTATCGCAAGCAGTTCAAGGGCCGCAACGGCGGCCTCGCCCAGCGCGGCTCGAGCGTCGCGTTCGGCGACTTCGGACTGAAGGCGACCAGCCGCGCCCGCATGACGGCGCGCGAAATCGAAGCCGCCCGTCGCGCGATGACGCGCTACGTCAAGCGCGGCGGCCAGGTGTGGATCCGGGTGTTCCCGGACGTGCCGGTCAGCAAGAAGCCCCTCGAAGTCCGCATGGGCTCGGGCAAGGGCAACGTCGAGTACTACGTCGCGCGCGTGCAGCCCGGCAAGGTGCTCTTCGAGATGGAAGGCGTGACCGAGGACATCGCGCGCGAGGCGTTCCGCCTGGCCGCGTCGAAGCTCTCGGTCGAGACGATGTTCGTCAAGCGACAGGTGCGCTGATGAAGGCGAAAGATCTCCGTGGCAAGAGCCCGTCGGAACTGCGCGAGGAACTCCTCAAGCTGCGCCGCGAGCAGTTCAACCTGCGCATGGCGCAGGCGTCCGGCCAGGCCGCGAAGCCTGACCAGTTCGGCAAGGTGCGCCGCAACGTGGCGCGCGTGAAGACGATCCTCGGCGAGCAGGCGCGCGCCGCGGTCGCGAACAAGGGTGGCAAGTGATGAGCGAGCAGCAGCAGCAGACGACGCCGGAAGAAGTCGGTGCCCAGCGCATGCTGACCGGCACGGTCGTCAGCGCGAAGGCGCAGAAGACGGTCGCCGTCACGGTCGAGCGTCTCGTCAAGCACGATCGCTACGGCAAGTACGTGCGTCGCACGACGAAGCTCCTCGCCCACGACGAGGCCTCGGAGTGCAAGGAAGGCGACGTCGTCGACATCGCCGAGTGCCGCCGCCTTTCGGCCCGCAAGTCCTGGAAGGTCGTGCGCGTCGTCAAGCGCGCCGGCGCCGTCTGAGCCGCAGCAGCAAGAGCAGAGGACTCCAGCAATGATCCAGATGCAAACCGTGCTCTCGGCGGCCGACAACAGCGGCGCCAAGCGTCTCATGTGCATCAAGGTGCTCGGCGGCTCCAAGCGCCGCTATGCCACCGTCGGTGACGTGATCAAGGTCAGCGTCCAGGACGCGATCCCGCGCGGCAAGGTCAAGAAGGGCGAGGTCTACGACGCCGTCGTCGTCCGCACCGCCTTCGGCGTGCGCCGTCCCGACGGTTCGCTGATCCGCTTCGACGGCAACGCCGCGGTGCTGCTGACGAACAAGCTCGAGCCGATCGGCACCCGTATCTTCGGACCGGTCACCCGCGAACTGCGCACGGCGCAGTTCATGAAGATCATCTCGCTCGCGCCGGAAGTGCTCTGAGCGCGCAGGGATCGAGGAACAGGACATGAACAAGATCCGCAAGGGCGACGAGGTCGTCGTCATCACCGGCCGTGACAAGGGCCGGCGCGGCACCGTCATCAAGGTGCTCGGCGAGAAGGTTCTCGTCGAGAACATCAACATGGTCAAGCGCCACACGCGTCCGAACCCGCAGAAGGGCACGCAGGGCGGCATCGTCGAGAAGGAGGCTGCCCTCCAGCTCTCGAACGTGCAGCTCTGGAACCCGGTCGCGAAGAAGGGCGATCGCGTGGGCATCCGCACGCTCGCCGACGGTCGTCGCGTGCGCTACTTCAAGTCCAACGACGAAGTCGTGGACGCCTGATCCGAGGTCGTCTGAGATGGCAAGGCTGCAGCAGATTTACCGCGAGAAGGTCGTGCCCGAGCTCAAGCAGAGCCTCGGCGTCGCGAACACGATGCAGGTGCCCAGGATCACCAAGATCACGGTGAACATGGGCGTGGGCGAGGCCGTGGCCGACAAGAAGGCCATGGACGGAGCCGTGTCGGACCTGACCGCGCTCACCGGCCAGAAGCCGGTCGTGACCAAGTCGCGCATGGCGATCGCGTCGTTCAAGCTGCGCGCGGGCGTGCCGGTCGGCGCGCGCGTGACGCTGCGCGGCGCCCGCATGTACGAGTTCCTCGACCGCCTGATCAACGTGGCGATGCCGCGCATCCGCGACTTCCGCGGCGTGTCGGCGCGCTCGTTCGACGGCCGTGGCAACTACACGTTCGGCGTCAAGGAACAGATCATCTTCCCCGAGATCGCCTACGACCAGGTCGACGCGATCCGCGGGATGGACATCACGATCACGACTTCGGCACGCGACGACCGCGAAGGTCGCGCGCTGCTCGAGTCCTTCAACTTCCCGTTCCGCAAGTAGGACAGGAAAAAAGAGATGGCGAAGACCAGCATGATCGAGCGCGAGAAGCGCCGTGAGAAGCTCGTGAAGCAGCACGCTGCCAAGCGCGCCCAGCTCAAGGAGACCATCCGCAGCCCGAAGTCGACCGACTCCGAGCGGGAAGAGGCGCAGCGCAAGCTCAACGCCCTGCCGCGCGATTCGGCGGCCTCGCGCGTGCGCAAGCGCTGCGCGATCACCGGCCGCTCCCGTGGCGTCTACCGCAAGTTCGGTCTCGGGCGGCAGAAGCTGCGCGAAGCGACGATGCGCGGCGACATCCCGGGCCTCGGCAAGGCCAGCTGGTAAGCCGGGTACTGGAGCAACAGCATGAGCATGACGGACCCCATCGCGGACTTCCTGACCCGCATCCGCAACGGCCAGCTCTCGGGCAAGCCCGAGATCGCCGCGCCCTCGTCGCGGATCAAGCTGGCCCTGGCGAAGGTGCTTAAGGACGAAGGCTACATCGAAGACTTCGCCGTCGACGACGGCGAGGCCAAGCCGACCGTGCGCGTACGCCTGAAGTATTACCAGGGCCGCCCGGTCATCGACCGCCTCGAGCGCGTCAGCCGCCCCGGCCTGCGCGTGTACAAGGCGAAGGACGAGCTGCCGAAGATCCTCGGCGGCATGGGCGTGGCGATCATCTCGACCTCGAAGGGCGTGATGACGGACCGCGAAGCCCGTGCAGCCGGCCACGGCGGCGAAGTTCTCTGCATCGTGTCGTAAGGCACGGGCACGGATACAGGACACAAGACCATGTCACGAGTTGCTAAGAGGCCGGTCGAGCTGCCGAAGGGCGTGACCGCCACGGTCGACGGCGGCGCCGTCACCGTCAAGGGTGCCAAGGGCGCCCTCAAGCTGCCGCTGCGCGCGGGCCTGAGCCTGGTGCAGGAAGGGCAGAGCGTGCGCGTCGAGCTCGCCGAGCGCACCAAGGAAGCGCTGATGCACGCCGGTTCGCTGCGCGCGCACATCGCCAACTGCGCCGAGGGCGTGTCGAAGGGCTACGAGAAGAAGCTCGAGCTCGTCGGCGTCGGCTACCGCGCCGCCGCTGCCGGCAAGAAGCTGAACCTCACGCTCGGCTTCTCGCACCCGGTCGAGTACGACGTGCCGGAAGGCATCACGATCGAGACGCCCACGCAGACGGAAATTCTCGTCAAGGGCGCCGACAAGCAGCAGGTCGGCCAGGTGGCCGCGGAAATCCGCGCCTATCGTGCCCCGGAGCCCTACAAGGGCAAGGGCGTTCGTTATTCCGGTGAGCGCATCGAGCTCAAGGAAACGAAGAAGAAGTAATGGGTGCAGCGACCATGCAAAAGAAAGTCAGCCGTCTGAAGCGGGCCCGCCCGGCGCGCGCCAAGATCCACGAGCTGCGCGCGATGCGCCTCTCGGTGCACCGCACCGCGCAGCACATCTACGCGCAGGTGTTCGACCCGGAGTCGAACGTGGTCGCGAGCGCGTCGACCCTGCAGAAGGACGTCGCCGAGGGCCTCAAGGGCACCGGCAACATCGAGGCCGCGAAGGCCGTGGGCCGTGTCATCGCCGAGCGGGCGAAGGCCAAGGGCGTCACGCAGGTCGCGTTCGACCGTTCGGGCTTCAAGTACCACGGGCGCATCAAGGCGCTCGCCGATGCCGCGCGTGAAGCGGGCCTCGAGTTCTGAGCCGCAAGGTTCCAGGAGCAGCAATGGCTAGGATCGAAAAAGTCGCGGCCCAGGACGAGTTCATCGAGAAGCTCGTGACCGTCAACCGCGTGTCCAAGACCGTGAAGGGCGGCAAGCAGTTCGGCTTCACGGCGCTGACCGTCGTGGGCGACGGCAACGGCCGCGTCGGCTTCGGCTACGGCAAGGCGCGCGAAGTGCCGGTCGCCATCCAGAAGGCGATGCAGCAGGCGCGCAAGAACCTCGTCAACGTGAGCCTGCGCAACGCCACGCTGCACTTCGCGGTCGTCGGCAAGCACGGCACCTCGAAGGTGTACATGCAGCCGGCCGCCGACGGTACGGGCGTCATCGCGGGCGGCAGCATGCGCGCGGTGTTCGAGTGCGCCGGCGTGCGCAACGTGCTCGCGAAGTCGTACGGCTCGCGCAACCCGATCAACGTGGTGCGCGCGACGATGAACGCGCTCACGAACGTGCCGTCGCCCGATCGCATTGCCGCCAAGCGCGGCAAGTCGATCGCCGAAATCACTGGTTGAGTGAGACCGACATGGCCAACGAAAGCGTCAAGAGCGTCAAGGTGACGCTCGTGAAGAGCCCTTACGGTCAGATCGCCCGCCACCGCGCCACGGTGCGGGGCCTCGGTCTGCGCCGCATGAACCAGACGGTGACCGTTCCGGACACCAAGGAAATCCGCGGCATGCTGAATGCGTCGCGGCACCTGTTCCGCGTCGAAGAGGCGTGATCGAACCATGAAACTGAACAGCATCGGCCCGGCCCCGGGCAGCAAGAAGGCGCGCACCCGCGTCGGGCGCGGCGCGTCCGCCGGCCAGGGCAAGACCTGCGGCCGCGGCGTCAAGGGCCAGCGCGCGCGCAAGGGTGGCTATCACAAGGTCGGCTTCGAAGGCGGCCAGATGCCGCTGCAGCGCCGCCTGCCGAAGATCGGCTTCCGCTCGGCGCTGGGTCGCCGGACGGCCGAAGTGCGTCTCTCCGAGCTGCACAAGGTCGAGGGCGGCAACGTCGACCTCGCCACGCTCAAGGCCGCCAACCTCGTTCCGGCCGACACGCTGCACGCCAAGATCGTCCTCTCGGGCGACGTGAAGGCGGCGTACACGGTGAGCGGCGTCGGCGTGACCAAGGGCGCGCGGGCCGCGATCGAAGCGGCCGGCGGCAAGGTCGTGGAAGTGGCGACGGCCTGAGCCGTCGCCCCTCGCAACCGAACTCAACCAGGACTCACGCGTGGCCAACCCGATCTCCAACAACCCGGTCGCCGCCTTCGGCGAAGCGACCCGGTTGACCGAGCTCAGGAGGAGATTCTTCTTCCTGATCGGCGGCCTGATCGTCTATCGCATCGGCACGTTCATCCCCGTGCCGGGCATCGATCCGGTCGCGCTCGCGCGTTTCTTCCAGGACCAGGCCGGCACCATCCTGAGCATGTTCAACATGTTCTCGGGTGGCGCGCTGCAGCGCCTGTCGATCTTCGCGCTCGGCGTGATGCCGTACATCTCGGCCTCGATCATCGTGCAGATGATGGCCGTGGTCGTGCCGCAGCTGCAGGCCCTGCGCAAGGAAGGCGAGGCGGGCCGGCGCAAGCTCACGAGCTACACGCGCATGGGCACCGTCGCGCTCGCGGCGTTCCAGGGCGCCGGTGCGGCCGTCGCGTTCCAGAACCAGGGCGTGGTGATCGCCCCGGGCCCGCAGTTCGTGTTCCTGGCGACGATCACGCTCGTCGCGGGCACCATGTTCCTGATGTGGCTCGGCGAGCAGATCACCGAGCGCGGCCTCGGCAACGGCATCTCGATGATCATCCTCGCGGGCATCGTCGCGGGCCTGCCGGCGGCGATCGGCGGCACGCTGGAGCTGGTCCGCAACGGCGAGATCAACCCGGCGCTCGCGCTGCTGCTGATCCTGATGATCGCCGCGGTCACCTACTTCGTCGTGTTCGTCGAGCGCGGCCAGCGTCGCATCCCGGTCAACTACGCCAAGCGCCAGCAGGGCCGCCGCGTGTTCGCCGGCACGACCACGCACCTGCCGTTCAAGCTCAACATGTCGGGCGTGATCCCGCCGATCTTCGCCTCGAGCCTGTTGCTGTTCCCGGCGACGATCGCGAGCTGGTTCGGCACCAACGAGAACTTCGCCTGGCTGCAGAACGTGGCCGCGAGCCTCGGCATCGGCCAGCCGGTGCACATGGTGCTGTACGCCGGCCTGATCATCTTCTTCTGCTTCTTCTACACCGCGCTCGTGTTCAACTCGCGCGAGACGTCGGAGAACCTGAAGAAGTCGGGCGCGTTCATCCCCGGGATCCGTCCGGGCCAGCAGACGGCCGAGTACATCGACAAGGTCCTCACCCGCCTGACGGTCTGGGGCGCCCTGTACGTGACGCTCGTCTGCCTGATCCCCGAGATCCTGATTTCCCAGTTCAAGGTGCCGTTCTACTTCGGCGGCACCTCGCTCATGATCATCGTCGTGGTGATCATGGACTTCATGTCCCAGCTGCAGGCGCACCTGATGTCGCACCAGTACGAGGGGCTCATGAAGAAGGCCAACCTGCGCGGCTACGGCCGGCCCGGCCAGGTGCGCTGAGACGCGCCGGCTGCAACGGAGAGTGAATCCATGAAAGTTCGTCCCTCGGTCAAGCGTATCTGCAAGAACTGCAAGGTGGTCCGGCGTCGCGGCGTGGTCTACGTGATCTGCAGCGACAAGCGTCACAAGCAGCGCCAGGGCTGATGGCCCGGCTTTTGCATTGAACGTCCCTGGTTTTTTTGATACTATCGCGCGCTTTTCGCGCCCCGGAGTGAGCCAAAAATGGCCCGTATAGCCGGCATCAACATCCCGATGAACAAGCACGTCGTCATCGGGCTGACCGCCATCTATGGCGTCGGTCGCACCCAGGCCAAGCAGGCCTGCGAGGCGGCTGGCGTCAAGCCCGAGACCAAGGTGAAGGACCTGACCGAGGCCGAGGTGGCCGCGCTGCGTTCGCAGGTCGCGAAGCTCCCGGTCGAGGGCGACCTCCGCCGCGAAGTGGCGATGAACATCAAGCGCCTCATGGACCTCGGTTCGTACCGTGGCCTGCGGCACCGCAAGGGCCTGCCCATGCGTGGCCAGCGCACGCGCACCAATGCGCGCACGCGCAAGGGCCCGCGCAAGGCGGCGGTCAAGCTGAACGCACCTCCGGGCAAGGCGTAATCCGCCTCCGGCCGGCACTGATCACGACAAGGTTGTACTCGAATGGCTGACGACAAGAAGTCTGGCGCTAAGCCCCGCAAGAAGGTCAAGCGCGTGGTGACCGACGCGGTGGCGCACGTCCACGCGTCGTTCAACAACACGATCATCACGATCACCGACCGCCAGGGCAACACGCTCTCGTGGGCGACGTCGGGCGGCTGCGGCTTCCGCGGCTCGCGCAAGAGCACGCCGTTCGCGGCGCAGGTCGCCGCCGAAAAGGCAGGCGTGGCCGCGCAGGAATACGGCGTTCGCACCGTCGACGTGAAGGTCCGTGGCCCGGGCCCGGGTCGTGAATCGGCCGTGCGCGCGCTGAACGCCGCCGGACTGAAGGTCACCAGCATCGAGGACGTGACGCCGATCCCGCACAACGGGTGCCGTCCGCCCAAGAAGCGCCGCGTCTGACGCGCGCTCCGGTCGAGGAAAGATAAATGGCAAGGTATCTGGGTCCCAAGTGCAAGCTCTCGCGTCGCGAGGGCACCGACCTCTTCCTCAAGAGCGGCGTCAAGTCGCTCGAGGCGAAGTGCAAGCTCGAAGTGCCGCCGGGCGGCATCAAGGGCGAGCGCCGCGCCCGCGTCTCGGGCTATGGCCTGCAGCTGCGCGAAAAGCAGAAGCTGCGCCGCATGTACGGCGTGCTCGAGCGCCAGTTCCACCGCTATTACCAGCAGGCGGCCGGCCGTCCGGGCGCCACGGGTGAGACGCTGCTGCAGATCCTCGAGTCGCGCCTCGACAACGTCGTCTACCGCATGGGCTTCGCGTCCACGCGCAACGAGGCCCGCCAGCTCGTGTCGCACGGCGCCGTCGTGGTGAACGGCGAGCGCGTCAACATCGCTTCGTACCAGTGCAAGGCCGGTGACGTCGTCGGCCTCGCGGACAAGGCGCAGAAGCAGGCCCGCGTCGCGCAGGCTCTGCAGATCCGCGCGCAGACCGGTTTCCCGGACTGGGTCGAAGTCGACGAGAAGAAGTTCTCGGGTGTCCTGAAGTCGCTGCCGGAGCGCGGCGACATCCTGCCGGACATCAACGAGAGCCTCGTCGTCGAGTTGTACTCGAAGTAATCCATTCCCCGGCCCGGTCGGCCACCGCCGACCGGGCCTCGAAAACTCAAGGCCACCAGGCAAGGTGACTTACATGCAGTCAGCCGTTGCGGAATTCCTCCGTCCGCGCGTGGTGAAGGTGACGCCGTCGTCGCCGCGTCACGCCAAGATCACGATCGAGCCGTTCGAGCGGGGCTTCGGCCACACGCTCGGCAACGCGCTGCGTCGCGTGCTGCTCTCGTCGATGCCCGGCAGCGCCATCACGGAAGTCGAGATCGACGGCGTGCTCCACGAGTACACCAGCATCGAAGGCGTCCAGGAGGACGTCGTCGACATCCTGTTGAACCTCAAGCTCGTCGCGATCCGCCTGAACGCGCGCGATGAGTCGGAACTGCGCCTGTCGAAGAAGGGCCCGGGCCCGGTCCGCGCCGGCGACATCCAGGCCGACCACGACGTCGAGATCCTGAACCCCGAACTCGTGATCGCCAACCTGACCAAGGCCGGCGAACTCAACATGACGCTCAAGGTCGAGAAGGGGCGCGGCTACCGCCCCGCCGGCCAGCGCCTCGCGTTCGAGGAGGCGAGCCGCCCGATCGGCCGCCTGCTGCTCGACGCGTCGTTCAGCCCGATCCGCAAGGTCACCTACAACGTCGAAGCCGCGCGCGTCGAACAGCGCACCGACCTCGACAAGCTGATCATCGACATCGAGACCAACGGCACGATCGACGCCGAAGAGGCGATTCGCCGCGCCGGCTCGATCCTCAAGGACCAGTTGTCGGTGTTTGTCGACCTGCAGGGCCAGGACGAGGAGAAGTCGCGTCCGGCGGACCACCACTTCGACCCGCTGCTGCTGCGCCCGGTCGACGAGCTCGAGCTCACGGTCCGCAGCGCGAACTGCCTCAAGGCCGAGAACATCCACTACATCGGCGACCTCGTGCAGAAGACCGAAGTCGAGCTGCTGCGCACGCCGAACCTCGGCAAGAAGTCGCTCACCGAGATCAAGGAAGTGCTCGAGAGCCACGGCCTCACGCTCGGCATGCGTCTCGACAACTGGCCGCCCACGGGCCTCAAGCGCGACGACGACCGCGACATCCTGTAAGAAGTGACTAGTGACTAGTGCTTAGTGACTAGCCAGAGAAGAGACAAGACATGAGACACGGACTGACCGGGCGGCAGCTGAGCCGCAACTCCACGCACCGCGCGGCCATGCTGCGCAACATGGCGGCTTCGCTGCTGCGTCACGAGACGATCAAGACGACGATCCCGAAGGCGAAGGAGCTGCGCCGGTTCGTCGAGCCGCTGATCACGCTCGGCAAGAAGGACAGCGAGGCGAATCGCCGGCTGGCCTTTGCGCGCCTGCGCGACGCGGAAGTCGTCACCAAGCTGTTCGGCGAGCTCGGCCCGCGCTTCAAGGCGCGCCCGGGTGGCTACACGCGCATCCTGCACATGGCGAACCGTGCGGGTGACAACGCCGACATGGCGCTGATGGCGCTGGTCGACCGCGCGGCCCCGGCCGTCGAGGCCCCGGCCCCCGCGCCGGCCGCCGACGAAGGCGAGAAGGCCAAGCCGAAGGCGCGCAAGAAGAAGGCGGCCCCGGAAGCGGCGCCGGCCGAGGAGGCCGCTGCTCCTGCCGAGGCGCCGGCCAAGAAGAAGACCGTGCGCAAGAAGAAGGCTGCGGCGTCCACCGACGAAGCCTGATGTCGCCGGCGTCGCACGACGCCGGGGCCATCGAAGAAAAAGCCGGGCATTGCCCGGCTTTTTCGTTTGCGGGCGAGAAGCAAAGCCCAATCGCGCGTTCGGCCGTCGCGCGTCCGTGACGCGGTCCGATTACACCCACTGTTCATCGGGTCGTCGTCCGACGACGGTGTACGAAAGCACCGAGCCGGCGACGTGCGTGGCGGCGTCACGCGGCCACCGCTGCTCCGGCTGGGGTCGCGCCGCGCTCGCGCTATAAGCGGGGCGAACCGTAGGCGCTTTCCGCAAGTTCGCGGCGCCGGACCTGCGGCGGAGCCCACCCAGATGAAACGACACGACCGTGCCTTGCCGGGCCGCCTGGCTGTCCTGCTGGCCGCGACGGCGGTGATGAGCGCCTGTGGTGGCGACTCCGAGGACAACAAGAGTTATCACGTCGGCGGCACGGTGGCGGGGCTGACGGGCACCGTCGTCCTGCAGAACCAGGGTGTCGACGACCTCGTGGTCACCTCGCCCGGGCGGTTCACGTTCGCCACGCCGGTCAAGATCGGCAAGCCGTACGCGGTCACGGTG
>Ga0065704_10070878_pt1 | contig 15119 bp, 15 predicted proteins | sample SwiRhicommuniRL2_FD_59091 | JGI IMG/M metagenome (GOLD analysis project Ga0065704, IMG submission 59091) | Switchgrass rhizosphere bacterial communities from Rose Lake, Michigan, USA - RL2 v2 (version 2) | ecosystem: Host-associated > Plants > Roots > Rhizosphere > Soil | place: East Lansing, MI
GTGGTCGGCGGGCCTTATAGCTCGGGCGCGCTCGTCGGCGGGCCGAACTTCGAATATGCTCCGGCCACGCCGACGATCCTCGCCAAGGTCGCGGCGATCAAGGCGATTGCCGACCGCTATGGGATCAGCATGAAGGCGGCGGGCCTGCAATTCTCGCTGACCAATCCCGCGGTGGCCGCGGTCATCCCGGGCGCCAGCCGGCCGCAGCGCATCGCCGAGGACACCGCCGCGCTGAACGAGACGATCCCCGCCGACTTCTGGCGCGAGCTGCGCGACGCGGGGCTGGTCAATCCGGCCGCGCCACTGCCAGTCTGATCCCTGGATCCGCCTGAGGCCCGCGCGCCTCAGGTGATCCTGGTCAGGCACGGTCTCGGAAGATCACGGGTTTGCTAAAGCGAGTCCCTGCGGAAGCACCCTTGTTCATGTTCGTTGACGATGCCGACCGCCTGCATCCAGGCATAGACGATCGTCGGGCCGACAAATTTGAAGCCGCGCTTCTTCATGTCCTTGGAGATCGTCTCCGACAGCGGCGAGGTGGCGAGCCACGCGCGGCCGGCGTACTTGATCGGCTTGCCGTCGGTGAAGGACCAGCAATAGTCGGCAAAGCTTTCCCCGCGCTCGGCCATCTCACAGTAGATCTGCGCGCCGCGAATGGTGGCACGGACCTTGGCCTGGGCGCGAACGATACCGGGATCGGCCATCAGCCGCGCAACGTCGTCCTCGCCGAACCGGGCCACCACCTGCGGGTCGAATCCGGCAAAGGCTTTGCGGAACGCCTCGCGCTTGCGCAGGATGATGACCCAGGCGAGCCCCGCCTGAAATCCCTCCAGCATCAGCATTTCCCACAGCATGCGCGGATCAAGCTGGGGCACGCCCCATTCCTCGTCGTGATAGATGCGCATGAGCGCATCGCTAACTGCCCATCCGCAGCGCTGCTGGTGATCGACGGTCATAATCCACCTTTCGTGACTGTGCGTGGGACCGACATCAGGGCTGATTGAGCCGTCCGGCGGCGAAATCGCGTGCGAGAGCTATGAAGGCCTGGAAGGCTGCCGAGGGATTGCGCCGGTTGGAATAATATAGGCACAGCGGGGCGAGCGGCGGCGTCCAGTCTTCGAGAATTCGGATGAGCCGGCCCGCCGCGATATCCTCGCGCACATCTGCTTCCATGAAATACCCGATCCCGACGCCGTTCGTCGCCGCGATCCGCGTTAGCGAAGCTTCGTCCAGGGTGATCGGCCCTTCGACGTCGAGCTGCAGATCTTCGCCGTCCTTTTCGAAGCGCCATCGGAACAAGGCGCCGTTGGGCAGCCGGATTCGCAGACAGGGGTAGGTGAGCAATTCCTGCGGCATCTGCGGAACGGGCCTGCCTTCGAAGAACGCCGGGGATGCAGCCACCGCCATTCGTCGGACCTGACCGAGCGGGATGGCGATCGCATCGCTCGGCACAAGGTCCGCGCTGCGTATGCCGAGATCGAATCCCGCCGCCACTACGTCGACGAGCCTTCCCTCGGTGACCAAGTCGATATGGACCTGCGGGTAGCGCTGGAGATAATTGAGCACCAGCGGCGCCATGATTTCGCGCGCCGCGGTCGCAAACGCGTTGATGCGCAGCGTGCCCGATGGCACCTCCTGCTGCGAACGCGCCGTGCTCATCGCCTTCTGGATGTCCTCCAACGCCGGCTTGATCTGCGCGACGAAGATTCGCCCCGCATGGGTCAGCGAGACACTGCGCGTGGTTCGATTGAAGAGCCGTACGGCAAGTTCCCGCTCGAGCTTCCCCACTGCATTGCTGATGGCCGTGGTCGACATGCCGAGGTCGAGCGCCGCCGAACGAAACGAACCACACCGAACGATTGCCAGCACCGCCTCGAGCTCGATCAGCGAATGACGATTCATTATCCTGCTTTCCGTAACACGCTATGCCGATTTGTCTCGATTATCAGGCGCAATGTCCATTGCTAAATCAGCGTCATCACTGCTGAGGAGATGATCATGTCAATCGACCTACCCACGCCGATCGCCGACTATGTCGAGGCCAATGCGCGTCTTGACCTCGACAGCATGTTGAAGCCTTTTCGGCGGGATGCCGCCTTCATCGACAACGGCAAGCGCTTCGAAGGACAGGCGGCAATCCGTCATCTCCTCGAAGAAGAGGTTATTCCGGTGAAGGCGATTTTCACGCCCGATACCCTTCGGGAATCGGGCGGCGACTTTGTCGTCGAAGGTCCCGCCCATGGTGACTTCCCGGGTAGTCCGCTCCGCTTCACTTATCGCTTCACGCTGGTGGATGGCGCCATCAAGGCGTTGGAGGTCACGGTATGAACCTCAAGGCAGATCCCACCGAGTTCGCCGGCAAGCGCGTGCTCGTCAGCGGCGGCACCAAGGGTCTCGGTCGCGCCACAGTCGAGCGCTTCCTAGCCGGCGGAGCGCGGGTCATCACCGCCGCCCGGACGATCAAGGACATGATCGCGGACGTCGAATATGTCGAAGCGGACCTGACCACGGCCGAAGGCGGCGAAGCACTGGCCGAGGCGGCGATCGGGCGGCTCGGCGGCATCGACATCCTCGCCCATGTGGTTGGGGGTTCGGCCTCGCCGGCCGGTGGCTTCGTCGCGCTGACGGACGAGCACTGGCTGACCGAACTGAACCTCAACCTGCTGGCTACTGTCCGACTGGATCGCCTCCTGGTCCCGCAGATGATCGAGCGGGGCCAGGGCGTTGTGGTCCACGTCACCTCGATCCAGTCGGTGCTGCCGCTGCCAGAATCCACGACCGGCTATGCCGCCGCCAAGGCTGCGCTGAGGACCTACAGCAAGTCGATCTCGAAGGAGCTTGGCCCGAAGGGTGTGCGGGTCAACGCCGTCTCACCCGGCTGGATCATGACCGAGGCTACCGGCGACTTTCTAGAAACGCTTCGGGCCGCCAGTGGCGGCACGATCGAGGACGCACGTCAGTCCGTGCTCGATGCGCTGGGCGGTATCTCGATCGGGCGCGGCGCCGAGCCGGAGGAGGTGGCGGACCTCATCGCTTATCTCGCCGCCGAGCGTGCCGCCGCGATCCATGGGGCCGAGTTCGTCATCGACGGCGGGACCATCCGCACCGTTTGAGAGAGCCGATCTGGTGATCGGCAAATCTCGAGTAAGCAGACGGCGCATGGCTCACCCGAAAACGCCGCCCGTAGTTCCACTATCGGTCCCGCCCTTCCCGCCAGGCTGGGGTACGATCAGAAATCGGTCCAGACCCAGATTGAGCGGCATTGATCGAGGATCGCGGCATCTGATGCACGCTGAGCCGCGATCGCCGCGACCGTGTCGCTGCCGAGCGGCAGCCGCACCGGCGGCTTGGCAACCTCCGCCAAGTCTATCAAGACCTTGGCGATCTTTGCCGGATCGCCGGAATGGGAATTTGGTCAAGCTGTATACGTGAAACCCGGCCGCAATCGTCGCTAACTTGATGGCCGGAGGCCCTCATTCTTGTAGGAATGGGTTTCCCGCCATTTCATCCAGCGGCGGCGCAGCTCGGCAGGCCCTATGCGATGCATGTCAAGAAGCTCCGCCTTCAGGACGCGATCGGTTCGAAAATGCCGGAAATCGTTTCGAAGCTCACACCATGCGACCAACGTCCGCATCGTGTCCGAGTAACCGACGATCACCGGCCAGACCGTTCGCTCTGTTTCATCGCCCGTCCCGGTTCGGTAGCGCATCTTCAGTCGCCGGCCTTCCCGGACTGCCGACCGGATTGCCGCGGGTTCGATGGCCGTCTCGCGCTCGGCGGTTATCGGCTTCGGACCAAGGCTCGGTTCCAGGATGAACGGCCGCAAATGCTCGGGGATAACGTCCACGACCTTGGCGATCAGGTCTCGAGCCGCATTGGCCAGCAACGCCTCGTTACGCCCCATGACCCACTGGGCGCCAAGGACGAGTGCTTCAAGCTCGTCGCGGGTCAGCATCAGCGGCGGCATGTCGTAACCGGGCTCGATCACATAGCCCAGGCCGGCCTCCCCCCTGATCGGGACACGCTGCCCGATCAGATCCGCGATGTCCCGGTACACAGTGCGTTTCGCGACCTCGAGTTCGGCCGCCAACGCAGCCGCAGTCACGGGACGTTTCGATCCGCGCAGGATCTGAATGATCTGAAAGAGACGCTCGCCCCGTCGCATCGCTGCTGACTCCTGTTGCCAGGATGGTGGCAACAGGCCTGCACTACAAGGGGCGTCACATCCAATCCTGGATTTGAGGAGAACGATATGAAACTCGCATCTACGCGCCTCGTCGTGTCCGATATCAAGGCGGTCGTCGAATTCTACGAGAAGTTGACGGAGCTGACGGCCGAATGGCTCGGCCCGCTCTTCGCGGAAATTGTTACGCCCGCCGCTACCCTAGCGATCTGTAGCGCCGAGACGATCTGGCTATTCAAGGAAGGCAGCGCGGAAGCGGCCGCAAACCGGTCGGCCGTCCTTGAATTCGAGGTGGGCGACGTTGAGGCGGATTTCGCCCGGCTCAAGGATGAGGTGGAGGTCGTTATGGAACTCAAGCTCATGCCTTGGGGCAACAAGGCCGCACAATTCCGCGACCCGGAGGGAACGCTCGTCAGCCTTTACACCCCGCAAACCCAGGATGCGAAGCAACGCTTTGCCGGACGCTGAATGTTGGCAGGCTCATGGAAGATGAACGCAATTGGCGTCGCGGATACTATCGGGAGCTTGGCTGGCTGTAACAGCAGAAAATGAAAAGGCGGCCGCCGGTGGAGAAGGTCTACCGGCGACCTTGCGCATGCGCGCCTAGATGCCCTGGCCTCCCGATACCTCGATGCGCTGGGCGTTGACCCAGCGATTACCTTCCGACAGCAGGCTTGCGATCATCGGGCCGATATCGTCGGGCACCCCCACGCGGCCAAGCGCGGTCATGCCGGCGAACTGGTCATTAAGGTCGGGCGTGTCGCGCACCGCACCGCCGAGGAAATCGGTCTCGATCGCGCCCGGCGCGACCGTGTTGACGGCGATGCCGCGCGCACCCAACTCCTTGGCGAGATAGACGCTGAGCACCTCGACCGCGCCCTTGGCAGCCGAGTAGGCGGCAAAGCCGGGAGCCGAGACGCGGGTCAGGCCCGACGATAGGTTCACAATGCGCCCGCCGTCGGCGATCAGCGGCAGCAGCGTCTGGGTCAGGAAGAAGACGCCCTTGAAGTGGACGTTCACCAGCGCGTCGAACTGCGCTTCGGTCGTGTCGGCGATCATCGCAAAGTCGCCGTGCCCGGCATTGTTGACGAGGTTGTCGAAATTGCTGCGCTGCCAATTATCCTGAAGCGCCATGCGCAGCCGCTCAGCGAAATCGCCGAATTGCGATACATTGCCGCAGTCGAGCTGCAGCGCAACCACCTTGCGGCCCATTGCCTGGACCTCCGCGACGACGGCGTCAGCCTCGCCCGAGCGGCTGTGATAGGTGATGATGACATCGCCGCCAGCGCGGGCAATGCTGAGTGCGGTGTTGCGCCCGAGGCCGCGGCTAGCACCGGTAATGAGCGTGATCTTGGTCATGGTCGATCTCCTGTGCCGGAAGTGGCCCTTGAGGATATGCATCAGCCACGCGGCGCCAGGTTGCCGGCCCCTCGACAATCTTTGCCTATTCCTCCAAAAGCATGGCGACGCTGACAATTTGAGACTATGCTGGTGGGCATGAACGACCTGCTCACCGCCGTCAGCCGGTATGCCGATGCGCACGCGGATGCTAGCGGGCTGGCCACGACCTCAATCCCCGGCCTTTCCACTATTCGCGCTACTGCGCCCAGCGATCTGTCCTATGCTATTTCGCGGCCGCTCGTCGCGCTAATCCTGCAAGGCAGCAAGCATGTCACCATGGGGGCGACCGGCTTTGCCTTTTCGGCCGGCGAGTCCCTCCTGATCACGGCCGATGTCCCGACCGTCAGCCAGATCACACGGGCGAGTATCGCCGCGCCATATTATTCGTTGGTGCTTGAACTCGACACGGCGCTCGTGGCCGCGCTGGTTGCCGAGATGAAGCCCGATCCGGTCGAGGATCACGCCCGTGTCAGGGTCGACCAGACCGATGCCGAAGTTGCCGATGCGGCCCTGCGGCTGATCAGGCTGTTCGATCGCCCCGCATCGATACCGGTGCTTGGCGGGCAGCTCCTGCGAGAGATGCATTACTGGCTGCTCGCCGGCAAGCACGGGGCGGCGATCCGCCAGCTTGGCTGGCCCGATGGCCATGTCCAGCGCGTGGCGCGGGCCGTGGCGATCCTGCGCTCCGAATATGCGAGGCCTCTGCCGGTAGAGCGACTGGCAGCGGCGGCGGGGATGAGCCAGTCCGCCTTCCACCAGCATTTTCGCGCTGTCACGTCGCTCTCGCCGCTGCAGTTCCAGAAACACCTGCGGCTGCTTGAAGCGCGCCGGCTGATGCTGTCGGAAGGGCGCAATGCCAGCAACGCCGCCTTCGACGTGGGGTACGAAAGCGTATCCCAGTTCAACCGCGAATATAGCCGGATGTTCGGTCAGCCCCCCGTTAGAGACGTCAGGTCGGCACGAGGCAGGGCTATTGCCGCATAATTACGTGAGGCGGCAAATCGACGATCAAGGCGTTGGCGGCGCGAACACCGGAGCGCCTTGCATGATGGAAATGGACCCACCCGGACGTCGTCGTACGTTCTCGGATTTTAAGCAGGGACGGACTCAAAAAACGCGCTAGTGAGTTGAGAAATAGTCATTTTTATGACATCATCAGCCGATACCCTCATCGATACCCTATAACTTTTTGATCATGAGGTTCGAGTCCCTTTGCCGGCATTTTGAGCTGCTAGCTGCTCCGATCATCGTGATTCGGATGTCGCGCATCTGCACCAGCTCCGACAGCTTTCGCGTCGTCCATGTGATGTAGGCCCGCGCTGATCTCTCACAGGCGATCCGCATACTCGTGGATGCGCCCAAGGATATCGTCGAGGCTGGGTTGCCCGCGATAGTAGAGCGCAGAGGTGGCGGCATAGGCGCGGGCGAAGCGATCCCGTGTGGCTTGGTCCGAAAGTTCAAACGCGGCATTTTCGGCGATCACTTTGTTTTCTGCAGCCGGGAAGCGCGCGTCCTTATGGGCCACATAGGCTTCGGTGCCGAGGAAAGCCTGAACGCCGGGGTCGCCGAGGAGGCAGTAGACGTCGTAATAGTGGCGGAGGAAGTTCTGCGGCATACTGCCATCCTCAAGGTGCCGCCGGAACTTCGTCGAGATCGTCTGGAGCTTCTCGACCAGTGTGTAGCCGGGTTCGTAGCAGGGCACGTCGAACGCCCGGTTGTCAGTCAGGTCAGGAAGATCACCCGCCGCCGCCTTGTCATAGGCCCACGAACTGATCAGGCATGGCCGATTGGGTGCTACCTGATCGAAGCCAGCCTCCAGCAAAATTCCGTCCTTGACGCCCCCCGGTAGTGGGTTGCGGGAAGTATAATGCAGGCGGATGCCGGCACTGCGCATGCGCTGGTCATCGAATGCTTCGTCGCGCTCGACCCCACTTATGCCAGGGATCGTGATCTTGGCCGACAGGCCGTCATAGAACCTACGCCGTGCCTCTATATGAGCGGGCTTGTTCTGGTTCTTGCCGATTGGCAGATCGTCGATGTCGGGGTGAATCAGGATGTCGATGTCCTCGGAAAACCTATGGATGAGGCCATGCCCTTTCGAGAGCGACGTTCCGCCTTTGAGTTCAAAGCGAAAACCCAACTGCTGCAAGCCCCAGAGGGCGTGCATGATCCAATAGTCCTTCTCGACCAGCCCCGGATCGATCGCCCGCTCGCGCGAGACGACCGCAAGGAGATCGTCGAAATCCTGATGATCGTGCAGCAGCACCTCGTGCGCCGTCAGGCCCGTTCGAGAACAGGCGAGAGCAAGCGTTCAGCCCGCGCAGAGCCGAAATCCTGGACCGCCTTGGCGAGACGCGAACGGTCCATTTCTTTCGCCCGCTCGAGAGCGCGAGGAAGCACTGCCGATTTGTCTTCCGGCAGCCGATCGAGATTGTGCAGCAGGTCGACCAGCAGGACTTCCTTGGATAGCCGCTTGGGTACCGACGGCCGCATCCGAAAATCATAGACACGTCCGTCGAGAGTAAACTTCCCGTGCCGCTTGCGATTGTAAACGACCGGCTCGTTGTAGAGCTGCGTCGTACCGACCCCAAGTCCGTTAAACGCGTTCGGCGAGACCATCAGAAAACGGTCGTCGCCGAGGAATGTCTCGACGAGCTTTTCGGGCTTGGCCGGTGCCGCGCCGAACCTGGTTTGACGTGGCGCCATATAGACACCGGCCGAAACCTTTTCGAGCCGCCCTTCCTCTACCAGTTGCCGGACATGACGATCGACGGCGTTGGACCAGCGCGCGAGATCCTTGCGACGGTAAACCTGTCCGGGGCGCAGGTGGCGCTTGAGGTCACTGAGGGCCGACATTTCAAATCTCCTGCGCTCCAGATAAGCTCTTGGAGCACATGCTGCAACGATTCTCATTAAAAATTCATGCAGAAAAATTTGCATGTGGGAGAGCTATCGATCTCTCCAATCGGACTTCTCCAGCTGAGGCGGATCGACCCGATAATCCTTGGGCCAGTCAGGGTTTGATCGGGCGAATCTTGATACTGCCGATATCAAGCATGTTCTTTTCCGCCGCAAGTGCATCAACCACCCATTCCGGCGCTCCGCCGGCCGTATAGCCGCCCGGAAGAAATGCGGAGCCGAAACGGCCAACTTCGCCGAATGGCTTGGCGAGGAAAGCAAGCGGCTCGTTCGAGGCGAACTTGAACTCGACGATGACATCGTCGGCGAAAGCGCGGAACTCTCCGATCTTGAGGGGATCCATAAGGCTAAGCCGTCGGCGGACGTCATCCCACTTGCTAAGCCCTTCGATCGCCTTCGCCTCAGTGATGAACGCGAGGTCCCCGGCCGCGAGTGTTCCGCCGGTTGCAAGTTTCTGCGCGTAAGAGGCGCTCATAACGCGGGCATAGACACCGTCGACCGCCCCGACCGGCACAAGCGCTTTGTTTGCCGAGAGGGCAATATGCTCACCGGCGCTTACCAGAGCCCGGCCCGCTGAGCCCGCCATCACCTTCTCGATAGTCTTGACCGGCCAGTGTTTGGCGACCTCGATGGCTGCCTTGCCGATCGCTACGGCGCGCGCACCGCCGAGCGTCTGGCCGATCCTGGCGACGACTTTGAGCCCGCGACTTGCTAGGCCGAACTCGCCCAGAAGCATGAGATTGACTGCGGCAAAGGCTCGCTCGCTCTGCGAGAGAGTAGCGCCTGTGATCATGTTCTTGCCGGTCACGAGCTCATAGCTGCTGCGCACGACGCCGCTGATCGGGTCGAGCCCCACGGCGAGATCGGCCACGTTGCGCGCCATTGAATAGAGGCCCTCGGCCTCGATGTCCTCGCCCATGGCGCTGGCCGCGTCCGATTGGCGAACCATCGCCTGCGTCGCCTCGACCACCGCACCCGGCGTCACGGCGGGATCAGCCCCGGCGATTGCCAGGGTAACGCCGTGCAGCCGCGTGGCGAGGAACGGATCTGGCGTCGCGAAGAGGTAGACCTGATCAGATCGGCGCAGGATGTCGTCGAAAGCCGAACTCGGCAGCGTCTGGGGCTCGGTGGAAGACGTCAGGATCTGCCGTCCTCGCGAGGCCAATATGGCGCTCGCCTCGGCCAGCACATCCTGGTGTGCAGCAATCTGGTTCGCCAAGCCCTGCTGCAAGGCCTGAACATCCTGCTGGAGGGCAGAAATTCGTTTGGCTTGGTCAGGGAGTCCAGCGAGCGCCGACGCAACGCCATAAGCGATGGCGCTGCCGGCCGCATTCAGACCGGCGGCGCCGAACGAATAGCCCTCAGTATCGACCTGGACGTCGGGATCGTTCGCTTTGACGTCGGCTTTGAGCTTCGCCGCCTCAGGCTCGGTCTTCACTTCCGGTCCGGGCATGGCCTCGGGTTTCCGGGAGACTATGACATCCTGCTTCTCGAAAGTGATTTTCACGCGGCGGATTTTCACTGGCCGGAAGCCAGTGCCGGTCGGCACCAACATCAAGTCGTATGTATATTGCTCGCCAGTCTTGGGATCAGTCTGCCATCTCGACGACTTCGCGAAGGCCTCGCCGGCCCGCAAAAGAAGGCTGGTCGTGACTAGCGCGACAAACTCGCGGCGGTTCATGACGAAGCCGCGGCGCGCAGCAAGCCCATGAGCTTTGCCGCATTCTGATCTTTCGCAATGATGGGACAGGTAACTTCGGCTTGGGCATGGTCAGTCAAGAGACCATTCGCCGTCGCCCTCACCGATCGGCTTTCGGCAAGCACGCCCTGTGGTGGCCGCCGCTTCTTGAGCCGCCGTGATATTCGCGCGAGATCGGCAATTGTGGCGACTGCCTGTTTGGAGAGCATGGTGCGGCGCGCGCGGCAACTGGCCTCGACCGCAGTCGTGGCGCTCAAGCGCTGCTCCTCTTCCAGAGCCTCGGACTCGAGATAGCTTGCGGCTAGCTTGGCAAAGGCTCCCGACATGGGCTGGTAGACCACGTCCACCTTCAGCCGTTCAGCCTCGGCGCTGTTGCGGGCATCCTGAAGGCGTTCACGCAGACTCTTCGCGGGCGGCTGATCGGAACTAGCCGCTTCGCCAAGCAAGGCAAGATCCTCGTCGGGCAAGGCAAGCAGTCCATCTAGCGATCCCACTAGGCTTCGGCGCTGCGCGACCAATTGCGTGAGCAAATCCATGCAACCGGCAAGTGCCTCGAAGCTGCCGGCACGCTGCGAACAGTCGGTCGTGAACTGTGCCTCGAGTTCTTTGTTGCGTTCCATTAGATCGCGAACGCCATCGACCAGGACAAGAATGCGATAGGCCCGGGCCAGGGAGGACTTGAACACGAGCAACTCGCGCTGCTGCTCTGTCAGTATGATGTCCTTTTGGATCGCGAGCATGGCCTCGGCATAGGAGCCGGCTACCCCAGCCTCGACGATTTGGGCGCACATCCAAACAGCCGTGACGACCAGGCCGACGGCCGGCGTTGCGGCGTAGCTATAGGCAACAAATGCAACCGCGCCATTGGTTGCGGCATGGAACCGCTGCTTGTCGGTATCGGCGCGCCGATAGTCGTCAGCCGCCATCAGGAGTTCGAGAACGAAGACCGTCTTGGCGCCGAACGAATTTACGCCCGAAACCGGAGGATGGGAATCGAGCCAAGCTTTGACATAGCTCTTGGCTTCCGCCTCAAGGAAAGCGCGGCCGACAGTTTCAGGAAGGTCGTCCTGCGCGGCAGTCGGTGCGGCAAACCCCGCGGCGAGTATCGCGCCGGCCACGCCTAGGACGTGCAAGCCGCGCATCAAAAATCCTTCGCCAAGGTATCTATGGGTGCCAGGAGCTTGGCATCGTCGGAAGTGTCATCTCCAGCGGTCAGTTCCGTACTGAAACTTTCGGCCGCGGCTACCGCTAGAATTAGCATTGTGACGCGCTGGCGAGCGATGCTGCTCATCGCGCTGCAATGAGTGGCATCGGGAACGGAGTCGCGAAGGTTATCTAGCCAGAATTCGATGACGGGGCGCTGCTCTTTAAGATGGGCAATGTTCGATTTCGTAGCGGCAGAGGTCTCGTCAGAGTTTTCGAAGATCGCGAGATAGTCGAAAGCCTCGCGCAGCCGCCGCGCGTATCGATCTACGTTTGTACAGCGATCGGGAAACAGGAATGGTTCTGGGAGGAGCGACTTGGGCTGAAGCTCTTCGCCAAATATTTCCGCCGGAGATCTGAATTTTGTGAGGGTAATTTTCCCTGGTGTCGCGAGCTTTCCAAGGTCAACATAGAACTCGGCGTTCGTTGCATAACTCTCCGGATGCGAAATGATCGCGTCGATCGCACTAACGGGGTACTGATCGTAATAAGTCATGCCTTCGCACGGCATCGGATGCGCCGGGTCGGCCGAATAATAGCGACAAGCGCCGTTGCCATCGCAAGCGACCGCGATAAGTTCCGGGGGATCGCACAGCGTTCGGCGCGCCTTATCGTCCGCCGCCATTTCGTTCACGAGCTGGCGGATGTTGACGCGCTGATTCTCGATGACGTTGGTCAAGATAAGGCGGACCTGCTCTAGCAGCTCCAGTGATCGGCTGGCGCTGTCCGAATTTGCCGCCTGCAGTGCCGTCTTGAGATAGCTGGCTGCTTCGGCGGCATCCTCGTCCGTCTGCGCCTTTTCGAGCTTCGTTGCGTCGAGCAGCGCGTCAATCGTCTTGTCATCCTTGGTGTTCAGCTGCTTCACCAGCTTCATGATGGCTCGCATCTCCGCGTCACTTCCGGTCGTAAAACCGTCGAACCACGTCGAAAAACGCGTGACGTTTGAATGGACCTTGTAGCGTTCGACGACGATCTGCTTGAGCTGGGCTTCTAGGAGCGAGATCGTCGCAAGGGCCTTGAGCAGTTGCTGGCCCACATACTGCGAGTTCGCGGCGTTGCGTGCGTTTGCCTGAATTTTAGCAGTATATATTTGCGCGGCTGCGAGATTTTTCTCCCGCTGCAGCTGCAGTTCGTAGTGCGCCTTGAGCTGCGCAAGCTCGGCTTCATGAAGATCGCGCGACTGCCCCCATGCTCCAAATGTGACGACGTCTGCGAGCGCATCGCCTAGTTGTGCGAGATCGGCGTGGGCCGGCGTGGCTGTGCCTATGGAAACTATGGCCAGCGCGCTGGCCGCGGCCCGCGTGCCGCGCCTCAGCATTTCGGCTTGATTGCAGACTGCGCATGCGGCGCAGCTATTGTCGCTTCGGCATTGGCGCGCGTAACGATATGATCGGAGAACGAAGCCTTGCGGACCAGCGTCACCGTGTCCGGCCAGAAATCGACTTTGTAATTCTGAACGTCAGAAGCTTCGCACCAGTCGGCCCGGGCATAGGTTTTGTTGTAGAGCCAATCGCCCGTGTCTGGCGCATCGAGCTTCGACTTCGATAGGCAGCGAAAGTCACGCGAATATTTATTGACGAGCGCGCAATCGAGCGGCTCCTGCTTCGCGAGGGAGCTGAAGGGGTGATAGCGCAGTCGTGTATTGAGCAACCCATGCTCGGCGACCAAGTCATCGAGCGTCAAGCTGAGCTTATCCGCTAGGGCGGTGACTTTATCGGCGATGCCGTCGGGTCGCAGTGATCGGGGCGATCCCGCAACGGCGGTCTGCAAGGCGATCGCCGCTGCGACATAGGGCGCGACCGCGTCCGGCTTGAAGGTCCATGTGGGCTGGTCGCCACTTTCGACGATAAGTGCGTCGCCCGCGCTCTGCCACTTGGCGGGGTCGATGGCGGCCGACAGATCGGTCGAGGCGGGATCGCTCACGAGCGCCGCAGACAGCCGCTGCGTGGCAAGCATGGCCGTCGTCAGCCGCGTGATTTGTTCGGCAAGAATCGCAGCGCGATTATGCGCGCTTGCCGCGTCCTGCTTTTCCTGTTCGGTCGGGGGAGGCGCTTCGTCGTGGAACTCGATAACCCCGCTTTCCTGCGCCCGTGTCGGCGCGAAACCAACGAGCACCGTAACGGCTGAAAGAGTGGCAAAAACGGAACGCACAGTTAGGTTCATCTTGCCCCCCCGAGCTTTTCGTAAAGGTAGGGCATGTCGTACCTTCGATCCAGCGTCGATTAGCGCTTTTATTCGGCCTGCCGCGATATTTCCCATGCCAGCGAGCCAGTTGCGAGCCGTAGATCGAACGGGCCTATACCTTGGGGCCAAGCACCGTCGGGGTCAGCCTCATGATGAAGAACCTTTTTACAAGGAAGCTATTCGGTTCAAGGGGTGACGGGCTTTCCTCGAACCGACGGTACGCCAACTCGGCGCCAGTGTCCGATCAGACGGCCGTTAGATCGACCGGGATTAGCGACGTCTGCGTGTTAGGTGTGCTCGGCAGCTCTGGAGCGGCGCGTCGTAGTTCGAGCGCAAAGCATCTCGTAGCCAAAAATGACAGGACGTTCTCGGACGTCGTGGGACCTTTTCGCACTTCATCAGAAGAGGACTCGAAAACGCCATATTTATCTTTGCAATTCAATATCTTATGAATTACGTCTTTGGCCTATACCATAATCGATACCCTGGGACTTTTTGCTTCGGAGGTTCGAGTCCCTCGGCGAAAATTCCGACCTAAAAACAGATCAATCAGGCGAGTGATTCGGATGGTACGATCCCGACCGCTCAAACACGAAAACCTAATTTTCGCGCAGCACGATAACCTAAAATCTGCGCATCCCGAAGCGCTCGACCCAGCATATCGCGCGCTAGGGTGAGAGCCCGCGCTGTCCGAAATACGACTGCAAATTTCGGACAGATTATGAGCCGCCAGACCCTAAGATGCGCATTTTCCAGCGCCTCGTCGCCACCAGCACCTCGTTCTCTTCCCTCCTGAACCGGCAGGCGCCATCCAGAGCGTGATATGTTTACATATCTCATTCAGCTCATATGATATGAAAAAGGATCATTCAAATTTGACGTACTGGCCGAAACAAGATATGTAAACGATTCATGTGATTTCATTTTGAATCGTAGGGGGATCATTGTGATTGCTATATCTGAAACCCTGCGCGAACTCGGCGAACTCCTGCGGCAGGCGAGGCTGGCCGCCGGATTGACGCAAGAGCAGGTCGCCGATCTGGCTGGCATATCCCGTCCACGCTATCGCGATATCGAAACGGGCATTGCTGCTGCGCGCGCCACGACGCTCATGAATATCTCCCGTGCGCTCGGGCTGGAGATGATGCTGGTGCCGCAAGCGATGGTGCCGGCCGTCCGGGCGTTGATGCGTCCGCATGACGACGACGACTTGCCCGCCTTTGTTTCACAGCCCGATTGAAGACGAACATCATGGCCCAAACTTCTCACGCACCTCAGGCGATCCAATCCCTGGACGTGTTCCTGAATGCGCTGAAGGTCGGTGTGATCGTCAGGACGCCCGGCGACTTCAACGCATTCAGCTTTGACGGGGCGTATCGGGCGACCGGCGGTGTGCCGATCCTCAGCCTGTCCTTCCGCGCGGCTACCGGGGGCTTGCGGAAGGATCCCAAGCCGGTGAGCGGGGCATTGCCGGCCTTCTTCGCGAACCTGCTGCCAGAGGACAAGCTGCGCGAGGCGATGGAAAAGCATCAT
>Ga0065704_10070876_pt1 | contig 15113 bp, 15 predicted proteins | sample SwiRhicommuniRL2_FD_59091 | JGI IMG/M metagenome (GOLD analysis project Ga0065704, IMG submission 59091) | Switchgrass rhizosphere bacterial communities from Rose Lake, Michigan, USA - RL2 v2 (version 2) | ecosystem: Host-associated > Plants > Roots > Rhizosphere > Soil | place: East Lansing, MI
AGAGGGTGGTGGTGTGCTTGTGATTCATAGGATGCCACAGTTAGGGTCGGATAAGCGTATAGGCGCTCGCATCGAAGTTGTGCGGTTGCGTACGTCCGGTTGGCCGGCATAGCGAGTGAGCATTGCTGGTGGGGCCATTGTAGGCGAGCATTGCGGTAGTTAATGAAAAAGGAGGCCTGCCGCGCTGAAGTCCATACCCGTGAGCGAGTTCACTCCCGAGAAGGAAGGTAAACCCGGTCTGTGGATAAAAGAGAGCAAGGGGTGGGGACATTCACCCCCCAACTCCAAATCCCCGAAAACCCTGAATCGGCTAAATGATGCTTCCACGCTCCCCAAGCCGCCAACCGATCGCGAACGTTACCTCGGACACACGAGCGAGTCGGGTTGTGCAGGTCTGGAAATCCACGGGTCCTCACGGAGCAAGTCGGACTTGGCAGTCACCTCCCATGTCCGACTTTTCCAATAACTGCTTGTAGCTGTAGTCCTAGAAGACGCTATGCAGTGAAGTCATGCGGCGGCAAACTGACCGCCCTAGCGGTCCTCTTGGCCGCGAGGCATCACTTGCATCAGGCTCCGCTCTTTGACACGAACATGGAGGGATAGATACCGGGATACTGGGCACCCTTGCCACTATGGTCGCTCGAGGCAGCGTGGAAGGCCAAAGCTTCCTCAACGCAAATATCCGAATAGCGGAAAAGTTGAACAATGCGCGTATTGTTGGGGGTATGGTTCTCGTTAGAGCGATGCAACAGCAAACTGTCGATAATGACCAAATCGCCCTGGTCGCTGCAAATATCAACTTCTTCGTAGCGGCTTAGAACCTCTGTGGAAATTTTGACTTCGTAGTAACCTAGGTCATTCTGGAAACTCGGGCAAACACCTAACTGGTGTGAACCAAGCCAGACAGTCAATCCACCGATGTTTTCGACTGCACGCTCAAGAGTGAGTAGGAATGTCAGCTGGCGAGGTGACTGAAGCAAGTAAGGAAAGTCCTGGTGAATAGGCAAATTAAAACGAAAATTTTCCGATCCCGGGGGAAAGATATGCATTGTATCAGACTGCGTTGGGGTGGCAATTAAGGCATTGTCCCCGAAGATTGCTTGAATGAGAGCGAGAAATGCCGGATGGGCCTTTAACTGGTGACCGCTCATGAGCTTCTGCGGCCGCGTCCCCATGTCATAAATAGCTCCAACAAGCGGCCGGTCATGCGCAGCCAGATAGGTTAGCTGTGCATCCCAAGATAGGCTTGAATCGAGTCGAATACCTGACTTTTGCGCCAGCACCTGAGTGAACGCTTGAAGGTCCTTACGGAATCGCTCAAACAGAGAGTCACCGTTCATTATTCCTGGAAATACGGCCACCCCAAAGCGCTCTAACGCATTCTTGATGGGGTCCTTTTGGGCAATGAGATCGTTCGGGGCAAAACCATTAAAGACATATTGACTTTCAATCATGTTTATCCCTACTTGATGAAGTACCCGCCCGGGTTGGAATAGTACGGAAACTTCTTGATGAGAGGCATATCTTTCCCGAAAAAATCCTCGACAGCTTTAGATTCTCCGGGGAATTCCTTGAATGCGTACTCATCCAGGATGACGATTCCGCCCTTGACCACTTTATCATACAAATACTTGAGACCTGTGAGTGTAGGCTCATATAGGTCGCAGTCCAAATGGAGGAGGCGGATTCTAAGGCCAGGATTCTCTTGGACGTAGCGAGGAACCGTTTCGTTAATATCCCCTTCAACGAGCTCGATTCGAGCCTTTTGTCCTACCATACGATCATGATCGAACACGTTGATAAGTCCAAGCAGGTCCTCGTGGTAGTTCTCGGAGCTCCAGCCTCCCACGACACGGCCTGCTTGCGGGTTCTCCCCGCCATCTTCCACATTAAGCGCCGTAAAACCCTTGAAATTATCAAACCCGACGACACCGCACGAGCGATCGCTAGGGTTCATCAGTTCCATCAATTTTCCGAAAAGCAGGAGACTCTCGCCCTTAAAAACCCCTAATTCGACGACAGAACCTGGCAGGTCTACCACCCGTTTGTAGGCTTCATAGAGTGACAAAAGGCGACCAAGGTTCGGTCTGCGCAAATACAGGGTCTGGGCAGACAAGAGGTGTTCCTTATCATCAAAGCGGCGCTGCAATAGTGAATACAGCGTGTCCTTGATGTAAGGCTCGTCGGGGCAATGATTAGGCGCTCTCAGATCTACCATGTTGTCTCCTAGCAGTAACGTTCATCGGGGTATTCGACTTGAACAGGACTAGTCCACTTCCTAGATGGACACGCTGACGGAAGTCAATTTCTCTACGTCATTCCGGGTCTAAGACGTAAGCATGCAGATGGTTTTTGTACAAGGCGACGGAAGCGACCCGGTCGGCAGGATCGGGGTTGAACTGCTGCTCGACGTGGGAAAAACACTGCTTATCCGCCATCGAGTAGGAGGGGTTGGCCAGGAACAGCGCCGCGTAATCCATCTTGTAGCTGAAGACTCCGGGCTTGTGTTTGTAAGGGCGCTTGAGCGGAAACTTGGCATCGAAATCCGTGATAATCAGGTAGCCCTCGTTCTTGAGAACGCGATCCGCTTCGGCCACGCTCCGTGCCAGCAGTTCCCGGTCGACTAGATACAAGCAGAAGCCAAAGATGACGACGTTGAAGAACTTGTCGGAAAAGTCGAGGCGATCGGAGGTGCCGATGGTGAGCTTTAGCTCCTCGAACGAACGCTTTCCCGTCTCGATCGCCTTTGCGGAGGGGTCGATCCCGTAGGCTTCACATCCGGCAGACATCTGGAGGTACTCGAGGTTCTTGCCGGAGGAGCACCCGATCTCAAGCACCCGGTCGCCAGGCTTAATAAAGTTCCGGTAGAATGCGCAAGCAGACGAGTTGATGTCCTTGGTGGCATTACGCTCGAAGTAGCGATCCCCCTCGGATTCGAGGAAGAGATCCCGCTGGCGGGGAGCGGGGGGGCTGGTTTCATGATGCTGCATGCGGGCATCTCCTTTGAAGGCAAATTCGCTGCGCGGGGCAGGGGGGTGAACTAGAGCAAGACATCCCAGGAAAGCGGCGTGCCTCGGCGTACATCCTTCTTCACGCGCTTGCCGAGCAAGGCATCAAAGTGCTTGGGGGGCAAGCCAAAGCCAGGGCGGATGGCCCTGATGTTGTCTGGGGTCAACAAGTCGCCGGCCCTCATGTCCGCGACGATATAGAGCGAGCGCCTGTACTGCAGTGACTTCAGCTCCTTATCGGTCGGGCCATAGCTGACTGCACCCAGGCCACGCCATGCCCGCTCCGCTTCCAGCACGAGGGATTGAAACTCATGTGGCTCAAGAGAAAAGGTGGAATCGACCCCTCCATCCGCTCTCGCCAAGGTGAAATGTTTCTCGACGACGGTAGCGCCCAAGGCCACGCTGGCAACTGCCACTCCCACTCCCATGGTGTGATCGGAAAGTCCCACCTGGCACTGGAAGAGCTCCCTCATGTGAGGGATGGTGAGGACATTTGAATGTTCAGGGGTTGCCGGATAGGTGCTTGTGCACTTGAGGAGGATGAGCTCACGACACCCCGCCTCCCGAGCTGCACGTACCGACTCGTCGAGCTCTGCTACCGTTGCCATTCCCGTCGACATGATAATGGGTTTCCCAGTAGCAGCCACGCGTTTGATCAGCGGAATATCCGTATTCTCGAAGGAGGCAATCTTGTAGCAAGGGACCTCAAGCTCCTCGAGGAAGTCTACCGCACTGGCATCGAACGGAGTGCTGAATGCAATCAGACCCAGTTCCTTACAGCGCTCGAAAAGCGGGCGATGCCACTCCCATGGGGTATAGGCCTGTTGGTAAAGCGCATGAAGCGTAGTGCCGGCCCAAAGATTATCTCGGTCGCTGACAAAGAACTCCCCTTCAGAGAGATTGAGCGTCATCGTATCAGCCGTGTAGGTTTGGATCTTGAGCGCCGACGCTCCTGCCTTGGCCGCTGCCTCGACGATCTCCAGCGCACGCTCGATGGATTGATTATGGTTGCCAGACATTTCAGCGATGATAAAAGGCGCGTGGCCTAGGCCAACTCGGCGTCCGGCAATTTGAATGTCACTTATACCCATGGATTAGACCCTCAAGTGGTTTAGAAGTGTATATAGTCGGGGTTCGTAAACGTTTGGCAGCCGCTCATAGTCAAGGAACAAAGCCGCATCTGCTATGTTCCAAGAAATATGTCCGATCAATAACATGATCAATAGGGTGTCTGACATAGCGATCCGGAGGCGTGGTTCCAGCAACGGTTCTTGCTCGTCAACCTCTGTGACCGCTTGCGTGGATAGGTCAATCCGAAAGCGGCGCTCCGAGGCATCCAAGTAAAAGTAGAAAATAGGAAAGAAATCCTCGCGCTGCTGTTGCAACCATAGGCGCTCACGCGCATAACCCACCAAGCGGGCCAGAGGAACGCTGGGGGCAAACGCGATCCGCTCGTGATCATACTGCTTGTCCCTTAACTCTGCGTTGACGTAAGCGTCCCGTTCCTGGGTTGACGTAGGACGAAAGGGTTCGTTTGGCTCAAGCGCTCGCGTCCCGAGATCGAAACTTTGGCCGGAGTTCAACAATAACAACTTTTCCTCAAGGCCAGCCTCTGCCATGGGCTCGCAGAGGTCCCCTTTACATGCGGGGTGCGAGATAAATTGGTTCAAGTGAGCGCGCGATCCAGCTACCACGTACTGATCGGCAAATGGCATAGCAAAAGTGGGTTCAAGAGCCTTCACCACCTCGACGAAACCTTGCAGTCGCCCTGACAGGATCCGTTGCTTCTCTGCGGTTTTTTCCTCGTCGGACAGGTTCACGTAGCAAGAGGGGTAACCCGAACCGCCGCTGTATGGTAAAAGGGCAAGATCCACTCTGGGGTAGGATGTGCGCAAGTACTCCAATCCAGCTGCATATGGAGGGCAGTCGTTGGAGTTGTAGATCACAAAACCATCCCAGTTCAGGATAAGGGCGGAATCGATGGCGTGGTTCATCGCATCGGCGGGATCGGCATCCAACATGTCGACCCACATCCCAGGGGCAATCTCAGTGGGTGTGCGAGGCTTCACCAAGTGGATTTTTTTGAACTGGAAACCATTTCGTTCCAGGAACATCGCCACATAGTTCGGTTCCCGATGCATCAGGATGATCTCGGCATCTCGATTGAGGTGACGAATGGTTCCAGCCGAACAATGGTCCTCATGAATGTGAGAAATATAAACGTAGTCAAGCCGACCTAGATCGTCGATACCCATCGCGGCCGGGGGGTAATGGTACCAGGAACCATGGAAGATCCCGTCGTCGAGCCAAGGATCAAATAACATACGCTTGCCGTTATGCTCGAGAATGCCGGTAGCCCCTCCAATGTTTGTCAATTTCATCGGCGGATCGAACTCCTATCGTTACGTTGAGGGCCAGAGCGCAGGGTTCAGGAGGTGCTCCGGGGCGCCTGCCAGGCGCTCTTCAATCTCTACGCACTGCTCGGCCGTCAGTTTCTGCCCTTCGAATAAGGCCACGTTGGCCTCCAATTGTTCAAGCGTATCAACTCCCACAACCGTGCTGGTGATCCACGGCTGCGACCGGACGAAAGCGAGACATAAATCGGCGCGGCTCTGTCGCCCCATGGCATCCACAAGCTGATCAAGTTCTCGAAGCCAGTGTTGGGGATCAACGCGTTCCAATTGCGGCCACGTGAAAGCCTCATGGGCCAAAATCCCCTGCAAAAGGGCGCTGCGAGCATGGATCACGACGTCATCCCGTGCCGACGCAAGCGCATGGACTCCAGAGGCCTTCCATCTCCAGTCCAGGACGTTGAATGGCAGCTGAAGATGAACAACATCAGGGTCATGCAGAGCCTCAATCGCTTCGTCTGGCGTGTAGACCGATGCGCCAAGCCGCTGGATGAGGCCTTGGGACTTGAGGTCCAGCAAACGCCGCCAAATCGCATCATCATAGACATGACGATGGCTCCATCGATGGAGAAGTACGGTCGGCAACTGGCTTAGCTGCAGTTCTTGGCACGACCGTTGGATGCTGGCATCTACCGCGGCCATCACATCGGATATGGCTCCCCCCAGGGAAAGCGTGGCTAGCGGATCGAGTTTGGTGACTACCTCCAGGTTCCCGATGCCTTGAAGCGCGACACCAAGGCGAGTTTCCGCATCGCCGTAACCGCGCGCACAGTCGAAAGTCGTCACTCCGTGAGCGATCGCCTCATGAACGATGGCGACGGCCTGGTCAAACGAGGGTTTCCCCGTTCGGTTCGCTGCACCATACTTGAGCCCAAGCTGTGCGGTACCGAGGGTCAACGCACTGTGTCGCCGCCCGGCTCGCCATTTACTCTCGATAGGTTCCCCAGTGAAACTAGGCGGAGATGGCATAGGCTAGAACCTGACGACCCAAGTTGAGTTCGGCGAGTGATTGGTAAAACTTCTCAAGCACTTGCCCATAGCCGTTCTTCCGTAGATTGAGCTCAAAAGCGACCCGACGTTGGTGGCACTGCTTGCCTAGAACTCGGTCATTGACGTAATTGTCTCCGAATAACAAGAACATCTCCAATGGGAAGGAGGCCTCGGTGAGCTTAACCTGATAGTCGGTTCCTTCAAGAAGCTGAACTAGGCTGTCTCGAGAAAAGTAATTCAAGTGCGCTGGTGGCGCGACCCACCACTCGCTAAGGTTATGAACTTCCCTTGCGCACGTTTGGAACGCGTTAAACTCGTTAGGAACATCAATAATCAAGAGACCGCCTGGCTTGAGGACCCGAGTGCGAATTTCCGTGAGGACTGCGACAGGATCTGCGAGGTGCTCCAAAACGTTGAATAACGTGACCACATCGAATTTTTTCCCCTCGAAGACATCCATGGTCTCCATGCCCGCAGTGACGACGTTAAGCCCCTGCGAACGCCCATACTCGGCCGCCTCAGGAGCAGGGTCAAACCCATAACAGCTCGCACCCTTGCGATGGAAATAGTGGAGAGCCTGAGCCCAACCACAACCCACATCGAGAATCGAGAGTTCAGAGAGGGGACGGGCCAACAGTTCACAGATCCGAACGCTGATGGCCTCCCACTGAGCCTCGTTGAACTCCTGGTCCTCTCGCTTCACTTCCAGAGCCGAGTCATTGAATCGCGGATTACCGCTCGCATAGAACTCTTGAGCATAAAACGCGGAAATCTCTTCCGGCCTCGGGGTGGGCTTGATTTGCAAGAAGCCAAACTCTGGGTGGGCTTCGAGACGAAAGTTGGCTTGGGTGCTCATACTGGGTACTCCATGTCGTCACGAGTGGTTCTCAAACCGTTTGTTTCATTGCTAGTCAGCCAAAGCATTGGCGCCGAGGGCATTTTACCGTCTCCAGCCCGCCTCGGCTACGAAACGCTTCCTCGGATATAGCGTGCGCTCTCTTGCCAGCCGAGGTTTGCCACGACGTCCAAGATGGAAAGATAGCCCACGAAATGATTCGTATTCTTTTGCGGATAGGGAAATGGGACGAAATTTTGAAACAGTAACGTCGTGTCAGTGCGCCGCACGAATTGGTCCTCTTCCAAGTAGTCAGCCGATCCACGAGGTGAAAGGTACTCATCGCAGCCAAGGGCATGGCAAATGTCTATGAGGCGATCACTGCGCTTCCCAGGAATGCCCAACTCACTGCTGCGATAAAAGGGCTGCGTCAGTCCAAGATTGCGAGCAAAATATGTAATGAGGGTGATGTTAAGGTCGGATAGGCGTATTAATGAGGTGTCGAGGATTACGTTGGCTGCATTTAACATGTCCGAGGCAAAAGGATGCTTGCCATACACTTGCTTGAGCAAAGTCACGTGCTTGTTGCGCCAGGGCTGTTGGTCGTCAACCTCGACCTCGTTGATTCGTTGTGACAATGAAAGGCGCCGCACGGGAACCGATAGCCAATGAGCCTGCTCCTGGAGTAAGACGCGGTTGCGATTGTGCCAAGAACTCTTCTCGAATTGTGCATCATCGAGGAATACAAAGACATCCACTTGGCTGATCAGGTTAAAGAAGCCTGACCAGGGGACGTAAGTCGGCTGCATGATAGCGCATCTCACAGCCCGCATTCCGTTCGCATGACTTGCCATTCCGCCTTCAAAAGCGAGTAGCGATATTGATCCTCGAAAGTACCGTCTCGAAGGACTGCTTCTCTCTCAGTTCCTTCTTGGATGAAGCCCATCTTGGTGTACAGGCTGATGGCAGCCTGATTTTCGGGAAAAACATGCAACCAAACGCGATTCAAACCTTGATGCTCAAAGGCCCACTCCAGAGCGCAAAGCAAGGCATTCTTGCCTAACCCCCGGCCACGAGCCTGGGAGGACCCTATGTACAACTGCAAATAAGCCGATGAACGGTTCGGTTCAAGGTGTAGCAGCATATTGCCGCTGTGATCTCCCACATCATCAAGGATCGCCCAAATAGCCAGATTATTTGCATGCAAGAGCCAGTTCCTATGTCCCTCCAGCGAAACCGCTCTCGTTAGACCGAAGCCCTTCTTGACATGCGGATCGTTGAGCCATACGACAGTTTGCTCGTCATGAGCAGATGAGTACGGGATCAGGCGAACACCATCTCGCATCAGAACTTTGGTACTTAACACGCTAACCGTTCCTCCATGACCCTCGCCACTCGAGCGATCCCCATGCCGTCGATGGCGCTCATACTAAGTAGGCGCTTTTCAGCTAGATATGCGGGATTTCCGAGAAACCGACTGACGCCCTCTACGAACTCCTCTCGGGCGCAAGTATCGGCAGCCCCGAGAAAATCACAGAACCCCTCTGCGGCAAGGTGCTCCAGCACTGCGACTTGGTTAGAGGCGATAGAAAGGTATGCTGCCGGCAGCCCAAGACATGCGCGTTCCCAGGTGGCGATACCCGGAGCCCCCACGGCGACCTGACACATGGCCATATGTCGGGCCATATCCGTGACGCCGCGCTCCCATTCGAAACGCGCCTCATAACCGTGATTCAAGGCAATAAGCGTCTCGCAGGCCTCGTAATCCAGGCCCACGGCGGCTTTCACAGACAAGTTCGGGAAAGAGCTTAGTAACCAGTTGCTGTACCTCTGCGTGTAATTCTCCGGATCGCCCGACCCGAAGAACACATGTACCTTTAGGGGCCCCGCATATGACTCAGGCTGTTGCATCGTTGCGCGCATCTCTGCGAACTCCGGTCTCAACAGGGCGTACGAGCTTCCCAAAAGCACATGACAATCCCCCGGAATCAAGCCCGCATAGCGATCGGCGTCTGCACCGTAGGTTTGATCTATGAGCAAATCGCAAACGTGGGGACGATCAGCCAAGTCGTCAATAACCATCAATCGTTTTGTATAGGAACGAACCCGGCTTTCCCACCGCTCATCCAACTCGTAATGATCCACGATCAACCAATCGACCTCGCCTTGGATCGAAAGCACCTCTCGCGTTTGCTCCGCATCGACCATCGAGATTTCAACTCTTTGCTCGGGCCTCAGAAGCGCAGGTAGCCAAGCCACCTCAAAGCCGCCGTTCGTGAAAACCGAATCATGCACAGCCGGATCCCGACGGCAAATAAAGAGGACTTTGGCTCCCAGTTGCCGAAGATAGTTGGCCAACGTAAGGCATCGACTGAGGTGGCCTCGGCCAGCACGCAGACTGGCATCGACACGGAAGGCAATTCGCATGGTTTAGCGAATCTTGAACAGTGGCTCCAAAGGAGCACAGCGCAGAAGTTTTCCCATTTTCTGCTCATCCACCGCCTCTCTCAGGATGGGGAAAACCTCATCGTAGGCCTTCAGAAGGCGATCGATTTCCTCGTCTCCATGGGAGTAGCTCATGTTGTGGGTGGCCAGAATGAGGATTCCACGTTCAAACATCTCCTGCAAAAAGAGGGTTCTGAGGTGGAACTGGGGATAAGGAGTGCGGTCGGAAAATTGCAAGAAAGTCCAAGTGGGATTGCCCGCCACGGCAACAAGGTGATCGACACCATGCCTCTCAATCAGGGCATTGATCCCAGCAACAAGCTTACCTCCTTGCACACGCATAGTCTCGATCACCGGCTCTCGCTCAAGCTTCTTCATGGTTGCAAGTGATGCAGCCAAGGAGAGCGCCTCCCCTCCGAACGTGAAGGAAAAGTAGATTTCCTCCATCCAGCGCATCAGGTCCTCGCGGCCGACGACTGCAGAGAGCGGGTAACCATTCGCAAGTCCTTTCCCCAGAGTCGCTAGATCGGGAATGACTCCAAAGTATTCTTGCGCCCCCCCATTGGCAAAGCGAAATCCGGTCACCGTTTCATCGAAGATCAGGAGGGCTCCGTGCTGGTGCGCCAAGGCTTTCACTTCTTCGAGGAAGCCGTCTTGCGGCTCAACCGCATTCATCGTTTCAAGGATTACTGCCGCGATCTGATCCGGCCACTCCTTGAACAACTGATGGAGCGAGTCGAGGTTGTTAAATTGAAAAGAATGCGTCAACTCCCGGGTGCTTTGCGGGACCCCCAAGTTTCGAGCCGTAGAGCCGATGTACCAGTCCTGCCAGCCGTGGTAGCCACAAACCGCGACATGGTCACGCCCCGTCACCGCACGGGCGAGTCGAATGGCTCCGGCCGTGGCATCCGAGCCATTCTTCCCGAAGCGCGCCATTTCCGCGCAGGGGACCATGTCGCGCAGTTTCTCGGCGACTTCGATTTCAATGGCGTGGGGCAAGGAGAAAATAACGCCTTCCTCCAGCTGGGCCTGCACGGCCGCAGTAACGTCGGGATCGTTGTATCCCAGATTCACAGCGGCCAGACTATTCACGAAATCGATGTACTCATTGCCATCCGCATCCCATACCCGACTTCCCCTCCCCTTCGAAATGAAGAAGGGAGAAACCCCGAAGGGGAACTGGGTCTTGCTTTTGCTGAACGTTTGGGACCCCAGAGGAATGCTCTTCAGAGCGCGGAGGTGTAGTAACTCAGACTCGTGGTAGCGGGAAGTCATGGCTAACTCCTTTTTGGGAGGCTCGGATTCTCAAGGAGTAACGCATCCTTGGCGAGCGATCGCTGGTAACCCTCGTTGCACTGGTATTGCTTATTCAAATCCAAGAGTTCCGGACTGGTTTCGAGAAAGCGCAGGATATCCTGCATCCCAAAGGCTGGATCGTTGGGATACAGGGCCTCGTAGATGCGGGAGATCAGCTCGAAGTCCGGTGCTTCATCCACTGTCCAGCGCATGGCGGACAGGTCCCGTTCCTGGGTGTACGTGCCGATGCGGAATTGCTCGGGGTGCTTATACAGAAATGGCGTCACGTGCTCCCGTTCAGAAGGCAGCTGAGCCTCCTGCCAAGCATTCTCCAGCGCTTCAAAGCGCATGATTTCCGCATCCAACCCATCGGGAAAAGTTCGGATCAGAGCATTGCTGGAGTAGTCGAACCCGCCTTCGCCATGCATGGAGATAAGGCGATCGACAATCGTAGGGTCGACGAGCGGGCAATCCCCCGTCAACCTCACGACATGCTCGGGACGATACGGCTTAGCCGCCTGATAGAAACGATCGAGGACATCCGCCAAACTGCCCCTGAAGCACGCAATCCCCGCTTGCTCACAAAGTTCGACAATGGGATCGTCAGAGGGGTCCAAGCTTGTCGCGACCACAAGGGCGTCTACCCCGCGGATGCGGCGGATCCGCTCGACTTGGCGAAGTAGCATCGGCTTACCCAGGATCGGGAGGAGGACTTTCCTCGGCAAGCGGGTGGATGTCGCTCTCGCCTGAAGTATGCCCAAAATCATGCGTGTTCGCCCCCTATCTCAAAGGCAGCCGCGATCATCGTCCAGCCCATCAAGGCAGCATCGTCTCAAGCCCGCTCGGGCTATCGAGCGCGGCGGCGAGCGCCAACACCACCCGGTCTTGATCTGCATCACTCAGCCCATAGAAAAGCGGCAGACTGATAGCCTCCTCGTAGTAGGCCTCTGCCTCCGGAAAACCTCCGGGTTCGAAGCCCCTCTCCCGATAAAAAGGCTGCAGATGCACCGGGATGTAGTGTACATTGACCCCGATTCCTGCCCCGCGCAGATGTTCAAAGACTTCCCGGCGGGTGCGAGCGACGCGCGTGCGGTCGATTCGGATTACGTACAAGTGCAGCGCCGAGTAGTTAGCAGGATTGCGGTTCGGCCGTATCACCGGCATGCCGCCAAGCCGATCGTCATACTTTGCCGCGAGTTCATGCCGGCGCCGCAGGAACTCAGGAAGGCGCTTCAGCTGACTCGCCCCCAGAACCGCCTGAATGTCCGTCATGCGGTAGTTATAACCCAGCTCAAGCTGCTGATAATACCACGGTCCTTCGCTCGCCCCAGTCATCATGCCCGGCTCCCGCGTGATGCCATGACTACGCAATCGCCTGAGTTGCTCAGCCAGCTCAGGACGATGGGTCACGATCATCCCTCCTTCCCCGGACGTAATGAGCTTCACTGGGTGGAAGCTGAAGACGACCATATCGGAATAGCGACCATCTCCGACGACCGACTCCCGATAGCGAGCGCCAATCGCGTGGGAGGCATCCTCAATGACGAAGAAGTTGTAGCGTCGGGCCAGATCATGAATGCCGGCCATATCACAGGGCTCACCTGCAAAATGCACCGGAATGACGATCTTCGGCAAGCGGCCCGCTCGCTCTGCCGCAGCGAGTTTCGTAGCCAAGGCCTCGACACTCATGTTGTGGGTGAGCGGATCGATATCGACGAAATCTACGTCCGCCCCGCAATAGAGGGCACAGTTCGCAGAGGCAACGAAGGTGTTAGGACTCGTCCAAAGCACATCCCCCGGCCCGAGCCCCAGGGCTCGACATGCCAGATGCAAGGCTGCGGTCGCACTACTCACCGCGACCGCGTGCGCTCCTCCGACGAAGGCCGCGACCTCGGTCTCGAAACGCTCGATGGCTGGACCTTGCGTGAGCCAGTCTGACCTGAGGACCTCCACGACAGCCTGGATATCGGCATCACTGACATCCTGGCGCCCATACGGAATGAAGGGCTGCACGGGCATCCCTCCTAGGCAATCGGAGCTTGCGACAAGCCGATCATCGCTTGCAGTTCTTCCACGGACAGCCAATGGGAATTGTTGTCGCTGCTGTAGCTGAAGCCTTCTTCGCAGGGACGAGCTCCCTCATGCGAATCACGGCGCTTCTCATCCCAGCCTTGGATAGTCGGATGGATCGCGAAATAATCAGGGTATTCCCAGGTATGCCGGGCGTCATCTTCCGGAACCATCACCTCGTGAAGCTTCTCGCCGGGCCGGATGCCGGTCACCTCGAGCTTGCACTCGGGCGCTATCGCGCGAGCGAGGTCCATGATGTTCATGCTGGGAATCTTCGGCACGAAGATCTCCCCCCCTTGCATCCGCTGCAGACTCTTGAGCACGAACTCTACTCCTTGCTCCAGGGTGATCCAAAAGCGCGTCATCCGGGGATCAGTGATCGGTAGAACGCCCGTCTCACGTTGCTTCAAAAAGAAGGGAACAACGCTGCCTCGGCTGCCCACCACGTTTCCGTAGCGCACCACACTGAAGCGAGTTGCATGTGGTCCCGAGTAATGGTTGCCAGCGGTGAACAACTTGTCCGAGCAAAGCTTCGTAGCACCGTAGAGATTGATCGGGTTCGCCGCCTTGTCTGTGCTGAGTGCGATGACCTGCTTGACCCCACGGTCGATGGCCGCGTCAATGATGTTGGCAGCGCCCAAGATATTGGTTTTCACGGCCTCGAAAGGATTGTATTCACAGGCCGGAACCTGTTTGAGCGCCGCCGCATGAACCACAATATCCACACCGTCAAACGCGCGATACAGACGCTCCCGGTCGCGAACATCGCCTATGAAGTAGCGCAAGCAAGGAAATTGATTTTCCGAGAATCGCTGCCGCATCTCGAATTGTTTAAGTTCGTCCCTGCTGAAGATAATCAGGCGCTTCGGGCGGTATTGGCGAAGCACCATCTCGGTGAACTTATGGCCAAAGGAGCCCGTACCACCAGTAACTACGACGACCTTATCGTTGAGCATTCAGAATATGTCCCTTCTTGCCTGGGCGGATTTTCGTCCTGATTTTGTTGATCGGCAGCAAATGCGAGAAATTGAGTGAGTCCCGGCTCTTGCGAAAATATGCCCGTGGGCTGGGCCCCGCTAACTGACGAGCCAAGGGTTTTTGCCATTCAGGATTATTGCCAACCCATGCCTCCTGTGATACCGTAAGGGCACCCTGTCGGGTAGGTGAGGCGGTCCAATTCTTGGGCTACAATTATCTTGAAAAGGGCGCCCCAGCGCTCCAGGGACGGAAGTAAACCGCCCTCGTAGGCGGAAACGGAAACTCCCCGGGAGGGCACCCACCTGCCAAATGCAGGTTCAAGAATTCCCGCCCACGACCTCGATGGGGCTTTTTTTCTCCGATGCAGGCCATGACCGAGTCGCAAACGCTGATTCTACCTAACCCCGAAGCGACCCAGCGCCTGGGAACGCTCCTCGGTCGGCTCGCCCAGAAGGGCGACGTCCTGCTTCTTCACGGAGACCTCGGAGCGGGCAAGACCACGCTCACGCAGGGACTGGCCCAGGGGCTGGACATCGGCGATCGCATCACTAGCCCCACCTTCGCCCTCCTGCATGAGTACGAAGGCCGGCTTCCACTCTTCCACTTCGACCTGTACCGCCTCGACTCCCCCGACCTCAGCCAGCTCGGCTTCGAGGAAATCTGGGAGGACGGCCACGGCGTCGTCGTCATCGAATGGCCGGAACGCCTCGGCGAACACGCCCCCGCCGAGCACCTCGACGTCACGCTCACCATCCAGGAGGACGGCCGGCTCGCGACCCTGACCGCGACCGGCGATCGCCCCCTCCACCTCCTCAAGGAGCTCACTCTTGCCTGGTAACTGGGTCCTCGGCCTCAACACCGCCTCGGAAAACCTCGGAGTCGCCCTCATCCAAGGCGAGGCGCTGCGCGCCGACCTGGTGCTCGTCCCCGAGACCTACCGCTCCGGCCACGGCGAGCGCCTCCAGCCGGCCATCGCGCATGTCTGCGACCTCTGTGGCATCACGCCCGCCGAACTTTCGGGAGTCGCCGTCGCCTCGGGTCCTGGAGGCTTCACCGGCGTGCGCACCGGCATGTCCGCCG
>Ga0065704_10000746_pt1 | contig 15105 bp, 11 predicted proteins | sample SwiRhicommuniRL2_FD_59091 | JGI IMG/M metagenome (GOLD analysis project Ga0065704, IMG submission 59091) | Switchgrass rhizosphere bacterial communities from Rose Lake, Michigan, USA - RL2 v2 (version 2) | ecosystem: Host-associated > Plants > Roots > Rhizosphere > Soil | place: East Lansing, MI
CGCTTGCCGAACTCGACCGCGAGCGGCAGGCCGACATAGCCGAGACCGATGATCCCGACGTTCAGGTTACGCAAGTTGAACTTGGGCATGCTCCCCGACCGACGATTGTTGTGATTCCGTTCCCGCAAGGATGCCATGAAACCCCCGTCCGGATTGAGACCGCCGTCAAACCCCCGCGACCGTCAAACCCCGGAGGTCGCCGAGACCAGGGCCAGCAACCCGACCGTGGTCATGACGACGAAATACGGCAGGGCCATCCACAGCATCCGCCCGTAACCCAGCCGGATCAGCGGGGCCAGCGTCGACGTCAGCAGGAACAGGAACGCGGCCTGGCCGTTCGGCGTCGCCACGCTCGGGATGTTGGTGCCGGTGTTGATCGCCACGGCCAGCCATTCGAATTGCTCGCGGCTCACGACCCCCTGCAGGAAAGCCGCCTTGATCTCGGTCACGTAGACGCTCGCGACGAAGACGTTGTCGCTGATCGTCGACAGCAGGCCGGCCGCGAGGTACAGCATGGCGGCCTGCGCCTGCCCCTCGAGCGCGAGCACGTGCGCAATCATCGGCTCGAACAGGTGCTGGTCATGGATCTCGGCGACGATCACGAAGAACACCACGAGCAGCGCCGCGAACGGCAGCGCCGCCTCGAACGCCTTGCCGAGCCGGTGCTCCTCGGTGACGCCGGTGAAACTCGTGGCGAGGATGATCACCATCAGGCCGATCAGCCCGACTTCCGCGACGTGGAACGCGAGCGCGAGCACGAGCAGCAGCGCGACGATGCCCTGCACGATCAGCGTTTGCCGGTCCTTGGCCGTCCAGCTCGAGGCGCGGTCCCGGGCGAAGTCCTCGAGCACCGCACGCGTCGCCTCGGGCAGCGGCGCGCCGTACCCGAACCAGCCAAAGCGCTCCACGACCCAGCAGGTCGCGAGGCCCGCGATCGCCACCGGGATCGACACCGGTGCCATGGCCAGGAAGAACTCGCCGAAGTTCCACTCGGCGTGTTCGGCGATCAGAAGGTTTTGCGGCTCGCCGACCTGCGTCATGACGCCACCGATGGCCGTGCCGATCGCGCCGTGCATCATCAGCGAGCGCAGGAAGGCGCGGAAGCCCTCGAGGTTTTCGCGCTGCAGCGCCTGGACGTCCTCGTCGGTCGCCATGTCGTGGTGTAACGCCGCGTGCGTCTTGCCCGAGGCGACGCGGTGGAACACCTCGTAAAAGCCCATGCCGACGGTCACCGCGACCGCGACCACGGTGAGCGCGTCGAGGAATGCGGAGAGCAACGCGGCCGCCGCGCAGAACGTCAGCGCCAGCAGTTCGCGTGAGCGCACACGCAGGATCAGTCGCGTGAAGACGTACAGCAGCAGGTCGCGCAGGAAGTAGATGCCGGCGACCATGAAGATCAACAGCAGCAGGACCGGGAACGCCTGCGTGACTTCCTCGTAGACGCTCTCCGGCGTGGTCAAGCCGATCAGCACGGCCTCGATCGCCAGCAGCCCACCCGGCTGCAGCGGGTAGCAGCGCAGCGCCATCGCGAGCGTGAAGATGAATTCGGCGAGCACGACCCAGCCGGTGACGACCGGGCCGAACGACGCCATCAGCAACGGGTTGACGAGCAGGAACCCGAGGATCGTGAGTTTGTACCAGTCGGGCGACTGCCCGAGAAATCCGCGTGCAAACGCCTGGGGCAGCGTCGGGTTCATGCAGGCGAGGTGACGGGCTCTTCGGCGGCGGCCGGTTCGAACCGGCGCCAGGCCGTCTTGCCGCCGCTGGTCTTGTCGAGCAGCTTGAGCAGCGTCTCGTGGGCCGCCCGTTCGGATTCGGTTGCGTGGCGCACGACCAGCGTGCCCGCCGGCCGCACCGCACGCGTGCTCGACGCCGTGGCTTGCGTCGCCGCAAGGCCGTGATCATCGAGCGTGAGTGCGCCCTGCCCGCCCGTCATCGCCAGGTAGACTTCGAGCAGCAGGTCCGCGTCGAGCAGTGCCCCGTGCAGGTCCCGGTGCGAGTTGTCGACCGAATAGCGCTTGCATAACGCGTCGAGGCTGTTGCGCTGGCCCGGGTGCATCTGGCGCGCGAGCGGCAGCGTGTCGAGCACGCCGCACAGGTCGCGCGTGTAGAAACCGGCGAGGCCCGGCTGCTTCTCGGCGAGCCACTTGAACTCGGCGTCGAGGAAGGCCACGTCGAACGCCGCGTTGTGGATGATCAGTTCGGCACCCGCGAGGAACTCACGCAAGTCCTCGAACACGTCCGCAAACCGCGGCTGGCCGCTCAAAAACTCGGCCGTCAGGCCGTGCACCTGCACCGCACCGGGGTCGATTTCGCGGTCGGGGCACAGGTAGCGATGGAACTGGCGGCCCGTGCGACGACGGTTGACGAGTTCGATCGCACCGATCTCGATGATGCGGTGCCCCTGCTCCGGTTCGAGTCCGGTGGTTTCGGTGTCGAAGACGATCTGACGCATGAGGAAAGGAAGAGTACAGAGTCTAGAGTTTAGAGTTCAGTCGGAAGCGGAGCCGCCGTCGACGGCCGTTCCGTGCGTTATGAGTGGCTGAAGTTGGATCATCACGCACCATAAGTTTGAGGCTGGATCATCACCCACAGCTGCAGTCGCACCTCCGACTAGACTCTAGACTCTGAACTCCAGACTCTTCTCACGCCACCGCCTGCGCCAGCGCATCCACCACGCGGACCTGTTGCTCGTCGGTCAGGTACGGATGCATCGGCAGGCTGATCACGCGTCGCGCGGCCGACTCGGAATTCGGGAAGTCGCCTTCCTGGTGACCGAGGTGCTTGAACACCGGCTGCATGTGCAGCGCGAGCGGATAGTGCACGGCGGTCGGCACGCCGAGCTGCTTCATGCGCGTCTCGACGATCTCGCGGTTTTCGACTTCGACCGTGTACTGCGCAAAGACGCAGGTGTTGAACGCCTCGACCTCGGGCGCCTGCACCTGTGCCTGGGCGCCCTTGCCGAACTTGATGCCGATCAGCTCGGCGTAGCGTGCGCCGAGCCGCGCGCGGGCCCGCACTTCCTCGTCGAAGATCTCGAGCTTGGCCAGCAGCACTGCGGCCTGGATTGAATCCAGGCGCCCCGTGAGCCCGAGCCGTGGGTGATGGTAGCGACGGTCCTGGCCGTGGATGCGGATTTCACGCAGCACGCGTGCATGGTCGTCGTCGTTGGTGAACAGCGCACCGCCGTCGCCGTAGCAGCCGAGCGGCTTCGAGGGGAAGAACGAGGTGGCGCCGATCGCCGTGAGCCCGCCCGAACGATTGCCCTTGTAGGTGGCGCCGAAACTCTGCGCGGCGTCCTCGATCACGGCTAATCCGTGCTTGCGCGCGATCTGCTCGATCGCGTCGAGGTCCGGGCACTGGCCGTACAGCGACACCGGCATGATCGCCTTCGTGCGCGGCGTGATCGCAGCCTCGATCTTCGCCGGGTCCATGTTGTAGCTGCGCCGGTCGACGTCGATGAACACCGGCTTCGCCCCGAGCAGCGCAATGACTTCGGCCGTCGCGAAGAACGTGAACGGCACGGTGATCACTTCGTCGCCGTGACCGATGCCGAGCGCCATCAGCGCCATCATCAACGCGTCGGTGCCACTCGCGACCCCGATGCAGTGACGGGTGCCGACGTACTCGGCGAGCCGCTGTTCGAGTTCGGCGACCTCCGGACCCATGACGTACTGGCCGTGCTCGAGCACCTTCGCGATGCGTGCGTCCACCGACGGCTTGAGACGACGGTACTGGGTCTTGAGGTCGATGAAGTCCATGGATGCGGCCCGGGATGCAGATCGCGGTAGTTTAAAGCAAGAGTTCAGAGTCTAGAGTCTAGAGTTCAGTCGGACGCGCTCCATCTCTCCCGAACGCAGGAGAGGTCGCGCAATGCGCGGGTGAGGGCTCCGCTTCTGACTAGACTCTGAACTCTAGACTCTTCCTATCGCCTTGATCCCCTCGTTCGCGAGCTGATCGGCCCGCTCGTTGCCCGGGTGGCCGGCATGGCCCTTGACCCAGTGCCAGTCCACGTCGTGCCGCCCGATCTGTGCCTCGAGCAGCACCCACAGGTCCGCGTTCTTCACCGGCTTCTTGTCGGCCGTCTTCCAGCCGCGGCGCTTCCATTGCGGCAGCCATTCGGTGATGCCGTTACGGACGTACTGCGAGTCGGTGTAGAGGTGCACGCGGCAGCGGCGCTTGAGTGCCGCAAGCGCCTCGATGGCCGCGGTCAACTCCATGCGGTTGTTGGTCGTGACCGATTCGCCACCGTAGAGCTCCTTGCGGTGCTCGCCGGAAATCAGCAACGCCCCCCAGCCGCCCGGGCCAGGATTGCCCTTGCAGGCGCCGTCCGTATAGACGATCACGTCGCCGGGCTGCACGACGTGCGCGGTACCGCCGGCCACGGTGCTCATGCCGCCTGTCTCGTCGTCGGCTCGGGGGCCCCGCCCACGATCACGGGGCGGCTGGTCCACGCAGGCCGGATCGGCGTCACCGCATGCACGCGTTTTTTCGCCTTGAGCAGGTAGGCACCCGCGAGCGGCGGAGCGAGCCGTGGCCCCTGTGCCTCGAGCCAGCTGTCGGGCCGCAGGCCGACGATACCCTGCGTCCACGGCGGCGCAAAAAGGTAACGACGCGCGACGACGATCTCGAAACCGAGCAGGCTCAGCCAGTCGCGCGTACGCCGCTCGCTCAGCATGCGGGTGGCGTGCGGCGGAAAGTTGCCTCGCGCGAGGAAGTGCCGTGCGCCCCACGGGCCCCATGGGCTGAACGCACAAATCACGAGGCTGCCCTCGCCGACCAGGATCCGTTCGACCTCGCGCAGCAACTGGTGCGGTCGCGCCGCGTGCTCGAGCGTGTGCGGCAACAGCACCGCCTCGACGGAGTTGGTCGCGATCGGCAACGCGTCGTAGTGCGCACGGATCGCCCCCGGGCCGGTCGCGTCGGGCGCGACGAGCGCACGATGCTGCGTGCGCGCACCGGCGCACAGCACGTCCGCGTCGCCCCACTGCCCGACCTGCAACAACTCGAACCCGACCACGTCCGACAGTTCGTGCTGCAGCAGCCGGGTCTCGAGTTCCAGCACGGCCGCGCCGAGCGGCGACTCCAGCCAGCGGTCGGCCGCGGCGGCAGGGTTGGTCGGGGTCGGATTCATCGGCGCAAGGATAGCGGCAAGTGCCTGTCCAGCGTTGAAAAAACGTGCGCCTGGCGGTGGAAATTTGTGGCGCGACCGGCTCTAATACCGGCGCCCGGACTCATTGGCCGCGGACGACTGAGGAGTCCCCAGCAGATGCTGCAAGTGAGCCCGGTTCGGGCGTTCTCGGACAACTACATCTGGCTGCTCCGCGCGCCGGCAGACCCGGCTGCAGCCGTGGTGGTAGATCCGGGTGACGACCGGCCCGTGGAGACAGCCTTGCAGCAGATGGGCCTCGAGCTGCGCGCGATCCTCGTCACGCACCACCACGCCGACCACGTCGGTGGCGTGGCGGCACTGGCGGCGAAGCACGGCGCTTCGGTCCACGGTCCTGCCCGCGAAGCAGTGCCGTGCGCGGCCGAGAGGCTCGACGACGGCGACACGGTCGACCTCGCGGGTCTCGGGCTGCGATTCGACGTCATGGCGATTCCCGGTCACACGCTCGGGCACATCGCATTCGTCGGCCACGGCGCCGTGTTTTGTGGCGACACTTTGTTCAGCGCTGGCTGTGGCCGGCTTTTCGAAGGCACTGCAGCGCAAATGCTCGATTCCCTCGACCGCATCGCAGTCTTGCCCGACACGACGGCGGTCTACTGCGGCCATGAATACACGCAGTCGAACCTGCGGTTTGCCGCCGCGGTCGAACCCGACAACAACGACGTCCGCGAGGCGCTGGCCGAGGTCGGCCGGCGTCGTGAGCGCGACGAAGTCACGCTCCCGTCCACCCTCGGACGCGAGCGTCGCATCAACCCCTTCCTGCGCACACGGACGCCGTCGGTCCGGGCCGCGGCCGAACGCCACGCCGGCCGGCCGTTGCCCACCGCCACCGATGTCTTCGCGGCCGTGCGCGCCTGGAAGGACGGCTTTCGCTAGGACGACATGAACACCAGCCGAAGCTTCCTCATCAGGTTCGCGTGCGTGCCGTTGCTCGCAACGGCGCTGCTCGCGGGTTGCGCGACGACCGACTCGACCTATTCGAGCCTCCCGCCCGCGCCCGAGCACCCGGCCGACCGCCCGGCGCTCGACCGCAACACCGTCACGATCCCCGGCCCCGGCCTCGCGCACACCGTGCCGCACCTGCCGCCCGACCAGTACGAGGACATCCTCGACCGTATCCGTGACGGGTATGCGTTGCCCGACGTGCAGCATTTTGCCGTCGACCGCGAGGTCGAGCTCTATCGCAGCCGCCCGGACTTCCTCGACCGCACGTTCAAGCGCGGTTCGCGTTACCTGCATTACATCGTCACCGAGATCGAGAAGCGCGGGATGCCGCTCGAACTCGCGCTGCTGCCGGTCGTGGAGAGCGCGTTCAACCCGGTGGCCTATTCGCGCAGCCGTGCCTCGGGCCTGTGGCAGTTCATCCCGTCGTCGGGCAAGCATTACGGCCTCGAGCAGGACTGGTGGATCGACGAGCGCCGCGACGTGATCGAGGCGACGCAGGCCGCCCTCTCCTACCTGCAGTACCTCAACACCTATTTCGGCGGCGACTGGTTCCTCGCGATCGCGGCCTACAACGGCGGCGAAGGCACCGTGCGTTCGGCCGTCCGCCGCAACCAGGAGCGCGGCCTGTCGACCGACTTCTGGAGCCTCGAACTGCGTTCGGAAACGCGCGACTACGTGCCGAAGCTGCTCGCGATCAGCCGCATCGTGCGCGACCCGGGCGCCTACGGGCTCACGTTCGCGGCGATCCCGAACAAGCCCTACTTCGACGTCGTCGATCCGGGCCGGCAGGTGCACCTGGGCGATGCAGCCGACCTCGCCGGCATCACGCGCGACGACATGTTCGCGTTGAACCCCGGCTACAACCGCATGACGACGCCGCCCAAGGGCCCGCACCGCCTGTTGCTGCCGATCCCGAACGCGGAGCAGTTCCGGCAGGCAATGCTGGACCACGCGAAGCTGGAGGCCGAGGGCAAGGTGCTCGTCGCGGCCGTCGAGCCGCCACCGGAAGTGCACCACCGGGTGCGCCGTGGTGACACGTTGAGCGCCATCGCGCGCCAGTACGGCGTGCCGATCGAGACGCTGCGCGCCGCCAACGACCTCAACAAGGGCGCCGTGATCCACCCGGGCCAGTCACTGGTGGTGCCGCAGCCTGCCGCGGGCGCCAGTGCCACGCTCGCGATGCTTGCCCCGCCCCGCGAGGACATCGCCGCGCAGTTGCCCGAACGCCAGCGATCGTCGCAGCAGCCCTCCTCGTCGAAGCCGCGCGTGCACGTCGTCAAGTCCGGCGACACGCTCTGGGGCGTCGCACGCCGCTACGGCGTCACGGTGCCTGCGCTCGCGTCGGCCAACGGCCTGTCGAACCAGGCGGGGCTCGTCCCCGGCGCGCGGCTCGAAGTCCCGGGCGCCGGCGGGTCACGTGCCGCGGCGACGGGCAACGGCGCCATGACGACCTACAAGGTTCGCCACGGCGACACACTCTCGGAGATCGCGGACCGCTTCAACGTCACCGTCCGTGAGATCATGACCTGGAACCGCCTGCGCCAGTCGTCCTCGCTGCGCACGGGCCAGCGTCTAGTCCTGTACGTCGATTCGAGTCGAAGCGGAGGCTAAAAAAAGTGGGATTTCTGACTGGCAAGCGAGCTCTGATCGTGGGGCTCGCCTCGGAGCGTTCGATTGCACACGGCATCGCCGAGGCGATGCATCGTGAAGGCGCGGAGCTCGCGTTCACCTACCAGAACGACCGTCTCAAGGATCGCGTCGTCGAGATGGCGACCGGGTTCGACTCCAAGGCGACCCTGCAGATGGACGTCGCCTCCGATGCGGAAATCGACAGCGCATTCGCCGAGTTGCGCCAGGTCTGGGACCACCTCGACATCATCGTGCACTCCGTCGCATTCGCGCCGCGCGAGGCGCTGGCCGGTGGCTTCGTCGAGAGCACCACGCGCGAATCCTTCCAGGTCGCGCACGACATCTCCAGCTACAGCCTGACCGCACTCGCGCGCGCCGGCTTGCCACTGATGCAGGGCCGCGCCGGCGCGTTGATCACGCTGTCGTACCTCGGTGCCGTGCGGTCGATCCCGAGCTACAACGTCATGGGCCTCGCCAAGGCCAGCCTCGAGGCGAACGTGCGCTTCCTCGCCGCGGACCTGGGCCCGCACAACATCCGTGTCAACGCGATCTCCGCCGGCCCGATCAAGACGCTGGCCGCGGCGGGCGTGAGCAACTTCCGCAAGATGCTGGGCCAGGTGGCGGCCGCCACGCCGCTCAGGCGCAACGTGACGACCGAAGAGGTCGGCAATGCGGCGGCGTTCCTATGTTCGGACCTCGCCTCCGGCGTCACCGGCGAGGTGCTGTACGTCGATGCCGGGTACAGCCATGTGGGAATGAGCTTTCCGGAGAGTGGATGACTCTCTGGCGAGTGGAAGGGTAGATCAGGCGTAACTGCTGGCCTGACGCCGCTCGACCGGCGTCGAAGCTCGTTCCAGAATCGCAACTCGTCGGTCGTGCCCTGCAAAGCTCAGAAGAACGGATGTCGGGGGCCACGGATGGGCGTCTGCATCTTTCCTCGTCGCCGCGACGCGAGCGGCGTCGACAATAGTTGGACCATGGCTTTTCGTCCGCTGGCGATCGCCTGCAGTCTCGCTTTGGCCGGCTGCGGCGGCGGTGGTTCCGATGTCCCCTCCCCGGAGCCGGAGCCGAACCCGCCCGTACTTCTCCCGCTGCGGGTCTACGAGAACCCGTACGCCGAGGTGGATTGGCCAAATGTTGCGCGATTGAAAGGCCAGCACCACGATCACGCCGGCACCCGTGAAGCACGCATCAGCGTCTATGACGACGCGGGCTACGATGCGATGCCGATCATGGATTACAGCGGCGTCCCGAGCTTGGATTACACGTGGAAAGAGCGCCGCTGGCCGGCCGAATCGTGGTTGACTGCCACTTTCCTGGGCTCGCTGAAGAATATTCGCTTCTTCTTTCCGGCCGGCGAAGAAGTCGGTGACGGGCACAATCACATCACGACGTCTTTCATTGAGCAGTACCTCGAGTTCGCACCGGCAAGCCAGACCAAAGAGCCTTGGCAATACTCGACTGCCCAGGAGTTGCTCGGCATGCCGTCGAAGTTCGGCGGGGTCGCCTGCCTGGCGCATCCGTGGAATTCAGTGACCGATTTTGACTCGTTCGAAGGCCTGGCCTGTGTCGAGATCTTCAACGCTTACGGCGAGGCCAAGCGGCAGTTGGGTGACCCGAACTTCACAAAGTTCGACGCCAATGAAGTACTCGTCGGCAACTGGGACAGGGTGCTATCCCGCGGGCGGCGGGTGATCGGGATCGCAGTCAATGACCACTTCGGACCAGGCGCAATCAACAGCGGCGTGCCGCATGAGTTCATCGACAGCGGCTACGTCGTCGTGCTGGCCCGCGAGGCAACTTCTGCCGCGTACGAGGATGCATTCCTCAAGGGGGCCTTCTTCGCAGTCAGGGACTTTGAGTACCCGAAGGAACAGGGCCCGCAGATCCAGTCGATCGAGGTCGCCGGGAGCAAGATCACCATCGAAAGCGACGGGTCGGTGCGGTGGATCACCGACGGGGTCGAAGTGGCGCAGGGGGCGACTTTGGATATCGCAGCGTTACCTCGCCGCTCTGCCTACGTTCGTGCCGAGGTGACCGGCCCCAAGAATGTCGTCGTCTACGTGCAGGCATTTTCACTTCGGCCCCTCGGCGACGTGGACGGCGATTTCGATGTCGACGAAATCGATACGCTCATCTGCGGTCGCGTGAGCAGGAACGAGGAATCAAATCCGGTATACGTGGATGCCTGCAGGGCCGTGCAGCCGGTCCCCTGACGGCGTTCGACCTACAGTGGCAGGTCGTCACGCATTCGTTGAGTGTGTGATCGCCATGCCCTTCCGGACCCGGGCGCCGAGTCCCCTCGGCGCCCTGCCTGAGATCGCGCGACTTCTTACGGCCCTGTCGCGAACAGCTTGTCGTTCTTCTTGATCTTCGACGTCCGCTTGAGCTCTTCGAGGTACGCCGTGAATTCGACGGCACCGTTGAGCTGCGCGGCCTGTTGCGCGCGCATCGGCAGTTCCGCCGCGGCCGCCGCGTCGAGTCCGCCCGCACGGACGTTCTTGACCACGAACACCGCCTGATCGCCCGAGGCGAGCGTGGCCGCACCGGCGCTCGGCTTGCCGTCGACTGGGTGCGGGACCTGGAAGATCGCCTTGACGAGCTCGGGCGCCACGGGCGCCGCTTCGGGGTTCTCGGGGCCGAGTCGCGTCACAGACTGCGCGGCCGTGGCCTTGAGCCCAGCCGTCGCGATCGCCTGCTCGAAGCCTTCGCCGTCGGCGACGCGCTTGGCCAGCGCCGCCGCTGCGTCGGCGGCAGCCTTCTGTGCGACCGATTCGCGCAGCTGCGCGGTGATTTCGTCGCGGACCTCGTCGATCGGTCGCTGCTGCGACGGCCGGTGGTCGGTCACGCGCAACACGACGACGCTGTCCTCGCCGACCTCGACCGGCTGGCTGTTCTGGCGATCCTCCAGCACCGGGGCGCTGAACACCGCGTCGATGACCTTGCGGTCGGCACCGAAGTCACCGCCACCCTGGCGCGTGAAGCGCTCCACGGTGTGCAGCGGCAGCCCGGTCTTCTTCGCGACGCTGTCGAGCTCGCTCAGGGCCGTGAACGCCTCGTCGGCGAGCTGCTGCGACTTTTCGTAGAACGCGTTCTGCGCCTGCTCGCGCCGGAACTCGGGCTCGAGCTCCGCGCGCATCTCCTCGAAGCTGCGCACGTGCGGCGTCTCGATGTCCTCGAGCTTGATGACGTGATAGCCGAACTGCGTACGCACCGGTCCGCGGATCTCGCCCTTGTCCATGGTGAACAGCGCGTCGGCGAATTCCTTGACGTAGGCCTCGCGCGTCGACCAGCCCAGCTCGCCGCCCGCGTCCTTCGAACCCGGGTCGTCCGAGAACTCGCGCGCGAGCTTGGCGAAATCCTCGCCTGCCTTCGCACGCGCCACGACGGACTCCGCCTCCTTGGCGGCCGCCGCGTCGTCGCTGCCCGACTCGATCAGGATGTGGGCCGCCTTGCGCCGCTCCGGCGCCTCGTTGCGTGCTGCGTTGTCGTCGTAGTACTTGCGCAGCGCCTCGTCCGTCACCTGCACGTTCGCGGCGATGTCGGCGAGGTCGAGCTTCAGGTACTGCAGCGACACCGTCTCCGGCGTCATGTACAGCGTCTTGTTCTTCTCGTACTCGGCAGCCACTTGCTCCGGCGTCACGTTCACCTGGGCGACGTAGCTGGCGGCCGGCAGCACTGCGTAGGCGATCTCGCGCGCCTCGCCTTCGAGCTGCACGCGACGTTGCAGCTCGCCCGGCGTGACGAACGACGAAATCCCGATCGCGTTGCGGAGCTGAGAGGACTCGAGGTCGCGGCGGAACTCGTGCTCGAACTCGGCTTCGGCGCGGCCCTGCTGGCGCAGGAGCCCGGCATAGCGGTCGCGCGAGAACTTGCCGTCGACCTGCAGTTCCGGAATGCGCTGCAGCGTTTCCGCGAGCTCGCGGTCGCTCACGCGGTAGCCGCTCTCGTGCGCGCGCTGCGCGAGGAGCTCGCGGTTGATGAACTCTTCGAGCAGCTTGTGCTGCTCGCTCGCGACGAGGTCGGGCGGCAGTTCGTCACGGAGCTGCTGCTGCAGCTGGGACTGCCGGTCCTGCCACGCCTTCAGCACGAGCTGCGGCGAGATCTTCTCCCCGTTCACCTTGGCAGCCGCGGTCGTCACCGACGACTCGAACTGGATGCCCCAGAAGATGAACACGATCGCGATCGCTCCCAGGAAGACGATGGCGAACCAGCCCGAGATCCTGTCGCGAATTTGCTGCAGCATGAATTTAAGACTTCGGTGTCAGGAGGTTGGGGATAGTAAGAGGCGACCCTTCGGCTCGCCAGTTGTTGTTTTCCCGGGACCGTGGCCCCGTGCCGGCGCCACGCCGGGAAATGCCGACCTCAGAAATGCAAAAGCCCGCGCGAGCGGGCTTTCGACTTGACCAGAAAGTGGCGGAGTGGACGGGACTCGAACCCGCGACCCCCGGCGTGACAGGCCGGTATTCTAACCGACTGAACTACCACTCCGCGCTGTTCTGGTGGGTGCTGAGGGGATCGAACCCCCGACCTACGCCTTGTAAGGGCGTCGCTCTCCCAGCTGAGCTAAGCACCCGTTGCCTCACTGGGAGCCAACTAGCTTACTGCATCCTTCAGGCCTTTACCAGCCTTGAATCCAGGAACATTGCTGGCCGGAATTTCGATGGCCTCCCCGGTGCGCGGATTGCGACCCGTCCGCGCGGCGCGCGTCTTGGTTGCAAAGGTGCCGAAGCCCGACAGCGTCACCGCGTCGCCCTTCTGCAGGGCTTCCGTGACCGCAGCCAGCACCGCCTCGACGGCACGCGCCGCATCGGACTTCGCGAGCGACGTGCGCTCGGCCACCGCGTCGATCAGGTCGTTCTTGTTCATGTCCCTAGGTTCCTCAGGTTCGTTGGTTTGTTCGTCGTATCCGACGGCAGAAATGACGTGCGAGTGGTTGGGCGATGCGCTCAGTGCGCATGCACCTTCCCGCCAGCCCGCCGGGCGGGGCGCTTCGGCGCCGCCGCACGTTTGCCGTCGTCGGCGACAGGCTTGCCGTCGCCAGTCACGGCGCCGGGCTGCGGCGAGTCCTTCAGCGCGAGCTGCAGGACCTCGTCGATCCATTTGACCGGCTTGATCTCGAGCCGGCCCTTGATGTTGTCCGGGATCTCCGCGAGGTCCTTCACGTTCTCGTCCGGGATCAGCACGGTGGTGATGCCGCCGCGATGCGCCGCGAGCAGCTTTTCCTTGAGGCCGCCGATCGGCAGCACCTGGCCGCGCAGCGTGATCTCGCCGGTCATCGCGACGTCGGCGCGCACCGGGATGCGCGTCAGCGCCGAGACCAGCGCCGTGCACATGCCGATGCCGGCACTCGGGCCGTCCTTCGGCGTCGCACCCTCGGGCACGTGGATGTGCACGTCGGACTTCTGATAGAAGTCCGGCTCGAGGCCAAGCACGGCCGCGCGGCTGCGGACGACGGTCATCGCGGCCTGGATCGACTCCTGCATCACCTCGCCGAGCTGGCCGGTGTGCGTGAGCTTGCCCTTGCCCGGGATGATCGCCGCCTCGATCGTCAGCAGCTCGCCGCCGACTTCGGTCCAGGCGAGACCCGTGACCTGCCCGACCTGGTCGTTTTCCTCGGCGAGGCCGTAGCGATGGCGCCGCACGCCGAGGTACTTGGCGAGGTTCTTGGGCGTCACGCTGATGTTCTTGCGCTCGGGCTCGAGCAGCAGTTCCTTGACCGCCTTGCGGCAGACCTTGGACATCTCGCGCTCGAGGCTGCGCACGCCGGCCTCGCGCGTGTAGTGACGGATCGTCTCGATGATCGCCGGGTCGGAGACCTTGAGCTCGTCGTCCTTGAGGCCGTTCTGCTTCATCTGCTTCGGCAGCAGGTAGCGACGCGCGATGTTGGACTTCTCGTCCTCGGTGTAACCCGGCAGGCGGATGACTTCCATGCGGTCGAGCAGCGGCGGCGGAATGTTCAGGCTGTTGGCCGTGCAGACGAACATCACGTCGGACAGGTCGAAGTCGACCTCGAGGTAATGGTCGTTGAACGTCGCGTTCTGCTCGGGGTCGAGCACTTCGAGCAGCGCCGCCGACGGGTCGCCGCGGAAGTCCATCGCCATCTTGTCCACTTCGTCGAGCAGGAACAGCGGGTTGCGCACGCCGGTGCGGACCATGTTCTGCACGATCTTGCCGGGCATCGAACCGATGTAGGTGCGACGGTGGCCGCGGATCTCGGCCTCGTCGCGCACGCCGCCGAGCGACATGCGCACGAACTTGCGGTTGGTCGCGCGCGCGATCGACTGGCCGAGCGAAGTCTTGCCGACGCCGGGCGGGCCGACGAGACACAGGATCGGGCCCTTGAGCGTCTGCACGCGCTGCTGCACGGCGAGGTACTCGACGATGCGCTCCTTGACCTTGTCGAGGCCGAAGTGGTCCTCGTTCAGCACGCGTTCGGCACCGGCGAGATCGTGCTTGACCTTGGTGCGCTTGCGCCACGGGCACTTCACGAGCCAGTCGATGTAATTGCGGACGACGGTCGCTTCCGCCGACATCGGTGACATGAGCTTGAGCTTCTGCAGCTCGCTCTTGGCCTTCTCGCGCGCCTCCTTCGGCATGCCGGCACGCAGGATGCGCTTCTCGAGTTCCGCGACCTCGTTGGGCGCGTCGTCGAGCTCACCCAGTTCCTTCTGGATGGCCTTCATCTGCTCGTTGAGGTAGTACTCGCGCTGGCTCTTCTCCATCTGCTGCTTGACGCGGCCACGGATGCGCTTCTCGATCTGCAGCACGTCCATCTCGCCTTCGATCAGCGCGAGGATGTGCTCGAGCCGGCGGCGGATGTCCTGGATTTCCAGCACCTTCTGCTTCGCGTCGAGCTTGAGCGACATGTGCGCGGCAACCGTGTCGGCGAGCCGGCCCGGCTGCTCGATGCCCGCGAGCGACGTCAGGATCTCCGGCGGCACCTTGCGGTTGAGCTTCACGTACTGCTCGAACTGCGAGACGACCGAACGCACGAGCACGTCCATCTCGCGCTCGTCGTAGCGCTCGCCGTCGACCAGCGCCGTCGCGACCGCGGTGAAGTACTCGCCGGCCTCGAGGCTCGACACCGAGGCGCGCTCGACGCCCTCGACCAGCACCTTGACCGTGCCGTCAGGCAGCTTGAGCAGCTGCAGGATCGTGGCGATCGTGCCGACGTCGTAGAGGTCCTTCGCCGTGGGCTCGTCGACGTCCGCCTGCTTCTGCGCCAGCAGCAGCACCTGCTTGTCGACCTTCATCGCCTGCTCGAGCGCGAGGATCGATTTCTCGCGACCGACGAACAGCGGGATCACCATGTGCGGATACACGACGACGTCGCGCAGCGGCAGCACCGGCATCGGCTC
>Ga0065704_10000811_pt1 | contig 15100 bp, 15 predicted proteins | sample SwiRhicommuniRL2_FD_59091 | JGI IMG/M metagenome (GOLD analysis project Ga0065704, IMG submission 59091) | Switchgrass rhizosphere bacterial communities from Rose Lake, Michigan, USA - RL2 v2 (version 2) | ecosystem: Host-associated > Plants > Roots > Rhizosphere > Soil | place: East Lansing, MI
GCCAAGATTCTCGTGGTTACATCCGGCAAGGGTGGTGTGGGTAAGACCACCACCAGCGCCGCTATCGGTACCGGCCTCGCTCTGCGCGGCCACAAGACAGTCATCGTCGACTTCGACGTCGGCCTGCGTAACCTGGACCTGATCATGGGTTGCGAGCGTCGCGTGGTCTACGACTTCGTCAACGTGGTCAACGGCGAAGCGAACCTGCAGCAAGCCCTGATCAAGGACAAGCGCCTTGAGAACCTCTACGTGCTGGCCGCCAGTCAGACCCGCGACAAAGACGCGCTGACCCAGGAAGGCGTGGAAAAAGTCCTGATGCAACTCAAGGAAGACTTCGAGTTCGTGGTGTGCGACTCCCCGGCCGGTATCGAGAAAGGTGCCCACCTGGCCATGTACTTCGCTGACGAAGCGATCGTCGTGACCAACCCGGAAGTGTCGTCGGTGCGTGACTCCGACCGCATGCTGGGCCTGCTGGCGAGCAAATCCCGTCGCGCCGAGAAGGGCGAAGAGCCGATCAAGGAACACCTGCTGCTGACCCGCTACAACCCGCAACGGGTCAGCGATGGCGAAATGCTGGGCGTCGAAGACGTCAAGGAAATCCTCGCCGTCACCCTGCTGGGTGTCATTCCGGAATCCCAAGCGGTACTCAAGGCCTCCAACTCCGGCGTACCGGTGATTCTCGACGACCAGAGCGACGCCGGCCAGGCATACAGCGATGCCGTCGATCGCCTGCTGGGCAAAACCGTGGAGCATCGTTTCCTCGATGTAACGAAGAAAGGTTTCTTCGAGCGCCTGTTTGGAGGTAGGTAATGAACCTTTTTGACTTCTTTCGTGCCAACAAAAAGCCCAGTACCGCCTCGGTCGCGAAAGAGCGTCTACAGATCATCGTGGCGCACGAACGCGGCCAACGCAGCACCCCTGACTACCTGCCGGCCTTGCAGAAGGAACTGGTGGAAGTGATCCGCAAATACGTCAACATCGGTAGCGATGACGTGCACGTGGCACTGGAAAGCCAGGGCAGCTGCTCGATCCTGGAACTCAACATCACCCTGCCGGATCGCTGATAGATCCTGCGGGAGCCACGGCGGCTCGGGTCCTGGAGTCCTTCCCACAGGGTTAGGAAAAAAGGGCCCGAGCCGCCGTTGGCGTTTGTAACGAGACTGTTTTCAATGCCCCTGTCCAACATCCGCATCATTCATCAGGACGCCGCCGTCCTGGTGGTCGACAAGCCGACCCTGTTGCTCTCCGTGCCCGGCCGGGCCGACGACAACAAGGACTGCCTGATTACCCGCCTGCAGGAAAACGGCTATCCGGAAGCCCGAATCGTGCACCGACTGGACTGGGAAACCTCCGGCATCATCCTGTTGGCCCGCGACCCGGACACCCATCGCGAACTGTCCCGGCAATTTCATGATCGCGAAACCGAAAAAGCCTACACGGCACTGTGCTGGGGCCAACCGGAACTGGACAGCGGCAGCATCGACCTGCCCTTGCGCTATGACCCGCCGACCAAACCTCGGCATGTGGTGGACCATGAGCACGGCAAACACGCCCTGACCTTCTGGCGCGTGCTGGAACGTTGCGGCGATTGGTGCCGCGTCGAACTCACGCCGATTACCGGGCGCTCGCACCAATTGCGCGTGCACATGCTGTCCATAGGTCATCCGTTGCTGGGCGACGGACTCTACGCCCACCCGCAGGCCCTCGCTGCCTGGCCGCGCCTGTGCCTGCACGCCAGCATGCTCAGCTTCACCCATCCGCAAAGCGGCGAGCGCTTGCGCTTCGAGTGCCCGGCACCGTTCTGAAGTTTCGCATGACCGCCTGTGGGAGCGAGCTTGCTCGCGATGCGGTGTGTCAGTCGATCACCCTGCTGGCTGATCTGACGCTATCGCGAGCAAGCTCGCTCCCACAGGTTGAACAACCAACGGGATGCCCCCCCATCCATCAGCAATACGGTAAACTGCCGCCCATTGCTGTCTGGAGTTTCTTATGCGCGCAGAGTTGAACCAGGGCCTGATCGACTTTCTCAAGGCCTCCCCTACCCCGTTCCATGCCACCGCCAGCCTTGCCAAGCGCCTGGAGGCGGCAGGCTATCAGCGTCTTGACGAACGCGAGACCTGGGCCACCGAGGCCAACGGTCGCTATTACGTCACGCGCAACGACTCCTCGATCATCGCCTTCAAGCTCGGCCGCAACTCACCGTTGCACGATGGCATCCGCCTGGTCGGCGCCCACACCGACAGCCCCTGCCTGCGGGTCAAGCCGCAGCCGGAACTGCAACGCCACGGGTTCTGGCAACTGGGCGTGGAAGTCTACGGCGGTGCATTGCTGGCGCCGTGGTTCGACCGGGACCTGTCCCTGGCCGGACGCGTGACCTTCCGTCGCGATGGCAAGGTCGAAAGCCAGTTGATCGATTTCAAGGCACCGATCGCCACGATTCCGAACCTGGCCATCCACCTCAATCGCGAAGCCAACCAGGGCTGGGCCATCAACCCGCAGAATGAACTGCCGCCGATCCTTGCCCAGTTCGCCGGGGACGAGCGCGTCGACTTCCGTGCCGTGCTCACCGATCAACTGGCTCGCGAACACGGCCTGAATGCCGACGTGGTACTCGATTACGAGTTGAGTTTCTACGATACGCAAAGCGCTGCGGTCATTGGCCTGCACGGCGATTTCATCGCCGGTGCGCGCCTGGACAACCTGCTGTCGTGCTACGCCGGCTTGCAAGCGTTGCTGAACACTGACACCGAAGAAACCTGCGTGCTGGTTTGCAACGATCACGAAGAAGTCGGCTCGTGCTCGGCCTGTGGCGCCGACGGCCCGATGCTGGAGCAAACCCTGCGTCGCCTGCTGCCTGAAGGTGAAGAGTTCGTCCGCACCATTCAGAAATCCCTGCTGGTGTCGGCGGACAACGCCCACGGCGTGCACCCCAACTATGCCGACAAGCACGACGCCAACCACGGCCCCAAGCTCAATGCCGGCCCGGTGATCAAGGTCAACAGCAACCAGCGCTACGCCACCAACAGCGAAACCGCCGGGTTCTTCCGCCACCTGTGCATGGCCGAAGAAGTGCCGGTGCAGAGCTTCGTGGTGCGCAGCGACATGGGCTGTGGCTCGACCATCGGCCCGATCACCGCCAGCCAGCTGGGCGTGCGCACCGTGGACATCGGTTTGCCGACCTTCGCCATGCATTCGATCCGTGAACTGTGCGGCAGCCATGACCTGGCGCATCTGGTGAAGGTGCTGAGCGCGTTCTACGCCTCTCGCGAGTTGCCATAACCGCCCCGAAGGCATGATGAACCCTGTGGGAGCAAGGCTTGCTCCCACACAGCTTTGCTCCCATACAGTTTTCTTCCCACACAGTGTTTGCCTCGGGAATGAGGGCGATGTGACATACATCAGCACACCCCGGCAAAACCCCAACTAGACTGGCCTTATCCTTCCCTGACAAGGCTGTCGCCATGATCTCGATGTCTTCGTTCAACGCCATGCTGGTGCCCATCGTTGCAGGCATGATCCTGCTGGCCATCGGCTTCAACTTCCGTGACAAGAGCGTCGGGGTCTTTGCCATGTGGATCGGCATGTTGTTGATCCTCGCCACGGTGGTGATCAAGATCCTGAGCAAGCTCAACGAGTCGCTCTGACCCTGCCTCAGGCTGCGGGCGATTGTTCCGGCACAGCTTGCTCCGGCACATCCACGCCGACATGGATCGCATCGTGTCGCCAGAACTCCAGGTCGCAATCGATCAGCCGCTGATGCTGGTCATAGTTGACCCGTGCGATGCGAAGCCCGGGGCTGCCCACCGAGACCTTCAACGCCGCTGCCGCTTCCAGCTGTAAAGAGGTGGGCACGATTTCAAACTTCACCCGGCCGTAGTGCAGGTCGTAATGGCGGGCGTACAGCTCGGTGATGGACTGGTTGAGGTCAAACCCCAAAATGTCCGGAAAATACTGCGGGTTCAGGTAGTGCTCGACGTATAGCACCAGCCGCTCGTCGATACGCCGCACGCGGCAGATCTGGATCACGCTGGACAACGCCGGCAGTTGCAACCAGGCACACACCGCCGCCGAGGCAGGTTGCAGGCGCGCCGAGATCACTTGGGTAGAAGGCACACGCCCCTGGGCTGCGACCATGGCGTGGAAATGGCTGCGCTGCATCAGGTTGTAGGCCAGGCGCGGCGGCGAGACGAACCAGCCCCGGCGCTCCTCCCGATAAATCTGCCCCTGGGCTTCGAGCTGCAACAACGCCTCACGCACGGTAATCCGCGTGGTCCCGAACAATTCACTGAGCTTGCGCTCGGCCGGCAGCTTGCTACCGGGCGCCAGCAACCCGTGGTCGAGCTGCTCTTGCAGGACCTGTCCGATGGCTGTCACCGCTTTGGTTGCATCGATGCGCATCAACGTTACCTATCTGGACTAGACCAGCACTGTTTCGGGGCAAGATCGACTGTCCATCGATCCGCTTCTTGGTCCAGCAAGCCTAGGCACTGCACATGACTGGCAGATGACAGAGCCGCCGAACGGTCGTTTTGCAAGCGTGCAAATTAACGGCCAAGTCCTTTCAGATCAGCTGTTTAACCATGGTCTACGCTTAATTCGCAGGCAACCTCCACGAGCCGGGCATTTCCTGGACCCTCCACCACCGACATCAAAATGTCACAGGGCTCGCCTACATTGGCTCAGGTATTGCTGACCTAGACCAACACAACCGCAATCGCAGCGTTGAAAACGCCCATAGGAGCTTCGGATGAAACAGCTTTTCCTGGCATCACTGTTAGGCTCGACCATTGCCATGTGCACCGCCGCCATGGCCGCTGACACCGATCTGAAAACGTTGGAAGCCGCTGCGAAAGCGGAAGGCGCCGTGAACAGCGTCGGGATGCCCGATGACTGGGCAAACTGGAAAGGCACCTGGGACGACCTGGCCAAGGTCTACGGCCTGAAACACATCGACACCGACATGAGCTCGGCCCAGGAAATCGCCAAGTTCGCCGCCGAGAAAGACAACGCCAGCGCCGACATCGGCGACGTCGGTGCAGCTTTCGGCCCGATCGCGGTCAAGCAGGGCGTGGTTCAACCCTACAAGCCAAGCACCTGGGAACAAGTCCCTGCCTGGGCCAAGGACAAGGACGGCAACTGGGCATTGGCCTACACCGGCACCATCGCGTTCATCGTCAACAAGAAGCTGCTGCACGGTTCCGAAGTACCAACCAAATGGGCGGACCTGAAGACCGGCAAATACAAAGTCTCCATCGGTGACGTGAGCACCGCCGCCCAGGCCGCCAACGGCGTGCTGGCCGCGGCCCTGGCCAACGGCGGTAACGAGAAGAACGTCCAGCCGGCGCTGTTGATGTTCGCCGAAATCGCCAAGCAAGGGCGCCTGTCCATGGCCAACCCAACTATCGCCACGATGGAAAAGGGTGAAGTCGAAGTCGGCGTGGTCTGGGATTTCAACGGCCTGAGCTACAAGGCCAAGATGGCCAACCCGGATGACTACATCGTGCTGATTCCGTCCGACGGCTCGGTCATCTCCGGCTACACCACCATCATCAACAAATACGCCAAGCACCCGAACGCCGCCAAGCTGGCTCGTGAGTACATCTTCAGCGACGCCGGCCAGATCAACCTGGCCAAGGGCAACGCCCGTCCGATCCGCGCCGAGCACCTGACCCTGCCGGCAGAGGTCAAGGCCAAGCTGCTGCCGAACGAGCAGTACAAAGGCGTGACCCCGATCAAGGACGCGGATGCTTGGGAGAAGACTTCCAAGGCACTGCCGCAGGCGTGGAATGAACAAGTCATCGTCGAGATGAAGTGAGGCGCTAGCTCCCGCTCGGATATCCACTGGGCACCCAACTGTAGAAGCGGTCCCTGTGGGAGCAAAGCTTGCTCGCGATAAACGATGACACGGTCTTGAAATTGCACCGTGTCGCCAGCATCGCGAGCAAGCTTTGCTCCCACAGGCCTGCTCTTACAGTGGAGCTTGGAGGATTCGAGTTTTCTGGTATCTGCCCGGAGTCCCGGTACCCATGAAGCACAACGTCATCCTGGTGGTGCTCGACGGTCTCAACCATGAGGTCGCCCGGCATGCCATGGGGCATTTGCAGGCTTACGTCGGCGCAGGACGCGCGGCCCTCTACAAACTGGAATGTGAGTTGCCCGCCCTGTCCCGCCCGCTCTACGAATGCATCCTCACCGGCGTCGTGCCCATTGACAGCGGGATCGTGCACAACAACGTCACGCGCCTGTCGAACCAGCGCAGCATTTTCCACTACGCCACCCAGGCCGGCTTGAGTACGGCGGCCGCGGCGTATCACTGGGTCAGCGAGCTCTACAACGTTTCGCCCTTCGTGGCCGGTCGCGATCGTCACACCGACAACCCCGACCTGCCGATCCAGTACGGGCATTTCTATTGGAATGACCACTACCCCGATTCCCATCTGTTCGCCGACGCCGAACACCTGCGTCAGCGCTACCTGCCGAACTTCCTGCTGGTGCACCCGATGAACATCGACGACGCCGGCCACAAGCACGGCCTCGACACCCCGCAATACCGCAACAGCGCCCGCTCGGCCGACATCAACCTAGCGGTCTACCTGCAAGGCTGGCTCGACGCCGGTTACCAGGTGCTGGTGACGTCCGACCACGGCATGAACAACGATCGCTCCCATAACGGTCTGCTGGCCGAGGAACGGGAAGTGCCGCTGTTCGTCCTGGGTGACAGCTTCAGTCTCGATCCCGCTGCGGCACCCAGGCAGACCGAACTGTGCGGCACCATTTGCCAACTGCTCGGCGTCGATCACGACAAACCCTATTGCCAGGAGTTACTCAAGTGAACGCCATGACGCGCGGCAAATGGCTGGCAGCGTTGTGCCTGGTGCCCTTCGCGATTTTCTTCATCGTGTTCCAGATCGCCCCGCTGCTTTGGGTGCTGCTCAACAGCCTGGAATCGGAAGAGTTCGGCTGGGGCCTGGCCAACTTCAGCAAGATCTTCAGTTCCAAGTTCTACCTGCAAGCGATCCAGCACAGCCTGGAGATCAGCTTCTGGTCCAGTGTGTTCGGCATCGTCATCGCCGTGCTGGGCAGCTACTCCCTGCGCCGGGTGGATTCGCGGCTGCGCAACTTCGTCAACGCCTTCGCCAACATGACCAGCAACTTCGCCGGCGTGCCCCTGGCCTTCGCCTTCATCATTTTGCTCGGGTTCAACGGCAGCATCACGATCATGCTCAAACAGGCGGGGATCATCGAGGATTTCAACCTGTACTCGAAAACCGGGCTGATCATCCTCTACACCTACTTCCAGATCCCCCTGGGCGTGCTGCTGCTCTATCCTGCCTTCGATGCCCTGCGCGAAGACTGGCGCGAATCCGCCGAGCTGCTGGGCGCCAATGGCTGGCAGTTCTGGCGCCACATCGGCTTGCCGGTGCTGACCCCGGCGCTGCTGGGCACCTTCGTGATCCTGCTGGCCAACGCCCTCGGCGCCTACGCCACGGTCTACGCGTTGACCACCGGTAACTTCAACGTGTTGCCGATCCGCATCGCCGCCATGGTCTCCGGCGACATTTCCCTCGACCCGAACCTGGCCAGTGCCCTGGCCGTGGTGCTGGTGGCGCTGATGACCGTGGTCACCATCGTCCATCAGTTGCTGCTCAAGAGGAGCTACCATGTCTCGCGCTGAACCGGGCTCCGTCGGGCTCTATCATCGGGCGGTGGTGTACCTGCTGTTCGCCATCCTGCTGCTGCCCCTGGCCGGCACGCTCGTCTACTCCATCGCCAGCAGTTGGTCGGCCACCGTGCTGCCCAGCGGCTTCACGTTCAAATGGTATGTGCAGTTGTGGAGCGACCCGCGTTTTCTCCACGCCTTCGGCCAATCGCTGCTGGTCTGCGTCGGTGCGCTGGTGCTCTCGGTGGTGTTGATCCTGCCGTTGCTGTTCGTGGTGCATTACCACTTCCCCAGACTCGACGCGCTGATGAACATCCTCATCCTGCTGCCCTTCGCGGTGCCGCCGGTGGTGTCGTCGGTGGGGCTGTTGCAACTCTACGGCTCCGGGCCGCTGGCGATGGTCGGCACGCCGTGGATCCTGATCGGCTGTTACTTCACTGTCGCCTTGCCGTTCATGTACCGGGCGATCACCAACAACCTGCAAGCCATCAACCTGCGCGACCTGATGGACGCCGCCCAACTGCTCGGCGCCAGCACTTTCCAGGCCGCGTTCCTGGTGGCGCTGCCAAACCTGCGCAAGGGCTTGATGGTGGCGTTGCTGCTGTCCTTCTCGTTCCTGTTCGGCGAATTCGTGTTTGCCAACATCCTCGTCGGCACTCGCTATGAAACCCTGCAGGTGTACCTGAACAACATGCGCAACAGCAGCGGTCACTTCACCAGTGCGCTGGTGATTTCCTACTTCTTCTTCGTACTGGTCCTGACCTGGGCGGCCAACATCTTGAACAAGGACAAAAGCCAATGAGCTACGTCAGCGTCCAACACCTGCAAAAAAGCTACGCCGGCACGCCGGTGTTCAGCGACATCAATTGCGAGATCCGCAAGGGCGAATTCGTCACCCTCCTCGGCCCTTCCGGTTGTGGCAAGTCCACGCTGTTGCGCTGCATTGCCGGCCTGACCGCGGTGGATGCCGGCCAGATCATCCTCGACGGGCAAGACATCGTCCCGTTGAGCCCGCAGAAACGCGGCATCGGCATGGTCTTCCAGAGCTACGCCTTGTTCCCCAACATGACCGTGGAACAGAACGTCGCCTTCGGCCTGCGCATGCAAAAAGTCGAGGCATCGGACAGCCACAAGCGTGTGCTGGAGATCCTGCGCCTGGTGGAGCTGCATGATTTTGCCGGCCGCTATCCCCATCAACTGTCCGGCGGCCAATGCCAGCGCGTCGCCCTCGCCCGCTCCCTGGTGACCCGGCCGCGCCTGTTGCTGCTGGACGAGCCACTGTCGGCCCTGGATGCACGGATTCGCAAGCACTTGCGCGAACAGATCCGACAGATCCAGCGTGAGTTGGGCCTGACCACGATCTTCGTCACACACGACCAGGAAGAAGCCCTGACCATGTCTGACCGGATTTTCCTGATGAACCAGGGAAAGATCGTACAAAGCGGCGATGCAGAAACCCTTTACACAGCGCCAGTCGACGTCTTTGCCGCCGGCTTCATCGGCAACTACAACCTGCTGGACGCCGACAGCGCGACCAAACTGCTGCAACGGCCGATGAGCGGCCGTATCGCCATCCGTCCGGAAGCCATCGAGCTGAGCCGCGACGGCGAGGCCGATGCGCTGATCCGCAGCCACAGCCTGTTGGGCAACGTGATTCGCTACCGGGTCGAGGCCCGTGGCGTGGAACTGGTGGTGGATGTACTCAATCGCTCGGCCGCCGACCTGCACCCCGATGGCGCACGCTTGTCACTTTCCATCGATCCGTCGGCGCTGTGTGAGGTAGCCTGATGGCTTTATCGATTTTGAAGCTGATCTTGAAGAGGAAAACGCGCTGATGGCCCTGGCAATTTTTGATCTGGACGAAACCCTGATCCACGGCGACTGCGCCACCCTCTGGAGCGAACAGATGGGACGCCTGGGCTGGGTCGATCCCGAGTCGTTCATGCAGCGCAACAACGCGCTGATGGACGCCTACAGCCACGGCAAGCTGAGCATGGAAGAGTACATGGACTTCAGCCTGGAACCGATGATCGGCCGCACACCGGAAGAAATCGAACACCTGGTGGCACCGTGGGTGGAAGACTTCATCGAACCGATCATCTTCAGCGACGCCACCAAGACCATCGCCGAACACCGCAAGGCCGGTGACCGGATCCTGGTGATCTCGGCCTCGGGCACGCACCTGGTCAAGCCGATTGCCGAACGCCTGGGCATCGACGAGATCCTGGCGATCGAACTTGAAGTGACCCATGGGGTGTACAGCGGCCAGACCGTGGGCACCCTGACCTACCGCGAAGGCAAGATCGCGCGGCTGCTGGACTGGCTGGATGCCGAGGAGGAGAACCTGGAAGGCGCGAGTTTCTATTCCGACTCGCGCAATGACCTGCCGTTGTTGCAGCGGGTGGATTTCCCCCACGTGGTGAACCCGGACCCGGTATTGAAGGCCCACGCTGAACTGACCGGGTGGCCAATCCATACCTGGAAATAAGCAGCCTCGTGTGGGAGCGAGCTTGCTCGCGATAGTGGTGGATCAGCCGGCATTGATTTATCTGATACACCGCCATCGCGAGCAAGCTCAGCTCCCACAGGTTCAGGTTCAGCCCAGCAGCAGCCACAGGCTCCAGCCGAGCAACAACACACCGCAGAGACGACTGAGCCAGAGTCCCTGCGGCAGGTTTTTCTCCAGCAAGATGAAGGCACCGATCACTGCCACCCAGAGCAGGTTCATCACGCCGACCACAAACAGCAGGCCCATCAGGGCCCAGCAGCAGCCCAGACAATAAGCGCCATGGGCCAGGCCCATGCGCCAGCCGCCGAGCACGTTGGGGCGCCAGTAGCTGAGCAGAAAATGCAGCGGCCCGCGACAATGCTCAAGGCAGACCGCCTTGCTTGGCAGCCACTGATAGATACCTGCAACCAGCAGCAGGCCGGCGCCCAGCGCGGTACTGGTGCTGCGCATCCCCGGACTGAGCAGGGCGAGTTGCTCGAGCGCCCATTGCAGCGCCGTGGCGCCCAGGGCGAAACCGGCCCAGACCAGGACATAGGCACTGCAGAACAGCAGCAGGGCCAAGTGTCGCTGCGGTGCCGGCATGCGCTTGCGCAGCATCTGCTGGTAGATCAACAGCATGGGCAAAGTGCTGGGCAGCATCATGCCGACCATCATCACCACCCACATGGCGAACATCAGCAGCGCATCGGCCAGGCTCCAGGGCATGAGCATGCCGCCCATTGCCGTATCAGCCATGCCGCCCGGCGCACTCATGTCGTGGGCCATGCGCAACAGCAGCAGCCAGGCCAGGGCGGTCAGCGCGAGCAGGCAGAGCAGGAGCAGCCACTGCTCGCCCGTCAGTCGCTTGCTCGGCGTCGCCGCCTGAGGTTCGGCCATTACGGCTCTATGCCATGGCCGGTGAAGTGCACGTGGGCGAGGTGGCTATGACTGCCCTGGGATTGTAGTTTCAGGGCAGAATGCGTCTGGTAGCTACCGCTGGCCACTTCGGCCTCGAGGAACTCGAAGCCGTTGGGCAGGGACAGGCGGACTCGATGAGGGGAGCCGTCGATCGGGCTGCGGATCGGCTCGCCGCTGGCCTGCAGCACGCCTGGAATGTCCAGGTGCGCCAAGCGCTGATCGACATCGATGGAGAGGGTGATGGGCACGAACAGCGGTTCGAACGCTTCACTCATGGTGCTACTGAACACCTGGAACACATTGGCCCCAGGGTCGCTCTCCAAGCCAGAGAGGATGGTCAACAAGGACTGGCGCTGCGCCTCGTCGGCGCGCTCATCAATGAACACCTGGCAACTGCCGTTGCCCTCATGGATGGCACCCGGCCAAGCGAAGGTGGCGGCCCAGCACAAGCCGTCCAGCGCCACCTGATTGAAATACCCGTGCTCCACTCGCATCGACGCCACCGCCTGGCAGTGACCATGGGTCGGTGGCGCATCGAATTGGCAGGGGCAGCCCCAATTGCAGTTGCAGGCAACGAACTCGACGCCCTGCATGCGCCATTCGGCGATGGCCATGATCAACCTCTTCACCTGGCGGGTGAAATGAAAGCTGCGGTTACCCCATCCCCCATTAGTTAACGCTAGCAGCGCGCGCGCATCGGATACGGGCTGCCGACCGAAGGTCAGCTTGCCCGTAGGCGCCGGTCAGAGGTTCAAACCACTGTCGAGAGGGATGGGGGTAGCTGTCAGCGACAAACCCTGGCGCTAGAGCCCGCAATACACCTGCATCGCATTCATGGCCGTGTCATCCCCGCTGCCCTGGTCAGGCTCCACCTTGGTTCGGAACCCCCTGATCTTTTTGTAACCGGTGCCATCGAGGCAACTGTAGAACCCGGTCCAATCTCCCCATGCGACTGGCGGGTCGCCTACGAGGATTTCCGACCCACAATTCATCTTGATATTGCCGGCGGCGGTATCGTCCTTCGAGCCCTTTTCCTTGTCCCGGCCCTGAAAGCGTTCCACCTGAATGGCAAATGCGATGGCTGGTGTCTCGCGACACACATGGTCCCGGCCCCAGCTTCCCCACTTTCCTTCAAGGCTTTGGATATAAGTGGCCGCCCCGTTGACTCCGCTCTTGCAGATAAGCTGGACCGCATTCAAAGCACTGTCGTCGCCGTTGCCCTGATAGGGTTCACTTTTGAGTCGGAACCCCCAGACATATTGCCCCTGGGGGCAATATGCAGCGGCGCCCCAATTGCCCCAGGCGCCTTGTTCCGATGTGTCTGACGGCACTTGCCCTCGGGCAGCCCCGCAGGCCATCAGTGAGAGCGTGAAAAACAGCATGTATCTGGCAGCGTAAGCGGACATGGCAGCACCCTACCTGAGTCTGGAAAAGACTGATCGGAGAGACAGCCGACACTCTCGCACCCCACTCTAGAATGGGGTCCGAAAGGCGTCTACTGTCAGACTTGACAGGGTGTCTTGCTATCCGGCACGTCAGTGTTTCTGGAAATAATGACGTCTGTGGGAGCGAGCAAGCTCGCTCCCACAGGTCTGCGCACGGTTTCCGAAATCAGCTCAGGCTCTCATCGATCACCAACACCAGCTTCCCGGACACCTGGTTGGTCGCCAGTTCCGCGAATGCTGCTTCGGCGTCCTTGATGGCGAAGGTCTTGGCCAGTTGCGGGCTCAGGCGCTTGTCGGCAAACAGCGGCCACACCTGTTGACCCAGTTCGCTGATCAGATCGGCCTTGAACTGCTCGTCCCGGCTGCGCAAGGTCGAGCCAAGCAATTGGATGCGCTTGCCCAGCACCTGCGCCAGATCGAGCTCGGTCGAGCGCCCGCCCATCAGCCCGATCAATACCCAGCGGCCGTCAACTGACAAAAGTTTCACGTTGAGTTTGGCGTAGCTGCCGCCCACCGGATCGAGGATCACGTCGAACGGACCGAGATCGTTCAAACTCTCCAGGCCATCGGTGCGTACCACGCCGCCCTGGGCGCCCAGTGCCTCGCAATAGGCCAGCCGCTCGGTCGAGCCGACACTGACCCAACATGGGTTGCCGAACGCCTTACACAGCTGGATCGCGGCCGAGCCGACGCCACTGGCCCCGGCGTGCAACAGTACTTTTTCACCCGGCTTGAGCGCCGCCAGCTGGAACAGATTCAGCCACGCGGTGCTGTAAACCTCCGGCAGCGCGGCCGCTTCAGCCAATGACAAACCCTCCGGCACCGGCAATACATGCCGGCCATCGACCACCACCTCCTCGGCCATCCCGCCGCCGGCCAGCAACGCGCAAACCCGATCACCCACCTGCCAGGACGAGCCCGGCCCGACCTCGCTGATGACTCCGGCACATTCCAGCCCCAACACCTGGCTGGCGCCGGGTGGCGGCGGGTAAAGTCCGGCTTTTTGCAGCAAATCGGCCCGATTCAGGCCCGCGGCTGCCACACGAATACGAACTTGCCCGACATCACACGCCGGGCTCGGCTCATCTGCCCATACCACTTGGCCTTCAACGCCTTGCAATGCTTTCACAGTGCCTCCATAGTGAGTCTCGACTGGGCCCGCTGCTTCAACGCCGGGCTTTCTTGCATTATGCGCCCGGGCCACATGGAACCGGCGACTTCAAAGACGGCCTAATATGCGTTATCAATTGTCCCTGCGTCGAATCAGCATGAAGCATCTGTTCCCCAGTACCGCCCTCGCGCTAGTCATTGGCCTCGGCCTGTTACCGTTGTCGAACGATACGTTCGCAGCCAACAGCTGGGACAAGCTTCAGCCCGATCGTGACGAGGTGATTGCCAGCCTTAACGTCGTCGAGTTGCTCAAGCGCCATCACTACAGCAAGCCGCCACTCGATGATGCGCGCTCAGTCATCATCTACGACAGCTACCTGAAGCTGCTCGATCCGTCGCGCAGTTACTTCCTGGCCAGCGACATCGCTGAATTCGACAAGTGGAAAACCCAGTTCGACGACTTCCTCAAGAGCGGCGACCTGAACGCCGGGTTCACCATCTACAAGCGCTACCTGGACCGCGTGAAGGCGCGTCTGGACTACGCCATTGCCGAGCTGAACAAAGGCGTCGACAAAATCGATTTCAATACCAAGGAAACCTTGCTGGTCGACCGCAAGGACGCCCCTTGGCTCAAAAGCACAGCCGAACTCGACGACCTGTGGCGCAAGCGCGTCAAGGACGAAGTGCTGCGCATGAAGATCGCCGGCAAGGATCCCAAGCAGATCCAGGAAACCCTGACCAAGCGCTACAAGAACCAATTGGTTCGCCTGGACCAGACCCGCGCCGAGGACATTTTCCAGGCGTACATCAACACCTTCGCCATGTCCTACGACCCGCACACCAATTATCTGTCGCCGGATAACGCGGAAAACTTCGACATCAACATGAGCCTGTCCCTGGAAGGCATCGGTGCGGTGCTGCAGAGCGACAACGACCAGGTGAAAATCGTGCGCCTGGTCCCGGCGGGCCCTGCGGACAAGACCAAACAGGTCAGCCCGGCGGACAAGATCATCGGCGTCGCCCAAGGCAACAAGGAAATGGTCGATGTGGTCGGCTGGCGCCTGGACGAAGTGGTCAAGCTGATCCGTGGTCCGAAAGGCTCGGTGGTGCGCCTGGAAGTCATCCCGGCCAGCAATGCGCCGAACGACCAGACCAGCAAGATCGTGTCCATCACCCGTGAAGCGGTGAAGCTGGAAGAACAGGCAGCGAAGAAATCGGTCCTCAACCTCAAGCAGGACGGCAAGGACTACAAGCTCGGCATCATTGAGATCCCGGCCTTCTATCTGGACTTCAAGGCCTTCCGCGCCGGGGATCCGGACTACAAGAGCACCACCCGCGACGTCAAGAAACTGCTGACCGAGCTGCAGAAGGAAAAAGTCGACGGCGTGGTCATCGACTTGCGCAACAACGGCGGTGGCTCCCTGCAGGAAGCCACCGAGCTGACCAGCCTGTTCATCGACAAGGGCCCGACCGTGCTCG
>Ga0065704_10070881_pt1 | contig 15097 bp, 12 predicted proteins | sample SwiRhicommuniRL2_FD_59091 | JGI IMG/M metagenome (GOLD analysis project Ga0065704, IMG submission 59091) | Switchgrass rhizosphere bacterial communities from Rose Lake, Michigan, USA - RL2 v2 (version 2) | ecosystem: Host-associated > Plants > Roots > Rhizosphere > Soil | place: East Lansing, MI
CCGCGATTTTCATAACGCGATCCTCAATGCCACGGGCAATGACGCGTTGCAGACGCTGTCGGCCAGCATCGGCGCGGCGGTGAACTGGACCACCCAGTTCAAGCAGCGCGCCCGCGCCTTGCCGCGCAACCCGATCCCCGATCATGTGCGCGTGTTCGATGCCATTGCGGCGGGGGATGCCGCCGCCGCGGCGGAGGCGATGGGCGTGCTGGTCGACCTGGCGCTGGAGGATACGGCGAGCGCCATGATGCGCTGAAACAATATCCCGTCGGCAATGAAAAAGGGCCGGAGCAGCCATGCCGCTCCGGCCCTTTTTCGTCTTTCCGATCCCGTCTTACCCGATCTGCTGATCGGGCAGCGCGTGGGTCGGCTTCGACCCCCACAGGGCATAGAAGAGGATGTAAAGTTCGCACAGGGCGGTCAGCAGGAAGCTGGTCTGCAACCCGAAATGGTCCGCCAGATAGCCCTGCACCACCACCAGCGCGCCACCGGCGATCGCCATGATCAGCAGGCCGGAGCCTTCCTCGGTCAGCGGGCCAAGCCCCTTGATGCCCAGGGTGAAGATGGTCGGGAACATGATCGAGTGGAACAGTCCCACCAGGATCAGCGACCACATCGCCACCTCGCCATGGGCGAAGACGGTGATCATCATCACGATGAACGCGCCGACCGAGAAGGCGGCCAGCACCTTGCCCGCGTCGAACCTCTGCATGATCGCGGAGCCGGCGAAGCGTCCGACCATCATGCCGCCCCACAGGAAGCTGAGGTAGCGACCGGCCTGCTCATGGGTCAGGTTGGCGATGTCGGGCTGGCTGACGAAGTTCACGAACAGGTTCGCGACGCCGATTTCCGCGATCAGGTAGATGAAGATCGCGGGGATGCCGAACACCAGATTGCGGTGGTTCCAGAGCGAATGCTTCTTGCGCTCTTCCTTGGCGAGGCGGGTGGCCGATGCGCCCATGGCGGGCAGCGGGAAGCGCGCGATCACAACCGCCAGAATGACCAGAACGACCGCCACCAGCGCGTAGGGCAGGATCACTGACTGCGCGTCGGCCAGGCGTTCGGCCTGCGTCAGCACGATTTCGCCCTGCGCGGTGCCGCCCTTCGACCGGCCAAGGATCAGATAAGCGCCGAACATCGGTGCCAGCATCGTGCCCGCCGAGTTCATCGCCTGCACCAGATTGAGGCGCGAGGAAGCGGTTTCGGGCTTGCCGACCACCGCGACATAAGGGTTGGCCGCGACCTGGAGCAGCGTGATGCCGCTGGCGATCACGAACAGCATCAGCAGCGTCACGCCATAGGAAGGGATCGACGCCGCCAGCATCATTCCCAGCGCGCCCGCCGCCATGATCAGCAACCCGGCCACCAGCGACTTTTGATAGCCGATGCGCTCGATCAGCTTGGCCGAAGGAATGGAGGCGACGAAATAGGCGATGAACCACACGGATTCGATCAGGGTCGTCTGGGTATAGCTCAATTCGAACACGCTGCGCAGATGCGGCAGCAGCGTGTTGTTGATGACGGTGATGAAGCCCCACATGAAGAAAAGGCTGGCCAGCAGCGTCAGGGCCGGCCCGTATCGCGTGCCGGGATTATAGTCCGCGACAGGCGTCGCGGTAGAGGAAACGGGTCCTGCCATTCATCCTTCTCCGGGAAGAGTCGAAACAGGGCGCAGCCGAACAGGGTTGCGCCCGATTATTATGTACGAGTATATCCCTGCCCACGGCGCGTCAATGGCGTCGGGGAGGAACTGTATGCGAAAGGCCCCTATGAACAAATCGATCTTGGCAACGTTGTCATACGGTGTCCTCCTGACGATGACAAGCGCTTCGGCACTCGCTGCCGAGGGCAGCCGTGCTCCCGCCGGTAGGCTGGCGGACGGCACAGCGATCGAGGCGATCACGCTGAAGAATGGCAAGGGTGTGTCCGCTACCATACTTACCTATGGCGCGACGCTGCAAAAGCTGTCCGGCCCGGATCGCAACGGCCATAGGGCGGATGTGCTGCTGGGCTATGACGATCTGGCGGGCTATATCGACCATCCCAATTATTTCGGCGTGACCGTGGGCCGCTACGCCAATCGCATCGCGGGCGGCACATTCTCGCTGGACGGCAAGGCCTATCAGTTGCCGCTCAATGACAAGGTGAACACGCTGCACGGCGGCGGCAAGGGCTTCGACAAGCAGGCGTGGAAGGTGGTGTCGCTGAAGAACGGGCCCACCGCGACGCTGCTGTTGTCCTTGACCAGCCCCGATGGCGATTCGGGCTATCCGGGCCAATTGGACGCCACCGTCACCTATACGCTGGATGAGGCGGGCAATCTGGGCATCGCCTTCGACGCGAAGACCAGCAAGCCGACCATCGTCAACATGACCAACCACGCCATCTTCAATCTGGCGGGCGAAGGGTCGGTGGACGGCGCGCTGGGGCATGTGCTGACCATTCCGGCCAAGGCCTATACGCCCGTCGACGCCACCTTGATCCCCACCGGCGAATTGAAGCCGGTGGAAGGCGGCGTGTTCGATTTCCGTGCTCCTCGCCGCGTAGCGGACGGTATTCGCGACGGCCGCGACCCACAGATCGTCGCCGGTCGCGGCTATGACCATAATTTCGCGCTGGACAAGGGCGCGACGAAGACGCCCGAACTGGCCGCGCGGCTGGAGGACCCCGCTTCGGGTCGCGTGCTGGAAGTGTTGACGACCGAGCCGGGCGTGCAATTTTACGCGGGCAATTTCCTGGACGGCACGCTGGTCGGCAAGCAGGGCCATCTCTACCGCATGGGCGACGGCATCGCGCTGGAACCGCAGAAATTCCCCAACGCGCCCAACCAGCCGAGCTTCCTGTCGGCGCGGGTCGACCCCGGCAAACCCTATCATCATCAGATGATCTATCGTCTCTCGGTCAAGCGCTAAGGGGGTATCGACATGGCTGAATGGCGCAGGATCGAGCGGGGCGTCCGCGACACGCTGGGCGAAGGGACGCTCTGGTCCGCCCGCGAAAATGCGGTTTACTGGACGGATATATTGGCCCCCGCGCTCAACCGTCTGTCGCTGGACGATGGCGGTATCCAACGGATCGCCATGCCCGAACCGCTGGGCTGGGTGGTCGAACGGGCGCAGGGCGGCTTCATCGGCGGCTTCCAGAGCGGCTTCGCGCGGATCACGCTCGATCCCCAATCCCCCGACAAGGCGTCCATCACGCCGATCGGAGACCCCGAAGCGCATCTGCCCGGCAGCCGCATGAACGACGGCAAGGCGGATGCGAGCGGCGCCATCTGGTGCGGCACGATGGACATGGCGGAGGAGCAGGATTCGGGCGCGCTCTACCGGCTCGACCCGGATGGCAGTTGGGCGACGGTCGACAGCGGCTATCGCGTGCCCAACGGCCCGGCTTTCTCGCCCTGTGGCCGCTGGCTCTACCATAGCGATACGGCGCGGCGGACCATGTTTCGTTTTGCCCGTAGCGATGAAGGCGGCGTGACCGACCGGCATATCTTCCTGCAATTTGCCGAGGAGGATGGCTATCCCGACGGCATGACCGTGGATGCGGAAGGGCATTTGTGGGTCGCGCATTGGGGCGGATCGCGGATCAGCCGCTTCACGCCGGAGGGTAAGCTGGACCGCGCCATCGCGCTTCCGGCGAAACAGGTCACCAACATCTGTTTCGCAGGGCCGGAGCTGGATCGGATGTTCGTCAGTTCGGCGGCGATCGGCCTGCCGGACAGCGAAGATGACGGCGCCTTTTTCGAGGTGTTTCCGGGCGTGAAGGGGTTGCCGACCCACGCCTTCGCCGGCTGATTCAGCCAGAAGCCGGTCCGGTGCTGTCGCGCCGGACCAGTTCGAACGCGAACTCCGGCGCGTCGGCGGGGCCGGAGGCCAGCGCATCGATGACGGCGCGGCCCATCGCTTCCAGCGGTTGGCTGACGGTGGTGAGCGGTGGCCAGGCGGTGAGGCCCGCGGGCGTGTCGTCGAACCCGGCGACCGACACATCCTCCGGCACGCGCAGTCCCAGCCGGTGCGCCACCGTCAACGCGCCCAGCGCCATGTCGTCATTGGTGGCGAAGATGGCGGTTGGGCGTTGCGGCAGCGACAGCAGATGCTCCGCCGCCTCTATTCCCGATGCGAAATCGAACGCGCCCTCCACGAACAGCGCCTCCTCGATCGGCAGTCCAGCGGCGTTCAGGCCATCGCGAAATCCCTCGACCCGGCGCACCGCCGCCTTGTGGGTGGCGGGTGGCATGATGACGGCGATGCGGCGATGGCCCAGGCCGATCAGATGGTCGGCCATCATGCGCCCGGCGGCGCGTTCAGGCGTCGGCAGATTGAAACTCTTCGCCACGACCGACCCGGCGATGCGGGCGCAGGGTAGATTGTGATCTGCCAGCCTTTGCAGCAGCATCGCATCGTCGGACAGGGGCGGCACCAGAAAAACGCCATCGGGCCGCAGCGCCGCGACCAGCCGATCCAGAATCGCCGCACTGTCCGCACCGGACAGTGACACCGGCTCCACCACCAGATGATAGCCCAGATCGCGACAGCGGCTGGCCGCGCCCTGCTGGATGGCGCCGGTATAGGCGGCGGCGGGATTATTGTAGAGGAAGGCGATCATGAAGGATCGCCCGCCCGCCAGCCGACGCGCCGACTGGTTGGGGCGATAATCGAGCTGGCGGATCGCCGCGCTTACCCGCTCGCGCAGGACTTCGCTGACATTGGGGGCGTTATTCACCACCCGCGATACGGTCTTGATAGATACGCGCGCCAGCGCTGCGACGTCATGAATGCTCGGCATGGGGCGCTCTTGCCATGCGCCTCATCAGGAAACAACGTTTACCGCTAAGATTCGAAAAGTCGAAATTAGCTGTTGTCTGGCTCGTCAGGGCTGGCTAAAGCGTCGGGACAACGTTGTCATACTCTCTCCAGTATCGGCAATGTCGATCATCCCGGACGGCGGCCGAAGAACTGCACGCTTTCGGTTCCGTCCGGGATGCACTTTCCCTCAACCAGTCCTGCCGTCAGCCGGGGCGCCGCAATGTCAGCGTGACCGTCAGACCGGGGTGATTGTCGCCGAGCGACACGCTGCCCCGGTGCAGCCGCGCCACCGCTTCGACCAGCGACAGGCCCAGCCCCGACCCCGGCTTGCTGCGTGCCGGATCCAGCCGACCGAATCGTTTCAGCGCGTCGGCATGGGCTGTTTCCGGAATGCCCGGCCCATTGTCGGTCACGCCGATCAGCAGCACGTCGTCGGCCAGCTTGGCGGTCAGGCCGATGCGGTCGCCGCCGTCCGCATAATAGAGCGCGTTTTCGATGAGATTGGCGAGCGACTGGCTCACCAGTTCGCGATGCAGCGGAAAGGTCAGTCCACTCGGTGCATCCACGGCGAGGGTGAATCCGCTATCCTCGATCAGTGGCCCATAAACCTCCGCCACATCGCGCAGCAGTTGCGCCACATCGCTTTCCCGCCGCTGGTCGCCGCCGAAACCAGCCTCCGTTCGGCTGATCAGCAGCGCGGTGGTCAGCATGGAACGCAGGGTCTGCGCCTCCTGATGCACTTTTTCCAGCGCATCCAGCGCCGTATCGTCGCGGGTCTGGCCGCTGGCCTGCTCCACCACCGACAGCAGCCGCGTCACCGGCGATTTCAGATCATGCGCCAGCCCATCGGTCATCATCCGCAACTGCGACACCAGCGCGTCGATCCGCTCCAGCATGGCGTTGATCGATTCGCCCAGCCGGTCGAAAGCATCGCCGCTGCCGTCGGTCGGCACCCGCCGGTGGAGCGCGCCAATGGCGACATGATGGGCGGTTTCGGCGATATCCGACACCTGCCGGGCCAATATCCGCCCCAGCATGATCGATATGCCCAGCGCGAGCACCAGGCTCATGACGAAGGCGACGCTCAGCGCCTCCTCATAGATGCGGGCGAGTTGCAGGCTGTTGGAGATCACCATGCCGACCAGCAGCCTGCTGCCGTCCTTCAGCGGCAGGGCGATCACCCCCATCGGTTCGGGATCGTCCCGCCCGACGCGATAGAGCGAAAGCGTCTGCCATGTCCCGTCGACGGCCAGCCCGGCGGGCCAGGCGCCCAGATTGCCGTCCAGGGCGTTCCCCTGCGCATCGGTGAGCAACAACACGGCGCGCTCCCCCTCTATGCTGCGGAAGCGGCGGCCGATTTCGGTGCGCAGCGCGGCCGTCCCGCCCGCCCGATAAAGGTCGATCAGATCGTCGCGCTCATCCTCCACTGCCTGCCGGTCGGCGGCGACGACGGTGCGTTGGCTCGCCTGCTGCACGAACAGCAGCACGCCGCCGGTCACCAGAAACTGGCAGAGAAAGGCCAGCCCCACGAACCGCCCGATGGTGGAACGGGCGAAGCCGAAGCTAATTTTCCGGGCCAAGCCGATACCCCATGCCGCGCACCGTGTGGAGCAAAGCTCCACCACCGCCCTCATCCAGCTTGCGGCGCAGGCGGCTGACATGGACGTCGATGACGTTGGTGCCGGGGTCGAAATGATAATCCCACACGCCTTCCAGCAACATGGTGCGGGTCACAACCTGATCGGGATGGCGCAGGAAATATTCCAGCAGGCGAAACTCGCGCGGTTGCAGGTCGATGGTCCGCCCTGCGCGCTTCACCCGGCGCGACAGCAAATCCATCTCCAAATCCTCATGCCGCAGGCTGGTGACGACCGCAGCGCCCCCGCCGCTCCGCCGCAGCAACAACTGCACCCGCGCCAGCAGTTCGGCAAAGGCGAAGGGCTTCACCAGATAATCGTCGGCGCCGTTGGTCAGACCTTCCACCCGATCCTCCGGCGTGCCCAGTGCCGACAGGATGATGACCGGCGTTTCGATCCCGGCCGCGCGCAACGCCTTCAGCATCGCCATGCCGTCCATCGCGGGCATCATCCGGTCCAGGATGATCGCGCCGAAACTGCCGTCGCTCGCCAGAAACAGCCCATCGCGGCCATTGGCGGCCTGGTCGACGGTGAAACCCGCCTCGCTCATACCCTTGGCGACATAGGCGGCGGTGGCCGCATCATCCTCCACCACCAATATCTTGTGGCTCATGGTTTCCCTTCCGGCCGGTCCAGCCTTACCACGTGCATCCGGTCTGCATGGCGCAGACCCAGCGCAACCGTCGTTTGGCGGTGATGGTACAGCCAGGCGCTCGCCTGATCCAGCGAGCTTATCGGCGAGCCGTTCAGGCTGATCAGATCGTCGCCGACATGCACGCCCCGCCGAGCCGCTTCGCCATCCGATTCCATGCTGGTGACGATGACGCCCGATCCGGTCGGGACCGCATCGGTCATGGTGAGGCCGGGCAGGGCGCGGGCCTTGGCGGCGGCGGCCTCCATATGCCCGTCGGTGGCGCGGCGCAGATGCAGGAAGAAGGCGCAACTCATCAGCAGCACGCATAGCGACAGCGCGGCCAGAAGCAGACCCGTCACTGTCCTGTCATGCTTGCCCATCCCGTGCGTCCCTTTGACGGGGGCCAGGATGATACGGGGGCGCACCCAAGTCATGTTAAGCTTTGTTCATCACAGGCGGGGAGGGGGCGAGGGCGCTCACGCGGCCGCTGCGCTCCAGCTTGCCCCAGCCCACCACCCAGCCGCCGATGGCCGACGCGATCGCCCGCACCACCACCCAATACATGATCTGGCGATAGACGAAGCGCTGCGCCACCAGCAGATGCGGCGGATAGCCCACCTCCCGATTGTCGAGGCGGTAGGCCACCCAGCCGCAGGCGATATCGACGCTGGTGAAGGCCAGCCAATACAGCCCCATCGTCCACACATCATTGCTGGTCTGCGCCCAGCCATGCTGATGCACGCGCACGATGGTGCCGATGATCGACGTGACCAGCGCCAGATCGATCAGCGGGCTGATCGCCGCGAACATGATCTGGAACAGCCACGCCTGCGGCATGCCCACCAGCGCCAGCCCCGTGGGCCGCCGTTCCCGCAGCACGCCCGCATGTTTCCACAGGCATTGCAGCGTGCCGAAGGCCCAGCGATAGCGCTGCTTGGCCAGCGCCCTGAAGCTTTCCGGCGCTTCGGTCCACGCCACCGCTTCAGGATCGAAGGTGATGCGCCAGCCTGCCCGCTGGATCGCGATGGTCAGGTCCTGATCCTCCGCCAGCGTGTTTTCGGGATAGCCGCCCACGGCGTTCAGCGCGACGCGCCGCCATGCGCCCACCGCGCCCGGCACCACCGTCATCGCGTCGAACCCGGCCAGCGCGCGCCGCTCCAGATTCTGCGCGGTGATATATTCCACCGCCTGCCAGCGGGTGACGAGGTTCACCCGATTGCCGACCCGCGCATCGCCCGCGACCGCGCCGATCGCCGGGTCGGCGAACCAGCGGGCCAGGCGGGCGATTGTCTGCGGTTCGAACTGGGTGTCGGCGTCCAGCGCGATCAGTATCTCGCCGGTCGCGTCCTGCAAGGCCCGGTTGAGCGCCGCCGCCTTGCCGCCATTCTGCAACGTCAGCAGCGTCACGCGCGGATCGTCGGCGAAGGCGCCCGCGACGATGGCGCTGGTCGCGTCCTTCGACCCGTCATCGACGACGATCAGTTGCAGCCCCGGATAGTCGCTCGCCAGCACCCGCCGTACCGAGGATTCGATCACCCGCGCCTCATTATAGGCCGGGATGATGACGCTGACGCTGGGCTGATGCACCGGCGGCTCCGGCCGCTCGCGCCGCTCCTGAAACCAGGCGAGCAGCGTCATCAGCACCGCCCGCGCCAGCCCCAGCGAAATGGCGACATAGAATATCCAGCCCAGCAGCGCGCTCAACGCCGCCAGCGCCACGAACACGCCGACATCGACCCGCACGGCGAGCAGGTCGCTGGACCTGACCGGCGGCATGGCGGCGCTGGCTGGCAGCCCGGCGAGCTGCGATACCGGCACGAAGCTGTACCCCTCCGTCCTCAATTGCGCGATGATGCGCGGCAGCGCCTCCACCGTCTGCGCCCGGTCGCCGCCGCCGTCATGCAACAGGATGATATTTTCGGAGCGGTCGGAATCGGCGCCCTTTTCCAAACCACTATGCACCTGATCCACCACCTGCCGGACGATGGCGTCGGTGCCTGGCCGCTGCCAGTCATTGGGATCGACGTGCAGCCCCACCACCGTATAGCCCAGCTTCTGCGCCGCCAGCGCTGGTCCCAGTTCGTCCGCCGTGGTCGGCTCGGCATCGCCAAAATAGGGCGCGCGGAACAGGCGCATGCCGCGCCCCGTATAGGCCTGCACCAGCCGCTGGGTCGCGTTCAGTTGCAACTGCGTCGGCTCGTCGCCCCAGGTGGCGAGGTTGGGGTGATCATAGGTGTGGTTGCCGATCTCATCCCCATCCGCGACGATCCGCTGCAACAGGCCGGGATGCTCCAGCGCATTTTCTCCGATCACGAAGAAGGTGGCGGGCGTGTGCGTCTGCTCCAGCACCTTCAATATCTTCGGCGTCCATGTGGCGTCTGGCCCATCGTCGAAGGTCAGCGCCAGCATCCTGGGATGTTGCCCGCCGGTGCGCTGCACCTGATAGGGGGTGGGCAGGGCGGCGTAGCTTTCCCGCTCGATCACATTCTGCGCGCCAAAACGGATGACGCGGCTGCCCTGCGTCGGCGTGGCGGTGATGCGCAATATCTCGCCCGACCCCTCGACATCGGTGTTGAGCGTGCTGGCCATATGGGTCAGGTCGGGCCGCCCGCCGCGCCGCCATGCCGTCAGGTCCGCCCAGACGCCCGGATCCTCGCTGCCCAGCCGCCACAGCGCGACGCTCTGGATGCCCAGATGCTTGAGCACCAGCAACTGGTTCCAGCTCGCCGCCGCGTCCAGCATCCATATCTGGTGCCGCTGTCCCGCCTCGTCATAGGCAAAGCCCGCATTGCCGCTGGCGACGTCATATTGCGGCCGGGCGCTACTGTCATGCGCGGCCAGCCAGGCCTCGTCCAGCGACAGCGCGTCGGCGGTCCCGCCGTGCCAATCATAGCCATAGCTGCCCAGCGCGACGATCAGCCGGTCGGGACCGATGGCGCGCAGCGCGGTCTTCACCTCGCGCGTGAACCAGTCCTGCGCGGCGATGGGGCCGGGCTGGCCGCCCTGCCAATGCTGGTCATAGGCCATCAGCATCACCCGGTCGGCGACATGAGCGAAGCGCGCCAGCGGCCAGCTTTCCTCGCCCGAGGGAACGGTGACGGCGATCTTCGCACCCAGCGGTAGCGCCGCGCGCAGCATGGAGAGAAAGCGCAGATAGCCCGGCATGGCGGCGGCGGGCAGCGATTCGAAATCCATCACCAGTCCGGCCTCATGCCGACGGGCCACGAAAGCGCCCAACTGCTTCGCCAGCGCCGCGCTCGCGACCGGATCGCGCAGCAACTGCGTCGTCCCCGCGCCATCCCAGCTATCGGCGCCCAGATTCTGGACCATCGGCAGTATTTTGGGCGGATGGCCCATGGCGCCGATCATCCGGTCGAAGGCCGGATCGGACGCGAAGCGCAGCTTCTGGCCTGGCCCCGGCACATCGACCAGTGCAGGCACCACCCAGTCGAGCTGCCCGACATGGCGGCGCAGCGACGCGATGCTGCTCTCATCGCCGGGGACGTAGAAGCCGACATTGAGCGGCTTGGTGAGGACCACGGGCTTGCCCCAATGCGGCAACCATTTCGCCAGATCGCGGCGCAGATTGGACATGCCCGACAGGCGCGCGGCATGGGGCTGGGGCAGGGGAAGGGCCAGATCGCGCTCCGAAGGCACGGCGATCAGCGTGGTGGCGAAGGCGATGGCGGCGAGCAGGATCGTTATCAGACCCGCCGCCAATATCCGCCGCGCCCACAGGCCACGCCGTCCGGTCGGGTCGAAGAAAATCGGTCTGCTCATGGTGAACTCAAGCCCCTGTCCAAGGGGCGTGGCTTTACGCCCCGTCCCCTGCCGGGCGGGTGGGCCGTTCATGAAATATTGGTCATGATGGGCGGAGGCGCAGGGCGCGCCCGATCAAGCTTTTCTGATGAGGGGGGCAGCAATGCTTGTGGGACACATCTCTACCGACGCACTAGATAAGCAGGGTTGCAACGGCGAAAGAGATGAAGATGGCGTGGCGTTCGGCGATCGGCCAGACATGGGACAGGTGGAGCGTGGCCGTGAAGCGTGAACTGCTGCGCGAGCCTGATCGTATCCTCATCGACTGCGGGCCGGATCGATGTGCGCCCCAGACGAAAAAAGCCGCTGCGCAGGAGGAAACCGCGGACCTTGCCGACTGCTGATCCGCTTCCAATATGGCTGCCAGCTTACAGATGGCGTTCCGCCACCATTCCTCACGGAGATGATATGACTGCACCTGTCCGTACCGTCACGCGCGCCGTCGAACCGCTTTTCCTCGATCGCTGGTCGCCCCGCGCCTTCGACGGGTCGTCCATTCCGCAGGCGGATTTGGACACGATCTTCGACGCGACGCGCTGGGCGCCGTCGGCCTTCAACTATCAGCCCTGGAAACTGCTTTACGCCACCCGCGACAGCGCCGACTGGGCGCGCTTTCTGGATCTGCTGCTGCCCTTCAATCAGAGCTGGGTGCAAAATGCCTCGGCCATCGTCTTCATCCTGTCGGATACGCTGATGGCCGCTCCGGGATCGGAAGAGTTCAAGCCTTCCTACAGTCACAGCTTCGATGCGGGCGCAGCCTGGGCGCTGCTGGCGTTGCAGGCGACGCGGCTCGGCTATCACAGCCATGGCATGACGGGCGTGGATTTCGACCGGGCCCGGGCCGAACTCGCCGTGCCGGATCGTTTTCGCATCGAGGCGGCCATCGCCATCGGCAAGATCGCCGACAAATCGATCCTTCCGCAAGCGCTTCAGGCCCGCGAAGCCCCCAGCGGGCGCAAGGACATTGCCGATTTCGTGACGGCGGGCAATTTCCCCGCCTGAAGACCTGTGGATGGGGCGCTGCAACGGCGCCCCATCCGATCAGGTGTCCGCCAGCGCTTCGGCCGTCTCGTCCATCGTCCGAGGTTCCTGATCGCCGGTCAGCGCATAGGACATGTCGCCCCGGCCCCAATAGGCGACCGACTGCGCGCCTTCGCGCACGGCGTCGGGCTGCTGCGGTGCGCTGGTCTTCTCATGCACGGCGAAGATCGTCATCCGCTGCCCCTCGTCCGTCTTGACCGCCATCAGCAGCGCCGGGGCCTTGTCGGTCGGGAAGAGCTGCACATCGGTCACATGCCAGCCGTCGGGAAGGGCGGGCATGGCGATGCGGGTGTTGGCGGCGATTTCCTTCGCATCGTAAAGCGGCGCCTCTATCTGCGAATTCATGTCGGCGCGCATCATCGCGATTCGATGCGACGCGGCGGCATAGCTGACATAGGAGGGGGGGTGATCCATACCGATCATCCACACGCTGAGCGCGGCGGCGACGCTGCTGGACGCGACACCCACCGGTATCAGGCGGCGCCAGCGGTTTTTGGGCGCTCGCACCAGTTGATCGGCGGTATCCTTCAGATAAGCGGGGGCGGGCCGCGCATCCTGGCCCAGCATCTGGAGCGCGCTGCGCGTGCTGAGGTCGCCCATCACCCGCGCCGCCAGATCGGGCTGTCGCGCCAACTGCGTTTCCACTACGAAGCGGCGCTCCACATCCAGTTCGCCATCGACATAGGCGTCGATTTCCATATCGCTCGGCCTGTCAGTCATCGCTTCCTCCAATCAGCCGAAGCCCCCCAGCTTCCGGCTGTCCCTGTTTTTCCTGGCCCTGTTTTTCCTGGCCCAGTTTTTCCTGGCCCATCACCTGATTCCGCTCCCGCAACGCCGCCCGCGCCCGCGACAGCCGCGACATCACCGTGCCCACCGGCACATCCAGCGTTTCGGCTGCCTGCTGATAGCTGAACCCCTCGATCGCGGTCAGATGCAGCACCTCGCGATGATGTTCGGGCAGCGCCGCGAACTGCCGCGCGATTTCAGCCAGCCTGGCATGTTCTTCCTGCGCGGGTTCCAACTGATCGACCAGCGTTTCGGCAAAGCGGCTGTTGCGCCGCGCCTCCGACGCTTCGCGCCGCTTGGCGGAAAAGAAGACATTATGGACGATGGCGAGCAGCCAGCGGCGGCGGCTGCGGCCCTGCTGATAGGTTTCCTGCCGCTCGATCGCGCGCAGCAGCGCATCCTGCACCACATCATCGGCATCGGTATCGTCACGGGTCAGCGACCGCGCATAGCGCCGCATCGCCACCAGATCGTCCCTTATGCCAGTTCCTTCGTCCATCATCCGATCATGCCGCCCGCGCGGCCTGCCTGCCAAGCGGAATGTCGAGCACATGCGCATAGCTGCGCGCCACATCCTCCAGCACATCGTCCCAATGATAGCGCGCCGCCTTGGCCGCCGCCGCCTTGCCGAGCCCGCGGCGCAGGTCGGGGTCGCGGATCAGCCCGGCGGTTGCGGCGGCATAGGCCGCAGGATCGGCCGACGGCACCAGCAGGCCGTTGCGTCCCGCGTCCAGCAGCGACGATGCGCTGGGCACATCGGCGGACACGATGGCAAGACCCGACGCCATCGCCTCCAGATTGACGTTGCCGAAGGCTTCGGTGACCGATGGATTGATCAACAGGTCGGCGCTGGCCACCGCGCGGCCCAGCGCTTCGCCCGCCAGATGGCCCATGAAGGTCGCATTGGGCAGCCGCTGCGCCAGCCAACCGCGCGCCGGGCCGTCGCCCACGATCATCGGTCGCACCGCCAGCCCCCTGGACCGCACGGCATCGATCGTCTCGGCAAAGATGCCCAGCCCCTTTTCCAGCACCAGCCGTCCAAAGAACAGCGGCACGACATCCTCGTCCATATGGCCCAGCCTGGCGCGCAGTGCCGGATCGCGCAGTGCCGGGTGGAAGCAGCTCGGGTCGATGCCGCGTCCCCAGATGGCGGTGCGATCCGCCCCGAAACGCGCCCGCATGTCCCGCGCGATCGGCTCGGTCGGGCAGAGGATTTGCGCGCAGTCGCCATAGAAACGGTCGAGATAGCGCTCCACCGGCCCGCGCAGGAAGGACAGGCGATAATAGTCCAGATAGGTTTCGAACCGCGTATGTAGGCTGGCGACCACGGGGATGCCGTGCGCGCGGGCATGTTTCTGCGCCTGCCGCCCCAGCAGGTCGGGGGCGGACAGATGGACGATGTCGGGCGCGAAATCCGTGAAATCACGCTGGGTCTTACGGGAAAAGCCCAACGCCACGCGATATTCCGGGCGTCCGGGAATGCTGACCGACCGGACGGAGCGGACATCGCCGACCGAATCGAACGCCTTGCGCGGCGCGGTGGGGGAATAGATGCGCACCTGCGCGCCCACCTTGCCCATCAGATAAGCGACAAGACGATTGAGCGCCTGGTTGGCGCCGTCGCGCACGCAGTCATAATTGCCTGAAAAGAGCGCGACGCGCAGCGGGCGGCCCAGCGCCGCGGTCAGAGCATGACGGGATTGGGACGAGCGAGCGGGGGCGAGTCGAAGATCGGTAACATTGTTCATCGCTGGTATACGCTGCATGATGTCTGCTTATTCCATGCCAGGGCCTTTTATTCAGCCACGGCCTCGTGGAAGGCATGTAGAAAGGGGCCAGATCGATGGGGCGCTGCCGTTGAAACACAGGATCATGATCGCCCTGTCGCTGATCGCCCTGCTGATCGCGGGGGGCGTCGGCTATTGCCGCTATCTGGGCTATCCGCACGGGCGGATATTCACCCCTGTCGCCGCGGCCGCGCCTGACCGAAGCGGGACGGTGGCGGTCTTCCTGTCCGGCGACATGGGGTTTAATGCGGGCATGGGACCGGTGATCGCGGGCCATCTGGCGCAGGGGGGGCTGTCGGTCGTGGGCGTCAACTCGCTGACCGCCTTTGCCCGCCGCCGCTCGCCGCAGGAGGCTGCGGCGCTGGTCGATCAGGCGGCCCGGCGCGCTCTGGCCCGGCCGGGCGCGCGCAGGCTGCTGCTGATCGGCCAGTCCTTCGGCGCGAACATGTTGCTGGCGGGCCTGGAAGGGCTGGACCCGTCGCTGCGCAAACGCGTCGCCATGGTGGCGTTGATCGTGCCCGCCGACACCATGCTTTATCGCGCGACGCCCGGCGGGGTGCTGGATTTCGGCAATGACGGCCCCGC
>Ga0065704_10070883_pt1 | contig 15084 bp, 9 predicted proteins | sample SwiRhicommuniRL2_FD_59091 | JGI IMG/M metagenome (GOLD analysis project Ga0065704, IMG submission 59091) | Switchgrass rhizosphere bacterial communities from Rose Lake, Michigan, USA - RL2 v2 (version 2) | ecosystem: Host-associated > Plants > Roots > Rhizosphere > Soil | place: East Lansing, MI
CACGAAGCCCGCGGGCAGCGCGTCGGTGAGGCTGACGTTCTGCGCCACGCTCGGGCCGAGGTTGCGCGCGGTCAGGGTGAAGGTGACGGACTGGCCCGCGATCGCGGGCGCGGGTGCCGCGGACTTGCTCAGTGCCAGGTCGGCACCCGGCGTGATGCTGGTGGTGACGTCGGCATCGTTGTTGCTCGGGTCAGCATCCGGCGTGCCGATGGCTTCAACCGTCGCCGCGTTGATGATGTTGCCGCTGCCGGCATTCACGCGGGCACGGAAGGTGAAGCTGCTGCTCGACCCCACCGCCAGCGTGCCGGCGTGGGTCGCGGTCATGGTGCCGCTGTTGAACGTCCAGCCAGGGCCATTGAAGCTGCTGGCCACGTACGTCGCCGCCGCCGGCAGCGTGTCCACGACACGGAAGTTGGTGGATGCGCTCGGGCCGTCGTTGAAGACCGTCAGCGTGTAGGTGACTTCGGCACCGCCCACCACGGGATCCGGCGTGGCGCTCTTGGTCAGGCGCAGGTCGCCGGCAGTCGTCAGCGTGGTGGCTTCGTTGCGCTGGTTGTTGGCAGTGTTGGTGTCGCTGGCGAAGAACGCATCGCCCGGCGTGAGCGCCGTGATCGGTGTGCCGGCCGGCGGTACCGCGGAACCGAATCCGATGGCGCCCCGCATCGTCACCGTGCCCGGCGCCTGGCCGCCCGTATCGACGCCGAGCTGGAAACTGACCGGCGCGCCCTGCGCCGTCTGCGTACCCACCAGTTCGCCCACCGCGCACACCACGCGCGCGGGCACGCCGGCGTCGGCGCTGCAGAACGCCGGCAGCGTGCCGGCCACGGTGCCGGCAGGCAGGTCGAAGATGACCACGGCGTTGGGCACCGTGTCGGCGGCACCGTTCTCGACCGTGACGTTGTAGACCACCTCGCCGCCAGCCGGCGTCGGATCGTAGCCCGTGTCGGACAGGTCCGTGATCTGCAGATCGGCCGCCAGTGCGACAGGTGCCAGCAGCCATGTCGCCAGGGTCATCCAGCGCCACGCCCGGCTGCGATTCCGCAGCGACCATCCTGTCGAACCCGCGCGCGCGCGCGCGCATCCGCCGATCAACGTCGGCTCACCCTGCTTGTTCACTGACTTTCCCCTGTTCCGGCCGGATCGAATCCGGCAAGCCATCAGGACGGCCTTGCCCGCGTCACGGCGTAAACCGTGGCGGGGGGCGACCCTCGGGATGGCGAGACGACATCACCGCTCGCGCGGTGCGGTTCCGGTACCGATGTCGGCACCGGATGTGAGAAAAGTCTCTATTGCGCCGGGACGCGCATCAATGACGGCGGCTCACCTAATCTCACCGTTTCTCACCGAAAGGGCATCAGGGTGCGAATACGTAGCCGATTCCACGCACGGCGCGCAGCGGTAGCGGCTGCGAAAAACGGCTGTTGACCTTGCCGCGGAGACGATGGACCAGAACGTCCAGCCGATGGGGATCGAAATCCCAGGGCTGATCGGTCAGCACGTCGATCAGGGCCGTTCTCGATATGGGAGTGCCAGGCTGCTCCAGAAGCCGTGCCAGGATCGTGCGCTCGGCCTCGCTGAGCGCCAGCGTCCTGGCATCGGGTCCATGCAACGTCCAGCCCGCATCGGACAACGACCAGGCCAGCGCGCGCGGGCCATGCGATGGTGCGCCATTTATGGCAGGCGCGAGCCGGCGATGGAGATTGGCCACGGCCACAGCCAGCACGTCGTAGTCGACGGGCTTGGTCAGGAAGAGATCAGCGCCTTCTTCAAAGCTCTGTGCCATGAGCTTTTTGCCGCCGCGGCCGGTCAGCACGATGATGCCCACCGAGGCAAGCTGCCGCAGGTGCGATGCGACCCCCAGCCCACTCTCGCCAGGCAGACCGATGTCCAGGACCACGATGTCGAGCGCCTGGACACTCATGTGGCGATACAGGGCTTCCGCACTCGCCAGCCCTACGACGTCATAGCCGCGCTCGCTCAGCTCCTCAACGATCAGGCCTCGCAGTTCGTCTTCATCTTCGACAACGGCAACGCGTGGAGACGGCAAGTCGTGTTGGCTCATGGAGGGGGAAGTCGACGGCTCAAATGTAGCGTAACTCACATTTCACGGGCGATGTCGACCCCCACGGGAGGAAAGCGCGCCCGGTAGCCTCCCCGCGCAACGCGGACCAGGCTGACGCCTGTCCCGGGTCCAAGCGCGCCAACGGCGCGCGCTCCTACTGCAACGACCACACGCTATGGGGATCGCCTTCACGGCCCCGTCGCAGCGTCGCCGCCGCCATGCGCTGGAACGCCAGCGCCATGGCCAGCGCCGTTGCATCGGTCAGGGCGCGGTGCCAGTGGCCGTGCCACAGGGCGCCGAACAGGTGTTCACCCGACCCGATCCAACCGGCGACCGGGATCGCCGCAGTCAATAACGCGCACAACCACAGCAGTTCGTGCGCTGCGCGTGCCGGCGGCCTCAGGAATGCCCATGCGATGGCCGCCACGAAGACAACGGCATAGCTGCCCGCGATGGATACGCCTGGCAGCAGCGCGGCGACCAGGAACACCGCCGATATGCCGGCGACGCAACCCAGACACACGCCGATGGTGAGGCCGGCCACGAAGCGCGTTCGCCCGGGTTGCTCCACCTGCCGCCGCTTGCGCCGTGCCTCGATCCACAGCAGGTTGCCGCTGTAGAACAGGAACGCACCGGCGAGACCGAGCAGGAAGTACAGCCACTTCACCGCGAACCCGCCGAAGTTGCCGTAATGCAGCGTCTGCAGGCCACGCAACATCGACATGCCGGGCGGAAAATCCTTCGGCCCGACGGCCGCGATGACCTCGCCGGTCACCGCGTTGACGGCCACGCCGCCGAATCCGTTGAGTCGACGTTGCGGCGCTTCGCCGTACGCCGTCACCTGGGCATTGGCATCGCCTGCGTCATGGTAGAAGAGACTTTCGGCGGTCATGCCGGGCAGTGCCGTCTCGACCCGCCGCACCAGGTCCGCGACAGGCAGGAAGGGTCTGGCGACCCCGGCCGGCTCGACATGCGGGGCGATCTCGAAATCCTGCTCCAGCACCGTCATCAATCTGTTGTCGAACACCAGGAACTGGAACGGCGCCAGCATCAGGAAGCCGATGGTCAGCACCGCCCCGCTCCAGGCGAAAATCACGTGGAAAGGCAGCGAGAGCACGCCGACCACGTTGTGCGCGTCCTGCCACAGCCGCTTGATGTTGCGGCCCACGCGCAGCGCGAACAGATCCTTCAGGAACACCGGCGCATAGATCACCACGCCGCTGACCAGGGCCAGCCCGTACAGGATGGACACCACGCCGAAGAGATACGTCCCCCAGGTGCGAGGCAGGCCGGCGGTGAAGTGCAGATCGTAGATGAACTGGACGAACCCGCTGCGCCCGGGCATCTGTTCGAGCTCGCCATCTTCCCTGAACACGAACTTGTGCTGCGTGTCCGTCGCCGTTTCGTACCAGTACGCCGAGGGTCGTGGGCCGTGGTCGCCGGGGAGCACGAGCGTCAGTCCCTCCGCCGCCTTCGGTTGCTCGCGCAGCACGCGTTCAACCAGCGCCTGCGACACGTCCATGGCCTCGGCATGCGACAGCGTCGCCTGCGGCGCGCGTTCCCACCCCTGCAGCTCGTGCACGAAGACGGTGATGGCGCCGGCATAGAACGCGATGAACAGCAGCATGCCCGAGGCAAGCCCGACCCAGGTATGCACCGAGAGGAAGATCCTCAGCGTCGTCGCCTTCATGCCGGCAACTCCGCCGCCCAGCCCACGGACTTCGCCACATGGATCAGCGCGAAGCACAGCAACGTCGCGCCTCCCATCCACATCCAGGCGCGCCAACCGGACCTGGCCAGGAACGCCAGCGACATCACCCCTACCCAGAGCGGGAATGCCAGCAACAGCCACGGCAGGGTGATTCGTTGCAGTTCCCCCGGCCACACCAGCACCAGCAGACCGATGACGCCCACGGTCAGGGGCAACCCCAGCAATGCCGCGGCGAACGACTTACCCCACATGGGCCACCCCCTTGCGCGTGCGGCGCCAGGCATCCAGATAAGGCAGCGCCACGACGCCGGACATCCAGGCGGTCAGCGCGGAAAACACGCCAGCCCAGACCCCCAGCGCCGCGATGCCCGTGGCAACCGCCAACACGGCGGACAGCCAGGCCGTTGCGCGCGCCAGCGTGCGGTGCGCCGACATGCGCGCCCACAGCTGCTGGTGCGGGCTCGCCAGATAGAAGGCGCTCGCGGAGAACAGCGAAAGCAACAGGTAGAGCAGGGTCATCGCGAATGCCTCGTCGTCATGTCCGGATGCCGCGCGCTACCAGCGCGCCTCGAATCCGATCCCCAGCACACGCGGTGCGCCAAGGATGCCGTGGGTCAGGTCCAGGCTCTGGTCGGTATACCGGTACTGGATGTACTCCTCTCCGAACAGGTTCTCGACGAACAGCCAGGCGCTCCAGTCCAGCGCTTCGTAGCCGACACGGCCGTTGACCAGCGTGCGTGATCCAAGCTGGTCCTGCACGGTGCCGGTGGTGCCATAGATCGCGCTGCGGTGATTGGCATTGAGGTTGGCCACCCAGTTTTCCGCGAAGCGCCAGTTGGCGCCGACGGCCAGCGTCCAGTGCGGTGCATACGCGAACTCGCTGCCGGAGTAGTCGTAGATGTTGCCGCCCAGGACCGGTTCGAAGTCATCGAACTGCGTGCGCGAATGACCGAGCGAGGCGTACCAGTCGAAACCGTCGGTGGGACGGTGCGTCGCTTCCAGTTCGAAGCCGTACAGGTGCGCGCGCCCGGCGTTGACGGTGTGGTAGTCGAAACTGCCCTGGCCGAAGTTGACGCTGACCTGCTTGTCCTTCCAGTCGATGTAGTACGCATTGGCATTGGCCGTCAGCCGGCCATCGAGCCATTGCGAACGCAGCGAGACTTCGTAGTTGTCGGTGTATTCCGGGTCGTAGGCGACCACCATGCTGCGTGCCAGATTGAAGCTGGAACCGCCCGACCGATAACCCCGCTGCGCCACGAAAGCCAGCGAAACATCCTCGCTGATGTCATGGCGCAGGCCCAGCTTGGGCAGGAACGTGTCGAACGTGCGCGTGGAGTACGGTGAGGTGCCGTTGGCCGCGCCGACGAAGCCGAGCACGGCCTGGTTGATGCCCGCGATCACCGGCGCAAGCTGCGAGCCGAACATCGCCGGATCGGGCAGCGTGCCGGTGAAGACAGCCGAGGTCCGGCTGCCGAAACCATAGCTCTGGCGGTCGTAGCGGAAGCCACCCAGCAGCGTGAAGCGCGGGGCCAGGTCGAACTCGACATCGGTGAACAGCGCCTTGTTCTCCGAATGCGAGGGGGACGCACTTCGGTAGTCCACCGGGATCACGGGCAGCGCGGCGACATACTGCTGCGCGATGGCGCCGGCCGTTGCCGGATCCAGCCCGATCGATTGCAGAAGGCCGGCGATGGTTTCGCCGGGCGTGTCGACGTTGGTCAGGCTGGCCGTGGCGTTGCGGGTGTCGCGCTCGGAGTAGTAGAGCCCTGCCAGGGCGCGCAGGCGCGCGCCTTCGTAGCGCACCCGCAACTCCTGCGACAAGGCTTGGGAATCGAGTTCCGCGCCACCGGCCGCACCGGGCGTGGCGGTGTAGTCGTTGTCATAGCGCCGATGGCTGTCGGCATCGCTCCAGGCGGTGACGGAATTGAGCGACCATCGGTCACCGAGACCGTAGTCGACTTCCAGCGTAGCGCTGTTGGTGCGGGTGTCGTCGATGTTGGGTGCGTCGGAAAGGTTCACCCTGTTATCGAAGTAGTCCGGCACATCCAGGCTGCTGTAGGTGAACGAATACGGCCCCGTGCGATCGAAGTGGTTGAGACTCAGGCGCGCCGTCAGGCCCGGGATTCCCGCGGGCGTCCACAACACCTTGGCGCGCACCAGCACCGACTCCAGCGCATCCTCGCCGACACCGCGGGTCGGATTGTCGACGAAGCCGTCGAAATCGCGCCGCTCCACGGCCAGGCGCACACCGAGCTCATCCTCGATGAGGGGTCCGCCGACCGCGAAGGCGAGCCGCTGGTCGGAGGGGTCCGACAACAGCAGGCGGGCCCGCCCACCCCATGCGTCGAGGTCCGGGTCCTGCGTGCGGAGCACGACCGCACCGGCCAGCGCATTCTCGCCCTGGATGGTCGATTGCGGGCCGCGGAAGATCTCGACCTGGGACAGGTCCCACAGCGTGCTCGGACCGGTGGCCGTCATGAAGTGCGACATCGCCGCCCCATCCAGGTAGATGGTGGACAGCGGCGATCCTTCGCCGTCGTTGTTGTTGATGCCGCGCAGGGTGAAGCCCGAATCGCCATAGGTCTTGCTGACATTGGCGGTGCGGTCGAACACCTGGTACAGGCTCACCAGGTTTTCCTGCTCCATGCGCACGTCCGTGGTGACCGCCACGCTGGTGGTGGTGTCCTGCAGGTCGCGATCGGACTTCTCGCCCTTGACCACGATGGTGTCGAGCGTGGCAGGGCCGGTACCGCCGCTGTCGGGAGCGGACGTCTGGGCGTGGGCGAATGAAGCAGGCAACAGGGCCGCGCACAAGGCGGCGGCCAGGCGTGTGACGCGCATGCGAATCTCCGGCAAGCAGGTGGGAGGATTGGCATGGCGGCAGCTGTGCCGGCCGCGGAGCGGCCACGACCGATGGGATCGTGGTGGGGATTCTAGACGTGTTCAACGTCGTGATGAAACCCCGGTGCACGCCAGCGGTGTGATTCGCCGGGTGTGCGCGGGTCTTCCTATGGTCCGGGCGACTGTCCCTGACGGGCCGGCCGCCGGCATGGATCTAAGTACCGCCGCAGGGAATCACGACGCTGCTTTCCTGGAGGCGCGTCAGCCTTCTTCTCTCAGAGCGAGGGCGGCGGGTTCGTGGTGCTGCTCCCGGAGAAGCTGGTTCACTTCGGCCAACGACGGCATGGCGGCGAATGCGCCCTTCCGTGTCACCGCCAACGCGCCCACGGCGGCGCCGAAGCGGATGGCGTCTTCGAGACCTTCCTGATGCTGGCAGAAGGCATGGAAACCCCGGCCATCGCCACCGAGTTCTCCCAGCCGGAACAGCAGCCCGCCCACGAAGGCATCACCGGCCGCCGTGGTGTCGCGCACTTCGACGCGGAAGCTGGGCGCGTGTCCGGACGCCTGCCGCGTGAACCACCGGATCTGCGCGGCGCCATCGGTGACGATCAGCCAGTGCGCCTTGCCTTCGAAGATGCGCGCCCGCACGGCCGCCTCGCCGTCGGCGCCGCCACCCAGCGGCTGCGCCAGATAATCCAGTTCCTCCTGCGAGAGCTTGACCAGGTCGGCAGCCGACAAGGCCTGCCACAGGCGCGGACCCGGATCCACGCCTTCGGGCCACAGCGCCGGACGCAGGTTGAGATCCAGGCTCACCATCGCCCCCGCATCCCGTGCGCGTGCCATGCCATCGAGGGTCGCTTCGGCGACACCGGCTTCGGTCAGGCTGTTGGAGCAGACATGGAAACTGCCGGTGCCACCAAAGCAGGCAGGCAGGAAATGCGCGCTGCGGAACAGCAGGTCGGCGGCGGGCGGCCGGTAGAAACTGAAGCTACGCTCGCCGTGTTCGTCCAGCGCAACGAAGGCCAGCGCGGTCTTGGCAGCGTTGGTACGCACGATGCAATCCGTCGCCACGCCGGCAGCGATGAAACTCTGCAGCAGGAAGTCGCCGAACATGTCGTGACCCAGCATGCCGGCGAAGTGCGCATCGGCGCCCAGCCGTGCGGCGGCCACGGCCACGTTGGCGGGCGCGCCGCCGGCATACTGCAGGAACGCGCGCGGTGTATCGGCGGTGGCGGGGGGCTGGGCCAGCAGATCAATGAGGGCCTCGCCGAAACAGACGATCTTCGACATCGCTTACGCTCCCTGCGCCTGCGTGGCCGTTGCCGGGTGCGAACCCGACAGGCCGTAGAACACGATGTAGCCATAGCACAGCAACGGCAGCAGGAAGGAAGCCTGCACGCCCACGCCATCCGCGAGCACGCCCTGCAAATAGGGCACCACGGCGCCACCGACGATGGCCATGATCAGCAGGCTGGAGGCCTTGTTGGTCAACGGTCCCAGGCGTTCGATGCTGAGCGCGAAGATGGTGGGGAACATGATGGAATTGAACAGGCCCACGGCGACCACGCTGTACAGCGATACCTTGCCGCTGCCCAGCAGGGTGGTCGCCAGCAGCACCACATTGATCACGGCGAACAGCGCCAGCAGTTTGCGCGGCGAGAAACGGACCATGATCGCCGAACCGACAAAACGCCCGATCATCGCCAGCGTCCAGTACGCCGCCACGTAGCGCGAGGCTTCCTGTTCGCTGAAGCCGCCGATGGCCGGCATCGACAGGTAGTTGACCAGGAAGCTGCCGATGGCCACTTCCGCGCCGACGTAGAAGAAGATGGCGAGCACGCCGAAGCGCACGTGGCGGTGGCGCAAGGCTTCGCCCAGCGTATGTCGCACCGGACCGGCCTGCTCGGTGGTCTCGCTCAGCGTGGGCAGGCGGAACAGGAACACGAACAGCGCCAGCAGGAACAGCACGACCGCGAGCCCCACATACGGCCCCTGCACCGCCTGCGCCTCCTGCGCGCGATACGCGACCTGCTCGACCGCCGGCAGCGCCGCGATCTGATCGGCGCTCTTCACCGTATTGCCCAGGATCAGCAGGCCGCCAACCAGCGGCGCGATGGCGGTGCCCAGCGAGTTGAGCGCCTGTGCCAGCGTGAGGCGGCTGGAACTGGTCTGTTCGGGCCCCAGCAACGCCACGTACGGATTGGCCGCCACCTGCAGCACGGTGATGCCGGTGGCCAGCACGAACAGCGCGCCCAGGAAGGCTTCGTACACGCGCAGTTCCGCCGCCGGCCAGAAGCCCAGGGCGCCCACGCCGGCGATGGCCAGACCCGCCACGATGCCTTTCCTGTAGCCCAGGTGCGCGACCAGCCGGCCGGCCGGCAGCGACATGAGGAAGTACGCACCGAAGAAGGTGAATTGCACCAGCATCGCGCGTGCGAAATTCAGTTCGAACACGGCCTTCAGATGCGGAATCAGGATGTCGTTCAGGCAGGTCAGGAAGCCCCACATGAAGAAGATCGTGGTCACCACGGCCAGCGCCGCACGCGGCGTGACGGCCGAGGCGGACCCGCGGGATGTCACTGAGGGTGGGGATGATGCGATCGGCATGCGGTCGTAGGCCTCAACGGGCGAATGGGGAAGAAGAAAAGGGAAGCGTCATGGGCGCGGTACGCCGCTGCTTTCGCGGATGCACAGGCGCACCGGTGCGATCGCGCGCGCGGGCGCGGCATCGGGATCGGCCACGCGCTGCAGCAGCATGCGCGCCGCCTGCCGGCCGCGCTCGCGTGGATCGACCGACAGCGTGGTCAGCGGCGGCGTGGTCATCGCCGCTTCGGGAATGTCATCGAAGCCGGTGACGGCGAAGCCCCGGCCCGGCTGGATGCCGCGCGAGGCCAGACCCAGCATCAGGCCCAGCGCCACCGTATCGTTGTAGCAGACCGCGGCGGTCGGACTGGCGCGCTCACCGAACAGCGCACCGGTGCGCGTGGCCGCTTCCAGCCGGTTGGGCGCCGATTCGATCAACCATTGCGGCTCCACCGGCAAGCCCGCCGCGGCCATCGCCTGCGCGAAACCCGCGCGCCGTTGCCGGCACGAACTGGAATCGGCATGGCCGCCGAAGAACGCGATGCGGCGGTGGCCCAGGCCGATGAGGTGTTCGGCCGCCATGCGTGCGCCGCGTTCGTTGTCCAGCGCCAGGAAATCCCATGCGTCCGCGCCGGCCAGTTCCCGGTTGAACAACAGCACGTGGCTGCGCGCATCCAGCACGGTGCGCAGTTCGGCGGCATCACTGCCTTCGGCGGGGGACAGGATCACGCCGGCAGGCGTGTGCTCCATCAGCGACGCAAGTACCGCCTGCTGGCGTTGCGGCGATTCGCCCGTGCTGCCGAGCAGGGTGACGTAGCCCTGCCCACCCAGCGCTTCATCCACGCCTGCGGCGAACTCCGCGAAGAACGGGTTGGACAGGTCATTGATCACCAGCGCGACGCTGGATGACGTGCGCCTGCGCAGGTTGGCCGCGCTACGGTTGTAGACGTAGCGCTGGCGCTTCAGTTCGGCCTCCACCCGGGCGCGCGTGTCGGCATGCACCAGCGGACTGCCACGCAATACCAGCGACACGGTCGCGCGCGACACCCCGATGGCATTGGCGATATCGGTGACGGTGACCACGCGCTGGCTTTCACGCTTGCGCTCGGGCGCGGCCGGCTTGGCTTCACCTACCTTCTTCGCCGTCTTTTTCACCGGCTTGCCCGCCTTGGGCGACGAAGACCCGGCCTTGCCGGTGGCACCCGTGCGCGAGGGACGCTTCTGGCTCATATGGATCGATTCATTCCAGAGAAAGTCCGCAGCGTAAACCATTGCACCGGCACGCTCGCCAGGGCGGCAGGAAGACTCATCGACCCGCCCCGGGCAGCGTGGCCGGAACCGCGGCGCAGGGCGATGCGGGCAGGTCGTCCGGCCGCGTACCCCAGCCCTGCTGCGGCGGCGTGCCGGTCAGTTCCACGTGCAGGCGACCACCCTGCTGCAGGCTTTCCCAATCCATCCACACGGACGGATGCGCGCGTCCCCGCAACGACACGTTGCCGATGTACTGCAGCTTGTCGCCGTCCGTCTGCGGCGCGTCGATGCGCAGCGTGCGGCCCTGCCCCAGATCGATGTCGATGCGCGCGAAACGCGGAGGATGCAGCACGAACTGGCCCGTGCCCGGCACCACCGGATACAGGCCCATGGCACTGAAGAGGTACCACGCCGACATCGTGCCCAGGTCATCGTTGCCGGTGACGCCGTTGGGCGCATTGGTGAACAGCCGCTGCGCCGCATGCAGCACCGTGGCGGTCTTCCACGGCTGGCCGATCAGCGTGTACATCCACGGCGCGTGCAGGTCGGGTTCGTTGTTGGGGTTGTAGCGGAACTGGTTGTAGTAGCTGTAAGGCCCCACCACCCATTCCTTGCGTGCAGCACCGGCGGGATCGGCCAGCAGCGCATCGTAGGCAAAGAACGTATCCAGGCGGCGGGCCGCCTGGTCGCGCCCGTGCATCGCCTTGACCAGGCCGGGGACGTCCTGCTGTGCCAACCACTGGTACTGCCAGGCCGTGCCCTCGTGGAAGCCATGGTGCGAGCGCGGTCCATAGCGGCCGTCCGCCGGCGTGTACCACTCGCCATCCTCGGTGCGCGGGCGCGGAAAGCCGCTGAACCCGGCTTCCTCGTCGCGGATGTCCGCATCCCAGAGCGTGCGCCAGTTGCGGCCCCGCCGCTTGAGCACGGCCGCGTCATCGCCATGCCCCAACGCATCGGCCATCAACGACAGGGAGCAATCGGCCAGCGCGTATTCCAGCGTCGCCGAGCCGCCATGGTGCGGATCCACGTCCATGCCCTTGGACGGGAAAGCGCGGTCGTACTGTACGAAGCCGTGCTCGAGATAGTGGGGATTGCCGGAACGGCCGGCATGCCGCGAGTTCAACGGCGGCACGCCGAATGCGTTCTCGCGCAGCGCCGCATATGCATCCGCTTCGCGGCCCTTCATCGCACCGAAACGCCACAGGTCGACGAGGAACGGCGTCACCGGATCGCCGGTCATGATGTTGGTCTCGAAACTGGCGTAACCCCAGCGCGGCAACCAGCCGCCCTGCTCGCGTATGGCCAGCAACGATCGGCCGATGTCGGCGGCGCGCTGCGGTCGCAGCAATGCCACCAGCTGGTTCTGCGAACGGTAGGTGTCCCACAGCGAGAAGTACTCGTAGTAGGTCCAGCCATCGGCACGGTGGATGCGGTCGTCGTAGCCGCGGTAGCGGCCGTCGGCATCGCTGCCGGTCAACGGCTGCAGCAGCGCGTGGTACAGCGCGGTGTAAAACACGGCACGGTCGTCGGTACTTCCGCCATGCACACGCACGCTGGCCAGCTCCTTGTCCCACACCGACTGCGCGCGCTTGCGCATGGCGTCGAAGCCGAGCAGCCGTCCGCCCTGCATGCCTTCGCTGCGCAGGTTGTTGCGCGCACCGTCCGCATCGACATGGGAAATGGCCGAGACGGCCGTGACGGAAGGATTGCCTTCCAGGTCGAAGGTCAGCCATGCCCCGTTGGGCTTGCCCTCGCCTTCCATGCTGTGGCGCGCATTCACTACGCCTCCGGCTTCGCCCCAGGTACCGAACGCCTTGAACGGGCGATCGAACTCCAGGCGGAACCATGTGGTGTACTGATGACCACCACAGAAACTCTTGGTGACCAGCTTGCCTTCCACCACGCGGTCGCCGACCACGTTGATGGCACTGCCGGTCACCGCATGGCGTTCATTGGCCTGCCCCACGTTGACCAGCACGTGGCCCTCGCCGCGGCTGGAAAAGGTGTAGCGTTCGGCGGCGGCGCGGGTCAGCGCGGTCGCCTCGGCATCGATGCCGCCGTAGTCGGTCAGCCGTACCTTGTAGTAGCCCGCCTGGCCGTTCTCGCCGTCATGCCGGTAGCGCGAACCGTAGCGCTTGTGGTCGAACGTCTTGGCACCGGCCGTGTCGAATTCACCGCCCGGACCGATGCGTCCGGTGACCGGGAGCACCGATACCTGCCCCCCTTGCTCCCAGCAGCCCGCGCCGGAAACGAAGGAGTGGCCGAAGCCGCGGATCTGCGGGTCGTCGTAGCGCCAACCCGAGTAGTGCGAACCGATGGGGCTGACCTGGATCTGGCCGAAAGGCGCGGACGCCCCCGGAAACGTGTTGCCGTCGTCCTTGCTGCCGATGAAGGTGTTGACCTCTTCGGCCAGGCTTCGCGGCGCCGCTTCGGCCGCCCAGGTGGTCGTTGCCAGGAGCAGGAACAGCGAGCGGAACATCGCGTTGATCGTCATGTCTTTCATGCGTTCACTGGTCGTCGTGGGTCAGCAAGGGTGGCACAGGCGAGAAACAGCATCTGCACGACGTCGACGGGAGCTGACATCGTGCAGGTCTCATCGGATGTGGCGGCGTCCATGCCCGCCACGATGAATGGAAAAGTGGCCCGGCCGTGGCCGGGCCGTCGGCCCCAAGCCGCCTGTCGCCAGGCGGGAGAGAAGGCAAGGGGCAAACAGGGGGCACGTCCTCAGAACTTGTAGGTCAGGCCCAGGTAGGCGACGCGGCCGGCATAACCATTGATGTAGAAGCGATCCTTGGTGTCGTTGCCCAGATGCGAGCGTGTCTCTTCCTCGGTCAGGTTCAGCACCGATGCGCTGATGCTGAGGGCGGGCGTGATGTTGTAGGCCGCATTCAGGTCGATCTGATAGTACGGCTCTTCGTAGACGTTCAGCCCGTTGACCAGACCTTGCACCACTTCGCCACGCCGGTTGTACGAGGCACGCAACAACAGCTTCTGCGCTTCGTAGAATACGGTGAAGTTGGTCTGGTTCTTGGCACTGCCTGGCATCGAAGTCTTGCCGAGTTCGGTGCCGTCTTCGAGGGTCACGGCCGCCTCGCTGGCGTCGTTGTAGGTGTAGTTGAACTGGAAACCGAGGCCGAAATCCAGCGTATGCTGCGCATACAGTTCAACGCCCTGCGAAACCGCATCGCGACCGCCGGCCTGGGTGCTGTAGTTCTGCACCGTGACGGTCTGGCCGTCGACGATCATGTCCACGTCGTTGATCACGCCCACCGCGAAGTTCTTGACGTTCTTGCGGAACAGGCCCACACCCGCGACCGAACCCGGCTGGAAGTACCATTCCAGGCCCAGGTCGAACTGGTTGGCTTTGTAGGGTTCCAGATTCTTGTTGCTGCCAGAACCGTACCAACCCTGCTCGCCTGCGCCACCCGTCAAGCGCCGATCGGCCACATACTCGGGGCTGAAGTACTCAAGACTGCCGGGAGCAGCGATGTCGCTGTAGCTCGGACGCGAGATCACCTTGGACGCCGCTGCACGCAACACCAGGTTATCGGTCAGGTCGTAGGCGAGGTTGAAGCTCGGCAGCACATCGGTGTAGTTGCGGTCCAGAGCGCTGACGACGAACGATTCGGCTCGTTGCTGGCTGTCCGAAAGCCTCCAGTACCCCTCGGTGCCGCAGTACGTGTCGGCTGGCGCGCCAGTGGGTGCCGCAGCGCCTTGTTGGCATGCCAGAGGATTGCCATCGGCACCATCGAAGAAGTAATCGTTGTACGAAGTGACCTTGTCCGTGGAATCTGCATGCTGCTTGGTGCGCGCGATGCGCACGCCCACATTGCCGCGCAGGCGATCGGTGCGGAAGTTGGCCTGCAGATAGGTCGAGTAGATCTTCTCGTCGACGTTGTAGACGAAGTTGTCTTCCTCGCGGGTCAGCATCGGCCCGTATGTGCTGTTCAGATAGGCGATGTATGCCGGATAGTTGATCGCCGGGTAAGCGCTGGCATCGATGCCGCCGGCCAGGTTGCCCAGAGAACGCAGGAAACTCGGCGAGAACTGGGTGGCGACATCGTTGCAGCGGCCATTCCAGTAGCGATTGTTGTAGTCGCTCGGGTCGGTGCCCGGACACACCCAGTAGCTGTTGCCGGTGCTGCGATGGATGCCGCCGTCGCGGCCCTTGACGCCGAACTGGAGCGATTCGAAGAAGTCGCCGTCGAAGTGCCACGTGCCGTCGGCCTGCGCATACTTCTGCTCGGTGTCGTTCCTGGTCCAGGATGAGCCGGTCGAGCCGAGGTCGACCTGCAGGATGCCGTTCTGAAGGTTCTGCATCAGTTCCGGCGAGAACGTCATCGTCGGCGTGCCGGTCAGATTCCACGAACTGGCGAAGTTGCCGTTCGTCCAGCTGCCGTCCGCGTTCTGGCGGCGCGGCTTGAGCGGCACCGCGAACTGCAGCTCCGGACCACCCTCGGCCCACGTGCGGCCGCCCTTGAAGCTGATGTCCAGCTTCTCGCCACGCCACTCGCCGCCGAAATCGACGGTCTGCGACAGCGACTTTTCGATGTTGTAGCTGCCGGTGATCTGCGGTGTCGGCACGGTGCAGTCGTCCGAACCCCAGCCGCCCGGCGCCATGCCGGCGGCGGCCGCC
>Ga0065704_10000766_pt1 | contig 15070 bp, 11 predicted proteins | sample SwiRhicommuniRL2_FD_59091 | JGI IMG/M metagenome (GOLD analysis project Ga0065704, IMG submission 59091) | Switchgrass rhizosphere bacterial communities from Rose Lake, Michigan, USA - RL2 v2 (version 2) | ecosystem: Host-associated > Plants > Roots > Rhizosphere > Soil | place: East Lansing, MI
TTCCTGCTGCTGCGCCAGTTGCTGTGCCGCCGCCGCCTCGCTGGCGCGTTGCTGCTCGGCCTGCTGGGCCAGGCGCTGCTGTTCCTTCTGGCGCGCCTCATCGTCGGCCTTGGTCTTGGCATCGTCGGTGACCGCGCGCTCGGCCACCGCCTGTTGCGCGGCGGCGATGCTCTGCTGCAGGCGCGGCAGCGCCGGTGCCTTGGGGTCGGCCTTTTCGATGATGGCGGACAGGCGCTGGGCCTCCGTGAATTCTTCGCGCGCGATGCTCTGCTCGGCGGCGATCAGCGTGTACGGCATCAGGTCGGTCAGCGCGCTGCTGACACCGGGATCGTTCGGCAGTTTGTCGCGCAGGGCGAGGTAGTACTCCATCGCATTGTCGCCACCCGGCGCGTAGATCCGGTTCTCGCGCAGCGCCTTGGTGGCGGCGTCACGCAGGGCATCGGCGTCCATGGCCTGGACCTCGGCGGACACGGCAGGCGGCGGCGGTGCGGCGGGCGTGGCAGCCGCACCGGCGGCAGGCGCGGCGGGTTCTTCCTTCTTCGAGCACGCCGCCACCGCGACGATCAGCAGCAACGGCGCGATGTAACGCAGGCGCCCGGTCGTTTTGATCAAGGACATCAGTTTCTACTCCCCCAAGTGCGTTTCTAATGATGGCGACACAGCCCCGACCCGCATAGGACGCGGGATCGGACGTTGGTTGTCAACGTGGGCCCGTCGCCGCACGCCGACACTTGGTCAGGCGGGAAACGGCGCGATGCCTTCCGGGTACCCCTACCCGGTGGTCAGGGTACGTCGCCTCATCATCATCGACACTTGACGTGCGTCACAGTTTTGGCCAGACCCGGACGGAGGCGCGTCACTTGCCGATGCAGAACGTGGAGAAGATGTGCCCCAGCATGTCGTCCGCGCTGAGGCGGCCGGTGATTTCGCCCAGCGCGTCATGGGCGAGCCGCAGTTCCTCGGCCGCCAGTTCCAGGTGTTCGTACCGCAGTTGCTCCGCTGCGGACGCCGCATGGAGGGAGGCGCGATGCAGTGCTTCCACATGACGGGCACGCGCCGAGAACTCGCCTTCGCCTCCCGCGGCAGCCGGCTCTCCGGCCAGCGCGCGCAGGCGCTCGTGAAGGCGCGCCAGGCCGGCGCCCGTCGCGGCGGAGACATGCACGCAGGCGTGGTCATCCGCGGGCACGTCGGCCAGCAGGTCGGCCTTGTTGTGGATCCAGAGCACCGTGGGCACGCCGGCGATGCTGTCGGCGATCGCAGCGCGGCCGGTGTCGGGATCGCGCGCATCGACCACCGCCAGCGCGACATCGGCGCGCGTGAGCTCCGCGCGCGCGCGCCGCATGCCCTCGCGTTCGATCGCGTCGCCGCCATCCCGGAGGCCTGCGGTATCCACCAGATGCAGTTCCAGGCCATCCAGCCGGATGGTTTCGCGCAAGGTATCGCGCGTGGTGCCCGCCACGTCGGTGACGATGGCCCGCTCACTGCCCGCCAGTGCATTGAGCAGCGAGCTCTTGCCCGCATTCGGCGGACCGACGATGACGGCGTGCATGCCGTCGCGCAGCTTGCGCCCGCGCTCCGCATCGGCGATCAGATCGGCAAGCGAATCGCGGGTATCCGCCAGACGCGCGCGCACTTGCTCGCCTCCGAGCGTGTCGATCGATTCGTCGGCGAAGTCGATCGCGGCTTCCACATGCACGCGCAAGGCCAGCAGCGACTGGCCAATGCCGTCGACGCGCGTGGAGAACACGCCGTCGAGCGAGCGCCGGGCCGCGCGCGCCGCGCGGGTATCCGCGGCGGCAATCAGGTCGGCGATGGCTTCGGCCTGGGCAAGGTCGAGCTTGTGGTTGAGGAACGCGCGTTCGGAGAACTCGCCCGGCCGTGCCATGCGCGCGCCCAGCGCGCATGCGCGCGCCACCAGTTGCTGCAGCACGACGGGACTGCCGTGCGCCTGCAGTTCGACCACGTCCTCGCCGGTGAAACTGGCGGGAGCAGGAAACGAAAGCGCGATGCCGTCGTCGATGACACGGCGTTCTTCATCGAGGAAACGCACGTAGTGTGCATGCCGGGGAGTCAGCGTACACGTGCAGATGTTCTTCGCGATGGCCCGCGCGACGGGCCCGGACAGACGCACGATGCCGACACCGCCCGCGCCCGGAGCGCTGGCAATGGCGACGATGGTGTCCTGTGCATTGTTCATGGGGAAATGCCGGCGGGTGAGCTTTCAGCGTAGCGGAAACACGAAGCCCGCCGGAGGGCGGGCTTCGCGGCGCAGCGGTGGGCGGCAATTATTTCGCCGTCGCGGCCTTCGGTGGCGTGGCCGACTCGCCGTGGCGCTTGGTCATCCACCACTGCTGCAGCAGGCCCAGCGCGCCGTTGGTGACCCAGTACAACACCAGGCCGGACGGGAAGAAGGCCATCATCACGCCGAACACCAGCGGCATGAACTGCATCATCTTCTGCTGCATCGGGTCCATGCCCGGCGCCGGCGTCAGCTTTTGCGTCAGCCACATCACCAGCATGTTGAGCACGGGCAGGATGAAGTACGGATCGCGCGCGGTCAGGTCCTGGATCCACGCGAACCACGGCGCCTGGCGCAGNTCGACGGTNTCCACCAGCACCCAGTACAGCGCCAGGAACACCGGCATCTGCACGAGGATCGGCAGNCAGCCGCCCATCGGNTTGATCTTCTCCTTCTTGTACAGCTCCATCATGGCGACCTGGAACTTCTGCTTGTCGTCGCCGTAGCGTTCCTTCAACTGCTGGATGCGCGGCTGGAACTTGCGCATCTTGGCGAAGCTCTTGTACTGCGCCGCCGACAGCGGATACAGCGCCAGCTTCACCAGGATCACCAGGCCGATGATCGACCAGCCCCAGTTGCCGATGAAGCCATGCAGGAAGTTCAGCACCCAGAACAGGCCCTGGCCCAGCATTGCGAGGATCAAGAACTGGCTGTAGTCGACCACGCGGTCGATGCCCGGCGCGTTGATCGCATGGATCTTGTCGACCAGCTTCGGACCTACCCACAAGCGGGCAGTCGTGGTGGCCTGCTGGCCCGGGCCGACATTCACACCCGGCCCCATCTCGCGGATCAACGCGCGCGCGCCGCCATTCGGGTTGTCGAGCGAGATGGTGGTGGTGTCGTCGGTGTGCGGAATCCATGCCGTGAAGAAGTGGTGCTGCAGGATCGCGATCCAGCCACCCTTCACCTGCGCATCGACGCGACCGTCTTCCAGATAATCCTCGTTGAACTTGCGGCGCTGGTAGCCGCCATCCCACCAGGTGGCGCCGCTGAAGCTGAAGGACTCCGGATTGGTCATCCCGCTCTTGACCTCCGGCGGTGCGCGCAGCAGCTGACGGTAGACCGTGCCCTGCCAGGTGCCGGTACCCGCGTTGACGACCTCGTCGCGTACTTCCACCTCATAGCTGGCGCGCTTGAAGGTGTAGGTGCGGCGGATGCTCACGCCGTCCGGGCCCTGCCACAGGAACGGTACGCGGACACTGTCGGCGCCCTGGGCGAGCGCGACATCGCCGGCACCGTTCTCGGGCACGAACGCATGGTGGTCGGGCGCCTTCGACTGCCCGCTGACCCAGCCGCTTTCGGCCACGTAGAAATGCTGGGGGTCTTCGCTCATGAGGCGGACCGGGCCACTGCCCGGCGCCTTGCTCTGCGGGTAATGCAGCAGGTCTGCCTGCAGCACGCTGCCCCCGTCCACGACCAGGCGCAGCACGTCCGTGGACACCGTCACCCGTGCAGCCGTCGATGTCTTCGCCGCCGTCGCGGGCGTGGTGGGCACCATCGGCGCCGTCGGCACGGTCCCGCTGGCATTGGGTGCGGTGCCGGTACTGGGGGTCGCGGTCGGCACGGTGCTGCCGGCAGGCGCTGCCGTCGCGAGCGAGGCAGCAGCGGGCGCCACGGGGGCCGCCTTTTGCTGGCCCCACTGCATCCACAACAAGGTCGCCACCATCAGCCAGGCGAAGATCAGGAATACACGGGTCTGGTTCATCAGGCAGGCAGTCTCAACCGGCGTCGGAAACCGGTTTGGTCGAAGAAGAAGGAGTGGGTGGCGGCGAAGGGGAATTCAAGCCCGGCGGCATTGTGCCGCCCGGTGCCGGTGGCGGCAATGCGCCGGCACGCACGAGGACACGTTCGAAGGTCGCCCGCAGCTGGCCTGCATCCGCCTTGGCAGCCGGCGCGCGCGCGACCACCACGTAGTCGCCGCCGGGAAGGCCCGCGCGCAGACGACGGAAGTGTTCGCGCAACTGGCGCTTGATCCGGTTTCGCATGACGGCGCGCGTATCGACCTTGCGCGATACCGCCAACCCCAGGCGTGCGGGCCCCTCGCCCGGCAGCCAGTGCAGGCTCAGCATCGGATCGGAGGTGCGGCGCGCCTGATCGAACACGCGCGCATAGTCTGCTCGCGCGCGGACGCGAGCTGCGCGCGGGAAAGTGGTGCTCATCTCAGCAAGAAGCCCGCTCGTGACCGGGCGGGCTCCTGGTGATGCAGTGAACGCATGGATGCATGGCCGCGATGTGCGGCCAAGCCATCAGGCGGTCAGGCGCTTGCGGCCCTTGGCACGACGACGGGCCAGGATCTTGCGGCCGTCGGCGGTCTTCATGCGGGCACGAAAACCATGGTCGCGCTTGCGCTTCAGGTTGCTGGGTTGGTAAGTGCGCTTGGTGGCCATGGGGCCCTCGGGCGTGTTCGGGTGGAAAGAACCGGAAATTCTATAGGAACCACCGGCTTACGGTCAACTCCCCCGGTGCTTTCGACACGGTGGTCCTTCGCAACGGGCTGAACACGGTGCCGTTCACGCGCTTCATCCACATCTTATGCACAGGATCGTTGGCGGGTCCCGACGCCGGTGGTAGTCTGGCTGACCCCATTGACTCCGCCCCGTGCTGCCATCCGGCAACGCGGGATGGCCTGTTCTACCCCACACGCGAGTTGTTCCACCTGATGGATGCCTGGCCCCGTTGCCTCGAACGCCTGGAAGCCGAACTGCCGGCCGAGGATGTACACACTTGGCTGAAGCCCTTGCAGGCCGAGCAGCGCAGCAATGCCATGGTGCTGTACGCACCCAACGCCTTCATCGTGGAGCAGGTTCGCGAGCGTTACCTGGGCCGCATCCGTGAGCTGCTGGATTACTTCGTCGGCCATGGTGACGTTTCGCTGGAAATCGGTTCGCGCAGCAAACCGGTCGACATCAACGCGCCGGGCGCGACAAGCCATGGCGCTGTTGGCGTTGCGGCGCCCGCCGAGCCTTTCGCCGGCAACATGGACCTGCACTACACCTTCGACAATTTCGTCGAAGGCCGCAGCAACCAGCTCGGTCGCGCCGCCGCGTGGCAGGCCGCACAGAAGCCGGGCGATCGCTCGCATAACCCATTGTTGCTGTACGGCGGCACCGGCCTTGGCAAGACGCACCTGATGTTCGCGGCCGGCAATGAAATGTGCCGGCAGAACCCGAATGCGCGCGTGCTGTACCTGCGCAGCGAACAGTTCTTCAGCGCCATGACCAAGGCGCTGATCGAAAAGTCGATGGACCAGTTCAAGCGCCGCTTCCAGCAAGTGGATGCGTTGCTGATCGACGACATCCAGTTTTTTGCCGGCAAGGACCGCACGCAGGAAGAGTTCTTCCACACCTTCAATGCGCTGTTCGACGGCCGCCAGCAGATCATCCTGACCTGCGACCGCTATCCGCGCGAAGTGGAAGGCCTGGAACCCCGGCTTAAATCACGCCTGGCCTGGGGCCTGAGCGTGGCGATCGACCCGCCGGACTTCGAGACGCGCGCGGCCATCGTGTTGGCCAAGGCGCACGAGCGCGGTGCGCAGATCCCCGACGACGTGGCGTTCCTGCTGGCCAAGAAGATGCGCAGCAACGTGCGCGACCTGGAAGGCGCACTCAACACGCTCGCGGCGCGCGCCAACTTCACCGGGCGCGCCATCACCACGGAGTTCGCCCAGGAAACCCTGCGCGACCTGCTGCGCGCGCAGCAGCAGGCCATCAGCATCCCCAATATCCAGAAGACCGTGGCAGACTACTACGGTCTGCAAGTCAAGGATCTGCTGTCCAAGCGGCGCACGCGTTCACTGGCGCGTCCGCGGCAGGTGGCGATGGCCCTGGCCAAGGAACTGACCGAACACAGCCTGCCGGAAATCGGCGACGCGTTCGCCGGTCGCGATCACACGACCGTGCTGCACGCCTGCCGACAGATCCGCACCCTGATGGAAGCGGACGGCAAGCTGCGCGAGGACTGGGACAAGCTGATCCGGAAACTCAGCGAGTAATCGAGGATCGCCCTGCGGCGCATCCACGTTGACGCAGGGCATCCGGCCAGTGCTTCACGTTGCCCCGTGTGTCCGCCGCAGGTGCCGGCTCTGCGTATGGCATGCCGTTTCCTGTCGTCGATGTCGCTGCTCCAGGCCGCCGCCGCAACCTGTGGCGTTACTGTAGGTGGGGCGATGAAACGGGGCAACGCATAACATCGTGGACAAGCAGGCCTGCCTTCTGTGGATAAGATGTGCGTGGAATCAGGCCGGAAAGTTGTCCACAGGTTTCTGCATAGGCCCACCTGCCCCTGTCCACCGGGTTGGAAGAAGAAGAAAATGATTCAATTCAAATGGTTATGTGGGTTTTCCCGGATTTCGGGCCCTACCATCACCACCAGCTTTTAAGCTTTTAGTCTTTAAAAATCCAAAGCGAAGGGGCCCCAACACTCATGCGTTTCAGTCTGCAGCGCGAAGCTTTCCTCAAGCCCTTGGCCCAGGTGGTCAATGTGGTCGAACGCCGGCAGACGTTGCCGGTATTGGCGAATTTCCTGGTGCAGGTGCAGAACGGGCAGCTCTCGCTGACCGGTACCGACCTGGAAGTGGAGATGATTTCCCGTATCGGTGTCGATGAGGCGCAGGACGGTGAAACCACGATCCCGGCGCGCAAGCTGTTCGACATCATTCGGGCGCTGCCCGACGGCAGCAAGGTGACGGTGAGCCAGACGGGCGACAAGGTCACTGTGCAGGCTGGCCGCAGCCGTTTCACGCTGGCGACCCTGCCTGCGAACGATTTCCCGTCAGTGGACGAAGTCGAAGCGACCGAGCGTATCGAGGTGCCGGAAGCCACCTTGAAGGAGCTGATCGAGCGCACTTCGTTCGCGATGGCCCAGCAGGACGTGCGCTACTACCTCAACGGGCTGCTGTTTGACCTGAGCGAGCGGACGCTGCGCTGTGTGGCGACCGACGGCCATCGCCTCGCCCTGTGCGAAGCGGAACTGGAAGGCGCTCCCGTGGGCAAGCGTCAGATCATCGTGCCCCGCAAGGGCGTGACCGAACTGCAGCGACTGCTGGAAGGTGGCGATCGGTCGCTGGAACTGGAGGTCGGCCGCAGCCACATCCGGGTCAAGCGGGATGATGTGACGTTCACCTCGAAGTTGATCGATGGCCGCTTCCCTGACTATGCCGCCGTGATTCCGATTGGCGCGGACCGTGAAGTCCTGCTGGATCGTGAAGTCCTGCGCGCGGCCTTGCAGCGTGCCGCAATCCTGTCCAACGAGAAGTACCGGGGCGTCCGTGTCGAGGTTTCTCCCGGCCAGTTGAAGATCAGCGCTCATAATCCCGAGCAGGAAGAGGCTCAGGAAGAAATCGAAGCCGACACCAAGGTGGACGGTCTGGCGATCGGGTTCAACGTCAACTACCTGCTGGACGCGTTGTCGGCCCTGCGCGACGAGCACATCGTCCTGCAGTTGCGCGATGCCAATTCCTCGGCACTCGTGCGTGAGGCGAGTAGCGAGAAGTCGCGCCATGTCGTGATGCCATTGCGTCTCTGACCCACCTTGTTCCACGTGAAACACATCAGTCGCCCGGCCCAGAGCCGGGCGATGTCGTTTCCAGGTGCCGATTTCGAGCGATCCGGCTTCCGGGCAACACCGCACGCTAGAATCTTACGATGCCGCTGTCGCTCGCCCGCCCCTTGCTCCACCCCCGCCTTTCCCGTGCCCAGCTGCCTTGGGGCACGCAAGGGAACTCCCCGTGCAGGTAACCCGCCTGGAGGTAAGCGGGTTGCGTCGATTCCAGCAGGTTTCAGTGGCCCCGGGACCCGGGCTCAATCTGATCACAGGCGATAACGGCGCGGGCAAGACCAGCCTGCTCGAAGCGCTCCACCTGATGGCATACGGACGCAGCTTCCGTGGCCGAGTGCGTGACGGCTTGGTCCGAACCGGTGCCGACGCCGTCGAGGTGTTCGTGGAGTGGCGTGAGACGGGCCAGGAGCGTCTTCGTCGCGCGGGCCTTCGCCATACCGGCCAGACATGGACCGGTCGGCTGGATGGCGAAAATGTGGCTCAACTCGGAGATCTTTGCGCCGCGCTCGCAGTTGTCAGCTTCGAGCCGGGTAGCCACGCCCTGGTCACCGGGGGAGGTGAACCGCGTCGTCGTTTCATCGATTGGGGCTTGTTCCACGTGGAACAGGGAGGTGAGGGGAGCTTCCTGCCGTTGTGGCGTCGGTATGCCCGGGCGCTCAGGCAGCGAAACGCCCTGCTGAAGTCAGGCGCAGGTGGTGCCCAACTCGATGCCTGGGATCACGAGATGGCCGAAGCGGGTGAGCCATTGACGGGCCATCGCCTGCGCTATCTCGAAGCTTTGCAGGGCCATCTGTCGGCGGTTGCCATGGAACTGGCGCCGTCGCTCGGTTCTGCGGACCTGCAGTTCCAGCCCGGGTGGCGGCGCCACGAACTGGCATTGGCGGACGCGCTGCTGCTCGCCCGGGAGCGGGACCGCGCGGCGGGTTACACCACTGTCGGCCCCCATCGGGCTGACTGGCGCATCGACTACTCCAGCCTGCCCCATCGCGAAACGCTTTCCCGTGGCCAGGCAAAACTGACCGCGTTGTGCTGCCTGCTGGCGCAAGCGGAGGATTTCGCTGCGCGGAGAGGTGAGTGGCCGGTCATCGCCCTGGATGACCTGGCATCGGAGCTGGATCGGCATCACCAGCGCCGCATCCTGGAGCGGCTGCTGGCTTGCGGTGCCCAGGTCTTGATTACCGGCACCGAAAGCCCTTCCGGACTCACTGGCATGCAGGCCACGCCCACTGTGTTCCACGTGGAACAGGGCGCCATCGGGCTACAGCAGGCCGGCGGCAAAGAGGGCTAAGTGCCCACCGGTGCTATAATTCCGCATTGAATCCCTTGGCCCGCGCGTGGCGCCCACCGACCCGGTGACGCGGCGCCTGCCATGCAGCCGACCCGAAGCGAATGACCGACGAAACGACCTCTTCTGCACCGAACGGCAACAGCACCTACGACTCCAGCAAGATCACCGTCCTCCGGGGCCTGGAAGCGGTCCGCAAGCGGCCCGGCATGTACATCGGCGACGTGCACGACGGCACCGGCCTGCATCACATGGTGTTCGAGGTCGTCGACAACTCGATCGACGAAGCGCTGGCCGGTCACGCCGACAACGTGGTGGTGAAGATCCACGAAGACGGCTCGGTCTCAGTCTCGGACAACGGTCGCGGCATCCCGGTCGATATCCACAAGGAAGAAGGCGTCTCGGCGGCGGAAGTCATCCTCACCGTGCTCCATGCGGGCGGCAAGTTCGACGACAACAGCTACAAGGTTTCCGGTGGCCTGCACGGTGTGGGCGTATCCGTCGTCAATGCCCTGTCCTCGCACCTGTGGCTGGACATCTGGCGCGATGGCCACCACTACCAGCAGGAATACGCGCTGGGCGAGCCCACCTACCCGCTCAAGCAGCTGGAAGCTTCGGAGCGCCGCGGCACCACGCTGCGCTTCCTGCCGGCGGCCGAGATCTTCAGCGATGTCGAGTTCCATTACGACATCCTGGCGCGCCGCCTGCGCGAACTGTCGTTCCTCAACTCCGGCGTCAAGATCACCCTGATCGACGAGCGTGGCGAAGGCCGCCAGGATGTCTTCGAGTACGAAGGCGGCATCCGCAGCTTCGTGGAGCACCTGGCGCAGCTGAAGACACCGCTGCACCCGAATGTCATCTCGGTCACCGGCGAAGCCAGCGGGATCGTGGTGGATGTCGCCCTGCAGTGGACCGACGCCTACCAGGAAACGATGTTCTGCTTCACCAACAACATCCCGCAGAAGGATGGCGGTACTCACCTGATCGGCTTCCGTGCCGCGCTGACGCGCACGCTGACCAACTACATCGAACAGAACGGCATCGCCAAGCAGGCCAAGGTCAATCTGTCCGGCGACGACATGCGCGAAGGCATGATCGCGGTGCTGTCGGTGAAGGTGCCGGACCCCAGCTTCTCCTCTCAAACCAAGGAGAAACTGGTCAGTTCCGAGGTCAGGCCGGCTGTTGAGAGCACGTTCGGTGCACGTTTGGAGGAGTTCCTGCAGGAACACCCCCACGAAGCCCGCGCCATCGCCAGCAAGATCGTCGACGCCGCGCGTGCCCGCGAAGCCGCACGCAAGGCCCGCGACCTGACCCGCCGCAAGGGGGCGCTGGACATCGCCGGCCTGCCCGGCAAGCTGGCCGACTGCCAGGAGAAGGATCCGGCACTGTCCGAACTGTTCATCGTCGAGGGTGACTCGGCCGGCGGTTCCGCCAAGCAGGGCCGCAACCGCAAGAACCAGGCGGTGTTGCCATTGAGGGGAAAAATCCTGAACGTGGAACGCGCGCGCTTCGATCGCATGCTCGCCTCCGCCGAAGTCGGCACGCTGATCACCGCGCTCGGCACCGGCATCGGCAAGGACGAGTACAACCCGGACAAGCTGCGTTACCACCGCATCATCATCATGACCGACGCCGACGTCGACGGTTCGCACATCCGCACGCTGCTGCTGACGTTCTTCTACCGGCAGATGCCGGAGTTGATCGAACGAGGCCACATCTACATCGGCCTGCCGCCGCTCTACAAGCTCAAGCAGGGCAAGCAGGAGCTGTACCTGAAGGACGACGCGGCGCTCAACGTGTACCTGGCCAACAATGCGGTCGAAGGCGCATCGCTGATTCCCGCCGATGGCGAGCCCCCGATCTCCGGCGAAGCCCTGGAGAAACTGCTGCTTGCCTTCACCACCGCGCGCGATGCCATCTCACGCAATGCGCACCGTTACGATCCGGTGCTGCTGGAGTCTTTGATCGATTTCACCCCGCTCGATGCGGAGCACCTGCAGAAGAACATCGACGAGCGGCATGAACTGGCCGCGCTGGAAGCCAAGCTCAACCGGAGCAGCCTGGGCAGTGCGCGCTATGCGCTGACGCTGCAGCCCGCCACCGAACAACGCCCCGCTGCGTTGCTCGCGACGCGTCGGCACATGGGCGAGGAGCTGGTGCAGGTGCTGTCGCTGTCGGCCTTCGAGACCGGCGAACTGCGTCCGTTGCGCGAAGCGGCGGCGCTGTTGCATGGACTGGTGCGCGAAGGCGCACAGGTCATCCGCGGCAACAAGGCGCAGCCGGTGGTTACCTTCGCCGACGCACAGGCATGGTTGCTGGAAGAGGCCAAGAAGGGCCGCAGCATCCAGCGCTTCAAGGGCCTGGGTGAAATGAATCCCGAGCAGCTGTGGGATACCACAGTGAATCCGGATACGCGCCGTCTGTTGCAGGTGCGCATTGAGGACGCCGTCGCCGCCGACCAGATCTTCAGCACGTTGATGGGAGACGTGGTGGAGCCGCGTCGTGAGTTCATCGAAGACAACGCGCTGAAGGTTTCCAACCTCGACGTGTGATGTTTTGGCGGATGAACCCGGTCCCCTCCTCCCAGGTCGACGCGGGAGTCCCCGGCGGACGTCCATTGCGCGGCGTGCTGCCGGCATTCGCATTGGATGTCGTGCTGGCGGTGGTGCTTTCGTTCTCAGCCATGCTCCTGGGCTTGCTGGGATGGGCCGCCTGGCGCGGTGTGCAGTTGGCGCGCACGCATGGCGGCATGATCGACGCGCAGGCCCTGCAGGCGAATGTGGGCGCTCCACCCGTCCTGTTCCTCATCGTGGCCACGCTCGTCAGCACGGGCGGCACGGCGCTGCTGCTGTACTTCTGGCGCCGACGCGCAACGATCACCGAACAAAAGCAGTCACGGGTCAACACGCGTCTTCCCCGGACCTGGTTCTGGGCGCTTGCTGCGGGCATTTCGACTTTCCTGTTCAGTGCGGTCATGAGCGGATGCGGCCGCGCGCTGGGGCTGGACCTGGAACCGAGCAACCTGGACGTGATCAAGGCCGGATTCGCGCAATACCCCGTGTTCCTGGGCCTGTTCGCTGTCGTCCTTGCGCCTATGTACGAGGAGCTGCTGTTCCGCCGCGTCCTGTTCGGGCGACTGTGGCATGCGGGCTGGCCCGTGCTGGGCCTGGTGCTGAGCAGCCTCGTGTTCGCCCTCGTCCATGAAATGCCGGGCCTCAACGGAAAACCCCTCGCCAGCACACTTTTCCTGGTTCTGATCTATGCGGGCATGGGCGCCATGTTTGCCGGGGTCTACCGGCTGACAGGCACGCTGTGGGCGCCGATCGCCGCGCATATCCTGAACAACGCCCTTGCGCTGGCTGTCTTGCAGATTTACGGCCAGACGCAGGCTTAATGTGATTGACGAAAGTTTAAGACGCGTTTGCCCAGACTCGCGTTGTACGCAATGTCGCAGGGGGCGCGCATGAAAGTCTGGATTCTCGGAACCGTCGCAGTTCTCGGTCTGACGGCGTGTGCCACCACGACCTCGCCCACCGGCCGGACCCAGATGGTCGGTGGCGTCTCGCAGGCGCAACTCGATCAGTTGGGCGCACAGGCCTTTGCCGAGACCAAGGCGAAGGAAACCTTGAGTCGCGACGCGCGACAGAACGGCTACGTCACCTGCGTGGTCAACGCACTCGTGCGCCAGCTGCCTCCCGAACAACGCAGCGTCGCGTGGGAAACCGCTGTTTTCTCGGACAAAGAGCCCAACGCGTTCGCGTTGCCGGGTGGCAAGGTGGGTGTGAACACCGGTATCTTCACGGTGGCCAAGAACCAGGATCAGCTTGCGGCGGTGCTCGGCCATGAGATCGGCCACGTGATCGCGCGCCACCACGAGGAGCGCATTACCCGTCAGATGGGAGCGCAGGCCGGCTTGGGCGTCCTCGGTGCGCTGGCCGGTGCGCGCTACGGTGAGGGTGCAGCCAGCACGGTGAACCAGCTGGGCGGCATGACCGCACAGGCGGCTTTCCTGTTGCCAGGGTCGCGCACCCAGGAGAGCGAGGCGGATGTGGTCGGCCAGCGGCTCATGGCCCAGGCGGGCTTCGATCCTCGCCAGGCCGTCGATCTCTGGCAGAACATGATGGCCGCCAGCGGTGGCCGTCAACCGCAGTGGCTGTCCACGCACCCGGACCCCGCCAACCGCATTCGCGAACTGCAACGCGATGCGCCCTCCCTCGTACCCACCTACGAGGCGGCCAGGAAGGCCGGAAACGCGCCGAAATGCGGCTGACACACGGCACGGTATTGCTGCTACGCAACACCTGAAACGGTATCCGCACGCACCAGGTTTCTGTTAGTTTTGCCGGCCCCGCACGCAGGCGGGTTGGACCGTCATCCCCCGGATGGCCTGACGAGGTTTGAACATGAAGCTCCGCATGCAAAAGAACACCCTACTCAGCATGATGCTGCTGGCCGCCTTTGGCGGCGGCGTTGTCGCCGACGCCGTGGCGCAGTCCGCCCGTTCTGCCAACCGGAGCGGTTCGCGCGAAGGCAGCCAGAAAGCGGAAGTCCGTTACCCCGACGCGACGCGCGAGGACCCCAAGACCAAGCCCTCCAGCAAGATGCAGGGCAAGCTGGGCAAGCTGTTCAAGGCCTACGAGAAGGAAGACAACGACGCCGAGACGTTGGCCTTGGCCAAGGAGCTGCTGGCCGAACCGAATGCGAACGAATATGACAAGGCCATGGCTGCCCAACTGGGCGGCCAGGCGGCGTACAACCTGGATGACATGGCGACCGCCAAGCAGCTGCTCCAGCAGGTGATCGACCTCAACGCGCTGGACAACAACGGCCACTACCAGTCGATGCTGATGCTGGCCCAGTTGCAGCTGCAGGACGACGAGTTCGAGCCGGGCATGGCCAATCTCAACCGTTATCTCGCAGAGACGAAATCCAACAAGCCTGACGACCTGATCCAGAAGGGCCAGGCGCTGTACCAGATGGAGAAGTACGCCGAAGCCATCCCGGTACTCGAGCAGGCCATCGCCGCCACGCCGGAACCCAAGGACAATTGGTATGGACTGCTGCTGGCATCGCTCATCGCCGCCGAGCGACCCGCCGAAGCGGTGAAGATCGCCGAGCAGATGGCCGCCAAGAATCCGGCCGACAAGAAGGCCCAGCTCAACCTGGTCGCGACCTACCAGCAGGCGGACCAGTACGACAAGGCCGCCACCACGCTGGAGAAGATGCGTTCCGCTGGCCAGCTGACCGAAGAAAAGGAATACCGCCAGCTCTACGTGACCTACGCCAACATGGACGGCCGGGAGAAGGACGTCATTTCCGTCGTCAACGAAGGCCTGGAGAAGGGCTTGCTGAAGCCGGACCACCAGACCTTCCTGGCCCTGGCGCAGGCGTACTACTACTCCGAGCAGATCCCGCAAGCCATCGACGCGTGGCAGAAGGCTGCGCCCCTCGCCGCGGATGGCGAAACCTATCTGAACCTGGCGCGCGTCCTGTGGCAGGAAGGCCGCATCCCGGAAGCCAAGGTTGCTGCGCGAGCCGCGCTGGGGAAGGGTTTGAAGAAGCCGGACGACGCGAAGAAGATCATCGCGCTGCCGTAACGGGATTCGATGACACCGAAGGCCAATTAATCCATACGGATGATGGCATCGGGGCGCCGGATTGGTATAAGCTGGGGGTTCCGTCGGTGAAAACCACCGGCAGGGCCCAGAATCGACGAGGCGTCTCGGCGCTCGTAACAACCTTGAGTTAATTGGCGCATGGCTGAACAACTGGTCATCAACAGGTACCGGGAAGAAGAAGAGGACAACAGCCTCAACTGGCCCCGTATCATCGGTATTGCCTTCGTGATCGCATTGCACGCAGCGGCCCTGCTTGCGCTGTTGATCCCGGCGGTTGCTCCGCCGGCTGAAAAGAAGGAAGAGCGCCGCACC
>Ga0065704_10001248_pt1 | contig 15029 bp, 12 predicted proteins | sample SwiRhicommuniRL2_FD_59091 | JGI IMG/M metagenome (GOLD analysis project Ga0065704, IMG submission 59091) | Switchgrass rhizosphere bacterial communities from Rose Lake, Michigan, USA - RL2 v2 (version 2) | ecosystem: Host-associated > Plants > Roots > Rhizosphere > Soil | place: East Lansing, MI
CAGCAGGCAGGCGATCGCGACCGGCACGTTCCAGCCGGCCGGCCACGCCTGCAGGCTGCGCGTGCCGAGGTCGACGTAACTGGCGTCGCCGTCGGCCGCGAGGGATGCGAGCGGCACCGCGCCGGCGCCGAGCAGCACCGCGAGCGCGTTTTCGCCCTGGTGCTGCAACGAGGCGCGGTCGACGTGCGCGAGGTCGTCACGGACCGAGTGGTACAACGATGCGCCGCGCGAGAACGCGAAGTTGTAGCCCGTGACGCCGGCGCGCTTGTAGATCGTGTAGTCCGTGTTGTTCGGCATGCGCCGATAGACTTCGAACAGCAGCGAGCTCGTCACGGGCCGCGCGGCCACGTCGCCGTACAGCCGGATCAGGTCGGCGTTGTCGGCGCCGGTCTCGAACATCGCGCTCGGGCCGGTCACGCCGCGCGCCTCGAGGTTGACGACCAGGCCGACGCGCCGCATCAGCGGGTGTCGTTCGGCGAACAACATTGCGCCGCGCAGCCCGGATTCCTCGGAATCCGCGAACAGGAACACCACGTCGTGCAGCAGCGGCTCGCGACTGGCCAGCAGGTCGGCGATCTCGAGCATGATCGCCACGCCGACGCCGTCGTCGGAGGCGGCGGCCGAACCCGGCACGCTGTCGTAATGCGCCGTGATCATCATGGCGGGCCCCGTGCCCGTCCCGCGCCGCACGGCCACGATGTTGCGCACGGCGCTGCAACCCGGCGCGAGCGTCGAGCACTGCAGCCCTTGCTGCAGCTCCGGCGCATAACCGTATTCGCGCAACCGCGCGACGATGCGCTCGCCGATCACTTGGTGTGCGATGCTGCCCGGCGGATGCGGCACGTTTTCGCCGATCAGGTGTTCGAGGTGCCCGTACGCACGCTCCGCCGAGAACGCCGTGCGGTCGGACGCCGGAACGACCTGGGCCGGCGCCTGCTCGAGCCCGCGCAGCGCGACGAACACGAGGATCAGCGCGGCGACCAGCAGGCTCGGCAGCGTCCAGCGTCGACGCATCATGTCGCTGCCCCGGTGCGCACATCCCGCAGCGCCGCGAGCACGCGCGCGGCCTGGTGGACGAGCAGGATCGCGAGGCTCAGCGGGATGATCACGACGACCAGTGCGCTGTTGATCTCGAGCGTCTCGGTGATGCGGTGCGCATGCCGCTCGAGGAAAGCCGGCGCGTAGCAGAGCACCGGCGCCACGAAGGCCAGCAGCGCCAGGATCTCGACCGTCTGCATGGCCAGCACGCGCCGCGGGCGACCGTGCGTGTCGAACCGGAACAGCACGGGGTCGGCGCGACGGTAGTACGCCATCGTCGCGCCGAGCATGCCGGCCCAGATCATCGCGTACCGCGCCAGCTCCTCGGTCCACGGTGGCGGCGCATCGAAGCCGTAACGCGCGACGACCTGCACGAGGACCGAGACCAGCATGACGGCCAGCGCGAACATGGCGACGTGGCCGCAGATCCGGTCGAGCCCTGCGGAGAGCGCCGCGAGTCCGCGTTCGAGTCGCCCGAACATCACTCGTCCCCCGTCGTGGCGGCGTGCCGCGACTGTTCGACCAGCGACCGCATCCGCGCGTCGGCTGCCGGCGTCTCCCAGCGGGTCGGCGCGATCCTGCGTGTGAACTCGCGCCAATCCTCGCGGGCGGTGGGATCGATCTCGACCCACTCGATGCCGGCCTTCTCGAGCAGCGAACGCTCACGCTGCATCGCCGCCGCGGCCCAGCGCCGATTGGCTGCACGGGCCTCGCGCACGCCCGCGTCGAAGGCGGCCCGCATCTGCGGCGAGAGACCGAGGTACCAGCGACGCGACGTCACGATCACGCGGGCGGACGGACCCATGCGCAGGTCCGTGAAGTAGTCGATGACGTTGCCGTGCCCGAACATCACCGCGACGATCGGCGGATTCAGGTACGCGTCCACCATGCCGGTCTGCAGCGCCTGGGCGACTTCCTCCCACGCCACGCGCACGCCGCGGACCTGCCACGCCGCGAGCAGGTTCAGGTCCGCCGCGCTCAGGATGCGCAGTCGCAGCGGACGCAGGTCCTCGATGCGTCGCACCGGCGTGCCGCGCGTCAGCAGGCCGACCATCGAGCCGGTGTAGGCGTAGTCGAGCAGCACGAGGTCGTCGTCGGCGAGTTCGGCGTTGACCTCGGCCAGGAAGTCCGTCTGCTCGATCAGCCGGTCGAGGTGCTCGTACGACTCGATCTCGAACGGCCGCTGCGCGTGGAACAGCGGCGACAGGCGCGTGAGCTCGTCGCCGCCCGTGTCGTTGACCTCGAGCAGGCCGATCGCGACCTGGTCCATTCGCTCCTTTTCGCCGCCGAGGGCGCTGTTCGGATAGATCCGCACGCGGGCCCCGGCCCGTTCGAGCGCATCGCCGAGCGTTCGCGTCCAGACGTAGACGCCGTTGCGCTCCGCGTTGAGCGGCGTCGACATGCCGATCTTGACGTCGAGCCGTTCGGCCGCACGCGCGGACGGCAGCCCGGGCGTCAGCGTGGCGAACGCGAGCACGACGCCGAGATGCGTGAGCGAGGCTTTCATCACAGCATCCCCAGCCAGCGTGGCAGCGCGAGCGACAGCTCGGGGAACAGCACGATCAGCAACAGCACCAGCACCTCGATCACGACGAACGGCAGGATCCGCTTGCACAGCGCCCAGTAGTCCTGGCGCGTGATCGTGGCGACCAGCATGATCGATCCGCCGAGCGGCGGCGTGACCAGCCCGAGCGTGAGGTTCACGCAGACCATCACGCCGATCGCCACCGGGTGGACGCCCTGCTCGATCGCGGCGGGCACCAGCAGCGGCGCGAACAGCGTGAGCGAGACGATCACGTCGACGCCCATGCCGAGCACGAGGAACAGCAGCATCAGCAGCAGCACGTACGACAGGCCCGTCATGCCGAACGACTGCACGAACTGCGCGACGTGGTCCGCGAGCTGGTTCAGGGCGATCAGGTAGCTGCCGAGCGAGCCGGCGGCGAGGAAGATGAAGATCACGCCGGTCAGCACGATCGCCTTGTGTGTCGACTCGAGGAAGCTCGCAAGGTCCATTTCGCGATACCAGCGGCCGAGTGCCGCCGAGGCGACGACGGCGATCGCACCGGCCTCGATCGGCGTCATCACGCCGAAGACGATGCCGGCGAGGATGACCGCCGGCAGGGTCAGCGCCGGCACCGCGCGTTTGAGGGTCGGCCGCCACTCGGGGACGTCGGCCGCGGTGCCGCCCGGATGGCCCTCGCGGCGCGCCATCCAGGCATTGACGACCATCAGCGCGCCGGCGAACAGCACGCCCGGCACGAGCCCGGCGACGAACAGCGCCGCGACGTCGGTCGACAGCACGGCCCCGTACAGGATCATGATGATCGACGGCGGGATGATCGGGCCGATCACCGACGCCGCCGCGGTGAGCGCGCCGGCATAGAGCGGGTCGTAGCCGCGATTGCGCATCTGCGGCACGAACGCGTTGCTCAAGGCCGCGACGTCGGCCGCGGCCGAACCGCTGATGCCCGAGAAAAAGACGGCCGTCATGACGTTGGCGTGGCCGAGGCCGCCGCGGACCCGGCCGACGACGAGCAGCGTGAAATCCACGAGCGCCTTGGTGATGCCGCTGCGGTTCATCAGCTCGCCGGCCCAGATGTAGAGCGGCATGGCCATGATGGCGAAGACGTCCATCTGGCTGAACATGCGTTGCGGCACGATCGCGAGGTACTCGGCGTCGCCCGCGACGAAGAACACCGCCACCGCCGCGACGCCGGTCACGTAGGCCAGCGGGACTCCCGCCAGCAGCAGCAGCACGACCAGCCCGACGACGATCGCGGCACCCATGTTGTCCCCCTTTCCCCCCGCGCCGCGTTACATGGTGACTTCGTCGAGTGGCCAGATCGGCCGTTGCACGTGCCGGTACGGCCGCCGGGTGGCGTCGCTGTTGAGCGTGCCGGGCGCATCGCAATACACGATCGCCGTCGCGCGCTCCGCGAAGCCCGCGTAGAAATGGAACGACGACTTCACGACGAGCAGCCGCTTGGCCCACGGCTCGACGCCGGCATTGGCGAACGCATCCGGGTGGAACGGTTGCTGGCGAATCTCGTTCAGGACGATTTCGATTCCCTGCGTCTCGATCACGGCTGTCCGACCGAGCGCGGTCGCGCAACCGTCGGCGATGTGCGGTTGCGACGCGTCCGTGCGCAGGTGACGGACCGTGGCCAGCACGTCGAGCGGCTCGCCGGACATCGGGCCGAGCTTGCCGCCGATGCGCAGCGGAATCGTCGCTCCCTCGCCGGCCGCGAACGCGAGACGGACGGCCTCGGGGTCCCACATCAGGCCCAGGGCGGCATCGCGCACGCCGCGCTCGAGCATCGCGCGCAGCACGAACGTCGAGTCGGAGGCCGCGCCGCCGCCGGGATTGTCCGCCATGTCGGCGAGCACGACCGTGCCCGACGGGTGCGCCAGTGCGGCGTCGAGCGCGGCGTGTACGTCGAGCAGCGACACCTGGCCGCTCTCACGCAGCGCGAAGAACTCGCGTCCGACCGCCGCAGCCAGCTCACGTGCCGCCGCGGCGTCGCCGTTCGTGACGGCGATGACACCTGCGCCCGTGTGCGCACTGTCGCCCCATGGGAACCCGTGCGCCAGCGTGATCGAGAGCGCGCCCGGTCGTCGCTCCTGCTGCATCACGCGATCGACGAAGCTGCGCATCGGCTCGCGCTGGGTCTGGAACAGGCCGAGCATCGGGACCCGCTGGAACGCCATGGCGGGGCAAATGCGGCCCGCGACCGTGGCCGCCAGCAGGTCGTAGAGTTCTTCGGCGCGCTCGGCGAAATCGGTGTGCGGGTATTCTCGACACGCCTTGATGATCGTCGCGTTCTCGACCATCTTCGCCGTGACGTTGCAGTGCAGGTCGAGCAGCAGGCCGACCGGCACGCGCGGCCCGACGATCTCGCGCACGCGCGCGAGCACGTCGCCCTCACAGTCGTCGCAGCCCTGCGCCATCATCGAGCCGTGCATCATCAGCAGGACCATGTCGACCGGTAGCGCATCGCGCAGGCCCTGCAGCAACTCGTCGCGCAGCGCCGTGTAATCGCGCTCCAGGCACGGCAGGCTCGGTTGCGCCAGCGCGCACAGGCCGACCACGGGCTGGTCGTTGCGTCGCAAGGCTTCCTGGTAGAAATCGATCGCGCCCTTGAGCAGTGGCCGGTGCGCGTCGGGCGGGCCGAGCGAGGGCCGGTACACCCCGATCTCGTCGAAGTTCGCGCGATCGGTCGGCACGGGGGAGAACGAGTTGGTCTCGTGGGCCAGGAACGCGATGTAACACTTCATCGAGACAAATTATCATATAAGAAAATTAATGTGCTACTTTTCTCGCCCTGTAGAAATGGTGGGAATCGATGCGCATCGTGGTCGTCGGGGCCGGGCTGGTCGGAGCAACCTCAGCGTACTACCTGGCCCGCCACGGGCACGAGGTCACGCTCGTCGAGCGCGACTACGCGCCGGGGCTCGGCGCAAGCCGCGCGAACGGCGGCATGCTCACGCCGAGCATGTCCGACCCGTGGAATGCTCCCGGCGTCTGGCGTGAACTGCTGCGATCGGTCGGGCGGAGCGACTCCCCGATGCTGCTGCGGCTTCGCGCCGTCCCGGGGATCGCGGGCTGGGGCCTGCGCTTCCTTGCGCACTCGTCCGAGCGTCGCTATCTCGACAACACCCGGCGCAACCTGCGCCTCGCGGCATACAGCGTCGCCGGCATGGCGGCCTTGCGCAAGGACGAGTCGCTCGAGTACGACGTCGGCACGCTAGGCACGCTCAAGCTGTATCGCGACGCGCAGGCTTTCGAGGCCGGACTGCGCAAGACCCATGCGCTCGGCGACGGACTGGTCGAGGTGCGTGCGCTCGATGCCGCAGGCGTCGTCGCGCTCGAACCGGGGCTCGCCGACATCCGTGACCGCATCGCGGGCGGACTGCACTTCCCGCGCGACGAATCGGGCGACGCACGGCGTTTCACCGAGCAACTCTGTGGCGCCGCCGTGCGTCGTGGGGCGGAACTGCTGCTCGGCGTGGAGGTGCTCGGGCTCGAGCGGGTCGGCGACCGGGTCTGCGGCGTGCGCCTCCGGACGGGCACCCTGCCCGCCGACGTGGTCGTGGTCACCGCCGGCGTCGATGCCGGCCGCCTGCTGCGCGGCACCGCCCGCGGGTTGCCGATCGCGCCGGTCAAAGGCTACTCGCTGACCTGCACGCCGCCCGACGGTCGCGTCGCAATGCCGACTTTGCGCCTGCCCGTCGTGGACGATGCGCTGCACGCCGCCGTGACACCGATCGGCACGAGCGTGCGGATCGCGGGAACCGCGGAGTTCGCAGGACACGATGCGCGCATCGCGCCGGAGCGACTCGCGAACCTGAAACGACTGCTGGGCGCGATCCTGCCCAACCATGTCGACGGGNTGCTCGCCGGTCGTGTCGAACCGTGGGCGGGATTGCGCCCCGTGTGTGCCGACGGCGTGCCCTGCATCGGCGCGGCCGGCCCACGCGGGCTGTACGTGAACGCCGGCCACGGTCACCTCGGCTGGACGATGGCGGCCGGGTCGGCGCGGCTGCTCGCAGACCTCGTCGACGGCCGCGAGCCGGACCTCGATCCGCGCGACTACTCGCCGCGCCGCTTCGCGTGATGGTCCTTCAGTTCGCCCGGACTGCCGTTGGTGCTGGTCATGATGTTGAGCACGCGCGCGCCCTTCTTGCCGACGGCACGCACGTTGTGACCCATCGTCGAGTCGATGTAGATGCTTTCGCCGGCCTCGAGCACCGTCGGTTCGTAGTACTCGCTCAGCACTTCCACGGTGCCTTCGAGCACGTAGATGAATTCCTCGCCCTGGTGCCGGATCAGGTCGGGCACGTCGCCGGCCTTGAGCTCGATCACGGCCGGAGACAGGGCCCGGCGCAGGAAGTCGGTCGCATGGTGCTCGTAGACCGTGCGCCCCGTCTCGACGCGTCGTCCCTGTCCCTTGCGCGTGACGCTGCGACGCCCCGTCACCACCGGCCCGGATTCGACGGGCGCGGCCGGACCGTCACCCGGCGCTGCGACGAGCTGCATGACGTCGACGCCGAGCGCCGTACAGACCTTGAGCAGCTTTTCGACGTTGAGCGAGACCAGCCCGGTCTCGACCTTGGAGAGCGTCGACAGCGGGATCTCGGACGCCTCGCTCAGCTGCCGCAACGTCCACCGCCGCGCACGCCGGAGCTGGCGGATGCGGGCACCGATCGCGGAGCGCGGCTCGGCCACGGGTTCAGCAGGACGCTTGGCGGTCACGCAGTATTTCCTGTATAGAGAAACGCATTTCACAAATGAAAATATCGAAAATGAGCCGCTTCCGCCAGTGCTCCTTGTCGCTATTTCGTGCAATGGCCTGCGTCTCGGTCGTGTCGGCCGCGGGTTTCGCGGTGCCGGTCGGCGCCAGCAGCGCCGCGGCGACCGAGCCTCCGCCGCAGATCGATGCGCCCGGCGTGGCCCGATGGGCCGACGATACCTTCGACGGCGGCCTGGCGCGCAAAGAGTTCTCCGGGCTCGTGGTGAGCGTCGTCCGTGACGGCGAAGTCATCTTCTCGAAGGGCTACGGCCGGGCCGACTTCGCGCAGCCCGGACCGGTGGATCCCGCACGCACGCAGATCCGCATCGGCTCCGTGACCAAGACCTTCACGGCCTCGCTGCTGCAGAAGCTCGTCGAGGACGGTCGTGTCGGCTCGATCGACGAGCCGGTCAACCGCTACCTGCGAGACTACGCGCTGCCCGCCAACGACGGCATCGAGATCACGCTGCACCACCTCGTCACGCACACGGCGGGGTTCGAGGATCGCTTCTACGGCATCGGCGCCGACACGCCCACGGCCGCACGACTGCCGGCGGACGAGTTCGACGCGCTGCGACCGGCCTACGTGCGCCCTGCGGGCTCGCGCATCGTCTATTCGAACTTCGGCCTCGCCGTGCTCGGCCGTGTGATCGAGGACGTCACGGGGCTGACGATCGACGACGCCATGCGCAGCATACTGTTCGAGCCGCTCGGGATGTCGCACACGCGACTGCTCGTCGACGTGCAGGAGCCCGCCACGCTCGGCAAGCCCGCGACGATCGACGCGGCCGGACAGCGACACGAGACGCCGTTCACCGCGATCAACCCGGCCGTCGCGGCGGCGGGCTCGATCGTGAGCACGGGCGACGACATGGCGAAGTACATGATGGCGCAGCTGCGCGCATCGCGCAGTGCAGCGACCGCCGATCCAGTCGTGTTGTCCGGGGACGCGCTGCAGGCACTGCACACGCGCCGCGCCGGCAACGCGCCGGAGACGACCGGCGTGGGCATGGTCTTCTTCGACGAGAAGTGGGGCGACGTGCGCACGGTCGCTCACGGCGGCAACTGGACCGGCTTTCACAGCTGGATGACGCTGATCCCCGAACTCGACACCGGGATCTTCATCGGCGTCATGGGCGAACCGCGTCAGCCCGGGACCGGCGCAGCAGTGCTCGGACTGATCGCGCCGTGGGTGAAGCCACCGGCTTCACCGGCCGTCGCGTCCGCGTCGGGTTACGCCAACGCCTTCCTGGTCGAATTCCTCGGCGAGCGCAGGCCGTTGCCCGCGAGCCCCGTGGCCGTGGACGCCCGCGATGTCGCGGGCTGGTATCGGCTGGATCGCCGCGTCTTTTCGACCGCCGAGTCGGTCGCGGATTTGCTGGCGCTGGGTAACGGCGTCCTTCGTGTCGATGTCGCGGACGGCGCGCTGACCGTGGCGGGAGCGGGGCCGTGGCACCCGGCCGGGAACGGCGTGTTCATCCTCGACGCGCCCACCCGCAACCAGGTCGTGATCCGGCCCGATGCGCGCACCGGGGCGACGGTGCTGGTGCCGGACCTGGGCATCTACACCTTCACGCGCATCCCGGCATCCTTGCACCCTCGCCTGCACGCTTACGTCATCGCGGGGGCACTGGTGGTCTGTTTCGCGATGTGGCTCGTCCTGATCCGGACCGCGCGTGCCGCGCCGGTCCTGGAGCTGGCGACCGCGTCGACGACGACGGTGCTCGCCTGCGCCCTGCCCGCCATCGCGTTTGCCGCGGTGTTCGGCGGCAAGAACATGATGGAGGCGCTGTACGCGGGACACGTCGGTCCGCTCGCGCTCTTCGTGTCCGTTGCCAACGCACTGGTCCTGGCCGCCTTGGCGACGCTGGTCGTGGCCGCGAAGTCGGGCGCGCGTCCGCGGCTCGTGCGCGGGGCCTTGTATGCGATTGCCATCAGCGGGCTTGCGATCGGCGGACTGCTGGCCGTCTACAACGTGCTCGGCTGGCGGGTGCCGGCCTGAGCGAGCGTCCGCGTCGGACTTGCAACGCCCAACTGCGGGGAGCAAGGTCCGACTGCGACTAAGGAACAACGCTCGCCGCAGGGAGGCAGCATGGACGCCGACAGCGAATTGTTATCCTCCAGCACGTTCGACTTCGAGCCCGTCGCCGGCAAGGTGAAGTTCGACAAGGACGAAGGCAACGGTTACTCGAACCGGTACCGCACGTTCATCTGGAACTGCCCACCGAATCACACGTTCAAGCTGACGTTCAAGATCATTGAATTTGCCGGCATCGCGACGGCGACGGACCCCTGGCCGTTTCGCGACGCCCCCGCCGAGCCACCCGATTCGACGGGCTGGATGAATGCGGCCTTCAGGGGGAAGGCCGACCAGGATGGCGCGTACAAGTACACGATCGAGATCAAGGATGCAGCGGGCGTGACGGTCGGCTTCGAGGATCCGATGATCATCGTCGGCCGCTGAGCGATCCGGGTCGACCACCAGGGCTCCGCATGCCGCCGCGCGAGCGGCGGCTTTCGCTGCGTCGAGAACCCGATGCGGCGACGCGGCCCCGGCGTGACGCATGAAGTAGTGCCACCGCGGCGCGTGGCAGCCTATAGTCGCGATCACAGCGGCGGGCTTCGGTCACGACGCGCTCGGGGGACTCAGCATGCAACGTGGACGACGACCGTGAACGGTGCCCAGGCCCTGCTGAAGACGCTGGCCGATGCGGGCGTGGAGGTCTGCTTCACCAACCCGGGCACCTCGGAAATGCATTTCGTCGCCGCGCTAGACCACGAGCCGCGGATGCGCGCAGTGCTCGCGCTGTTCGAGGGCGTGGCCACCGGCGCCGCCGACGGGTATGCACGCATGGCAGGCAAGCCCGCGGCCACGCTGTTGCACCTCGGCTGCGGACTCGGCAACGGACTCGCCAACCTGCACAACGCACGCAAGGGTCGCGTGCCGGTGGTCAACATCGTCGGGGACCACGCCACCTATCACGTCCGCTACGACGCACAGCTGCAGTCGGACATCGAAACCGTCGCGCGCAACGTGTCGCCCTGGGTTCGCACGTCCGCCTCCACGCAGGGCCTTGCGACCGACGCAGTGCAGGCGATCACGGCGGCCATGGGTCCGCCGGGCCAGGTCGCGACCCTGATCCTGCCGGCGGACGTCTCCTGGTCCGAGGGCGCGCTGTCCGCGGCCATGCCACCCCCGCCCATGCAGAAGCGAGCGGACGACGCGGTGATCGACGCGGTTGCACGAGCCGTGCGCAGCGGCGAGCCTGCGGCACTGCTGCTCGGGGGTCGCGCGCTGCGCGAGCCCTCATTGCTCGCGGCAGCTCGCATCGCGGCCAGGCACGGCGTCAAGCTGCTGGCCGAGGTCTTCCCCACGCGCATCGAGCGTGGCGCCGGTCTGCCGGTCGTCGAACGCATCGCCTACTTCGCCGAACTCGCGTCGGTGCAGTTGCAGGGGTTGCGACACCTGATCCTGGTGGACGCAAAGTCGCCCGTGTCCTTCTTCGCCTACCCCGGCAAGAAGAGCGACCTCGTGCCCGAGGGTTGCACGGTCCACACGCTGGCGGCGTTCGAGCAGGATGCCGAAGCCACGCTGACGCATCTGGTCGAGCGCCTCGGCGTGCAGGACGAGCGCCCCGCACTGCAGCCGCCGGCGCGCCCCACATCGCCACGTGGAAAACTGACCGCGGAGAAAGTGTGCAAGGCGATCGGGGCGCTGATGCCGGAGCGGGCCATCGTCGTCGACGAGGCGCAGACCTCCGGTGTGCTGCTGCCGGTGTTCACGCGCGGCGCACCACGGCACGACGTGTTGACGTTGACCGGCGGCGCGATCGGGCAGGGGTTGCCCGCGGCCGTGGGTGCCGCCGTCGCGTGCCCCGATCGGCCGGTGCTCGCCGTGTGCGGCGACGGTTCGTCGATGTACACGCTGCAGGCGCTCTGGACGATGGCGCGCGAACGGCTGAACGTCACGAGCGTCATCCTGAACAACCGCTCGTACGCCATCCTCAACGTCGAGTTGCAGCGCGTCGGCGCGCAGGGACAAGGCGCCAAGGCGCGCTCGCAGCTCGACCTCGGCAATCCGGGCCTCGATTTCGTGCAGCTCAGCCACGGCATGGGCGTCCCCGCCGTGCGCGCGACGACGGCCGAGGAGTTCGTCGTCGCGCTCGAGAATGCCCTGCGCAGCCCCGGGCCGCACCTGATCGAGGCCGTCGTGCCGACCGTCTTTTCGGGATTGAGGCTGAAGCTGCTGCCGCGGCTGCTGGCGACGCTCGGCGGATTGCCGCGCCCGCTGGCACAGGCGATCAAGCGCAAAGTCGCGCCCTGACGGGCAGACGCGCGGTCCGCGCGCACGTTGCAGCGAAGAGCCGGAGCACGACGACAACGACCCCCGGGCTCTATACCCGGGGGCCGCTCTCGCGGCAGCAGTGCCGCCGGAGCGCCGTCGCTCAGGTCGCGGCGATCATCTGCTCGAGCTGCTCGATGTGCTCCTGGTTGCGCACCATGCGGTTGCGGAACGCATGGCGCACCTGGTCCGGCGTGTGCTCACGCTGGAGCGCCTCCTGGTAGTCCTCGATGCCGGACTTCTCGCCGCTCAGCAGTGCGGACAGTGCCGTCTTGTCGCCGAAGATGCGCGCGGCACCCATCACCGTGTTGGACCACGTGCCCCAGGCGCCCGAGTCATTCGACGGGGTGCCGCCGAACTGCTGGATCATCGAGCGCAGTTCGCCCGCCGCCTGCTCGTGGTCGCGCTGCATGTTGGCGAGTTGCTGGAACTTGGCATCGTGGCCGAACTGGTCGCGGATCTTGTCGAGCGCCTGCCGATAGGTTTCTGTGGCCGAAAGCTCGCCTCGCAGCAACTCGTTGAGGTCGTCGACGACCTCGTCGCTCGACGCGCCCATCGTCGTGGCACCCGCACTGGCGATGGAATCACGCGTGCGGTTGAACGCATCGCGCGTCGCGTGCCTGGCCTCGTTCCACTCCAGGCGCGACTCGCCGCGTCGCGACGTCCAATCGCGCTGCAGGTCGGATTCCGCCTCCTCGAACGAGCGGCCGTGATACTCAGGGTAGCGCTCGTAACCGAGCTTGTAGGCAGGGCCGTAGTCCTCGTACTTCGAACCTTTCGCGACGTAAGGCTGCGAAGAGTAGTTCGTCCGCCAATGCGCATCCTCGGCATCCGGGTCGATCCTGTTGGCGATCGCCTTGCCGCCCAGCGCGCCGGCGACGGCACCCACGGCCGCACCGATCGCGGCACCGGCCGGGCCTCCGAGGCCGCCCGCCGCCGCACCCGCCATCGCACCGCCCGCAACGCCGCCTACCGCGCCGCCCGCGAACGCGCCTCCGACCAGACCGGCCGTGTCCTTCTTGTCGTCCTTGTCCTTCCTGGCGTCTGCCATCGTGCATCTCCTTCCATGGAGTGAAACCCGCATCGGGTTGGGGCCGCCTTTTTAGGCCACGCGACCCTCGACATATGTAGGCGTCGATGGCTGAACTTGTGAGAGAAACACATGCCCGCCTGCGGGCGCGAAGCGGCCCGATCGGGCGGTTCACGCAGCGCGCTGCGTTCGTCAGTCCACCACCACGCTCGATTCGTCGCCGGCTTACAGCGATTCCCTGGCCGGATTGAAAAAATGTCGACAAGCGAGCTTGGTCCGGGAAGCGTCGGACAGGAGGCATCATGGAAATCGTGCGCGTGCTGGTCCTCGCGTTCATTGCGCTTTTTCTCGTGTGGGGCGTGGCAGGCCTCTTCGTGAGCCTGTATCCCCTGCGCAGCACCTTGGGCGACTGGTTCTGGGGCTCGCATCGGGATGCCCGGCGACATCCGATCGCGCAGGACTGATGCCGCGAGAGTGCCTAGTGCGGGTCGTGCGCTCCCGCTGTGGCCGTCTGCGGCCTCGGCCTGAGCAGGCCCCATCCGAGCCGGGCGAGCCCGGCCAGCCGGAAGTTGACGAGGTGGCGCGACCAGAAGAGTTCGCGCTTGTCGCAGACCGTCGAAACGCTGAAGCGGTTGATCTCTCCGGCAAGTTCGGCCGAGAGTGGTTCGCCGGCGTCGGCCGCCTGCTGCTGGCGCGCGCGTAACCGGCGCGCTGCCGCGATGCGCGCTGCGACCGCGTTCGCCTCGCGACGCGTGATGCGTCGATAGCGATGCTTCAGCGCGTTGAGTCGCTCGGCCGCGTCGTAGGTCGCGTCGACGAGCTGCCTGCGGGTCATCCAGCGTGTTTCGTAGTTCAGGATGCGCTCCCAGGTCGGCTGCACCAGCAGGCGGCGATGCTCCTCGAGCGTGCGGGCGAACAGTCGGTAGCCGTGACGTTCCGGCTCCTCGAAGCCTCGACTGCCCGGGTCGAGGAACGGGCCCATCGGCGAGATGAAACACGAGAGACGCGGGTCGGTCAGCCGGAACAGTCGCTCGATGTAGTCGACGGTGCCCTCGACCGACCCCCGTGTCTGGCCCGGCAGGCCGATCATGAAGAACACGTCGGCCCGACGGCAATGCCGCCGCAACGCCTCCTCGAAGACCGACTCCATGCGGGCGTTGTCATAGGGTGGCTCGCCGTCCTGCGCCTGGCGGAGCGCCGGATCGTGGCTGTCCGGGCTGATCTCGAGACTCCAGCGCCTCACGTGCCGGTCGATTTCGCGAATGAAGCCTTCGTCGGGCAAGTCGAGGAACTCGAACACGATCTCGTTCGGCAGCCGCGCCCGCTGCAGGCGTTCGAGCACTTCGTGCGCGGCGTCACGTCCGGCCTGCAGCAGGTCCCCCACGAGGTAGATCGGTGCACGGGAGACTCGCGAGATCGCCGCCATGTTTGAGACCAGGCTCGCAGGCGAACGAAACACCGGACGACGACGACGGATCAGCGACGTGCAGGTCGTGCGCGATGCGCCGCAAGTGACGCAGTCGTGCGAGCAGCCCTTGACCGTCAGCATCGCGGTCATCGGGTTGCGCAGCCAGCCCTGCATCGGCAGCGCACTGCCGACGTCGCGGTGGCGCAAGACCATCTGCGCGACCACGTCTGGGCGCAAGTCCACGTAGTCGAGCGATTCCGGCACGAAGACGTGCGGGTTGACGCGAACGTCCGCACCCTGCTTCCAGGTCAGGTTCGGCACGTCGGCAAAGACACCGTCCCCACGCAGTGCGCGCAGCCACTGGTGCAGTGGCGGCTCGGTGCTGTCGCCACGCAGCACGAAGTCGACCTGGGGATAGCGAATCAGTTCCTCGTGGAAATACGAGGCCGAGAGTCCGCCCATGATCACGGGAACGTCCGGATGCCGCTCCTTGCAGATCCGGGCGACCTCGAGCGCGCCGTGTGCGTGTGGCAGCCAGTGCAGGTCGATGCCGATCGCGCGCGGCCGCAATGCGCCGAGGAATGCCGGCACGTCGAAGTCCGGGTCGTTCATCATCCGCAGTGCGAGATTGACGATGCGCACGTCGTACCCGCGGTCGTGCAGGTAACTCGCCATCGTGAGAAACCCGATCGGGTACATCTCGAACACGGTCGACGACGGCACCATGTCGCTGACCGGCCCGTACAGGATCGAGTGCCGGCGGAAGTCGTACACGCTCGGCGCATGCAGCAACAGCAGGTCGGTGACGGCGCCGTGTGGCCCCCGCGTGTGCGGGCGATGCCCGGCGCGTCCGAACGGATCCGTGTTCATGGCCACGCCAGCATTCGCGCCGTGCCGGCGTCATGCAATACGCGTCTT
>Ga0065704_10001856_pt1 | contig 15015 bp, 10 predicted proteins | sample SwiRhicommuniRL2_FD_59091 | JGI IMG/M metagenome (GOLD analysis project Ga0065704, IMG submission 59091) | Switchgrass rhizosphere bacterial communities from Rose Lake, Michigan, USA - RL2 v2 (version 2) | ecosystem: Host-associated > Plants > Roots > Rhizosphere > Soil | place: East Lansing, MI
GTCACGGCCCTTGCTACCTTGTCGCGCAAGGCAGCGCATCTCGCGCCCCTCGCCCGAAAACTGGACCTGCCCCTGATCCCTGTCGAAGCTATCGCCGGGATTCCCACCCCGACCCAATCCGCCGCCAGCCTCGCCGCCCACGGCACCGGCAGCGTGGCCGAAGCCGCCGCCCTCGCCGCGGCAGGGCCGGACGCCCGCCTCATTGCCCGCCGCATCGTCTCCCCCGACCGCCTCGCCACCTGCGCTCTGGCAGAAAGCCCAACCCCATGACCGTCCATTTCATCGGCGCTGGCCCCGGCGCGCCCGACCTCATCACCCTGCGCGGTCGCGACCTGATCGCCGCCAGCCCCGTCTGCCTCTACGCCGGATCGCTGGTTCCCACCGCGCTGCTGGACCATTGCCCGCCGGGCGCGCAGATCGTGAACAGCGCGCCCCTGACGCTGGACGAAATCATCGATTTCATTCGCGAGACGCACGAAAAAGGGCAGGACATAGCGCGGCTCCATTCGGGTGATCTGTCCATCTGGTCCGCCATGGGCGAACAAATCCGTCGCCTGCGGGCGCTGAACATCCCCTTCACCGTGACCCCCGGCGTCCCTTCCTTCGCCGCCGCCGCCGCTGCGCTGGAGGCGGAACTGACCCTGCCCGAACTCGGCCAGTCGCTGGTCCTCACCCGCACACCCGGTCGCGCCAGCACCATGCCGGAGCGCGAAACGCTGGCCGCCTTTGGCGCCACCGGCGCTACCCTTGCCATCCACCTGTCGATCCATAATCTGGCGGCGACGGTCAGCGACCTGATCCCGCTCTATGGCCGCGATTGCCCCGTCGCCATCGTCTGGCGCGCCAGTTGGCCCGACCAGCGCATCGTCCGCGCCACCCTCTCCACGGTCGAGAGCCAGGCGCAGGGTGGCCCCGAACGCACAGCCCTCATCCTCGTCGGTTCGGTGCTGGGCGCCGAGAATTTCGCCGAAAGCAGCCTCTACGCCCCCGGCTACGACCGCCGCTTCCGTCCTTCATCGGCCGACTCCAGCTTCATCGGCAAGGAATGACCCCTGATCGACTCCCCCCCGGCCTGCTGATCGCTGCGCCGCGCTCCGGGTCCGGCAAGACCATCGTCACGCTGGGCCTGCTGCGGGCCTTTGCGCGGGCGGGCCTTGCCGTGCAGCCCTTCAAGTCCGGTCCCGACTATATCGACCCGGCCTTCCAGAGCGCGGCGGCCCGCAAACCGTCCTTCAACCTCGATAGCTGGGCAATGCCAGCCGCGACCCTCGCCGCCATAGCCACGCAAGCCGACGCCGACCTCATAATCGCGGAAGGCGTGATGGGTTTGTTCGACGGCGCAGCGACAAAGGGCGCGTGCGGCAACGGTTCCAGCGCCGACATAGCCGCCGTAACCGGCTGGCCAGTGGTCATGGTGATGGACGTCACCGGGCAGAGCCAGTCCGCCGCCGCCATCGTTCACGGCTTCCGCAGCCTGCGCCCGGACATCCGCTTNGCGGGCGTCATCCTGAACCGCGTGGGCAGCGCACGCCATGAGCGTATGATCCGTCAGGCGATGACCGACGCCGGGATCGAAACATTGGGCGCGTTGCCGCGATCCGCCGATCTCAGCCTGCCGGAACGCCATCTGGGTCTGGTGCAGGCGGCTGAGCAGGGCGAACTCGACGCGATGCTCGACCGCATGGCCGATCTGGTCGCTGCCCATATCGACCTCAACGCCATCCGTAACGCCGCTCGCCCCGCGCGGCTTTCACGGCCCGCAACACCCCTGTCATCCCCGCCCGGCCAACGCATCGCACTGGCGCAGGACGAGGCCTTTTCCTTCACCTACGCCCATATCCTGTCGGAATGGCGGCGCGCAGGCGCGGAAATCCTGCCCTTCTCTCCCCTCGCCGATGAAGCCCCCGACCGCCTAGCGGACATGGTCTGGCTTCCCGGCGGCTACCCCGAACTCCATGCCGGACGTCTCGCCAGCGCCAGCCGTTTCCTGACGGGCCTGCGCGACCATGCGCAAAGCCGCCCAGTCCACGGCGAATGCGGCGGCTATATGGTGCTGGGCGACGCGCTGATCGACGCGCAGGGCCAGCCCCATGCGATGGCGGGCCTGCTGGGCCTTGTCACCAGTTTCGCGCAAAGGCGGCTGCACCTGGGCTACCGCCGCGCCACGCTGCTGACGCAGGCGGGGGGCTTCGCCGCAGGCGCTACGCTCTGCGGCCATGAATTTCACTATTCCACCATCGTCGAACAGCCTGACGCGCCTCTCGCCACCGTGACCGACGCCGATGGCCAGCCCGTCGCCTCCACCGGCTCCCATCGCGGTCCCGTCACCGGCAGCTTCTTCCACTTCATCGCTCCCGCATCGGACAATCCCGCATGATCACCCTGAAACTGATCGGCATCGGCACCGGCAATCCCGATCATCTGACCCGCGCCGCCTGTCGGGCGATGAACGCCGCAGACCTCATCCTCCTCCCGCGCAAGGGAGAGGCGAAGTCCGACCTTGTCGACCTGCGCCGCGCCATCTGCGCCGACGTGCTGACGAACCCGGTCAAGCTGGTGGAATTCGACATGCCTACCCGCGCCGCACAGGGCGATTATATCGACGCGGTGCAGGACTGGCATGACGCCATCGCGGCGCTGTGGATGGAGCAGATGGCCGCCCATCTGCCCAACGGAGGCACGCTGGCCCTGCTGGTCTGGGGCGACCCATCGTTATACGACAGCAGCCTGCGCATCGCCGCCCGCCTGCCTGGCCTGCGGATAGAGGTTATCCCCGGCATCACCAGCATACAGGCGCTGACCGCCGCTCATGCCATATGCCTCAACCACCTGGCCGAACCGGTGCTCATCACCACGGGCCGCCGCCTGCGCGAACAGGGCTGGCCCGCCTGCGCCGACGCACTGGTGGTGATGCTGGACGGCCATTGCGCCTTCGGCACGCTGCCGGGGCAAGGATTCTCTATTTGGTGGGGTGCTTATCTCGGCATGCCGCAACAGGCCCTTGCCAGTGGCCCGCTGGCCATCACAGGACCGCAGATTATCGAAAAGCGCGCCGCGCTCCGCCTCCAACATGGCTGGATCATGGATTGCTATCTGCTGCGCCGGACCGCTTAGAGCGATTTCCAGTCAGATGGGATCATCTGACGGTTAAGAAATCGCGGCAAACTAAAGACTTAGAGCGGCNATCTGATTCAGTCAGATCGAAAACCGCTCTAGCCCGGTACAGGGGAGCAAAGTTCCGCAACAGGTCTGTTCGGGGCCTGCATGATGCCATGGACCGACGCCGTTTCGGCCCGGCGGCGAAATTCAGCCGCCATCGCCTGATGCATCATGCGCGCCGATGCATCCGCCGTGGCTGTCGCCAGTTGATCATGCATATGCGCCCGCTCCAGGCACTCTTCACGGGTAAGGGCATTCGTCATCCATCGAACTCCCGTTTTCTGGGACTTCAAGCGTTCCTGGCCCGTCGCAACGGCGGAACACTCCTGCGTCCGCGAAACCGGGGCGTAACTTAGCCGTTCCTCGGTCCGATTGAAAATGGAATCTTGCTGTAACGGCGCCTCAGCGCGGCCAGTTCTTTTCAGGAACCGAATTATGGCTTTTCAATTCCTTGCCGCTCTCTGCATCGACTTCCTTCAGGACCACTTCATAACCCCATAGATTTGCAAGATTTTGCAAAACCATCGCAGCGTCGCCGCCATCCAGTGGCACACCGTCCAGCACGGCATGTTCCACCATCAGCTTGCGGTCCCCCGCCAGATCGACATCCACCACCTGAATATCCGGTTCCTGCCGCCCGATCTCATATTCGCGGGCCAGCGCCCGGCGAATCCGCCGATAGCCGCGCTCATCATGGATGGCGTCTACCCGCATTTCCGATTCGCTGGCGCGGTCCACGATCTGGAACAACCGCCACTGCCGGATCATGTGCGGGCTGAGGAACTGGGAAATAAAGCTCTCATCGCGATAATTGGCCCAGATATCCTTCAGCGCCTCGATCGGGTCGCCGCAGCCCGCCAGTTCGGGAAACCATTCGCGATCCTCTTCCGTCGGCTCGCGACAGAGGCGCTCGATGTCGGACATGATGCCAAAGCCCAGCGCATAAGGGTTGAAGCCACCGAAATGTCCTGAATCATAAGTGGGTTGATAGACGACATTGGTATGGGATGACAGAAACTCCATGAACGCCCCATCGGTGATCAACCCGCGCTGGTGCAGCGCCGTCATGATGCGATAATGGGTATAGGTGGCGCAGCCCTCGTTCATCGCCTTGGTCTGGCGCTGCGGGTAGAAATATTGCGCGATCAATCGCACGATCCGCAAAATCTCCCGCTGCCAGCTTTGCAGCAGCGGCCCGGTCTTCTCCAGAAAATAGAGGATATTTTCCTGCGGCAGCCCCAGTGCCGCCCGCCGCGCTTCACCCGGCACCGCAGCGGCCCGCGCCCCGGTGGGAATGGTCCGCCACAGATCGTCATAGATGCGGTCGCGATAAGCCTGCCGCTCCGCCTCCCGCGCCGCCTCGCCCTTCAAATCGCGCGGGCGGACGCGCGGGTAGCGATGCACGCCCTGGTTCATCAGCGCATGGGCCGCATCCAGCACGCGTTCCACCGCCAACTGGCCGTGCCGCTCTTCGCACTGGGCGATATAGCGTTTGGCGAACTCCAGATAGTCGAGAATGCCTTCCGCATCGGTCCACTGCTTGAACACATAATTATTCTTGAAGAAATGATTATGACCAAAGGCTGCATGGGCGATGACCAGCGTCTGCATCGTCGCGCTATTTTCCTGCATCAGATAGTTGATGCAGGGATCGGAGTTGATCACCAGTTCATAGGCCAGCCCCCGCAATCCCTTGCGATACATGGCCTCATTGGTCACGAACTGCTTGCCGAAGGACCAATGTTTATAGAATAACGGCATACCGATGGACGAATAAGCGTCCAGCATCTGTTCCGCGCTGATGATCTCTATCTGGTTGGGATAGATATTCAGCCCCATTTCCTTGAGCGCGATCGGCTCGATCGTATCGTAGATGCGATTGATCAGCGAAAAGTCCCAATCGCTGCCGGTGAACAGGGGGGATTTGGCGTGCTTTGCCGTCATGCGCTTCGCTCCGCCACGCCCTTGCGCTGGAAAAGTTCGCGAAACACCGGATAGATTTCGCGCCGATGATGTACCTTGCGCATCACGAAATTGCGGTTCGCCTCCGCCACCGGCGCATAGGCCTGCCACAGGCCGGTGGTCGTTCCGATCCCCTCTATATCCGCAAATTCCTCCCGCCCGACTTCCAGATAGGCGACATATTGGCAGATCGGCAGGATCGCATCGTTCATCAGGCCGACCACCCTGCCATTGTCCGACTGCATCGTGTCGCCGTCCGACGCCTGCGCGACATAGATGTTCCAATCGTCCGGGCGAAAGCGTTCGGCAATCACCTCCTGCAATTTCTCCAGCGCGCTCGACACCAAAGTGCCGCCCGTCACCGTGCTGTAGAAGAAGGTCTGTTCATCCACCTCCGCCGCGCGGTCGGTGTGATGAATGAACACCACCTCGACATGCTCGTAACAGCGCGTCAGGAACAGATGCAGCAGCGCGAAGAAGCGTTTTGCCAGATCCTTCATATGCTCCGTCATGGAGCCGGACACGTCCATCAGGCAGAACATCACCGCCTGCGCCACGGGCTTCGGCACGGTTTCAAAACGACGATAGCGCAGGTCCACCGGATCGATATAGGCGATCAGATTGCGCCGCCGGATGATATGCGAGCGTTCCTCGCGCAGCGCCTCCAGCCGCGTTGCATCGTCGGGCAGAGCGGGATCGCGTGCCTCGATCTCCGCGATCTCCTCCTCGATCCGCGCGAGATCGCCGCTGCTTGGCCGCCGCAGCGCCAATCGCCGCGACATGGCCCGCTGCATCGTCCGGGACACCGACAGATTGGACGGATTGCCGGCCACGGAATAGCCCGCGCGCCTGATCCCATCCACCTTGCCGCCGATCAGCCGCTGCTTGGCCAGATCGGGCAGTTCCAGATCGTCCAGAAACAGGTCCAGAAATTCCTCGCGGCTCAGCGCGAACTGGAAATCGTCATTCCCTTCGCCATCGCCAGCCTGACTGCCCGCGCCTTGCCCGCCGGAGGGGCGCTTGATCCGGTCGCCCTCCATATAGTCGTGATTGCCGGGCAAGACCCGCTCGCGGTTGCCGCCCTGCGCAGCGCGGTGGAGCGTGGGTTCGTGAATGGCGTCGCGGCGGATGGTGATCTGGCCGTCCTTGTCCAGATCCTTGATGCTCCGATCCTTCAGACTATCGCGCACCGCCTGCTGCACATAGGCCCTCGCCCGCCGCAGGAAACGTTGCCTGTTGACCAGACTCTTGCCTCCGGGATTCAGCCGTCTGTCGACTATGTGCATGGTGGCTTGGCCGCCTCCATCTTTATGGGACCATCACGACCCGGCTTGTCAACCGGCCTGCTTCACGCGGATATACCATTCAACCAGCCGCCTGACCTGCCGCTCCGTATAGCCGCGTTCGATCATGCGGGCGACGAACTCGTCATGCTTGCTCGCCGTGTCGCCATCCTTCTTCGATCCGAAGCTGATGACCGGCAACAGATCCTCGACCTGGCTGAACATCATCCGCTTTTCGATAACCTCCCGGATTTTCTCATAGCTGGTCCATGACGGATTGCGTCCGTCATTGCTGGCCCGCATCCGCAGCGCGAACTTCACCACCTCGTTACGGAAATCCTTGGGGTTGGCGATTCCGGCGGGCTTTTCCGTCTTGGAAAGCTCCTGATTGATGACTTCCCGGTCCAACAACTGCCCGGTGTCGGGGTCCTTGAAGTCCAAATCCTCGATCCAAGCGTCGGCATAGGCGACATAGCGATCGAACAGATTCTGCCCATAATCATTGTAGGATTCCAGATAGGCCTTCTGGATTTCATTGCCGATGAATTCGGCATAGCGCGGCGCTAGTTCGCCCTTGATGAACTCCAGATAGCGGGCCTCCACCTCGGCCGGGAACTGTTCCTGCCGTACCATCCCCTCCAGCACATACATCAGATGCACCGGATCGGCGGCAATTTCGCTGCCGTCATGGTTGAAGGTCGCCGAAAGCGCCTTGAAGGCGAAGCGGGTGGACGTGCCGGACATGCCCTCATCCACGCCGCCTGCGTCGCGATATTCCTGAAGGCTCTTCGCCCGCGGATCGATTTCCCGCAGCATTTCGCCGTCATAGACGCGCATCTTCGAATAAAGATTGCTGTTCTCATGCTCGCGCAGCCGCGTCAGCACCGAAAAGCGCGCCAGCATGTCCAAAGTCCCCGGCGCGCAGGGCGCTTTGTTCAGGTCCGATTCCCGCAGCAATTTTTCATAAACCTGCCGTTCTTCGGTCGCCTGCAAACTATAGGGAACCTTGATCACATAGATGCGATCGATAAAGGCTTCGTTATTCTTGTTATTCTTGAAATTCGCCCATTCGGACTCATTGCTGTGGGCCATGATGATGCCATTATAGGGGATGGCGCCGATATTTTCCGTGCCGATATAATTGCCCTCCTGCGTCGCGGTCAGCAACGGGTGAAGCATCTTGATCGGCGCCTTGAACATCTCGACAAATTCCAGCATCCCCTGATTGGCCCGGTTAAGGCCGCCGGAATAGCTGTAGGCGTCGGGATCATTCTGGGAGAGCATTTCCAGCTTGCGAATATCGACCTTGCCGACCAGCGAGCTGATGTCCTGGTTATTCTCGTCCCCCGGCTCGGTCTTGGCGATGGCGACCTGCCTCATGCGCGAGGGCATCATCTTGACGACCCGGAACTGCGTAATATCGCCGCCATACTCGTCCAGCCGCTTGCGGCACCATGGGCTGATCATGCCCGTCAACCGCCGCCGGGGAATGGCGTAATTTTCCTCTATAGTGTCGCCGTGAGTTTCCGCGTCGAACAGCGCCAGCGGGCTTTCGAAGATGGGGCTAAGTTCCTCCCCTGCCTTCAGCACATAGATGGGATGGACCTCCATCAGCGCCTTCAGCCGCTCCGCCAGAGAGGATTTGCCGCCGCCCACCGGCCCCAGCAGATAGAGAATCTGCTTGCGCTCCTCCAGCCCCTGGCTCGCATGGCGCAGGAAGCTGACGATATGTTCGATCGTCCCTTCCATGCCATAGAAGTTGGCGAAGCTGCTGTAGCGTCGGATCGTCCGGTTCATGAAAATCCGGCCCAGCCGCTGGTCGCGCGACGTGTCGATGACCTCCGCCTCGCCGATGGCGGCCAACAGCCGCTCCGCCGCAGAGGCATGCATCAATGGATCGCTACGACATCCCAGCAGATAGTCTTCGATGGACATTTCGGCCTGACGCCGATCGTCATACTTCCGCGTGAAGCTGGAAAACAGCTCATTTTTCGTCACTGGCGACTCCCGCTAAAGTAGCCGTAGAATCAATATAGACCCTTATGCTCTGTAAAAACAGTGCAATAGATCAAGTTCCGCAAAGAAATTTCGCACCTTTCCAAAAATTAATCCAGCGATGGCTGCAAAATNTACGCAAGTTGTCGTGCCGGCAACGCTAGAGCATTTCCGGNCCATGCACGGTTGATGACTTGCGGNTAAAGCCTTATCCCGCCGTCATCGTGCAGGTTCACATCGGCGCGACGATCCCCCGCCGCGATAAGAGCATAGTGTCACCTCCGGCCCGCAGTGGGAAGGGGGTAAAGCCGATATTCGCCGGGATAATGGAGAGTAACCGTTACGCCTTCATATCGATCGTCGCGATCAGGCCGCCATCGGGCGCATTGACCAGCCGCACCGACGCTTCGAACGACAGCGCCAGCGCCCGCGCGATCGTCAGCCCGATGCCCGTTCCCGACCGCCCGCCCGGCTGGCCGCCCGGACCGCGGGTGAAGGGTTCGAACATCTGGTCCAGTTGATCGGCCGGAATCCCCGGTCCATGGTCGCGAATCTCGATCAGCAGGCGCCCGGCCTGCCGCGAACAGCCGATGTCGGCGCTGCCGCCATATTTGACGGCGTTGTTCACAAGATTGCTGATGCAGCGCGTCAACGCATTGGGCTTCACGCGCACCGTCCCGCCACAGCCGGTCATGAAGCGCACCGGCGACCCCAGATCCTGCGCATCCTCCGCCATGCTGGTCAGCAGGGAATCGATGTCGATCATCGACCAGTCCTCTTGCGACTCCGTGCTGGCCGCCAGATCCAGCCCCTCCCGCACCAGCGTCAGCATCGCCTGATGGTCCTGCAACAGCCGCGCCCGCAATTCCTCATTCTCCACCAGTTCCAGCCGCAGCCGCAATCGGGTCAACGGCGTCTGGAGGTCATGGCTGATCGCGGCCAGCAACTGCGTCCGTTCGGCAAAGCCCGCCCGCACCCGCCGCTGCATCAGGTTGAAGGTGGAAAGCGCCGCCCGCACCTCCTCAGGCCCGCGTTCGGGCATTTCTTCAGGGTCGAGCGAGACGGAAAAGGCCTCCGCCGCCCGCTCCAGCCGCCGCAGCGGCTTGGCGACGAAGCGGGCGACGACGATCGCCAGTCCCGCCGAGGAAATCAGGATCAGCAGCAGATAGAGCGGATTGCCCAATATGCTGGGCGGCTTTTCCATGCGGGGCAGATAAATGGCCAGCGACCTCCTGACATTCGCCGCATCGGTAAAGCGGATGACCCAGCAGTCGGGGTAAGGGGCGCCGATCAGGCCCGCCGCCCGGATCGATGGATCGCGGCGCGACGGCGAAAAGCAAAAGCCCGCAGGCACCTGCCCAGCCTCCGGCTCCGATCGCGAGCCGAAACGCTGCGCCAGCGCCTGCGCCAGCGCATTGTCCGGTTCGGTCAGGCTGACGCCGTCCGGGGCGATGCCCGCCCCCATGATCTGCCGGGCCACCAGCATCGCTTCGACCCGGACCGGATCATGGCTCAGCCGCTGGGCGATATCGACCGCGCTGGCCACCACGCGCTGCAACCGCCAGCGCTCGAAATCATGATGACGGCTGTTTTCCGCCACCAGCAACGCCAGCACGGCCGCCGCGATCATGCCGACGGTCAGGATCAGGAATATCTGCCCGGTCAGCGAACGGATGAAAGTGCGCGCCCGCGCAACGGCCGATCCGATCACGCCCAGCTTGGGCTGCCCCGCATCATTCATAGGTCACGGTGCTTGCCAGCACATAGCCTTCGCCACGCACCGTCAAAATCAGCCCCTCGCCGCCCGTGTCGCCGCCGGTCCCGCCGATCAGCTTCTGCCGCAACCGGCTGACCTGAAGGTCGATCGACCGGTCGAACGCCGCCGTCGCCCGCCTTTCAGGCACCAACGCTTCACGGGACAGGACCATGTTCGGCTCCTCGATAAAGCGCGACAGCAGGCGGAACTCCGCCGACGACAGCATCACCAGCCGGTCGTCGCTGGCGATCAGCCGTCGCTGGAACAGGTCCAGCCGCCACGGCCCGAAACGGGCGATCTTAGCGCTTTGCCGCCCCTGCTCCTCGACCCGCGACCGGCGCAGCAGATTGCGGATGCGCACCAGCAGTTCGCGCGGCTCGAACGGCTTGGTCAGATAATCGTCCGCGCCCAGCTCCAGCCCCAATACCCGATCGATCGCGCTGCCCCGCGCGGTGACCATGATGATCTGCACGCCATTGCCCTGCGCCCGCAGTTCGCGGCACAACGACAGGCCGTCACCGTCGGGCAGGTTCAGGTCCAGCACGATCAGGTCGATCGGATGCGCCGCCATGGCCCTGTGCAGCGCGGCCAGACTGTCCGCCGCGATCACCTCATATTGTTCCTGCGCCAACTGCGCGACGATCAGGTCGCGAATATCCTCATCGTCATCGACCACGACGATATGGGGGTTGGAGGAGGAGACGGGGCGGCTGGGCGACAGGTCGGGCATGGCGGTCCTTCTACCCCGCTTTTCCCGGAGAGTCTGCGCCTGCGGATCGTGCTGATACATGGCGATACATTCCGCTACGATCCGACGCAGAGTGCGACATTTTGATCCATCGGGATATTGAATCGCGCTATCCTCACCGCAACAATCCAGCAAAGTAGCGAGGGTCGGCACTCCTTCGAAGGCCGACCTTCGCCCGGCGCGTCCCTCCCCTCCCCCTGCGCCGGGCGAAGTCCCCTTGACATCTGGACCCGCACCGACGCCATGCTAAGCAGCCCCTATTTCCGCACTGTCCCCGTCGCGCTTTGCATCCTGCTCGCCGCCTGCGGTCAGCAGAAGGCGCCCAAACGCGGCCCGGTCGAAGTGGGGGTGGTGACGTTGACGGCCCAGAATGTGACGGTATCCACCGAACTGCCGGGCCGCACCGCATCGACCATGATGTCGGAAGTCCGCCCGCAGGTCGCGGGCGTCATCCAGAAGCGGCTGTTCACCGAAGGCTCCTATGTCCAGGCCGGGCAGCCGCTTTACCAGATCGACCCCCAGCTCTACCGCGCCTCCCGCGATGAGGCGCAGGCGACCCTCGCCGCCGCTCAGGCGACCGCCGCCGCCGCGCAGGCCAAGGCCAACCGCTACCGCACTCTGGGCCAGAGCGAGGCCGTCAGCGCGCAGGATCGCGACGATGTGATCGCCACCGCGCGTCAGGCCAGCGCCGCCGTCGAGCAGGCCCGCGCCACGCTGCAAACCACGGGCATCAACCTGAATTTCACGCAGGTCCGCGCCCCGATCAGCGGTCGCATCGGTCGGTCGGCCTTCACGCCGGGCGCGCTGGTCACCGCCAGCCAGACCACTGCGCTGGCCACCATCCAGCAACTCGACCCGATCTTCGTCGACATCACCCAGTCCAGCGCGAAGCTGCTCCAACTGCGCCGCGCGCTCGCGACCGGCAAGCAATTGCCCGCCAGCGCGACCATCCGGCTGAAGCTGGACGATGGCACCGACTATCCGCAGGAAGGCCGCATCGAGTTCGCCGAGCCGATCGTCGATCCCAACAGCGGCACCGTGACCCTGCGCGCGCGCTTCCCCAATCCCGACGGGCTGCTGTTGCCGGGCATGTTCGTGCGCGCCGTCGCTCCGCAATCGGTGGTGCCAGGCGCCATCCTCGCCCCGCAGCAGGGCATCAGCCGCGACGCCAAGGGCAACGCCACCGCGCTGGTGGTGAATGCGAAGAACAAGGTCGAACGTCGCACCGTCACCGCCGCGCAGGCGATCGGCGACAAATGGCTGATCACGTCGGGCCTCAAGGCAGGCGACCGGCTGATCGTGGAGGGAACGGACAAGGTCCAGCCCGATGACAGCGTGAAGGCCGTCGCCATCGAGGCTCCCGCCGCGCCGGTCCAGAAATAAGGGGCCGCCGTCATGCTCAGCCGCTTTTTCATCGAACGGCCCATTTTTGCATGGGTCATCGCCATCGGCATCATGATGGCGGGCCTTGGCGCGATGCTGACGCTGCCGATCGCCCAATATCCCGACATCGCCCCGCCATCGGTCAATATCAGCGCCAGCTACCCTGGCGCATCGGCCGAAACCGTGGAAAGCAGCGTCACGCAGGTCATCGAACAGCAACTGACCGGCATCGATGGCCTCATGTATTTCTCCTCCACCTCCAGCGCCAATGGCCAGTCGCGGATTTCGGTCTCCTTCAATAAGGGCACCGACCCCGACACCGCGCAGGTGCAGGTGCAGAACAAGGTGCAGCAGGCGCTGTCCCGCCTGCCCAACGCCGTGCAGCAGCAGGGTTTGACGGTTACCAAGTCGCAGAACGACTTCCTGATGGTCGTGGGCCTGTTCGACGCGACCAACACCGCGTCGCAGGCCGACATCGCCGACTATCTGGTGAATAATATCCAGGACCCCATCGCCCGCGTCGATGGCGTCGGCTCCTCCCAGATTTTCGGCTCGCAATATGCGATGCGCATCTGGCTGGACCCTTACAAGCTCGCCACCGTCAAGCTGATGCCGTCCGACGTGCAAAGCGCCATCGCCGCCCAGAATGTCGAAGTGTCGGCGGGCCAGATCGGCGCCGATCCTGCGCCTGCGGGGCAGCAGATCAACGCCACGGTCACCGCCCGCGCGCGGCTCCAGACGCCCGAACAGTTCCGCAACATCATCGTCAAGACCCAGACCGACGGCTCCGTCGTCCGCCTGTCGGACGTGGCGCGGGTGGAACTGGGCAATGAAAGCTACACATCCGCGGCGCAGATGAACGGCCACCCGGCATCGGGCATGGCGCTGCAACTCGCGCCCGGCGCCGACGCGCTCAAGACCGCCGAACTGGTCAAGGCCAAGGTCGCCGAACTGTCGACCAACCTGCCGCATGGCTATCAGGTCAGCTACCCGCGCGATACCACGCCGTTCATCAAGCTGTCGGTCGAGGAAGTCATCCAGACGCTGATCGAGGCGGTCGGCCTGGTCGTCGTCGTCATGTTCGTCTTCCTGCAAAGCTGGCGCGCGACGCTGGTGCCCGCCATCGCCGTTCCGGTGGTGTTGCTAGGCACCTTTGGCGTGCTGGCGCTGTTCGGCTATTCGATAAACACGCTCACCCTGTTCGGCATGGTGCTGTCGATCGGCCTGCTGGTGGACGACGCCATCGTGGTCGTCGAAAATGTCGAACGCATCATGGAGGAAGAGGGGCTTTCGCCCCGCGAGGCCACCATCAAGTCGATGGCGGAAATTGGCAATGCGCTGGTCGGCATCGCGCTGGTGCTGTCGGCGGTGCTGCTGCCCATGGCCTTTTTCGGCGGCTCCACCGGCGTCATCTACCGGCAATTTTCGATCACCATCGTCTCGTCCATGCTGCTGTCCGTGGTGGTGGCGCTCATCCTGTCGCCAGCGCTGTGCGCCACGATCCTGAAACCCATATCGGAGGACCATCGCGACCGCGGCTGGGCCGGAAAGTTCAACCGCTGGTTCGAACGAGTGACGCATGGCTATATCAGCCGGCTCAAGGGCTTCATCGGCCGCCGCATCCTCTTCTGGGTGGGCTATGCGGTGATCATTGGCCTGTTCGCCCTGCTGTTCCTGCGCCTGCCCACCAGCTTCCTGCCGGTGGAGGATCAGGGACAGGTGATGGTGCAGATCACGCTGCCCGCAGGCGCCAAATCATCCCGCACCGCGTCTGCCATCGAACAGATTCAGAATTATTTCGCCAACGATGAAAAGGACAATGTCGCCTTCGTGTTCGTGACACAGGGCTTCAGTTTCGCGGGACAGGGCGAAAACACCGCGCAGGGTTTCATCAACCTTGCCCCGTGGGATCAGCGCAAGGGGACCGTCAACAGCGCGGGCGCCATTGCGGAGCGGGCCACCAAGAAACTGGCGGCTATCCGCGATGCGAAGGTGTTGGCGATGACGCCGCCCTCTATCCGGGGGCTGGGCCAGTCCAACGGCTTTACCTTCGAACTGCTCAACAGCGGGGGTCTCAGCCGCGAACGCTTCCTTGCCCTGCGCAACCAGTTGATGAAGGCCGCCGCCGACAACCCTAAGCTGGCGGGGGTTCGCGCCGCCACCCTGGAGGATACGCCCCAGCTCAAGATCGACATCGATTCCGAAAAGCTGGCCGTGCTGGGCCTGACCCAAACCAGCGTCGACAATGTGCTCAGCGCCGCCTGGGGCAGCACCTATATCAACGATTTCCTTGATCGCGGACGGGTGAAGCGCGTCTATATGCAGGCCGACGCGCCGTTCCGTGCGCTGCCGACCGATCTCGACAACTGGCAGGTGCGCTCCAGCACTACGGGCGAGATGGTGCCCTTCTCCGCCTTCGCTACCAGCCACTGGACGAAGGGACCGACCAGCGTGGGCCGTTTCAACGGGCAGTCCTCCTATGAAATTCAGGGCCAGCCCGCACCCGGCGCCAGTTCGGGCGACGCGATGGATGAAATGGTGAAGCTGCAAAAGCAACTGCCCGCTGGCACCAGCTATGCATGGAGCGGCCTGTCCTATCAGGAGCAGCTATCCGGCGGTCAGGCGCCCCTGCTCTACGGGCTGTCTGTGCTGGTGGTCTTCCTCTGCCTCGCCGCGCTGTATGAAAGCTGGTCGATCCCGCTGGCGGTGCTGCTGGTCATTCCGCTGGG
>Ga0065704_10070887_pt1 | contig 15015 bp, 8 predicted proteins | sample SwiRhicommuniRL2_FD_59091 | JGI IMG/M metagenome (GOLD analysis project Ga0065704, IMG submission 59091) | Switchgrass rhizosphere bacterial communities from Rose Lake, Michigan, USA - RL2 v2 (version 2) | ecosystem: Host-associated > Plants > Roots > Rhizosphere > Soil | place: East Lansing, MI
CGCGCGAGGCCGGCCTGAGCGTCGGCGCGCGCTTCGCCGCCGGCAACGTGTTCCTGCCCCGCGACGATGCCGACGCCGCCGCGCGCTGCCGCCAGGTCCTGGAAGAGGAACTGCGGCGTGCCGGCGCCCAGCCCTGCGGCTGGCGCCTCACCCCCACCAACGATGCGGTGTGCGGACAACTGGCCAAGGACACCCTGCCGCGCATCGAGCAGGTGTTCGTCGACGCCGGCGCCGAGCAGGGCGAGGACGCCTTCGCCCTGGCCCTGTTCCTGGCGCGCCGCCGCGCCGAGCAGCGCCTGCGCGAGGTCGCCGACTTCTACGTCGCCACGCTCTCGCCCAACGGCATCGGTTACAAGGGCATGGTGCTGCCGGACAAGCTCAGCACCTTCTACCCGGACCTGCAGCGCAACGACCTGGCCTCCAGCGCCATCGTGTTCCATCAGCGCTTCTCCACCAACACGCTGCCGCGCTGGCCGCTGGCGCACCCGTTCCGCCTGCTCGCGCACAACGGCGAGATCAACACCATCGAGGGCAACCGGCACTGGGCGCAGGCGCGCAGCAAGGTGTGGAAGACCCCGCGCTTCGACATCGCCGAGCTGGACCCGGTGATCTCGATGCACGGCTCCGATTCGCAGAGCCTGGACAACATGCTGGAACTGCTGGTCGCCGGCGGCATGGACCTGCTGCAGGCGCTGCGCATCCTGGTGCCGCCGGCCACCCAGTCGCTGGAGTTCAAGGACGCCGACCTGGCCGCGTTCTACGAGTTCTACGGGCTCAACACCGAGCCGTGGGACGGCCCGGCCGGCATCGTCGCCTGCGACGGCCGCTACGCCGCGTGCATGCTCGACCGCAACGGCCTGCGCCCGGCGCGCTGGATGCTGACCTCCGACCGGCATTTCCTGGTCGCCTCCGAAGCCGGCGTGTGGGAACTGCCGGCCGAGCGCGTCACCCGCAAGGGCAAGCTCGGCCCCGGCGAGATGATGGCCATCGACCTCAAGCGCGGCGACCTGCTCGATTCCGACGCCATCGACCGCATCAACCGCGGCCGCGCCCCGTACAAGCAGTGGCTGCAGCAGGGCGTGACCTACCTGCAGACCGAGCTGATCGACCCGTCGCTGGTCGAGGAGCCGTTCGACGAGCGCACCCTGCGCAGCTACCACAAGCTGTTCCAGCTCAGCACCGAGGAAGTGGAGCAGGTGCTGCGGCCGCTGGCCGAGACCGAGCAGGAAGCCACCGGCTCGATGGGCGACGACACCCCGATGGCGGTGCTCAGCCGCCACACCCGGCCGCTGTACGACTACTTCCGCCAGGCCTTCGCGCAGGTCACCAACCCGCCGATCGACCCGCTGCGGGAAGACTGCGTGATGTCGCTGACCACCCAGCTCGGCAAGGAGACCAACATCTTCCATGCCGGCCCGGAGACGGTGAACCACGTCATCCTCAACTCGCCGGTGCTCAGCCAGCGCAAGCTGCGCCAGCTGCTGAAGATGGAGCAGTACCAGACCCGCAACGCGCAGATCGACCTGTCCTACAGCGTCGAGGAAGGCCTCAAGGCCGGCCTGGAGCGCATCTGCGCCGAGGCCGAACAGGCCGCGCGCGACGGCAAGGTCATGCTGCTGCTGACCGACCGCTACCCGGTGCCGGAGCGGCCGATGGCGCATGCGCTGCTGGCCACCGGCGCGGTGCACCACCACCTCTCGCGCGTGGGCCTGCGCTGCGACGTCAACCTGATCATCGAGACCGGCACCGCGCGCGATCCGCATCACATGGCCTGCCTGCTCGGTTTCGGCGCCACCGCGGTGTATCCGTACCTGGCCTACCAGACCCTGTTCGACCTGGGCCGGCGCGGCATCCTCATGCTCAAGAGCGGCGGCGAGCAGACCCAGATCGGCCGCAAGTACCGCAAGGGCATCTACAAGGGCCTGTCCAAGATCATCTCCAAGATGGGCATCTGCACCATCGCCAGCTACCGCGGCGCGCAACTGTTCGAGATCGTGGGACTGGATCCGGACGTGATGGCGCTGTGCTTCCCGGACACCGCCGCGCGCATCGGCGGCGTGAACCTGGCGCGGCTGGACACCGAGGCGCGGCAACTGGCCGCGCGCGCCTGGAACGACCTGCTCAAGCCGGAGGTGGGCGGCCTGCTCAAGTACGTGCACGGCGGCGAGTACCACATGTACAACCCGGACGTGGTGCTGACCCTGCAGCGCGCCACCCGCAGCGGCCTGCAGGCCGACTGGGACGCCTACGCCGCCGCGGTGCACGGGCGCCCGGCCTCCGCCCTGCGCGACCTGCTGCAGCTCAAGCGCGCCGCCACGCCGACGCCGCTGGACGAGGTGGCCCCGGCCGAGGACCTGCTGCGCCGCTTCGACACCGCCGCGATCAGCCTCGGCGCGCTGTCGCCGGAGGCGCACGAGGCGCTGGCGATCGCGATGAACCGCCTCGGCGGGCGCAGCAACTCCGGCGAAGGCGGCGAAGACCCGGCGCGCTACGGCACCGAGAAGCGTTCCAAGATCAAGCAGGTGGCCTCCGGCCGCTTCGGCGTCACCCCCGAGTACTTGGTCAACGCCGAGGTGCTGCAGATCAAGGTCGCGCAGGGCGCCAAGCCCGGCGAAGGCGGGCAGTTGCCCGGGCACAAGGTCAACGAACTAATCGCGCGGCTGCGCTACGCCAAGCCGGGCATCGGCCTGATCTCGCCGCCGCCGCACCACGACATCTACTCGATCGAAGACCTCGCGCAGCTGATCTACGACCTCAAGCAGGTCAATCCCAGCGCACTGGTGTCGGTGAAGCTGGTCAGCCATGCCGGCGTGGGCACCATCGCCGCCGGCGTGGTCAAGGCCGGCGCCGACCTGATCACCGTGTCCGGCCACGACGGCGGCACCGGCGCCAGCCCGGTCAGCTCGATCCGCTACGCCGGCGTGCCGTGGGAACTGGGCGTGGCCGAGTCGCACCAGGCGCTGGTCGCCAACGACCTGCGGTCGCGCACCATCCTGCAGACCGATGGCGGCCTGAAGACCGGCCTGGACGTGGTCAAGGCGGCGATCCTGGGCGCGGACAGCTTCGGCTTCGGCACCGGCCCGATGATCGTGCTCGGCTGCAAGTACCTGCGCATCTGCCACCTCAACAACTGCGCCACCGGCGTGGCCACCCAGGACGAGCGCCTGCGCGCCAACTACTTCACCGGCCTGCCCGAGCGCGTGGAGAACTTCTTCCGCCTGCTGGCCGAGGAAGTGCGGCAGTGGCTGTCGTACCTGGGCGTGCGTTCGCTGGACGAGATCGTCGGCCGCACCGAACTGCTGCAGCAACTGGACGTGTCGCCGCGCGAAGGCGTGCGCGTGGACCTGTCGCGGCTGCTGCAGGACGTGCGCCACGACGGCGGCCACTGCGCCGCGCAGCGTCTGTACGAATCGCCGGACAGCCTGGCCACGCAGATGGACGGCCTGCTCGCCGACGCCATCGCGCACAAGCGCGGCGGCGACCACCGCTTCCTGATCCACAACACCGACCGCTCGATCGGCGCGCGCCTGTCCGGCGCCATCGCCCGCGCGCACGGCAACCACGGCATGGACGACGCGCCGCTGACCCTGCGCTTCCGCGGCTCGGCCGGGCAGAGCTTCGGCGCGTTCAACGCCGGCGGCCTGCAGCTGGAACTGGAAGGCGAGGCCAACGACTACGTCGGCAAGGGCATGGCCGGCGGGCGCCTGGTGGTGCGGCCGCCGCGTGGCGCGCGCTTCGAGGCGCGCAGCACCGCGATCGTCGGCAACACCTGCCTGTACGGCGCCACCGGCGGCGAACTGTTCGCCGCCGGCCGCGCCGGCGAGCGCTTCGCGGTGCGCAACTCCGGTGCGCTGGCGGTGATCGAGGGCGCCGGCGACCATTGCTGCGAGTACATGACCGACGGCATCGTGCTGGTGCTGGGCAAGGTCGGGCTGAACTTCGGCGCCGGCTTCACCGGCGGCCTGGCCTACGTGCTCGACGTGGACCGCGACTTCGTCGACCGTTACAACCACGAACTGATCGACATCCACCGCATCTCCGCCGAAGGCTTCGAGAGCCACCGCCAGCACCTGCACAAGCTGATCAGCCGCCACCGCGAACTGACCGGCAGCATCTGGGCGCAGCAGATCCTCGACGAATTCCGCGACTACGTCGGCAAGTTCTGGCTGGTCAAACCGAAGGCGGCGAGCATCGAGTCGTTGACCGAGTCGCTGCGCCGAGCCGCCTAGTGGCGGCGCGTCGCAGCGACGGGATTGGGGAGTCGGGATTCGGGATTGGGAGAAGCAACCCAGCATCGGATCCGACGCCAGTCCCCCGCTTTTTCGAATCCCCAATCCCCAATCCCGAATCCCTGCCCCTATGAGCCGCAAACACGCCTTCCAATTCCTCGACCTGCCGCGGCAGATGCCGCAACGCATTCCGGTGGAACTGCGCACCTCCGGCGACTGGAACGAGCTGTACGGCAAGTTCGACAAGGCCGACGCGCAGTACCAGGCCGGGCGCTGCCTGGATTGCGGCAACCCGTACTGCAGTTGGAAGTGCCCGGTGCACAACGCCATCCCGCAGTGGCTGCAGCTGGTGCAGGAGAACCGCATCGAGGAAGCGGCGGCGCTGTGCCACAGCACCAACCCGCTGCCGGAAGTGTGCGGCCGTGTGTGCCCGCAGGATCGCCTGTGCGAAGGCAGTTGCACGCTGGAGGAGTTCGGCGCGGTCACCATCGGCGCGGTCGAGAAGTACATCGTCGACACCGCGCTCAACAACGGCTGGCGACCGGATCTGAGCCAGGTCGAGCCCACCGGCAAGCGCGTAGCGGTGATCGGCGCCGGGCCGGCCGGACTGAGCTGCGCCGACCGCCTGGCCCGCGCCGGCATCCAGGCGGTGGTGTACGACCGCTACGAGCAGATCGGCGGCCTGCTGCAGTTCGGCATCCCCAGCTTCAAGCTGGACAAGAGCGTGATCGGCAAGCGTCGCGAGGTGCTCGAAGGCATGGGTGTGCAGTTCCGCCTGGGCGTGGAGATCGGCCGCGACGTCAGCCTGGAGCAGTTGCTCGGCGAGTACGACGCCGTGTTCCTCGGCACCGGCGCCTACCGCTACACCGATGGCGGCCTGCCCGGCCAGGACCTGCCCGGCGTGCTGCCGGCGCTGCCGTTCCTGGTGCAGAACAGCCGCATCGTCGGCGGCAACGATCCCTGGGGCCGGCCGATCGCCGGCTGGGAAGACAAGATCGCGCTGCCCGACCTGAGCGGCAAGCGCGTGGTGGTGCTGGGCGGCGGCGACACCGGCATGGACTGCGTGCGCAGCGCGATCCGCCTGGGCGCGGCCAAGGTCACCTGCGCCTACCGCCGCGACGAGGCCAACATGCCCGGCTCGGCACGCGAAGTGGCTAATGCGCGCGAGGAAGGCGTGCGCTTCCTGTTCAACCGCCAGCCGCTGGCGGTGGAAGCCGACGCTGCCGGCAACCTGGCCGGCGTGCGCGTGGTGCAGACCCGGCTCGGCGAGCCGGACGCGCGCGGGCGCCAGGCCGCGGTGCCGGTGGAAGGCAGCGAATCGCTGCTGGACGCGGACGTGGTCATCATCGCCTTCGGCTTCTCGCCGAGCGTGCCCGAGTGGCTGGCGGCGCAGGGCGTGGAAGGCACCGCCAACGGCCGCATCCTCGCTGGCGGCGACGACCGCCTGCCGTACCAGACCACCAACCCCAAGCTGTTCGCCGGCGGCGACGCGGTACGCGGCGCCGACCTCGTGGTGACCGCGGTCGCCGAAGGTCGCGACGCGGCGGCGAGCATCGCCGAATGGATCGGCAACCGCCTGCCGGTGACCACCCAGGCCGCCGCCTGAGCGAAACCGTCCGCATTCGGGCAACGCCGCTGCCGGACAGGCAGCGGCCGGCTGGGCACGTGCGGGTTGACGGCAGCACAGCAGCACGCGCCGTGGCGACAGCACCCGTCGAACGCAGCGGCGCCGACATGGTCGCGTCGGGGCTGAAGCCCCTCCCACACGTGCCGCCATCAGACACCCCCATCCCCTGTAGGAGCGGCTTCAGCCGCGACGAACGACGTCGGAAATCAACCGATCCGGCCATCGATCAGGGCTGAAATCCCATCACAGCAATGCCCTCGCCGGGCACAAGACGCTCCCCGCAGAGGCGACTTCAGTGGCGACAAGCAACGTCGGAACCTGTGCGGTTCGCGCATCGATCCGGCCTGAAATCCCGTCACGGAGACGCTCTCACCCACCGGGCAAAAACCCCGTGTGGGAGCGACTTCAGTCGCGCCGAACGGCGTCCGGAACTCGTGTGATTTCGACCGTCCGCCGGTGCTGAAGCCCTCCCGCAGAAGGACCCCGATGCTTGGGCGTCCCCGGCTCGCGCAGCCGCACGGACCACCGCAACCACCGATGAACCAGCGCGCCGATCACCCCAAAAACGCGACACCCGCAACAACATCCTTCGCACGAGTGAATGCACCGCTAACGCATGCCCTTCTACGCTGGCCGCGCGGGGTGCGTTCCGCGCACCCTGTGCACGCCGGCCCCTCCCCCGATGGCACCCCCGGCATCCTCCCCTCTCCAAGGAAGCCTCCCATGTCGCATTCCTCCCCCTGGCCGTCGCGGTTGCGTCCCCTCGCCGCCGCCGTAGTCCTGCTCGCCGCCTCCGCCGCATCCGCCCAGGACGGCAAAAGCGTGCTCAAGTACGCCGGCGTCAACCTGTCCGGCGCCGAGTTCAACTCCGGCAAGAAGCCGGGCACGCTGTACAAGGACTACACCTACCCGGGGCCGACGGACTACAGCTATTTCGCCGGCAAGGGCATGAACATCGTGCGCCTGCCGTTCCTGTGGGAACGCCTGCAGCCCACCGCCAAGGGCGAGTTCGACCCCGCGCAACTGGCGCAGATCAAGAAGGCGGTGGCGCAGGCCAAGGCCAACGGCCTGCACCTGATCCTGGACCCGCACAACTACGCCAAGTACAACGGCGCGCTGATCGGCAGCCCCGGCGCGCCGGCGGACGTGTTCGCCGACCTGTGGCGGCGCCTGGCGACCGAGTTCAAGGACGACGACACGGTCATCTTCGGGCTGATGAACGAACCCAACGCGGTCTCCTCCACCGATTGGGCGCAGGCCGCGCAGGCCGCGATCGACGCCATCCGCAAGGCCGGGGCCAAGAACCTGGTGCTGGTGCCGGGCACCGCCTACACCGGCGCGCACAGTTGGCGCAGCACGTACTACGGCACCTCCAACGCGGTCGCGCTGCAACCGCTCAAGGACCCGGGCAACCGCATGGCCTTCGAGGCGCACCAGTACCTGGACAAGGACAACAGCGGCACCAAGGGCGAGTGCGTCAGCGCCACCGCCGGCGCGGAGAAGCTGGCCGGCTTCGTCAGCTGGCTGCGCGAGAACAAGAAGGTCGGTTTCATCGGCGAGTTCGCCACCGGCAATACGCCCGTCTGCAACCAGGCGCTGGAAGGCATGCTCAGCTACATCGAGCAGAACAACGACGTGATCGTCGGCTGGACCTGGTGGGCGGCCGGCGCCTGGTGGAAGAACGACTACCCGTTCAACGTGCAGCCCAACAAGGACGGCAGCGACAAGCCGCAGATGGCGATCCTGTCCAAGCACGCGCGCAAGGTCACCGGGAAGTAAGCGCAACGCCCCCGGACGCCTTCGGGCGGGACCCGCGCGCGGGTCCCGCGACACACGGCGTGCGTCCGGCAATTGCCGCGATCGAGCCGAGCGGCATCGCCGACCACGATGCGCTGCCGTTGCACGGCACGCGTACCGGCTGTCGTACAACGCGGCCGCTGCGCGGTTTGCTCTGCCAACCCGGCATCTGCCGCGCGCATCGACATCGAGGGTGTCGCTCCCGAGCGACCTCGCTGACGCGGCGGCGTCGCCCGGCTGACGAAGGTCGAGACCCAGTACGCGTTCGCCATGCCACGCCCTGCACAAATCGACACATGCGTGTGCGTTGTGCGTGGTGGTGGCGTGGCGAATGCACTACGGTGCAGTCGGAACATGTCCCACCGGCTGTCCGGCGTCCGTCCGGCCGCTGCAAAAGAGCGGTAGCCGGGTTCGTTCGCTGATGCATGAGGAACGCCCATCATGGTTGGTCCATCGCTGCGCCTCTGCGCGGTGAGGCTGGCGCTGCTCTCGCTCCTGCTCGCAGTGCTGCCGCCGCTGCACGCACAAGACGCATTGAAGCTCGCCGGGGTCAATCTGTCCGGCGCGGAGATCGCCTCCTCCAAGAAGCCGGGCGAGCTCAACGTCGATTACTTCTATCCTGCCGCGACCGACTACACGTACTTCGCCGGCAAGCACATGAACATCGTGCGCCTGCCGGTGCTGTGGGAGCGCCTGCAGCCCAGCGCGCAGGGCCGGCTCGACACCGCGCAACTGGCGCTGATCCGGACCGCGGCCCGGCAGGCCAGGGCGCAGCGGATGTACCTGATCGTGGACATCCACAACTACGCCAGCTACTACGGCGCCAAGATCGGCAGCGGCACGGTGCCGATCAAGGCCTTCAGCGACCTGTGGCAGCGCCTGGCGCGCGAATTCAAGGACGACGACACCGTGGTGTTCGGCCTGATGAACGAGCCGAACGGCATTGCGCCCGGCCTGTGGGCCGCCGCCGCGCAGGCCGCGGTCGATGCGATCCGCGTCACCGGCGCGCGCAACCTGATCCTGGTTCCAGGCGCGCTGTGGAGCGGCGCGCACAGCTGGTATTCGACCGTCGCTGGCGAATCCAATGCCTCGGCGCTGGCCTCGCTGCACGATCCGCTCAGGCGCATGGCCATCGAAGTCCATCAGTATCTGGACGACGATTCCAGCGGCACCAGCGCCACCTGCGTGAGCGCCAGCATCGGCGCCGAGCGCCTGCGCGCCTTCACCGGCTGGCTGCGCGAGACCGGGCACATCGGCTTCCTCGGCGAGGTCGGCGCCGCCGACAACGCCGTGTGCCGGCAAGCGCTGGACGGCATGCTCGGCTACATCGAGCAGCAGCGCACCGTCTGGCTCGGCTGGAGCTATTGGGCCGGCGGCGCCTGGTGGCGGCCGGATTATCCGTTCAACGTGCAGCCCGACCCGGACGGGCGCGACAAGCCGCAGATGACGATCCTCTCGAACAGGGCCAAGCGCATCACCCGCTGACGGACGCGCGATCAACGATACCGGCTGTCGCACGGCGGCGGCCGACGGCCTTCCGCTGCGCTGCGCGCAGATGCCAGCCGCCCTGAGCGCGGCGAACGCGGCAGCGTGGCACGACGATTGCAACCAACAGGCACGACCGTCGCCACGCATTGCCGCGGCAGCGTGCGACTGGCCGCCCCCCATCGATGAGGCATCCCCATGCAACGCAACTCCTGTCTCCGCACGCCAGTGCGCCGGCGCCTGCGCACCATCCTGTGCCTGGCGCTGCTCGCCTGGATCCCCGGCGCCCTCGCCCAGAGCACACTGCGCTATGCCGGCGTCAATCTCGCCGGTGCCGAATTCAACTCGGCGAAGAAACCGGGCGTGGTGTTCAAGGACTACACCTATCCGGCCGAGAGCGCCTATGCCTATGTCGCCGCGCAGGGCATGAACATCGTGCGCTTGCCGTTCCTGTGGGAGCGCCTGCAACCGGTCGCCCATGGCGAACTGGATGCCGCGCAACTGGGGTATCTGCGCACCGCCGTGGAGCGCGCCAGACTCCATGGCCTGCGGGTGATCCTGGACGTGCACAACTACGCCAAGTACGACGGCGTGCGCATCGGCGGCGACGCGGTGCCCGCCTCGGCGCTGGCCGATCTGTGGCGGCGACTGGGCATCGCATTCGGCAACGACGAGGCCGTGGTCTTCGGCCTGATGAACGAGCCCAACGGGATGCCCGCCGACGACTGGGCCGCCACCGCGCAACTGGCCATCGCCGCGATCCGCGGCGCCGGCGCCTACAACCTGATCCTGGTGCCGGGCACCGCCTTCACCGGCGCGCACAGTTGGAGCAGCACGTGGTACGGCGTCCCCAACGCGCAAGCGCTGCTGGCGATCAGCGATCCCGCCGAGAACATGGCGTTCGAAGTGCACCAGTACCTGGACGCGACCTCCTCCGGCACCAGCCCCGCCTGCGTCAGCACCACCGTCGGCTCGGAGAAGCTGCGCGGCTTCACCCAGTGGCTGCGCGACCACGGCCAGCGCGGCTTCCTCGGCGAATTCGGCGCGAGCAGCGACGCCACCTGCATGGCCGCCCTCGACGACATGCTCGGCTACGTGCACGACAACGCCGACGTCTGGGTCGGCTGGACCGCCTGGGCCGCCGGGGCCTGGTGGAAGACCGACTACGCCTTCAGCCTGCAACCGGACAATCAGGGCACCGACAAGCCGCAGGTCCAGGTGTTGTCGGCGCGGGCGCGGCAGGTTGTTCAGTAGCGGGGAATGGGGAATGGGGAATCGGGATTGGGGATTCGTGAGCAGCGGCCGCGTCTTGGGCGGTGGGCGCGTCGCTCCAGGTTTCTCGCTGCTCAGAACGTCGGGTTTCCGGGCGCAAGTGGCTGGCCGCGGAGTTGGAGAGTGTGTTTCAGCATGCGCGCGCCGGGAAAACCGGCGGTGATCGCAAACACCAGGCGACACGCGCGCGGCGGCCCAGGTCCGCCGTCGCGATTGAGCCCGCGCCACGATCCGGCGCAGACTGTCGTTCCTCCTCCACACGGATCGACCTATGCGCCTGGGCCTGGCCGCCAACCGACTGCACCATCAGGGCAAGGACGCCGCTCTGTTCCGCTGGCTGCGCGCCTGCGAGGCCGGTATTCGCGAACTGCGGCTCGGCCTGCACGCGGTCGGTCGCACCCACGAGGCGATCGCGCGTGCCGGCTGGCTGTCCGGCCATGCCGGCCTCAAGCGCTATCCGTTCGGGCGCGAAGGCGGGCTGATGAAGCTGGTCGCCGAAGTCGTGGGCCTGGAGGGCGCCGAGCGCACGCTCGACGGCGCGATCTACTTCATCGACCCGGTCGATCCGTCCTCGATCTTTCCCGAGGCGATCGCGCTCAAGCGCCAGTGCGTGATCCACGGCAAGCCGTTCATCTCCACCGTAGCCAGCGCCCGCGACTGGATCGAAGTGGAGCGGGTGCACGCCGGGCTGGCGGCCGATGCCGGCGCCGACGACCTGCATGCGCTGGAGCGACAGACCCTGGCGCTGATCGCGCACGATGCGATGAAGCCGCAGATGCTGGCCTTCGCCAGCGAACACTTCGATCTGTTGTCGCGCTTCGCCGAGCGCGTGGCCACCGGCACCACCGGGCAACGCCTCAACGAACTGGCGTGGAGCCGCGGCTGGCCGCAGGGCCAGGAATGGGCGCGCCGCTACCAGAGCGGACCGATGGGCGGCGACGCGCAGATCGCCGACCGCGTACTGGAGCGACAGTGCCAACGCGCGATCTTCTTCGAGGACCCGCACGTGGCGCGCCAGCACGAGGCCGACATCCAGTTGCTGGAACGCGCCGTCACCACGGTGACCGACAGCGCGGTCTGCATCACCTCGCCGCTGGTCGCCGCACGCTGGGCGCAGGCCGCGCGCATGCGGACGGCGGCGGCATGAGCGCCACCGCCCGCAACGGAGGAACACGCGCGTCTTTCATGTGCTCGCATGCGAAATCCGGCGCACGACGCCTTCGCGACATCGCGCGCTGCACGGATATCGGGTGGGCCTTCGGAAGATAGGCTGGCTGCGAGGAGGCCGTCGGCCATTACAGGCATCGTCGAGGCGGCGCCGTGCCGCGCTTTCTCGCAAGGGCGCGCCGTCACGCTGGCCAAGCCGGCTTCGATCGACCGGTATCGCACTGCTCCGTGGCCTACCACGCACGCCCTGGCGATTGCCTGCCAAGCGCTTGCGCACCGCGGCCCTCTCCGACCTGAGTTCGCCATCGTCCGCACGGCGCGTTCGATGCGAACGGGCATGAAGTTCTCGCATCGGTTGCAGCCGTTGGCTCTCTGAGCGTGTCGCCGCGTCGCTGAGAACCCGACCAGGCGCAAGACCTCGCCAGCGCCGAGGTCGATGCGGATACCTCGGCTGAATTCGTTTCCGGCGCGCCGATGGCGAGCATGCGCAGCCCTGCACCAAGGCGCTGCAGGCGGGGCGCTGCAGGCGAAGCACTGACTGCCTCGCGGGCGGAGCAGCGATGGCCGTGCAGGCGCAGGGGTCCGGCTTGTCGGTGCGTAACGGTGTCCAGCGCGTCTTGCTGCAGCGTGCTGACGGATAGCCACGCAAGATCACCCGATCGGCAGCCGCCAACGCGCTGTTCCTCCACGTCATTGCCAGTCCCGGCGTTGGTGGCCCGCGCCAGCGAGGCCGAACGTGGATAGGCCGCCGGCGCGGGTGGCACCGCGATGCGCGCGCGACCACTGCGTCGCCGGACAACGCTGCGCCGCCAGTGGCGCGTGACCGCGCTCACAGTCACTGCCATGTCACGCCGATCGCCAACACTGCCGCGCTTGTCCAGATCCAGGGGGATCCGATGTCGCAGTTCATCTTGCGCCTGCTGTTGCTGGGCGCCGCGGCGCTGTGCGCCGTACCGTCGGCCGACGCGCAACAGGCCGAGCGCCTGCGCGTGCATGGCTCCAACAGCGTGGCCGCGCGGCTGATGCCGGCGCTGGTCGAATCCTGGCTGCAGAGCATCGGCTATCGGCAGATCCAGCGCCGCCGCATCTCGACGGCGATGCTGGAGATCTCCGCGGTGCGCGACGACGCGCCGCTGGTGGTCGAAATCGACGGCAGCGGATCGGCCGCCGGCTTCGCCGACCTGATCCGCGGCGACGCCGAGCTGGCGATGCTCGCGCGTGCGCCCGATGCGCGCGAACGCGACGCCGCGTGGCAGTTGGGCGATCTGTCCTCGCCGGACCAGAATTTCGTCGTGGCCCTGGACGGTGCGCGCCTGCTGGTCGCCGCCGACAACCCCCTGACCTCGCTCGGCATCGCGCAACTGCGCGACATCCTGAGCGGACGGCTGACGCGCTGGTCGCAACTGGGCGGAGCCGATCTGCCGATCGAGGTACAGCGCAACGCGGCCAACAGCGGCCTGGGCGATTTCCTGCGCGAGCGCCTGTCGCTGCCGGCGACGGCACGCGCCGCCGCGCAACGCGTCCATCCCACCTTGACCGAAGCGGCGCAGGCCGCGGCCGGGCGTCCTTCCGCGCTGGCGCTCGTCGACCTGACCACGCCGCTGCCGCCCGGCACCCGCGCGCTCGCCATCGCCGACGGCGGCATCGCCATCGCGCCCACGCCGGCCAGCATCCGCGGCGAGGACTATCCACTGGTGCAGCGCTACAGCCTGCATGGCGGGCAGATGATGTCCGCGCTCGGCCGCAGCCTGGCCTTGTATGCGATCGGCCCCCAGGCGCAGCAGGTCGTACGCCGGATCGGCCCGCTGCCACTGGCGCTGGTGCCGGATCCGACGCCGCTCGCCGCCGCGAGCGCCTCGCGGCCCGACGCCTATGCCCAGGCCGGTAGCGGCGCGCAGCGGCTGACCACCACGCTGCGCTTCAGCCTCCAATCGCTGAACTCGATGTTCGAGGCGCGCAGCGCCCAGGACCTGGAGCGGGTGATCGCCTTCATGCAACAGCCGGCGATGCGCGGCCGCGCATTGGGCGTGATCGGCTTCGCCACGCCGGATAGCGCCAACCGCCTGTATCCGACCATCGCCAGCAACGACCGCGCCGACGTGGTCGCGGCCTATCTGGCGCAGCGCGGCATCGTGGTCAAGCGCGTGCGCGGCCTGGGCGCGGTGCGGCCGCTGGTCGGCGGCGAGGACGCAGCGGCCAAGGCCCGCAACGAGCGCGTCGAGATCTGGCTGCTGGATGCGGGACGTTGACCACGCCGCACACAAGCTGAACAAAACCACCGCGCGTTCACCTTGCGCAGAGGAACGCCTTGCGAGCATGCGCGTTCCCAATCATGGAGAACGCCATGAACGATGCCAACAAGCTCCTGTCCCGGCCGCTGCTGGCGGTATCGCTGTCGCTCGCGCTGGCCGTCGGCAGCGCGCACGCACAGGCGCCGGCTCCGGCTGCGCCCCTGACCATCGCCCAGGTCAAGGCGATGCTCGGCGAACAGGGCTACACCAAGGTGGACGATCTGAAGTTCGATGACGGCCTCTGGAAGGCGAAGGCGACCAGCGGCGACGGCAAGCGCGGCGAAGTGCGGATCGGCGCCCAGGGCGGTCGCATCTATGCGGAAGGGGCGCGCTCGAAGCTGAGCGAAGCCGAGGTGGTGGCATCGCTGACGTCGCAGAGCTACTCGCGCGTTCACGACGTCAAGTACGAAGACGGGCTGTGGGAGGCGAAGGCCCAGACGTCCTCGGGCCAGAAGCAGCAGGTGTACGCGGATCCGATGGACGGCCGGGTAGTCAGCGCCCAGAACGATTGAGGTAGCGCAGTCGTGTCGTCGGCCCGCTGCGCGCTTGGCGCAGCGGGCTTGCGGCCGGGCGGACGCTGTGCGGCCGCGTCCTGATCGCCAACGTCCCTTGCACGCGGTTGGGGATGATCCTGCTGTCGGACGCGCTGCAGTAGCGACGTGCGCTCGCGGCTCGACTGTGCGGTCGCGCGCTGATTTTTGGTTGGCGCCAGCCGCATGCGAGACGTTGCCCATGCGGCGGCGCCGGGACAGGGTTGGACAAGGTGGGTCGCAACGGACCGAACGGGCGCTGCAGGACGGGAGCTTCGTTCGGCCGCCTCTTGCGATGTAGCCCGGGGTGGCTCTGGCAAGCCATTCCTCACGCCATCTGTCGTAACTGACCACGGCGGTGTCCTTGCACGCCGTTGCGGCATCCGCATGCACAGGGCGGCGCCGTTCGACGGGCCCGGCTTGGTGTCAGGCAAGCGCTTTTGCCACGGCGGCAAGCGCGGCATTTTGAAGTTTTTCGGATTTTCCAGCGCAATAAAAAATCCCCGTCCTATTGGACGGGGATTTGGGGTAAAGCCCCTGGCGATGACCTACTCTCGCATGGCTTGAGCCACACTACCATCGGCGCAGCTGCGTTTCACTTCCGAGTTCGGGATGGG
>Ga0065704_10070889_pt1 | contig 14989 bp, 15 predicted proteins | sample SwiRhicommuniRL2_FD_59091 | JGI IMG/M metagenome (GOLD analysis project Ga0065704, IMG submission 59091) | Switchgrass rhizosphere bacterial communities from Rose Lake, Michigan, USA - RL2 v2 (version 2) | ecosystem: Host-associated > Plants > Roots > Rhizosphere > Soil | place: East Lansing, MI
CCGCCGATCGCAGCAGCGCGCGCGTCTCCATCATGATGGGGCGCGTGTACATGGCGAAAGGCGATTACCAGAAAGCGGTAGAGAGCCTGCTGCGGGTTATCGATCAGGATAAAGAGCTGGTCAGCGAAACCCTTGAGATGCTGCAAACCTGCTATCAGCAACTGGGCATGGCGGAAGAGTGGATAGCCTTCCTGCGTCGCTGCGTGGAAGAGAATACCGGGGCCTATGCGGAGCTGATGCTGGCGGATGTGGTCCAGCAGCACGAAGGCAGTGACACGGCGCAGGTCTACATCACCCGTCAGCTACAGCGTCACCCCACCATGCGCGTGTTCCACAAGCTGATGGATTACCACCTGCACGATGCGGAAGAGGGGCGCGCCAAAGAGAGCCTGATGGTGCTGCGTGACATGGTCGGCGAGCAGATCCGCAGCAAGCCTCGCTATCGCTGCCAGAAGTGCGGTTTTACCGCCTATACGCTGTACTGGCACTGTCCGTCATGCCGCGCCTGGTCCACCATTAAGCCGATTCGCGGCCTCGATGGGCAGTAATTTTTAAAAAAATCTCATTTTAGTTACAACATACTATTGAGTGGGCTTTAAGCCTGGACGGTGCGCGCTGCGGTCTGGCAGGAATGTAAATGGAACCTGTTCATTTCGGTGACGCACAGGTAGAATGCACGCCGTTTACCATTCCCGCGCCGATGCGGCGCCCATCGACGAGAAGGTCCGGTCATGACGTCTGTAGCTCCCTCTTCTTCCCGCGCAGTTACTGAATCTCCTGTTGTAGTCGCTCTGGATTACAACAATCGCGATAACGCGCTTGCGTTCGTTGATCGTATTGACCCGCGCGACTGCCGCCTGAAAATCGGCAAAGAGATGTTCACGCTCTTTGGTCCGCAAATTGTGCGTGACATGCAGCAGCGCGGTTTTGATGTCTTTCTTGATCTGAAATTCCACGATATTCCTAACACCACCGCCCATGCGGTTGCCGCGGCGGCCGAGCTGGGCGTGTGGATGGTCAACGTTCATGCTTCTGGTGGGGCGCGGATGATGACCGCAGCCCGTGAGGCTCTGCTGCCTTTTGGCAACGATGCGCCGTTACTGATTGCTGTTACCGTGCTTACCAGTATGGAAGCCAGCGACCTGCTGGATCTTGGCGTGACGTTGTCACCGGCAGAGCACGCCGAGCGTCTGGCGCGCCTGACGCATAGCTGCGGCCTGGATGGTGTGGTGTGTTCAGCTCAGGAAGCGGTGCGCTTCAAAAGCGTTATCGGTCAGGACTTCAAGCTGGTTACGCCAGGCATTCGTCCCCAGGGTAGCGATGCTGGCGATCAGCGCCGCATTATGACCCCGGAGCAGGCGCTGGCGGCGGGTGTGGACTATATGGTTATTGGTCGCCCGGTGACCCAGTCTGCGGATCCAGCACAAACTCTGAAAGCCATCAACGCATCACTTCAACAGGGGGCGTAATGCGCGATACCAACAGTCGCCTGGTCTATTCGACCGACACCGGGCGCATCGATGAACCAAAAGCAGCCCCTGAGCGCCCGAAGGGCGACGGCATCGTACGCATTCAGCGTCAGACCAGCGGACGTAAAGGGAAGGGCGTATGCCTGGTGACCGGCATTAATGCCGACGATGCTACCCTGGCTTCCATTGCCGCCGAGTTGAAGAAAAAGTGCGGCTGCGGCGGGGCAGTTAAGGATGGCGTCATTGAAATCCAGGGCGACAAACGGGATCTGATTAAATCCCTGCTGGAAGCCAAAGGGATGAAAGTGAAATTAGCGGGCGGTTAACGCGGCTCAGAAACGAATAAGCCACGGCCTGAGCCGTGGCTTAATAATCTTATTTTCTGCTAAGACCAGATACTACAAGTGTCTTATAAAGGACTGCAGTGGCAATCGGTATTTATTTACTTACTCACCTCGTGACCGATAATACCACCCACAGCGGCACCACCTAAGGTCCCCAGAGCACTACCATCAGTTAAAACAGAACCACCGATTGCGCCAGCACCGGCACCAATCGCGGTGTTACGACTCTGTTTGCTCATGCCAGAACATGCGCTCAGTGATAACGCCAGCGTGACAGCCAGCATAGCAGCGGATAATTTTTTGCTGTTAATAGACATAACTCATTCTCCTGAAATAGTGATCCACGGAAATAGCTCTGCTTAATAAGTGTAAAACTCTTAAGCCAGTTTTCCATGAAACTGTTCGCGCAGGCGTTACGAAATCACGCAGGTGATAGTCACTTCCTGTTATATCGCTAACATTAATTCTACGTCTTTATCACTGATCCAACAGGTAAATAGTCTTAAAGGAATGGTCAGAATAATCTCAGAGCGGCAGAGCAGGGGAGAACGCCCGACGAGGCGGGCGTAGAAGTGGGTTCAGGCCGGTTTTTTGACAATATCGACGATCAGGCCGTCGCGCTGCAGCGTCTCGCTGTGAGCCGCTTTGATGGCCTCGTCGGTGATCACCCGGCTGAAGCGGGAGAGAGGCCCCATGGTATAAGGATGCACTGCGCCAAATTTGGTGCTGTCGGTCAGGACAATGGCCTCTGCGCCTTTCTCAAGCACCGCGTTCACCACGTCCGAACGCATCATATCCCGTCCGGTAAAACCGGTCTCCGGCTGCCAGCCATCGATACCGATAAAGGCTTTGCTGAAATGAACCTGCTGAACATACTGGCGCGTCAGCGGGCCAACCATGCTTTCGCTTTTTTTCTGATAGATGCCGCCCAATAAAATCACTTCGCTGCGCGTCTCTTTCAGAAGATGAGCGATATAGCTGCTCACCGTCACGATGGTGACATCCTCTTTCTGCTCGGCCAGGGTACGCGCCAGCAGGGCGTTGCAGCTGCCGTTCTCGATAAACACCGTTTCGCCGCTGTTGACCAGGGATGCAGCGAACTCCGCCAGTTCACGTTTCAGGGCGTAGTTATTCATCATGCGCGTTTCGACATCTTCGCTGTCGAGCGGCACGGCATACCCATGCGCGCGGCGCAGGTAACTCATTTTTTCCAGAAGATTGAGGTCCTGGCGGATGGTGACTTCAGACACGCCGGTGCTTTTAGCCAGATCAACGACGCTCACACGTCCTGTGTCGATCACCATCTGTAATATTATTTGTTGTCGGGAATTCATAGCATCCATATTAAAACGGCTGAGCCGTTAGTTGAAAACTGACATAACCACGCGAGCAGCAGCGACCTTTAAACTTCCCACGGCGATTTAGAACGATCTGCACCGACGTTTTTCTGCGCGCCAGCCTGAGCCAGTAATTCTGATTTTAATATCTCAAGATTACGCAGAGCAGAGTTCACATCACCTGCAACCAGAATATCCAGCACAGTATCAATACGTTGGGCAACTTGCAGTGCATCGATATCAGACATAATCTCATCCCTAAATGAAAAGTGAATAAATTCAATGATGCAGAAATTACGGGCAAAAGAGAAGGGAAAAAGTGTGCTAACGAAAGTACATTAATAGTAGTGATATTTTCATACATCTTTATACAGAGGACTTGGGTAGTGGATTAGTCTACTTCTGCGCGCAAGGCGCTTTTTTCTATGAGGAATTAGGCTATGACAATTATCAATCAGGCTACCTGTAAACTGTTCACTGATTCTGTACGATTCACCCAACTCGCAGCTTACTATGAAGAGGAAAGACGCACCGTGTGGATGATGCTGCGAGCTCAGCCACGCCCATGCTTCAATCATGCCTTGATTGAAGAGATCATGAACCTCTCCTGGCTGGTAAGACAGTCCGGGTTTGAGGTCGATTTTTGGGTAACCGGATCGCTGGTACCGGAGATGTACAACGCCGGCGGCGATCTGCGCTTCTTTGTCGAGTGCATTGAGAATGGTCGTCGCGAAGCGCTTCGGGCCTATGCCCGCGCCTGTGTGGACTGTGTCCACGCTGCGTCACGTGGCTTCGATACCGGGGCAATTACCCTGTCGATGGTGGAGGGCAGTGCGCTTGGCGGCGGATTCGAGGCCGCGCTGGCGCACCACTTCCTGCTGGCACAGCGTGATGCGCGTATGGGATTCCCGGAAATCGCCTTTAATCTCTTCCCGGGGATGGGAGGTTACTCGCTGGTGGCCCGCCGTTCAGGCATGAAACTGGCCGAGGAGCTGATCTACAAAGGGGAATCACACACGGCGGAGTGGTATCAGCAGCAGGGGCTGGTGGATGTGCTGTTCGAACCCGGTCAGGGATACGTCGCCACACGAACCTTCATCGACACGTTACAGCCTAAAATGAACGGCGTCAGGGCCATGCTGCGCGCCCGTCAGCGGGTGTTGCAACTGCCGCGCAGTGAGTTGATGGATATCACGGAAGACTGGGTGGACGCCGCATTCTGCCTGCAGGCGAAGGACGTGGCCTATATGCAGCGGCTGGTTCAGCTCCAGGATCGCCACACCGCATCAGGCCTGCGTAAAGCCAGCTAACGCGCGTTGCGTGACTGATAGCGTTTAAACCATCGCTCGAATGCGACAGCGGGCATGGGCTTAGCAAAGAGAAAACCCTGTCGTTCGTTGACGCCATTCTTTGTTAGAAAGGCGTCTTCTTTCGCGCTTTCGACCCCTTCGGCAATCACCTGTAAATTAAGCGCCTGGGCAACGGCAACAATCGCGCGCACCAGCGACTGCGACACCGACTGCTTATGAATATCCCGGACAAAAGCCTGATCGAGCTTGATGGCATCGATGGGGAAGCGGGCCAGTTGCGACAGGGACGAATAACCGGTACCGAAGTCATCAAGATGGATCTGCGCCCCCAGCTTGCTAAACTGCTGGATGACCGACAGCGCCAGCTCTTCGTTTTCAATCAGACAGCTTTCGGTCAGTTCAACATCAACCGGGCAGTACTCAAAATTGAGATCTTTCAGCGCCTGTTTCAGATCGCTGAATATGGTCTGATCCGCCAGCTGGCGTGCAGAGACGTTGACCGCCACGCGCAGGTTGATGCCTTTATCACGCCATTTCGCAACCTGGCGCACCACATCCAGCATTACCCAACGGCCCAGCGGCACGATGAGCCCCGACTCTTCGGCATATGAGATAAACTCCAGCGGCGGGATCAGGCCGCGCTCCGGCGACTGCCAGCGAACCAGCGCTTCGAGGGTTTTCACCTCGCCCCGCCAGGTAATTTTCGGCTGGTAGTGGATCACCAACTGGTCATTATCCAGCGCCTTGCGCAGGTTGGTGTCCAGCCACAGGTATTCAAAGACGCGCTGATTCATCTCCGGGGAGAAGACGCAAAAGGTGCCGCGCCCGTTCTCTTTGGCGGTATACATGGCGGTATCGGCATTGCGGATCACGCTTTCACGATCGGTCCCGTGCTGCGGGGCGAGGGAGATCCCCAGCGAACAGCCGGTATAGACTTCGATTAAACCAATCCGGAAAGCCTGGCGCAGCCGGGTGAGAATGCGCGAAGCCATCGCCTCCAGCGCGCCCTGCGAGGTGCCGGTGGCCAGCACGATGAACTCATCCCCGCCCAGACGGGCCAGCACCTGACCATCTTCCAGACAGCTGAGGATCGCCAGCGCCACGGCCTGTAAAAGCTGATCGCCAAACATATGCCCGTAGGCGTCATTCACCTTTTTGAAGTTATCGAGGTCAAGATAGACCACGCCGACCTGGGTGTCGCCACGCGAGTCGATCGCTTCGCTGATCATATCGTGGATGGCATTGCGGTTTGGCAGCCCGGTGATGGTATCAGTATTGGCGAGCACCCGGAGTCGCTCCTGAGCGCGACGCTCTTCGGTGATATCCGTCCCGGAACAGATAAGGAAAATTTCATTTTTGCCGCTGCCGCTGTGCACAAATTTGTTACGAAACAGAAACAGTCTTTGGCCTTTACGGGTTTTGATCCAGCGTTCCACTTCATAGGAGCTACCGTCCCGGAAAAAACCGCTGATATTGCGGCGCGAGGCAGCGGCTTCGCTGCGGCTCATAAAGAGCTTGAACACGTTCTGGCCGATGACCTCGTGCTCTTTCATCCCGGTGTATTCTTCGCTCAGGCGGTTAAAGCGTTGAATGTTGCCGTGCCGGTCGAGGATGACGATAACTGAGTTGGCTTCAGAAACCACCTGCTCGGCAAAGGAGAGACCCTGCGCCAGGTCGCGGGCGACAGCGGAGGTGTCATGCCAGGCGGAGGCGGTGCCGGCCCACTCTTTTTTCGTGATTTTACGGCCCACCAGATGCACGGGAACCTCGGTACCATACAGGGAGAGCGTCATGGTAATGCTGGAGGTGATCACCGTCATCTGGCGGATATGACTGGCCTGCTCGTCGGTCAGAGCGACAACTTGCGTCGTATCGGCGCTTTCACTGGCCGCAAGATGGAGAGCATTGCTGTCCGCCGTCAGCCGCCACCAGGGACTGTGGGTGCCCATGTAACGAAACAGCAAATTTTGCTCCAGATCGTCAATCATGCTCTCTCCCAGGCGCACTTAATTGCACAGATTGTGCATTTCCAGTCGGTTAAATCGCGCTAAAACGGCGGTGATGCCGAGCTAAACTTATTGTTTTTTCCCGGTATTCTTATATTAGAACGAGAATGGCGAAAAAGGATACAGACGAATGAATATTCCTGTAACCCATTATGACGGCTATCGGCCCGTCGCTAATAATTGTGATCGCTTTTTGCCATTTGTGGGAGGAAAAGGTAAGGAAAAATAATGAGTGGGAGGTTTCAGCAGTAATAAAAAAGTCGGATCGCCCGTGAGGGCGAATCCGACGTGTATTGCAGGGGACAATCAGACGGCAGGGCGGGCAATAACGCTGCGTGTTTCCATGCGTACTTCAGCGATAGTGACGTCGATAACTTCTGTCACCTTATAAGCCACTTCGCCTTTGATCTGAACGGTGCCGTTCTCCTGGCTGCAAACCAGTTCGTCACGCACGGCGTGCAGGAACGGGGCCGGAATAAATGCCACGGCGCCGTTATCCACCAGACGAACGCGCATCCCGCCACGGCTGATATCGATGATCTCGGCCGCGAAACGGGTGTCAGTCCCGGCTTTGTCTTTCAGGAAGCGGGCATACAGCCAGTCACCTACATCGCGCTCCGCCATGCGGTTAAGACGACGACGCTCCGCCATCTGCACGGTGGTCTCGTCCTGCGGACGGGCGATGGTTTCACCCTTGACGATCGCTTTCAGCAGGCGGTGGTTAACCATATCGCCATACTTACGGATCGGGGATGTCCAGGTTGCATAGGCTTCCAGACCCAGACCAAAGTGCGGACCCGGTTCGGTGCTGATCTCAGCGAAAGACTGGAAACGACGAATGCGGCTGTCGAGGAAACCGGACGGCTGTGCATCCAGCTCACGGCGCAGCTTGCAGAAGCCGTTCAGGGTCAGGACTTCCTGCGGATCGACGTGCACGTCATGGGTCTTCAGCAGGGCAGCCAGCGCTTCGCTGTTGGCCGGGTCGAAGCCGGTGTGCACGTTGTAAATACCGAAACCGAGTTTGTCGCGCAGCACGCGGGCCGCGCAGATGTTCGCCGCAATCATCGACTCTTCAACAATGCGGTTAGCAATACGACGCGGTTCGGCAACGATATCCAGCACTTCGCCTTTTTCACCGAGAATAAAGCGGTAGTCAGGGCGATCTTTAAACACCAGCGCGTGGGTCTTACGCCACTCGCTACGGCTCAGACAGACGCGCTGCAACAGACGGATCTGCTCGGCGATGGCGTCGTTTGCAGGCTGCCAGCTACCGCTGTTTTCCAGCCAGTCAGAGACCTCGTCATACACCAGCTTGGCTTTCGATTCGATGGTAGCAGCGAAGAATTCGATGTTCTCTTCGATGGTGCCATCGGTGGCAATGGTCATGCGGCAGGCGAGAACCGGACGCACTTCATTGGCACGTAGCGAGCACAGGTTGTCAGACAGTTCGCGCGGCAGCATCGGGATGTTGAAGCCCGGCAGATAGTTGGTGAAAGCGCGGATTTTGGCAGACTCGTCCAGCGGGGTGCCTTCAGCAATCCAGGCCGTTGGATCGGCAATCGCCACGGTTAACAGCAGCTTGCCGTCAGCCTGCTCCTCCACATACAGCGCATCGTCCATATCTTCGGTGCTGGCGCTGTCGATGGTCACAAAATTGAGGGCGGTGAGATCGCGACGCTCCAGACCTTCGTCCAGCATCTCAGCAGCCGCGCCTTCCGGAGCTTCTTTTTCCAGATTATGGCGTGCCAGGGTGACCCACCATGGCACGAAGTGGTCGTCGCCAAAGGTAATAAACTGGGTCAGCTCGGCATAGAAACCGCGGTCGCCCTTCAGCGGGTGACGGCGCATTTCAGCCACGGCCCAGTCACCTTCTTTAAAATCATGCGCAACGCCGCGCTCGGCGCGGCAAGGGATGGCGTCTTTCAGCAGGGGATGGTCCGGGATGATGGACAGACGGTCATCTTTATTACGCAGCACCTTACCCACAAAGCGGGTCAGGAAAGGTTCGATCAAGGCTTCAGGCTCGGCAGATTCACGATCCTTTTCGCTGTGGATCACGGCGGTAATACGATCGCCGTGCATCACTTTCTTCATCTGCGGTGGCGGAATGAAGTAACTTTTCTGTGCATCGACTTCAAGGAAGCCAAAGCCTTTTTCCGTGGCTTTTACGACCCCTTCAGCACGTGGCGTCTGGGAATGCAGTTGCTGTTTAAGCTGCGCTAGCAGCGGGTTGTCCTGGAGCATAGTGATCTATTTTCGTAGCCATTGAGCGGCTGACAGTTTTACGCGAATCTCACTGCTACAGCAAGCGCTCTTTAGGTAATGAGTAGGGTTATTCGCCTCTGCCGATGGCAATTTTGAGACGGGTCAACCAGCCGCAAAAAGCGCTCCAGGTCAGCAGGTTGATAGCCTGATCCGTGGGAAGACCCTCCTCCGTCAGCGGCGTAAACTGCGCGGCGCTGAACCGATCCGGGGAGCGTGCCAGCTGCTCTACGGCGCGTCTCACCGCCTCGTCCGGCACATCGGCTGGCTGCGCAGCATGGAGCCCGCTGACCAGGATTTCACCGGTGTAATCGAGGATCGCCGGCTCATGGCACAGCACCGGCGTGAGCTGCTGCAATAGCGGCTCGGCCTGCCAGCGCTCAAGCGAGGCCAGCTGTTGCGCGCTGGCGTTCCGTTGCTCAACGCCCGGCACTGCAGCTTCCCAGGTGTCCATGTTCAGCGCGTTATCGTCAATCAGAGCGTGCGGCGGGATGTGGTGGCCGGGCAGCCAGCGAACAGGGTGTCCGAGCAGGGCCTGGAACACCGCCACCACCCGCGCCTGAAAACCAACAAAGCCGATAATCTGGTTGATAGTCACGATGTCATAGACGGTCAGGCCCACCTCATCAAGCTCCTGCTGCGCCTTGCTGTCGATGACGTCGGGTGAACTGGCAAGCTGGCGGGCATACTGGGTGATCTGGGCGAGGCGGCGATTACTTTCCCGGGAGGAGTCAGGACCGGGTAGCGGGGCGAGAAGGGCGGCGTAGTGATTACACAGACGCTGCACGCCACACACCTGGGCGACCGTCAGGGCGGTACTGAAACGGTCGTACGCGCTCAGCGTGCGCAGGCGATTTACCGGCACGGCGCGCGGGAAAAAGAGGTCACACAGCGCCCGGGCGGGGGTTAACCAGCGCTCACAGGCCGCCAGCAGCGATGCCGGTAAAGTGAGGTTCAGCAAAAAACGATCCGCAACCTGTGCGGCTTCGGGAACCAAAGGCAGGACTTCCGTCGGGCTGCTACTGGACTGGGTCTCATGATACCAGTGGCCTTTGCCAGAAATACGGCGTTGTTCCATGTGCTTTCCTTGATCTCAAAATGGCGATCAATATCCTGGCGTAAGGCGGATAAGCGGAAAAATATTGTTAGGTGATAACAAATAGCGGAACGGAATAACGAGGGCAAAAACGGGACGGAACGGCAGGCAAACCTTCCCGCCGCAGCGGGAAGGTAACGAACTTATTTGATTTCCAGCTCGTTCATTGCAGCGATGTTGAAACCGCCGTCAACGTGAACCACTTCGCCGGAGATGCCCGCAGAGAGGTCAGAGCAGAGGAAGGCCGCAGAGTTACCCACGTCTTCGATGGTGACGGTACGACGGATTGGAGTAACCGCTTCGCAATGCGCCAGCATTTTACGGAAGTCTTTGATGCCGGACGCGGCCAGGGTACGGATTGGACCCGCAGAGATCCCATTTACGCGCACGCCTTCTGGACCCATCGCGTTCGCCATGTAGCGCACGTTAGCTTCCAGAGAGGCTTTCGCCAGACCCATCACGTTGTAGTTCGGGATGGCGCGCTCAGCACCCAGATAAGAGAGGGTCAGCAGGGCGGAGCCCGGGTTCAGCATGCTGCGGCAGGCTTTTGCCATCGCCACGAAGCTATAGGAGCTGATGTCGTGAGCAATTTTGAAGCCTTCACGGGTGACCGCATTCACGTAGTCGCCATCCAGCTGATCGCCCGGAGCAAAACCGATTGAGTGAACGAAACCGTCAAATTTCGGCCAGGTTTTTGCCAGCTCAGCGAACATGCCATCGATGCTTTCATCTTGCGCAACGTCGCATTCCAGAACAATGCTGGAACCCAGTTGCGCGGCAAACTCTTCTACGCGGCCTTTCAGCTTGTCATTCTGGTAGGTGAATGCCAGCTCAGCGCCTTCGCGATGCATCGCCTGTGCGATACCGTAGGCGATAGACAATTTGCTGGCAACGCCAGTCACCAGAATGTGCTTACCGGAAAGAAAACCCATAGCTCTAATCCTTTTATTCATTGTTGTGGCGGTCGTCACCTGCGCGGACAACCGTCGTTAAATCGCGGCGATAATAGCATGTGTCGCGTAGGGTGCAATCCGACCACTCTGTGCAGGACAGGTCAGCGATCTTTACGCCATGCATCGGCGGTTAAGGCTTCGCCAAAATGGCCAGCGATTAAGCGTTTGGTCAGATCGTGCAGCGGCGAGGCCAGCACCGACGCGGTACTGCCGCGCTCTACCACCGAGCCTTCATGCATCACCATCACCTGATCGCTGATGTGCTTCATCATCCCCAGATGCTGGGTCACGTAGATATACGAGATACCCTGTTTCTCCTGCAACTCCAGCATCAGGTTGATTAACTGTGAACGCATCGACATATCCAGCGAGGCCAGCGCTTCATCAGCGATAATCACTTTTGGTCGCAGGATCAGGGCGCGGGCAAGGCCGAGACGCTGTTTTTGCCCGGGGGCCAGCATGTGCGGATAATAGCTGACGTGATCCGGCAGCAGCCCGACCATCCGCAGTGTTTCAATAATCTGCTTACGACGCGCTTCAAACTCGAGATCGGTATTCAGACGCAGCGGGAAATCGAGGATCTGGGAGATACGCTGGCGCGGGTTCAGCGAGGTCGAGGGATCCTGAAAAATCATGCGGATCCGCTGACTGCGGAACGAATAGTCGCCAAATTTCAGCAGATGGTCGTCAATCAGCACTTCGCCATCGGAGGGTTCGATCATCCCCGCCAGCATTTTCGCCAGCGTCGATTTCCCGGAACCGTTTTCACCGATGATCGCCAGGGTCTGCTTTTCCCGCAGGGTAAAGCTCAGCGGCTTTACCGCTTCGACGGTCTGGCGATGGAACAGACCGGTGCGATAGCGAAAGGTCTTACTCAGGTTGCGCACTTCCAGCAAGGTTTCGACCATGTCACTCTTTCTCCATGTTCAGCGGGAAATGGCAGGCAAACAGATGGTTTCTCGGCCCGGCAAGGCGCGGGGTTTCGATACATTTCCGCTGCGCATAGGGGCAGCGCGGCCCCAGGCGGCAGCCGATCGGTAACTGCTCCAGCAGCGGGATCGCCCCCGGCAGGGTGTTAAGACGGCTTTTATGCGGCATGGAGCTGCCAAAATCGGGGATCGCACGGATCAGCGCCTGGGTATAGGGGTGATGCGGCATGGTCACCAGCTCCTCGCTACCGGCGGTTTCGACGGTCTGACCGCAGTACATCACATCGATCTTATCCGCCCACTTGCTCAGCATCTGCAGGTCATGGCTGATCAGCAAAATGGTGGTGTTGTTGTTCTGATTAAGGCGCGTAAGCAGGCGGAAAATTTGCGCCTGGGTGGTGGGTTCCATCGCGTTGGTCGGTTCGTCGGCAATCAGCAGGCGCGGCTGGTTGGCGAGCGCAATGGCGATCATCACTTTCTGGCACTCGCCGTCGGTCAGCTCGTAGGGGAAGCTGCGCATGGCGTCTTTATGATCCTTGATCCCCACCCGGTGCAGCAGCTCAATGGCGCGACGTTTACGCCAGCCAAAACGCTGCCACCAGCGACCTTTATAGGTCCAGGCGGGGATGTTCTGCATCAGCTGTTTGCCGACCCGTTCCGACGGATCGAGACAGGACTGCGGCTCCTGAAAAATCATCGACACGTTGTGGCCCACCAGCTTGCGTCGCTCGCGGACCGAGAGGCGCAGCAGGTCGATATCATCAAAGCGCATGCGGTCGGCAGTGACGCGCCAGTTATCTTTTGCCACGCCGCAAATGGCTTTGGCAATTAAGCTCTTGCCCGAGCCCGACTCGCCCACCAGGCCGCGGATCTCGCCTTCGCTCAGGGTGATGCTGACCCGGTCCACCGCTTTCACCCAGCCTTCGCCGGTTTTAAATTCAATCGTCAGATTGCGAATATCCAGTAACGGCATTATTCCACTCCCGCCACAATGGCGCGACGAATGCCGTCGCCAAGCAGGTTAACCAGCAGCACGCTGATCATGATCGCCGCCCCCGGCAGCATCACCGTCCAGGGAGCCACGTAGATCAGCTCCAGCGCGTCGCCCAGCATTGCTCCCCACTCCGGGGAAGGAAGCTGCGCGCCCAGATCGAGAAAGCCGAGGGCGGCGATATCGAGGATCGCCATCGACAGGGCGCGGGTGATCTCGGTGACCATCCCGGAGGCGATATTGGGCAGCACCGCGAACCACAGAATATTTAAGGTGGTAGCTCCATCCAGACGGGCGGCGACCACGTACTCTTTTTCCAGCTCATCGTGAACCAGGCTATAAACCGAGCGCACCATGCGCGGCAGCAGCGCCAGCCACACCGCAAACATGGCGTGGATCAGGTGCGGGCCGGAGAAGGCCACCACGATGATGGCCAGCAGCAGCGACGGGATCGACAGCAGGGTATCGAGAATATGGTTTGTCACCGCCGAACGCAGGCCGTGGGTTGACCCGGCGACAATGCCCAGCAACAGACCGCACAGCGTCGCCGCCAGGGTGACAATAAAGGCACCGCCTACCGTGGGGGCTGCGCCGCTCAGCAGACGGCTCAGGACATCGCGGCCAAGGTCATCGGTGCCGAGGAAGAAGGAGACTTCGCCGTAACGCGACCAGGAGGGCGGTAACAACTGATAGCCGAGGAACTGCTGGTCGATGCCGTAAGGGGCAAACCAGGAGCCCAGCAGGCACAGCAGCACCAGGCCGCCGCAGCCGTACAGGCCGATCATCGCCGTGGTGTCACCATAGAAATTACGCCACGCGGTGCGCAATGCCCCGGGTGTGCGCTTTTCACTGTATACGCTATCGTAAGGCATACCATTCCTTATGTTTCAGCGGGTTAGCCATAGCGCCCAAAATATCGGATATCACGTTCACAATAATCACCAGCGCGCCGATTACCATCACCCCAGCGGAGATGGCGGCGTAGTCCTGCTGGCGGATGGCGTTGATCAGCCAGCGCCCCAGCCCCGGCCAGCTAAATACCATCTCGGTGATCATCGCCAGGGTCAGCATGGTGGAGAACTGCAGGCCAAGACGCGGGATCACCGGCGGCAGGGCATTATGCAGGACGTGGCGGCGTAAAATCGTCAGCCGCGAAAGCCCGCGCGTGGCGGCGGCTTTGACATAGTTCTGGTCGAACACCTCGATGGTGCTGATGCGCATCAGGCGGATCACCTCGGTGGTCGGCGCAACGGCCAGCGCCAGCACCGGCAACACCATGTGGCGCACGGCGCTGATAATCATCTCATGTCGCCAGACCGAATCTGAGAGCCAGGCGTCAATAATCGCGAAACCGGTGACCGTCTTCACCGCATACAGCAGGTCGAAGCGTCCGGATACCGGCAGCCAGCCAAGCGTCAGCGAGAAAAAGAGCGTCAGCAGCAGCGCCAGCCAGAATACCGGCACCGAAAAGCCAAGCAGGGCGAGGGCGCTGATGAGCTTATCCTGCCACTTGTTGCGGGTGATCCCGGCGAGCATCCCCACCGGGATCCCCACGACCAATGCAAAGCCGAACGCCAGGATGCACAGCTCCATGGTGGCGGGGAACACCTCCTTCAGCTGCTCGGCGATGGGCTGGCCGTTAATGCTCGAGACGCCAAAGTCCCAGTGCAGCACGCCTTCAAACCAGAACCACCAGGCATTCCACAGAGAGGCGCCCTGCAGCGGCGCATGGGGCGTGAAATAGCTCAGACTGAAGCCGACAAAGGTCAGAAAGAAGAGGGTGATCAGCAGCAACAGCAGCCGACGTAAGGTAAAAATAATCATGGTTTTTTCACCTCTTCTTGCGGCTCACGGGAGACGCCGGCAAAGGACGCGTTACCAAACGGGCTGAGCACCAGGCCTTTAATGTCGTAACGGTAGGCCTGCAGACGCAGGGAGGAGGCCAGCGGCAGCACCGGCAGCTCTTTAGCCAGAATAACCTGCGCTTCGTCATAGGCATCAATGCGCGCCGCCAGCTGCTGGGTCGACAGCGCTTTACGCAGAATGTCGTCAAACTCGCGGTGGCACCAGTGTGCGTAGTTGGTCTGGGAATCGATCGCTGCGCAGCTCAGCAGCGGCCGGAAGAAACTGTCCGGGTCGTTACTGTCGGTTGCCCAGCCTGCAAGCGTTAAATCATGATTCATGTCCATCAGGCGCGCCTCCTGAAAACGGCCTTCCACCGGGATGATCACCACCTTGACCCCCACCTGCGCGAGGTCGGCCTGCAACAGCTCGGCGGTCTTCAGCGGACTC
>Ga0065704_10000902_pt1 | contig 14950 bp, 7 predicted proteins | sample SwiRhicommuniRL2_FD_59091 | JGI IMG/M metagenome (GOLD analysis project Ga0065704, IMG submission 59091) | Switchgrass rhizosphere bacterial communities from Rose Lake, Michigan, USA - RL2 v2 (version 2) | ecosystem: Host-associated > Plants > Roots > Rhizosphere > Soil | place: East Lansing, MI
AAAAATACATTGCGGGGTGGAGCAGTTGGTAGCTCGTCGGGCTCATAACCCGAAGGTCACTAGTTCGAGTCTGGTCCCCGCTACTAAAGGAAAGAGCCGGTTTGCAATGACCGGTTCTTTTTAAAGAAACTAAAAATACATTGCGGGGTGGAGCAGTTGGTAGCTCGTCGGGCTCATAACCCGAAGGTCACTAGTTCGAGTCTGGTCCCCGCTACTAAAAGAAAAAGCCGAGGTGAAAACCTTGGCTTTTCTCGTTTTATACCTCGCTCAAATGCTGATGCAGCTATTATTTTCTTTATCTCATCCCGTTGAATAAGCGATGGATAGCATCGTCCTATTTTTGAAAATGATTTCAAATAGGAATGAGGTGTTTTTGTTGCAATTGGATGCTTATGCAATCGTTTGCCTAATTAGCGCAATCGATTTCGTTTCCTAAGAATTGTGAGATCTTCCTATCTTCTTTATAGTTTTAGCATTCATGTACCTAAATCTGATTAGAAAGCTAATCAATTTAAAAACTAACTATTAGATATTATGATTTCAAAGATTCTTGGTAATCAAAAGCTAAGTCTGTTATCTTTAACGCTCTTATTTGCAGGTGTGAATGCCTCGAATGCGAGAGAGTTAAGCTACTCCCACAGTCTAGTTTTGAATAATACCATCTACCAACAAAAAGTAACCGGGAAAGTGCAGGGGGCCGAAGGTCCATTGGCTGGAGTTACAGTCACTGTAAAAGGAACCTCGCGCTCTACATCAACCAGTGCAGACGGTCAATTTAATTTAGAAGCTAAGGTTGGTGATATTTTAGTAGTCAAGAGTATTGGTTACAAAACGCAGGAAATTACTGTTTCAGGTTCTGTTGTAACGATTGATCTAGTCTCAGAGAATGAAGCATTGGAAGAAGTTGTAGTTGTTGCCTATGGAACGCAAAAGAAAGCAAATTTGACAGGATCTGTGGCGACGATTACACCAAAACAGCTTGCCGATCGGCCTGTGACTTCCCTGCAAAACGCATTGCAAGGTATTTCTCCGGGGATAACTGTATTGAATCGACCTGGTGAGGTAAGAAAAGGTAGCTCTGGTTCTTCATCAAATGCGGGATCCATTACGGTAAGGGGGCGTACGAATCTCAGTTCACCATCACCCATGTTCATTATCGACGGGATCCCAGCGACAAGTGCCGAATTTTCAGCATTGAGCCCTAACGACATATCAAGTATGTCTGTTTTGAAAGATGCTGCCTCAGCCTCACTATATGGTTCTAGAGCGGCGAATGGTGTTATCTTGATCACGACAAAACGCGGTGGCGGAGAACGAGCAGTGATAGGTTTTAATGCAAATTATGGCTTTCAACGGGCAAGTTTCCTGCCTAAATTTGCGGATGCTGTTACTTATGCCGAGTTGTATAACAGAGCAATGGTTAATGTCGGAAAAACGCCTACTTTCAAACCAGAGGTGATTGAGAAATTCAAAAACCAATCTGAGCCAGATTATTATCCCAATAATGACTGGTACGATCAGGTGTTAAGGCATACGGCCCCACAACGGGATTTTGGTTTAAATGTTAGTGCACCAGGTAAAATAACAAATTATTATTTGGGCTTAAATTACTTCGATCAACAGTCGCTAACACCGGGGAGTAAGCAGGATCGTATCAATATGAAACTCAATACCAATACGACAGTTGTCAAAGATCTCCTAACATTTAATACCAATATCTCTTTTTTAAAACAGGATTATGATCGAACCGGAAGCCCAATTAGTTGGACGGAAATGGGTAGAGCTTTACCATTTACGGTAATCAAGCATTCCGATGGTTCCTGGGGTTCGATCTCCAATGGTGCTGCAAATGCAACCATTGCAAAAAACAATCAATTGCGAGCACTCACTGAAGGAGGACGAGGCAATAATAGAGATAATTACTTGCAATTAGCGGCTAATGCGTCATTGACTCCACTGGAAGGGCTTTCTATTGATGGTGCGATCTCTCTAAAATATACCAATACAAATTCTTTCGATTTTATTAACCGTACTGACCCCGTTATTAATTTTGTTACCAAACAGCCGATGAACTCGACGGCCAATCCGATCAATGAGCTGAAAGAGTATTGGGGCAAACGCCAGGAATTGCTTTTGCAGGGAACGGTTAACTACGAGCGCCGGTTTGATGATCACTTCGGTAAAGTTACTATCGGCGCTTCACAGGAATCGAATGTGTATCGAGAAGCCTTTTTAGGTAGACAGAATTTTGTCAGTAATGATGCATCAACAATTATTAATGGTAGTTCAGGCCAAATCAGTAAGGATGATACCGGTTTAGCTAACCGTACAACGCAAGATGAATGGGCATTACGCTCAGTATTCGGCCGTTTCAATTATGCCTATAAAGATAAGTACCTATTGGAGGCAAATCTTCGGATGGATTATTCTTCCCGATTTGCACCAGAAATCAGAAGGGCAACATTTCCTTCTTTTTCTGCCGGCTGGAATATCAATAAGGAGTCGTTTATGGAAAATGTTAAATGGGTTGACCTTCTAAAATTGCGTGGATCCTATGGCTCGTTAGGTAATCAGGATGCTGTTGCTATTGGTAATTATTTTAATCTTCTTGATCGTCTTTCAGCTTATAACTTTAACGGAAATGCAGTCGATGGGCTTGAACAGTTATACGGTTCTAATCGTCTGGCATTGTGGGAGAAAGTGACAATGAGCAACGTGGGGATTGATGCAACATTCTTGGGCGGGAAGTTTAATTTAGTAGCCGATTATTTTGTTAAAAAATCGGATGATATTTTGCTACAGCCTGCAAGCTTATCAACATACGGATTTGAGAAAAAATATACCCCTTATTATAACCAGGGAGTTACCCAAAATAAGGGGATAGAGATTTCATTGACGTATAACGGTAAAATTGGCGATGAATTTACTTACTCGGTTTCGGGAAATGTCTCAAAAATCAAAAATAAGATTCTTTCCTTGGGTGATGTAAACGAAATTGTTGACAGTTACTATATCAATCGCGTAGGCGGATCAGTTGGCGATTATTATGGTTATAAATCAGCGGGTCTGTTTACAAGTGAAGCTGAAATTAAAGCGCATGCAGATCAAAAAGATCTTGGCAGTCCGACCAAGATTGGCGATATTAAATATGTCGATATTAACGGTGACAAAATTATAGATGCGAAAGACCGTACCATTCTTGGTAATGATGTGCCTTGGTTCAACTATGGTTTCAATTTGCGTGCCGCCTATAAGAATTTTGACCTAGATGTTTTGACTTATGGTGTCGGAGGCGTAAAAACTTATCTAGATAATGAAGCATCTTTTCCATTCTTCAATGGAGCCAATATTAAGAGAAACTGGGTAGACGGTTGGTCTGGAGAGAATAATAAAGCAGACGCTCCTTTTCCACGGGTCACATTAACAGGAGATGCACAACAAAATTACAGAACCTCTGATTTCTGGCTGTTTAGTGGAAACTACTTTAGGATTCGCGCCATTACTGTTGGGTATACCTTCCCGAAAGAATTGCTGACTTCTATGAAAATGTCTCAATTGCGTCTTTTTGCATCTTCTACCAATCCATTTACCTTTATGGCAGACAAACGTTTGGGCGATTATGATCCCGAAACAGGTTCGGGAAGAGCTAGTTATCCAGGGGTAAAGACATTCTCTGTAGGTTTAACGGCCAAGTTTTAATTTTTTAACACAAAAGAAATGAAAAGAAATTTAATATATCCACTAATGGCAGCGACGCTTTTATTTGGTGCGTGCTCGAAGGATTTTTTAGATCGTATTCCAGTAAATAAGACCGCTGAAGAGGAATTTTGGCGGACTGAAAATGATGTGAAATTGGCTGTAAATGCAGTGTATGGTAAGTTGTCGGATGGTATGTATAGCGATGGTGCTTCTGATCTGGTACACGCGCAATATCCTTGGGAGAGCCCTTCAACGGATATTTCATCCGGATCGGTAACAACGGCACTAAATGCAGGCTGGGATTATATTCCAATCCGTACTTGTAATTATTTTTTGGATAATGTCGATAAGGCAACGATGGATGCCACATTGAAAGAACGTTATAAAGCGGAGGTGCGCTTTATCCGGGCTTATTTATATATCCCTATGGTGGAGAGATTTGGTGATATTCCTTTAGTAACAAAAGTTTTGTCGAGAGAAGAGTCCAATGTGCCACGTAATGCAAAAAGTGAAGTACTGGAATTCTTATATAGCGAGTTGCAGGATATCTCTACAAAATTACCTGTTTCGTACAGTTCTGATGATAAAGGACGGATAACAAAAGGGGCCGCTTTGGCGTTAAAAGCACGTCTTTATTTATATGAAAATAACTGGGAAAAAGCTGCCGCTACAGCAAAAGAAGTCATGGGATTAGGGTATTCCTTGTTCAAAGCGGGTGTGGAATCAGAACTAGATAAAAAAGATAACTATAGTGCATTTGTTGATTTTGATAATGTCGCAGATGAAAGTAAATTTAGATCGGGTTTACGGAGTTATGAGGGTATATTTGAATCAGAGAATGAAGGAAATTCTGAAGTGATTCTGGATCGTCAATATATTGAGATCACACAAAGCCAGCTTAATAATACGTTTTTAATGGAAGGTTCGGTAGGAGGCTGGAGCTCCTTGACACCGACACAAAACCTGGTAAATTTATATTCGAGTTATAAGACGGGGCAACCTATAGAAACGATCACATCAGCAGCTCGAGCGGCAAATTATGCAAAAGCTGATAAAGCGGATTTCGTGAAGGAATTCAAAAATAGGGATCCACGTTTTTATGCCTCCATTTTGTTCGAAACAGCACCTTGGAACGCTTTGACACCGGAAGGTGGTTATAAATTTGCTTGGCAGAGCGGGAAATCGAATATGTCCCAGACGGGGTATAATTTCCGTAAATTGGTCGATCCTGCCTCAAATAGACGCCAGCTGGATTCTTATGCCAATGTTATTTTACTGCGCTATGCAGAGATACTATTGACCTATGCCGAAGCACAGAATGAGGTATCTGGACCAGATGCGACTGTTTACGATGCCCTGGATCAAATCCGTGTCAGAGCAGGAATGGCTAAGGTGGATCGTACGATCTATGCCACAAAAGCTAAATTAAGAGAATTGATCCGCAATGAAAGAGCCATTGAATTGGTGCTTGAAGGGTCACGTTATTACGATATACGCCGTTGGAAGACAGCACCAGATGTGATGAAAAATATCTACAGTATCAGTAACGGCCTAGCTCAGGAGCGTGTTTGGACAGAGCGATTGTATTTAATGCCAGTACCTCAAAGTGAGATGGATTTATCCTATGGTGTATTAACTCAAAATAAAGGTTATTAATCTCCGACAAATGATTTAATCGTAGGGCCCTTTCTTTACTGGAAGGGCCCTATTGTTTTTAATATCCTTTTTTTGATTTTCCCAGTCGTTGTTCGGGACTTTATGCGATAGGGTTTTCTGGATCACTCTTGACTTTTGTATATACGCTCAGGTATTAGGAGTTTTCTAGTTTGCGTTACATGCTAGTATTATTTATTGTATCTCATGATGTTAAATATGTCGTGAATTTACTGGTTCATAAACCCAGTTGTGGAGGTTAGGAATACCATAAAAAAATATCGCTACAATTGGATGATTATGCAATCGTTTGTTTGAAATAGCGCAATCGATTTCGTTGTTTTAGAATTTTGATATCCCCATATCTTATTCTAGTTTTAGCATTCATGTACCTAAATTTTGATTAGTACGCTAATCAATTTTTAAACTAACTATTAAATATTATGATTTCAAAGATTCTCGACAATCACAAGTTGAGTCTGTTATCATTAGCTTTACTCATAACAAGTACACATAACCCAGCTAATGCTAATGGTCTTAAATTTCCAGACCGTAATGTTCTGTTGAAAAATGCTGTTTTTCAGCAGAAAGTAAACGGAAAGGTACAGTCTACAGACGGTCCGCTGGCGGGCGCAACGATTCGTGTTAAAGGTACCTCACGTTCTACTTCCGCTGGAGCAGATGGTAGTTTCAATATCGAAGCTAAGAACGGGGATGTTTTAGTGATCAATAACATCGGTTACAAGACACAGGAAGTGACTGTAACAGGTGCGGTGGTCAATATCAACATGGAGTCCAATAGTGAGGCGCTTGAGGAGGTAGTCATTGTTGGTTACGGAACGCAACAGAAAAAAGAAAGCTTAACAGGGGCACTGCAGACCATACAAGGTAACAAGCTGCGGGATATAACGACACCTTCAGTTGAGAATATGTTGAACGGCAAAGCCGCAGGCGTCTATGTTGCACCTGGTACAGGCCGACCTGGCGCTAAAGGAGGGGTAGTCATTCGTGGTCAAGCTTCTTTGAGTGGAACAACAAGTCCGTTATGGGTTATTAATGGGGTTATCGTTGGCTCATCTCCTGGTGATTTAAATCCAGATGATATTGCTTCAATGACTGTTTTGAAAGATGCTGCCTCCACTTCAATCTATGGTTCCCAGGGAGCGAATGGAGTTATTATTGTCACAACCAAAAATCCAACTGCGCAACCTTTAGCGGTCACTGTTTCTACAAAGATGGGTTTCACGGAGCTGACTAATGGAAATATGCAAATGATGAATGGGGCTGAGCTCTATGATTATTATGCTTCATTCGCCAATTCAAGTGCAATCAGTTTTCCGAGATGGAAGCCTGAATTGAGAGACAGTAATTTTGATTGGTGGAAAGTCGCTACCAAGAAAGGCTTCATCCAAAATCACAATATATCTTTGCAGGGAGGTAGTGAAAAGATACAATCTTACCTGTCTTTAGGCTACTATAATGAACTTGGAGCTGTTAAGGGATATGAATATGATCGTTATAATTTCCGATTTAATACAAATTATAAACCTACCGATTGGTTGACAATAAAACCTTCTGTGGTCGGGGCAAAACGTTCTGTTGACGATCGTCAATATTCGACAGGAGCAATGTACGTTAATCTACCATGGGATAGTCCCTATGATGCCAATGGAAATTTGGTCCCACATCGTTATAGCGGTTGGGTGAATGGTTCGCAAACGAATTATTTATACGATTTACAATGGAATAAATCAGCCAATACCAATTACGAATTTATGGGAAATTTAGATTTCGACGTTAAAATCACAGATTGGTTGACTTTTTCCTCTATTAACAACTACAGATATAATAGCTACTCTTCAAGTGAGTATACCGATCCAAGGTCAAATGGTGGTTTGAGTGTTCAAGGAAGAATTGGTGATTATAGATCTGAATATGCTCGTAGATATACCAACCAAGTTTTACGTTTTAACAAAAGTTGGGGTAAACATGCGTTAAATGGTATTGCAGGTTACGAATTTAACGACTACTGGGGGAAAACTTTGGATGTTTATGGAAAGGGAATAGTGTCGGGAATAGAGGTGCTTGACGCCGCAGCAATTCCAGAAAAAACAAAAGGTGGGATTTCAGAATGGGCGACACAATCTTTCTTGTCTAATGCTAATTATGCTTACGACAATAAATATATGGCTCAGGTTTCTTTTAGAAGAGACGGAGCTTCAAATTTTGGAACAAATGCTAAATATGCAAATTTCTTCTCTGTCTCTGGAGGATGGAATGTCAATCGTGAAAATTGGTTTAAGGCTGATTGGGTAGATAATTTAAAACTACGGGCGGCATATGGCTCTGTTGGTAATAGACCTACAGCTTTGTACCCACAGTTTAATTTGTATTCGGTCTCTAGTAGCGCATCATATAACGGTGTGCCAGGGGTGTTAATTAACCAAATAGGTAACAAGGACTTAACTTGGGAACAAACCTATACTTTAGGAGGAGGACTAGATGCTGCTTTTCTTAAAAATAGAATCCGCTTAAATGTGGATGTTTATAATAAGAAAACAGATAATATTCTGTATCGCGTTCCAATAAGTGGTTTGACTGGTGTTACCAGCGTCTGGAAAAACGTTGGAAAAATGACTAATAAAGGAATTGAACTAACGATTGGTGGAGACATAATTCGTTCAAATGATTTGACATGGAGCCTTGATGTAAATCTTGGTCATAATACAAATAAACTAACCGATTTATTTCCTTCTCGTGACGCTGCCGGCAATTTAGTTGCTAAACCACTCTTTGTCAACGATGGTTTAAATATCGCGGGATCTGCCGAGAAGATTTTGGAAGTTGGTACCCCAATCGATACTTATTATATGCGCGAATGGGCGGGAGTAAATACTGATGATGGAAAACCAATGTGGTATAAGACGGTGAAAGATGCAGACGGAAATGATACCAAGACAACGACTTCAAATTATGGAGAAGCAGGCCTTTACAAGGTTGGTCGATCTAACCCTAAACTTTTCGGAGGATTTAATACGGCTGTAAATTATAAGCAGTTTGACCTAAGTGCTGTTTTTGGCTATTCACTTGGAGGTCGGATGTACAATTACGCCCGTCAAGAATATGATTCAGATGGAGCCTATATTGATAGAAACCAAATGAAATTGATTGATGGTTGGAACCGTTGGGAGAAACCAGGTGATGTTGCTACACATCCAGTTGCTAAATATGGTAATACGGATAATGGGAATAAGGTTTCTTCTCGATTTTTGGAAAAGAACGATTTCTTAAGAATGCGCTCTTTAACAATTGGCTATAACTTCAAGCTTGAAAAATATAAAGTCAAAAACTTAAGAGTCTATTTTGCCGGTGAAAACTTATTTACTTGGACAAAGTACTCAGGTGTTGACCCTGAAACGACCATCAACGACGACGGTGTTGTAATGGGAACTGCGGGGCCATCAATTTATCCGGCAACAAAGAAATTTATGTTCGGAGCTAATTTGACTTTTTAAACATTGATGTGGATATAATAATGAAAAAAATAATATTTTCAATACTGATTGCAAGTGCTGTAGCATCTTGTAATATTGATAGGAATCCGTATGGTTCTATGGATTCTGATTTAGTGACACAGAATCCCGAAGGAAATTTAGGTGCTCTCATGAATGGGACGTATGGTCAGCTGAAAGCATGGTCTGATCCAATGCATCGTCTAGGAGAATATGCAGGTGATAATATGATGATTAGAGGAGCCTCGACTGACGCTTTTTTTGAATTTATTTCTTATGAGCGGACTCCTAACAACGGCCGCTTGCAGACCTTCTGGGATGCTGGGTATAAAGCTGTAGCCCAGGCTTCTAATATCATTAAATTGGTAAAGGAAGGACAGAGTGCTGAAATTGATAATCAATTGGGTGAATGTTACTATATCCGTGGGATGATGTATTTTTATCTTTGTCGTGCTTTTGGTAAACCATATTATCAAAATCCGGAAACCAATTTGGGAGTACCCATAGTGAATGGTACACCAGATGATGTAATTAATGATCTTAATTTACCAGATCGTTCTACTGTAAAACAGACCTATGAACAAGCCATAAGTGACTTGAAAAAGGCCGAATCTCTTATGACGATAGACAAAAAAGCTGCTTTTGCTTCAAAAGAAGCTGCTCAAGCGATGTTATCACGTGTCTACCTTTATATGAGTGGAACCTATAAAAACCCGAATGCCGAATATTCTCGTCTTGCAGTTGAATATGCTGATAAGGTTATTAATTCTGGTAAATATGTCTTGTTGGCGCGTGATCAATTTATGAAATATAATACATTCAGACCTGAGGACAATAAGGAAACTATTTTCGCAATTAAACGTGTCGCTTCTGAATTTTCGGGTTTTGATCATTACTATGGTATCGGTGGTATGTATTCCAATATTGGTGGCATGGGCTGGGGTGAAATGTATGCAAGTGCCAAATACATTAGTCTTTTGGATGAGACTGGAAGAAATGATTGGCGTCCAGGCCATCTGAAAATTGTTGATGCGAGGGCTGCTTTTATTGAGCCTACTTACGCAAAAGACCAAAATACAGGAAACTATACAGAGGTCTTTAGATTTATTAAATATGAGGAAACTAAAGATAAACAGGGGAACTTAATTAAGGCTAACAAATACGTTCAAGCTCCAATAACGAGAAATGGGAATGTCATTACTTGTAAGGATGGGGCCGAAACCTATACTTTAACTGCGAAAAATGTACAGGAAGGCAGTTATACGATTAGCTATAAGGATGGTAAAACCTATAATGGTTATGTTGATTATTTCATAACATTAAATAATGGTTATCCACAATTTTATATAGTAAAATGCTCACGCGAGGGGGAAGACTCGCAGTTGCATTCTCCTGTAATAAGTCGTTTGGGAGAAGTGTATTTAAATCGAGCAGAAGCCAATGCCAAATTAGGTAATTACGGAGCCGCTTTAACAGATTTGAATTTAATTCGTACACGATCTGTTGTAAATGGCGCATACCAAAATCTAGATGCATCTAATGCAAATAAACTGATCGACCGAGAACGTCAATTGGAGTTGGCTTATCAGGCGGAAAGAAGTTATGATGTCTTTAGAAATGGGGAGCAACTCATTAGAGAATACCCTGGTCCACATAATCAATACCGTAACATTCCTGCAACGGATTATCGGGTGACATATTTTATTCCTCAGACTGCAATCAATTCGTACCCTGGGGTATTAACTCAGAATCCAACGTCTAACTAGACGAATATTCATAATTTAAACCCTACAAATGGCTTTACTTCACGGTAAAGCCATTTTTGTTTTTGTGTCTCCATAATCCCTTTTGAATCCGTATCTTTGTACCCTTAACGTGTAATTTAGCATAAAAGTGCCATCTGCTGTGATAGTGGATGGATCAAATAAAATAAATATGGCAAATATTGTTGCAATTGTTGGTCGTCCAAATGTTGGTAAATCTACCTTATTCAATCGTCTTACGGAAAGTAGAAAAGCGATTGTTGATGACTTTAGCGGAGTGACGCGCGACCGTCATTATGAGACGGCAGAGTGGATCGGAAAGAAATTTACAGTAATCGATACAGGTGGTTTTGTACATGGTTCGGATGATGTCTTTGAAGAAGCAATCCGTGATCAGGTTTATATCGCTATTGAAGAAGCGTCGGTCGTTATATTCATGGTAGATGTTACTACTGGTATTACTGACCTGGATGATGAAATAGCTGATATCCTCAGAAGAAGTTCTAAACCTGTATATGTGGTTGCCAACAAAGTTGACCATGCTAAATTGCATCATGAATCAGCCGAATTCTATGCTTTCGGTTTAGGTGAAGTATTTAATATTTCTTCTGCTACTGGTTCTGGTACAGGAGAATTACTGGATGCTGTTGTCTCTCACTTTGAAGAGGAGCAAGAAGAAGATGAAGCTTTACCTAAATATACAATCGTAGGTCGCCCAAATGTGGGTAAATCTTCACTTACAAATGCCTTGATCGGTAAAGACCGTAATATTGTAACGCCTATGGCAGGAACAACACGGGACTCTATCCGCATTCACTACAATCAATATGGACATAACTTCCTTTTGATTGATACAGCTGGTCTTCGTCGTAAGTCAAAAGTAAACGAAGATATCGAGTTCTATTCGGTCATGCGTACCATCAAAGCCCTTGAGGATTCTGATGTGACGATTTTGATGTTGGACGCGCAGGATGGCCTAGAGGCTCAAGATGTGAATATCTTCAATCTAGCTGAAAAGAACCGTAAAGGTATTGTGATTGTCGTCAATAAATGGGATTTGATCGAAAAAGACAACAAGACCATGAAAGCTTTTGAAGACCGTATCCGGGAGAAAATTGCGCCATTTACTGATGTGCCTATTGTCTTTACTTCCGTAACGGAAAAACAACGTGTTCTAAAAGTATTGGAAGTGGCTGATAAGGTCTACGCCAACAAAACAAAAAAGATCCCGACATCGAAGTTGAATGAAGTGATGTTGGATATTATCGAGAATTATCCACCACCATCCCTAAAAGGAAAATATATCAAAATTAAATATGTGACACAATTGCCGGGAAGAACACCAATGTTTGCCTTCTTCTGTAATTTGCCACAATACATCAAAGATCCATATAAACGCTTTGTTGAAAATAAATTGCGTGAGCACTTTGATTTTACAGGCGTGCCTATTCAAATATATTTCAGACAAAAATAGATTTCCAAGCAGATAACAAACATGGACCATAATCTCTTTTTATACAATACGCTTTCGCGAACAAAAGAAAAATTCGAACCGATTCACCCCAACCTTGTTGGAATGTATGTCTGCGGACCTACCGTTTACAGTGATGTACACTTAGGTAATTGCCGAACTTTTGTTTCTTTTGATTTGATTTTTAGATATCTACGTCATTTGGGTTATAAAGTACGTTATGTACGGAATATTACAGATGCAGGGCATTTAGAGGGGGATCGTGACGAAGGAGATGATAAATTTGCGAAAAAGGCTAAATTGGAACAGCTGGAACCAATGGAAATCGTACAGAAATATACCATTGGTTTTCATGATGTTTTACGTCTGTTTAATACTTTGCCTCCTAGCATCGAACCTACTGCGACAGGACATATTTCGGAGCAGATCGANATGATTGAACAGATCATCAATAACGGCTATGCNTANGAGACAAANGGTACTGTCTATTTCGATGTGGAGAAATATGTACAACAGTATGATTATACNGTATTGACCAATCGTAAATTGGAAGATATGTTGAACAATACACGTGAGCTGAGTGGTCAGGATGAGAAAAAAGGTCGTTTGGATTTTGCGCTTTGGATCAAAGCTAAGCCCGAAACGATTATGCGCTGGCCAGCTCCTTGGAGTGTAGGCTTTCCAGGATGGCATATCGAATGTTCGGCGATGAGCAGGAAGTATTTAGGAGATCAGTTTGATATCCATGGTGGTGGAATGGATCTTGCTGCTACACACCATACCAACGAAATCGCGCAGTCCGAAGCCTGTAATCATACCGCACCTGCCAAATATTGGATGCATACCAATATGTTGACAGTCAATGGTGCACGGATGTCCAAATCTGCAGGCAACGGATTCTTACCAGGTGAATTATTCACAGGTGACCACCCTTTGTTAAATAGAGGATATTCGCCGATGGCCGTTCGTTTCTTTATGTTGCAGGCTCACTATAGAAGTACATTGGATTTTTCCAATGAAGCACTTGACGCGGCAGATAAAGGTTATAAGCGCTTGATGAGTGCTATAGGACTTTTGGATAAACTAAAAGTTTCAAAGGGAGCTGATTCATTCAATCTGGCTGAGATCCGGAATAAATGTTATGCGGCAATGGATGATGATTTCAATAGTCCCGTTTTGATTGCCGAACTGTTTGAGCTGGTGCGGATCATCAATTCCATCTATGATGGCAAAGCAAAGGTATCCGAAGAAGGATTGGAAAAGCTAAAAGTTTTCTTGAAGGAGTTTGTTGAAGATATCCTTGGGCTGAGGAATGATCAGGCTTCTGGAACAGATGATATTGATGATGTGATGAATCTGGTGATCAGATTACGCAACGAAGCGAAGGCAAATAAAGATTTTGTCACTTCGGATCGTATCCGTGATGAACTTAATGCAATTGGTATCCAACTGAAAGATAGTAAAGAAGGAACACTTTGGAATAAGATTTGATAGATAAAAGATCGAATTAAAAAAAGAGGGAATTGGAGGGAATATTTATCGTTAGAAAGTCTAGATACTTTTGAAACCAAAGAATATTTCCTGTTGCCTTTAAAATAAAACCGAGTGTAATGGGGTCATTTAAAATAATTAGGATGAACTCTGATAAATAATCATTTGCATATGAATTTTTGGAATAGGTTATCCATTGTTGCGTTAATGAGTACAGTAGGTACAACATTGTACGCACAGATACCCGAAAAAGTGGGAAGCTTACTGCAGGCAGATAAAGATGCTGCCGCATTAGCGAAAGCTTCTACACCGCATCAAGCGTTTTTATCTATTATCGACAAGGAGTCCACATTTTATGTCCCTTCGGCGGTAAATGCATACAATTATCTTAATAATAGACCGAATATTCCAGATGTATTAAATTGGCAACCTACTTTTGCGCTTGTCTCGAAGAGCTTGGAGTTTGGTGTAACATCTGGTTCCCTGGATTTTCAGAAAGTGGGAGCCAGGCTGCGTCACGGTGAGTATTTGACAGTTTGGAAACGTAATAAGAAAGGTAAATGGTTAGTCGATATTCGTGCCGAGGTAGAAAATAATGGTAAAGATGGTGAGTTTGACCTGGAATATATTGAACCAACTGATTCCTGGTACCTGAAACATCGCTCTAAAGTACGTCTGAACCAGCGGGAGGATATTGTACTGGAAACAGATAAATTGATGTCTACTGTCCTTAAGGCAGACAATCCTACTGCATATAAGGAGTTTTTGAGTGAGGATGTCCGCTTTTTGTTTCCTTGGACCAGTCCAATGGAAGGAAAGAATAAAATGATGGCTTTTCTGAAGAAACAGCGTATGACGATAGAAACAGTGCCGGAGGAGGTCAAACGTTCTTATAGCGGAGATTTTGCCTATACAAAGGGAACTGCAACTGTACGACAAAAAGACAAAGTAGTCAAGTATAATTATATTCGGGTATGGCAGTTAAGCGAATTAGCGAAGGATGATGTGAAGAAAGCGAACTGGAATATCCTGATAGAAATGATGTTTGAGAAATAAATCATGCGCGCGTGATTACCAAATAAATAAGGCCTGAATATGAGTATTCAGGCCTTATTTATTATGATAGAAAAAAGTCTTTTATTTCTTTCTCCATTTTGCGAGTTCATCACAGGCGTCAAAGTCATCACTGATATCAATAAATGTGTTCTTCGCCTTGTCGTCAAACCACTTGCTCAGGTTACGACGTACTTTATCTTCTTTCGCAGCATCTTTGATCTTTGTGAAGTCCTGATCCAAATTTGCTTTATGTGGTGCGATACGGGTTTTTAAATAGTTGAAACGGTAACCTACATCTCCCGTTT
>Ga0065704_10000887_pt1 | contig 14947 bp, 9 predicted proteins | sample SwiRhicommuniRL2_FD_59091 | JGI IMG/M metagenome (GOLD analysis project Ga0065704, IMG submission 59091) | Switchgrass rhizosphere bacterial communities from Rose Lake, Michigan, USA - RL2 v2 (version 2) | ecosystem: Host-associated > Plants > Roots > Rhizosphere > Soil | place: East Lansing, MI
GTCGTCACCGTGGCCGACGTGCTGGCGGCGCAGGCGCGACTGCGGCGGTACCTGCCGCCCACGCCGCTGCACCACGCCGAGCGCTTCGGCGTGATGCTGAAGCTGGAGAACCTGCAGCGCACCGGTTCGTACAAGGTGCGTGGTGCGCTGAATGCACTGCTGGCGGCGCGCGAGCGTGGCGACCACCGCCCGGTGATCGCCGCCTCCGCCGGCAACCACGCGCAGGGCCTGGCGTGGGCGGCGTATCGCCTGGGCGTGCAGGCGATCACCGTGATGCCGCACGGCGCGCCGGAAACCAAGATCGCCGGTGTCGCCCACTGGGGCGCGACCGTGCGCCAGCACGGCAACAGCTACGACGAGGCCTTCGCCTTCGCCCGTGACCTGGCCGAGCAGAACGGCTACCGCTTCCTGTCCGCGTTCGACGATCCCGACGTGATCGCGGGCCAGGGCACGGTGGGCATCGAGATCGCACCATACGCACCGGACGTGGTCATCGTGCCGATCGGGGGCGGTGGGCTGGCCTCCGGCGTCGCGCTCGCGCTGAAGTCGCAGGGCGTCCGCGTGGTCGGTGCCCAGGTCGAAGGCGTGGATTCGATGATCCGCGCCATGAAGGGCGATGTGTCGCCCGTCGATCCCGTCGCGTCGCTGGCCGACGGCGTGCGCGTGAAGGTGCCGGGCTTTATCACCCGCCGCCTGTGCACGCAGTTGCTGGATGACGTGGTCATCGTGCGCGAAGCCGAGCTGCGCGAAACGCTGGTGCGGTTGGCGCTGGAAGAGAACCTGATCGCCGAGGGCGCCGGCGCACTGGCGCTGGCTGCGGGCCGACGCGTAGCGGGCAGGCGCAAGTGCGCCGTCGTGTCCGGCGGCAATATCGACGCCACCGTGCTGGCCCAGTTACTGTCCGACGTGCGCCCACGGCCGCCGCGCAAGCCGCGCCGCCGCACCGTGGAGGGCGAGCCTGCGCTTGCCGAAGGCCGCGCCACCGCGCGCGCGGCCACCCCGAAATCTCCCGCCAAAACCGGCGTGCGCCGCATTCCGGCCGCCGCCCTGGAAACAGAAGTACACGAGGAAACCATCTGGTGAATACGCCAACCACGTCCCCCTCCGCGCAGATCCGCATTTTCGACACCACGCTGCGTGACGGCGAGCAATCGCCCGGATGCAGCATGACGCCGCAGCAGAAAGTGGTGATGGCCCGCGGCCTCGCCGATCTGGGCGTGGATGCCATCGAAACCGGCTTCCCCGCCAGTTCCCAGTCCGACCGAGAGGCGCATGCGCTGATCGCGCGCGAACTGCGCGAGACCACGCTGGCGGTGCTGTCGCGCTGCCTGCCCGCCGACATCGAAACCTCGCTGCGCACGCTCTCGGCCTCGGCGAAGCCACGCCTGCACCTGTTCCTGTCCACCAGCCCCCTGCATCGCGAACACAAGCTGCGCATGACCCGCGAACAGGTGCTGGAATCGATCCGCAAGCACGTCAGCCTCGCCCGCGGCCACGTCGACGAGATCGAATTCTCGGCCGAAGACGCCACCCGCACCGAGCAGGATTTCCTGCACGAGGCCATCGCCGCCGCCATCGCCGCTGGTGCCACCACCATCAATCTGCCCGACACGGTGGGCTTCACCACGCCGGAAGAGATCCGCGGCATGTTCGAGCGCGCGATCGCCAACGTACCCGGCGCCGACAGGGTGATCTTCAGTACCCACTGCCACAACGACCTCGGCCTGGCCGTAGCCAACTCGCTGGCCGCCATCGAGGGCGGCGCGCGTCAGGTGGAAGGCTCGATCAACGGCATCGGCGAACGCGCGGGCAACTGTGCGATCGAGGAACTTGTGATGGCGCTGAAGGTGCGCAATGCCTTCTACAACCTGGACACGCGCATCGACACGCGGCGCATCGTGCCGACGTCGCAGCTGCTGTCGCGCCTGGTCGGCATGCCGGTCCAGCGCAACAAGGCCATCGTCGGCGCCAATGCGTTCGCGCACGAATCCGGCATCCACCAGCACGGCATGCTGCGCCATCGCGGCACCTACGAGATCATGCAGCCGCAGGACGTGGGCTGGCCGTCGTCGCAGATGGTGCTGGGCCGCCACAGCGGCCGCGCCGCCGTCGAGCAGCGCCTGCGCGCACTGGGCTACTGGCTGGAGGAGGACGAACTGAAGCTGGTATTCGAACAGTTCAAGGCGCTGTGCGAGAAGCAGCGCGTGGTCGGCGATGCCGACCTGCAGGCGCTGATGCAGGATGCCGCCGTCAGCGACGGCTACCGGTTGGCCTCGATGACGATCAGCGATGTCGGCAGCCGCGCCAACGCGCTGGTCGAACTGTCGGATCCGGATGGCAACCGCGTATCCGAAACCGCGCAGGGCAACGGACCGGTCGATGCGCTGTTCAGCGCGCTGGCCGCCGCCACCGGCGTGCAGCTGCAGTTGGAGAGCTACCAGGTGCACAGCGTCGGCATCGGCGCCGATGCGCGGGGCGAGGCCAGCCTGTCGGTGCGTTGCAATGGCGAAGAGTACGAGGGTACCGGCACCAGCAAGGACATCATCGAAGCCAGCGCGCTGGCCTGGCTGGACGTGGCCAACCGGTTGCTGCGCCAGCGCCGCATCGAGAAGCAGGAAGCAGCGGCCGCCTAGGAACCTCCCACCGTCATTCCGGCGAATGCCGGAATCCAGTGCGCTGTTGGTTCTTGCTCGGCGAGTCGGACAACAGCAACGGCAACATGGATCCCGGCTTCCGCCAGGATGACGAAGGGAAACGGGTTGGATCGCCTTGTTCTACACACCATGAAAAGCATGACGGGAACCTCTGCATGACCGCGCCACGCACCCTGTTCGACAAACTGTGGGACGCCCACGTCGTCGTCCCCGAGACCGACGCGGCGCCCGCCGTGCTGTACATCGACCTGCACCTGATCCACGAAGTCACCTCGCCGCAGGCTTTCACCGAGCTCGCGGCGCGTGGCCTGTCGCCGCGCCGCCCGGAGCGCACCAAGGCGACGATGGACCACTCCACGCCGACCCTGCCGGCTGGCCCGGACGGGAAGCTGCCTTACTACACGCAGGCCGCCGAAACGCAGGTGGATACGCTGGCACGCAACTGCGCGCAGCACGGCATCGAGCTGTTCGACATGGCGTCGCCGAACCGCGGCATCGTCCACGTCATCGCGCCCGAGCAGGGCTTCACCCTGCCCGGCATGACCATCGTCTGCGGCGACAGCCACACCAGCACGCATGGCGCGTTCGGCGCGCTGGCCTTCGGCATCGGCACGAGTGAAGTGGGCCATGTGCTGGCTACACAGTGCCTGCTGCAGCGCAAGCCGAAGACGATGGCGATCACCGTGGACGGTGCGCTGGCACCGGGCGTGGGCGCCAAGGACATCGTGCTGCACGTGATCGGCGTGATCGGCGTCAATGGCGGCACCGGCCATGTGATCGAGTTCCGCGGCAGCGCGATCGAGGCACTGGACATGGAGCAGCGCATGACCCTGTGCAACATGTCGATCGAAGCCGGCGCGCGCGCGGGCATGGTGGCTCCCGACCAGACCACGTTCGACTGGGTGGCGCGCACGCCGCGCGGGCCGAAGGGCGAAGCCTTCGATGCGGCGGTCGCTTACTGGAAAACATTGCGCAGCGAGGACGGCGCCGCGTTCGATGCCGAGGTACGCATCGAGGCCGCCGACATCCGCCCGACCCTGACCTGGGGCACGCACCCCGGTACCGCGATCGCGGTGGACGCACCGATTCCCGCGCCCGCCGATGCGGCGGCGCAGAAAGGNCTGGATTACATGCACCTGAGCGCCGGCCAGCGTCTGGAAGGCACGCCGGTGGACGTGGTATTCGTCGGTTCGTGCACGAACGGCCGCCTGCGCGACATGCGCGAAGTGGCGCAGGTGCTGCGCGGCCGCCAGGTCGCCGCAGGCGTGCGCATGCTGGTCGTGCCGGGCTCGGAGATCGTCAAGCGCGAGGCCGAGGCCGAGGGCATCGATGCCATCGTGCGTGCTGCCGGTGCCGAATGGCGGGAGCCCGGCTGCTCGATGTGCATCGCGATGAACGGCGACCTGGTGGCGCCGGGCCAGTTGGCCGTCAGCACCAGCAACCGCAATTTCGAGGGCCGCCAGGGGCCCGGCGCGCGCACGCTGCTGGCGTCGCCGCTGACGGCCGCATGGGCGGCAGTGAACGGACGCGTCAGCGATCCACGCGACCTGTTCGCCGCACACAAGGAGGTGGCGTGATGCCCGGCTTCCGCGAACTGCGCTCCAAGAGCGTGGTGTTGGCGCAGACCAACATCGATACCGACCAGATCATCCCGGCACGCTTCCTGTCCACGACGGAACGTGCAGGCTTGGGCAAGAACGCCTTCAACGACTGGCGCTGGCAGTCCGATGGTTCGCCGAACCCGGCGTTCCCGTTCAACCAGGCGGAGAACGCCGGCAGGCAGATCCTGCTGGCCGGGCGGAACTTCGGCTGCGGCTCCTCGCGCGAGCATGCGCCGTGGGCCCTCACCGATCTCGGCCTGCGCGCCATCGTCAGCAGCGAGATCGCCGACATCTTCCGCAACAACAGCCTGAAGAACGGGCTGGTGCCGGTGGTGCTGCCGGAGGAGATCGTGCAGTCGCTGATGCAGCGGCCGGACGATGAGCTGGTCGTCGACATCGCGAGCCGGGAGCTGCGCACGCCCGACGGCTCCGTCTTCGCGTTCCCGCTGGATGCGTTCGCGCAGACCTGCCTGCTGGAAGGCGTGGACGAACTGGGCTACCTGCTGGCCCGCCACAACGACATCGAACATTACGAGGCCACCCGCCATGCACGCTGATATCGCCCTCCTGCCCGGTGACGGGATCGGTCCCGAGGTCACCGCTGCCGCCGTCACCGTGCTGCGCTCACTGGCGCGGCGCCATGGCCATACCTTCGACTTCCACGAATACGACATCGGCGGCGTCGCCATCGACCGCCATGGCGAGCCGCTGCCGCAGGCCACGCTGCAGGGCTGCCAGCAGGCCGACGCCGTCCTGCTTGGCGCGGTCGGCGGCCCGAAGTGGTCGGACCCCAATGCGAAGGTCCGTCCCGAGCAGGGCCTGCTGGCGTTGCGCAAGGGCTTGGGCCTGTTCGCCAACCTGCGCCCGGTGCGTCCGCATCCGGCTGCATTGAATGCATCGCCGATCAAGCCGCACCTGCTCACCGGCGTGGACATCGTGGTGGTGCGCGAGCTGACCGGCGGCATCTACTTCGGCGAGAAGACGCGCGATGCACGCGGCGCCAGCGACCTGTGCAGCTACAGCGTTACCGAGATCGAGCGCGTGGTACGCAGCGCCTTCAGGCTGGCGCGCCAGCGCCGCAGCTACCTGGTGTCGGTGGACAAGGCGAACGTGCTGGAAACCTCGCGCCTGTGGCGCGATGTCGCCACCCGCATCGGCCGCGAAGAGTTCCCTGACGTGAGGCTGGAGCACCAGCTGGTCGACTCGATGGCGATGCACCTGCTGGCCAAACCGCGCGAGTACGACGTGATCGTCACCGAGAACATGTTCGGCGACATCCTCACCGACGAGGCCTCGATGCTGGCGGGTTCACTGGGCCTGCTGCCGTCCGCCTCGCTGGGCGACGGCAAGATCGGCCTGTACGAACCGATCCACGGCTCCGCGCCCGACATCGCAGGCAAGGGCATCGCCAATCCCTACGCGACCATCCTGAGCTGTGCGCTGCTGTTGCGTCACTCGCTGGGCCTGCACGAAGAGGCCGACTGCATCGAGCGCGCCGTGGATGGCGCGCTCAACGCTCAGGTCTTCACCAACGACCTGGCCACCGGCGGTCGCGGCGTGTCCACCCAGGTCGCGGCGCAGGCAGTCATCGAACAGATGCAAGCGCATTGCTACGTGGCGGAACTGCGCGACTGAGCAATCCGATGCGCCGCGCCTGTCAGTTCGATACCAGCCGGTCGCGCCCCCGCTCCTTGGCACGATAGAGACGTTCGTCGGCCTCGCGCAGCAGATCGCGCAGGTCCTGGCCCGGCTGCAGTTCGGCCATGCCGATGCTGACCGTGCAGCGCAGCGCGCTGCCGTCCGGCGCCTCGATGCTGGCCTGCGCGATGCCCTCGCGCAGCGCCTCCAGCCGCGCGCGCGCAACGGTCCACGGCAGTTGCTGGCACACCAGGAATTCCTCGCCGCCGTAGCGCGCGATCAGCACGCCTTCCTGATCGCCTGCCAGCTGCCCGGCCAGCGCCGCCACCTGCGACAGCACCTCGTCACCGAATGCATGTCCATAGCGGTCGTTGACCGACTTGAAGTGGTCGATGTCCATCAAGGCGACGCAGAGCGGACGGCCTTCGCGACGGCTGGCCTCCAGCGCTTCGGCCAGGAACGCATCCCCCGCACGCCGGTTGGCCAGGCGGGTCAGGGGATCATGCCCGGCCTGGTAGGCCAGTTGTTCCAGCAGGTGGGCATGGGCCTGGCTGGCCCGCTCGAGCTGCGCGTTCTTGTCGCTCAGCTCCGAGGTGCGTGCGTCCACCAGCGCTTCAAGCCTGCGCTGCCGGCGCCGCTGGCGCCGCATCGCTATCAGCAGGATGGCCCAGCCGGCCAGCACCAGCAGCAGCGCGTAGGCCACCATCGCCCATGCGCGCTGCCACCACGGCGCCGCCTTGTCGAACGCCACTGCCTGCGTCACCACGGCGTCCTGCTTGCTCCAATCCGCGGGCGCATTCATCACCTGGACCTCGAAGCGCAGCTGTCCGGAGGGCAGGTTGGTGTACACGGCGGCGTGGGCGATGCCGTCGTCGGTCTCGATCCAGTCGCGATCGAAGCCCACCATGCGGTAGCGATAACGCAGGCGCTCCGGTGCGCGCTGGTTGATGCCGGTGAAACGGATCACCACCCGTCGCGTGTCTGCGGCCAGATCATGGCGCGCCTGCATGGGCAACACGCGACCGTCGGCTTCCACGGCTTCCATCACCAGCGTGACGCCCTGGGCGCGCTGGCGCCTTGCGTCGTCGGGATCGATCACGCCAATGCCGTTTGCCGTCGCGAACCACAGCTTGCCGTCGCGCATGCGCCATCCCGCCGGAGCGCTCGCGCCGTTGGCCTGGCTGCTGGGCAGGCCGTCGGCGTGGGTGAATGCCTCCACCGGCAAGCGGGCCAGATGATGGTTTTCCACCGCCGTCAGCGCCGGTCGGGAGATACGGAACACGCCCCGGTTGCTCGATGCCCAGAAATCGCCGTTGTCGTCCTCCAGCAACCGGAAGAGACGGTTGTTGGGCAGGCCCTGGCGATGATCGAACTGCACGAACCGCCCGTCCCGCCAGTGCAGCAGGCCGCGGTCGGTCGCGATCCACAGGCTGCCATCGGGATCGGCCAGGAAGTCGAACGCGGCCACGGCGGGGAAACCGGAGCCCGGCGTCCATGTCCGCAGCGACCCATCGCGGCGCATCATCGCCATGCCGTTGCTGGTGCCGATCCACATCCCGCCCTCGCCGGTTTCGTACAGGACGTAGACATTTCCTTCGGGCAGGCCGTCGGCGGCACTGTAGTGCCGCACGATGCGCCCCTCCCGGTACACGCTCAGGCCCTCGTTGCTGCCGATCCACAATGAGCCGTCCGCGCGCTCCAGCAGGGCGCGCACATGGTTGGATGGCAGGCCCCGTGCTTCGTCGATGCGCCAGGGCAGCGCCTGCGTGGTGTCCGCAGTGGCAGGCAGGTGGATCACGCCCTGGTCGTAGGTTCCCACCCAGAGCCCGCCGTCGCGCGCGTTGGCCATCGATAGCACGGAGGGGTCGGGCTTGCCATCGAATGCCAGCGACACCGCGCGGCTGCGCCCGTTCTCCCATGCGTCCACGCCCATCGGATGACCGATCCAGACGCCCTGGCCCGGCCGTTCGATGATCGCGCGCACGTAGATGTCGCGCAGGCCGTTGCTGCGTCCAAGTCCGAAGACGGGCCCGTCGGAGATGCGGAACAACCCGTTCGTGGTGCCCACCCACAGCAGGCCGTCGCGATCCTCGAACAGGGCCGGGGCCAGGCGGCCCATCAGGCCGTTGCGCTCTCCCAGCGTCTCATGGCGCCCATGCACATACCGGCGCAGGCCATCCAGGGTGGAGATCCACAGATTGCCGTTGCGGTCCTCCAGCATGGCCTCGGCGCGCGCACCGGTGATCTGTTGCGCGCGACCCCGTTCGATCCGCCATGCGCCCCCGCTTCCTCCCACCAGCATGCCGCCCCAGCGCGAAGGCTGGATGGCGAGCACAGAGGTCTCGGGCAGGCCCATCCTGCGCCCCCAGTCGCTGGCCTGGCCCTGGGCGATCCGGAACAGCCCGTGCCGGTTGCCCACCAGCGCCTGCCCGTCGGACAACGGCAGGATCGCGAGCACGCGCTCGTTGGCCAGGCGCGCGTGTGCGCTGCCGACGTCGTGCAGGCGACCATCGCCGTCGAGGCGGAACAGGGAATGATCGGTGCCGATCCACAGCACCCCGTCCGAGCCGAACCGCAGCACCGACACGTCCGGCAAGGTGCCTGCCCGTCCCGGCAGGCGCTGCCAGCGGCCCTGGTGGAACCGCAGCAAGCCGGGGCCGACACGCCCCAGGCTGAGCACCATGCCGCCCTCGGGATGGGGCGTGATGGCACGCACGCCCTCGATTTCCAGGCCCTGCACGGTGCCCGCGTCGTACTGGGTGAAGCGGCGACCATCGAACCGCGCGGCGCCTTCCCATGTCCCGGTCCACAGGTAGCCCTCGGCATCCTGGCTGAGGGCGTGCACCAGGTTGTGCGACAACCCGTCCTCCATGGTCCAGCGCGCAAGCGTGTACTCCTCCACCTTGCGTGCAGGGTCGAGCGCCCACGCGGGCGCGCCGACGAACAGGGCCAACAGGCAGAGGCCGGGGATCAGCAGGCAGCGCACGGCACCGGGTCCGGAGGTCTTCGACCTGTGCAGTATCGGCTGCGGCGGGGGTTTCTTTGAACCCCGCCGCGCGCGGGGCGTTACGGACCGGTGCCCTGCTCCGGCTTGACCTTGAACCATGCCGCATACAGCGCCGGCAGGAAGAACAGCGTCAGCACCGTGGCCACGGTAAGGCCGCCCATGATCGCCACCGCCATCGGGCCGAAGAAGGCACTGCGCGACAGCGGGATCATCGCCAGCACCGCCGCCAGCGCGGTCAGCACGATGGGACGGAAGCGGCGCACGGTGGCGTCGATGATCGCGTGCCAGCGGTCATGCCCTGCCTGGATGTCCTGGTCGATCTGGTCCACCAGGATCACCGAGTTGCGCATGATCATGCCGGCCAGCGCGATGGTGCCCAGCATGGCGACGAAACCGAACGGCACCCGGAACACCAGCAATGCCAGGGTCACGCCGATCAGGCCCAGCGGCGCGGTCAGCAGCACCAGCGCCACCCGCGAGAAGCTGCGCAGCTGCAGCATCAACAGCGTGGTGACCGCCAGCAGGAACAACGGCATGCCGGCGGCAATGGACTTCTGCCCGCGCCCGGAATCCTCCACCGTACCGCCGGTCTCCAGCAGATAGCCCTGCGGCAACTGCGCGCGTATCCCGTCCAGCGTCGGCAGGATCTGCTGCACCACCGTGGGCGGCGTCACGTCGTCATTGCGGATGTCGGCCCGCACGGTGACCGTCGGCAGACGGTCGCGGTGCCAGATGATGCCGTCCTCGAACGCGTATTCGAGGTTGGCGATCTGCGACAGCGGCACACTGCCGCCGTTGCTGGTCGGGACGGCCAGGCTGCCCAGCAGATCCAGGCGGGCGCGTTCTTCGTCCGGTCCCCGCAACAGGATCTCGACCAGTTCGTTGCCTTCACGATAGGTGCTCACGCTCAGGCCCGACAGCGAACCCGACAGGAAGTGCGAGACCTGCGCCGTGCTGACACCCAGCGCGCGTGCGCGATCCTGGTCGATCTCCAGCCGCACGACCTTGCTGGGCTCGCTCCAGTCCAGGTTGACGTTGGTGACGTGCGGGTTCGCACGCACTTTTTCCGCCACCTGCCGCGCGATCGCCTGCGCGCGGTCGACGTGCTCGCCGGAGATGCGGAACTGCACCGGATAACCCACCGGCGGCCCGTTCTCCAGCCGCGTCACGCGGAACTGCAGCTCGGGGAACTGCGGGCCGACGTCGTCGATCAACCAGCGGCGCACATCCTCGCGAGCCCGGGCGTCATCCGTCAATACGACGAACTGCGAGAAATTCGCCTGCGGCAACTGTTGGTCCAGCGGCAGGTAGAAACGCGGCGAACCGGTGCCGATGTAGGCCACGTAGTTCTGGATGCCTTTGCGCGTGGCCAGCAGTTTCTCCAGCTTGCGCGCCTGCGCATCGGTGGACTTCAGCGAACTGCCCTCGGCCAGTTCCAGGTCCACCATCAGTTCCGGGCGTACCGAATCAGGGAAGAACTGCTGCGGCACGAAGCGGAACAGCGCGATCGACGCGACGAACGCAGCGACGGTGATACCGATCACCAGCCAGCGGCGACGCAGACAGAACGCCAGCCAGCCACGGAACCGCTGATAGAAGGGCGTGTGGTACGGATTGTGGTCGTGCGCGTCATGCGACTTCGGCGCCAGCATCGCGCCGTACTGCGGCCAGCGATCGGCCAGCTGCACACGGAACCCGTGCCAGCGCGCCGCGAACGAACCCGGTTTCGGCGGCTGCGGATTGCCCAGGTCGGGCAGCATCTTGTCGCCCAGGTAAGGGATGAACAGCACCGCGGCGACCCACGACACCACCAACGCGATGGTCACCACCTGGAACAGCGAACGCGTGTATTCACCCGTGCTCGATGCCGCCGTGGCGATCGGCAGGAAGCCTGCCGCGGTCACCAGCGTGCCCGTCAGCATCGGGAACGCCGTGGACTCGTAGGCGAAGCTGGCCGCCTTCAGGCGATCGAAACCCTGCTCCATCTTGATGGCCATCATCTCCACCGCGATGATCGCGTCGTCGACCAGCAGACCCAGCGCCAGCACCAGCGCGCCCAGCGAGATCTTGTGCAGGCCGATGCCGAAGTAGTGCATCACGGCGAACGTCATCGCCAGCACCAGCGGGATGGACACCGCCACCACCAGCCCGGTGCGCAGGCCCAGCGAGAAGAAGCTGACCAGCAGCACGATGATCACCGCTTCGGCAAGCACGCGCACGAATTCGCCGACGGACTCCTCCACGGCGGCCGGCTGGTCCGACACCTTGCGCAGTTCCATGCCCAGCGGCAGGGTCTTCTGCAGGCGCTGGAACTCGGTCTCCAGCGTCTGGCCGAGCTTGAGGATGTCGCCGCCGTCCTTCATCGCCACCGCGATGCCGATGCCGGGCTGGCCCATAAAACGCATGCGCGGCGCGGCGGGATCGGCGAAGCCGCGCTTGATCTCGGCGATGTCGCCCAGCTTCACCGTGCGGCCACCGGCGCGGATCGGGAATTCCCGTATCTCGTCCACCGAGCTGAATTCGCCGCTCACGCGCAGCTGCACGCGGTCGCTCGCCGTTTCGAAAAAACCCGCCGGCGTCATCGCATTCTGTTCTTCCAGCGCCTGCTGGACCGCGCTCAATGGAATGCCGAGCGTGGCCAGCTTGGTGTTGGACAGTTCGATCCAGATCTTCTCGTCCTGCAGCCCGACGAGTTCGACCTTTGCCGACGTCGTCCACCCGCTGCAGTTCCAACTGGATCCGGTCGGCATAGTCCTTCATCACCGCGTAATCGAAGCCATCGCCGGTGAGCGCATAGATGTTGCCGAACGTGTCGCCGAATTCGTCGTTGAAGAACGGACCGATCACGCCGCTCGGCAGCGTGGCACGGACGTCGCCGACCGTTCTTGCGCACCTGGTACCAGAGGTCCGGGATTTCCTTCGACTTCATGGAGTCGCGCGCCATGAAGATCACCTGCGATTCACCGGGACGCGAGTACGAGCGGATGAACTCGTAGTTGCCGGTGGTCATCAGCGCCTTCTCGATGCGCTCGGTCACCTGCTGCGAGACTTCCTCGGCGGTCGCGCCCGGCCACACCGTTCGCACGACCATCGCCTTGAAGGTGAACGGCGGGTCCTCGGACTGGCCCAGGTGCTTGTACGACCACGCACCGATGATGCCCAGCAGGATCATCAGGAACAGCACCAGGCTGCGGTTGGTCAGTGCCCACTCGGAAAGATTGAAGCGGCGCATGCCGTTACTCCGGGCGCGATGCGATGTTGGCCGCATCGCCACCCGCGGCGACCCGGAGCGGACGGTTGTTGCGGTCCACCGGCACCACGGTCTGCCCTTCGCGCAGGAGATGTCCGCCGGCCGCGACAACCCAGTCGCTGGCCTTCACCCCACCCAGTACCGGCACCGAGGCTTCGCCATACCGCCCCAGCTGCACCGCCTGCGCCCGCACCTTGCCGGTCGCGGGATCGACGATCCACACCGTGGTCCTGCCCTCACCTCCACGCTGTATGGCCGACAGCGGCAGCTTCAATGCGGCCTTGCTGCCGTTTTCCTGCACATAGACGCGCGCGCTCTGGCCCAGTTCGACCTGCTGCTGCGCGTCGCCCACCAGGCTGACGCGCGCGGCATAGGTACGCGTCTGGGCGTCTGCAGCGGGCGCGATCTCACGAATGGTGCCGGGCAGGCGCTGGCCGGGCGCATTCCACAGCTCGACCATCACCGGCTGGCCCACGCTGAAATCACGGATGCGGTTTTCCGGCAGGCCGATGGCCACTTCGCGTCCGCCATCGGCGGCCAGGGTGAAGACGGTCTGCCCGGCCGCGACCACCTGGCCGGCTTCGGCCTGGCGACTGGCAATCACGCCGTCGCGCGGCGCACGCAGTTGCGAATAGCCTTCCTGGTTGCGCATCACGTCCATCTGCGCACGTGCGGCACGCGCCTGGCCTTCGGCCGCCTTGTACGCGGCAACCTGCGCGTCGTACGCCGACTGGCTGATTAACTTGTCGCCGACCAGCTTCGCGTAGCGGTCCCGGTCGCCACGCGCACGGACAAGGTCGGCGTCGGCCGCAGCAAGTTGCGCCTGCGCGGCCTGTGCCTGCAGTGCGAAGTCGCCCGGGTCCAGCAGCGCGAGCACCTCGCCCTTCTGCACGCGTGCACCGGCATCGACATTGCGACGCACCAGGTTGCCGCCGACACGGAACGACAGCGGACTCTCCTCGCGTGCGCGCACCTCGCCGGCGTACGCCGAAAGTGCGGCCTCGGCGCCACCGCCAGGATGGGCCACCAGCGCCGGGCGCGGCGATTCCACAGGCTGCTCCGCACCACACGCGGCCAGGCCGAGCAGCACGATTCCGAACACTCCGTTCCAGCGCATATGGCGCATACACCGCTCCATGACGACTTCAATTAGTAGACTTGGCGGTATAGTATAAATATCGAACCGAGTAGTCTAGTATTAAGACATGGTCAGCCCGCCCACTTCCGCCAGCCGTCGCAAGCCCCCCGCCAAACCCGCCACCAGCGGTCCCGGCCGCCCGAAGGATCTCGGCAAGCGTGCCGCCATCCTGGAGGCCGCCAAGCAATTGTTCGCGCGCGAGGGTTTCAACGGCGTCAGCATGGACCAGATTGCCGCCGAGGCGGGCGTCTCCAAGCTGACGGTCTACAGCCACTTCGGCGACAAGGACGCCCTGTTCGCCGCCGCCGTGCAGGCCAAGTGCGAGGAAATGCTCCCCGATACGCTGTTCCAGATCGAGCTGAAAGGCTCGCTGCGCGAACAGCTGAAAGCCATCGCGCAGGCCTTCTTCGCGCTGATCACCAGCGAGGAGGCCATCAGCACGCACCGCATGATGATGGTCCCGGGCAACATCGACGACAAACTCAAGCGAACCTTCTGGGAAGCCGGCCCGCAGCGCACCCATGAAGCGTTCGCGGCGCTGCTGCAGGCGCAGGTTGCCAAAGGAGAGCTGGACATCCCCGACGTGGCGACGGCCTCGATCCAGTTCTTCACCCTCATCAAGGGCGAATTGCATGCCCGCATGACATGCGGCCTGTGCAGCCAGCCCGGCCAGCTCGACACCCGGCGGCATATCGACGCCACCGTGGACATGTTCCTGAGGGCCTATGGCCGGCGCTGAAGCTGAAGGCCAGCCCCGCGCGCCGGAGGTGGCGATGACTTCCGGCACTGCGCCCGCCATGGGGGCTGCCCCGATCCTTGCCCAGCGCGGACGGGGCCAGCCCGGTAAAATGCCCGGCCCAGCCCCCCGCGTCGGATGACCACCCCCATGACGATCAACTACACCCAGGCCCGCGAAAACATGGTCGAGCAGCAGGTACGTCCCTGGGACGTGCTGGATGCGCGCGTGCTGGAAGCGCTGGCCACGCTGCCGCGCGAGATCTTCGTGGCGGACGCGCACCGCGCGCTGGCGTATGCGGACCTGGAATTGCCGCTGGGCCACGGCCAGTCGATGATGAAGCCCGTCGTCGAGGGGCGCACCCTGCAGGCGTTGAAGCCGCAGGCCGATGAGGACGTGCTGGAGATCGGCACCGGCAGCGGCTACCTGACCGCCTGCCTGGGCCACCTGGCGCGCGAGGTGGTCAGCCTGGAAATCCACCCCGAATTCGCCGAGGCTGCGCGTGCGCGCCTCGATGCCGCTGGCCTGGGCAGCAACGTCCGCATCGACACCCTCGACGCGCTGACGTGGGACACCGACCGCCGCTTCGACGTGATCTGCGTGACCGGCGCCATGGCCAGCGTGCCTGCCCGCTTCCTGCAATGGCTGCGCCCGGGTGGTCGCCTGTTCGTGGTGCGTGGCACGTCGCCGGTGATGGAAGCCGTGCTGCACGTCAACGATGTCAACGGCCCACGCATCGAATCGTTGTTCGAAACCGACCTCCCCTACCTGGTCGGCGCCGCGCCGGCGCCCCAGTTCGTCTTCTGAAGATTAAAAAAAGGAACCCGCATGAGCCGTCGCCCCCTCGCACTAGCGCTCGCCCTGGCCCTGCCGTCCGCGGCCGGCGCCACCGACCTGATGCAGACCTATGAGCTGGCGCGCAC